>OGOR01001197.1_pt1 | contig 15557 bp, 11 predicted proteins | sample 1552771 | NCBI WGS metagenome assembly OGOR01 (sample SAMEA2580124, study PRJEB22360) | human gut metagenome | biome: human gut; feature: human-associated habitat; material: faeces | place: Denmark | collected 2008/2010
TACAGCCCGCAGGACGTGCGCCCGAACCGCTATTTAATCGAAAACAGCGACCCGAACCCCGACCTCGACTTTGAAACGCAGGAAAAGCTCATCCGGCGCGAATACGACCGTCTGCGAAAAATGACATATTACTGCACGACGGCCGATTGCCTGCGCGCATTCATCTTAAAATACTTCGGCGAGCCCGCCGAGGAATACTGCGGCAATTGCTCCAGCTGCGCGGGCGGCTCCGTTTTGGTAGAGGCCACCGTGGAAGCACAGCAGGTGCTCTCCTGCGTGGCGCGCACCGGGCAGCGGCTGGGCATCAGCATGATCTGCGACATTCTGCGCGGCAGCGAAAATGAGCGTGTTTTGCAAATGAATCTGCAAACACAGTCCACCTACGGGCTCATGCGCGAAAAGCCGATTTTTGAAATTAAGCGTATCATCGACGCACTTTTGATGCAGGAATTGCTCATCCAGACCGACGGGCAATACCCGGTTTTAAAGCTGACGCAGAACGCGCGGCCGGTTTTGCTCGGGGAAAAAAGCTTTGAAATGCGTATTCCCGTGCCGCAGGAAAAAGCGAAGAAGCCGGACAAGGCCGCAGGCGATGCCGACCCGGAGCTTTTCGCACGGCTGAAAAAGCTGCGTGCCGCGCTTGCCGCAAAAGCAAGTGTGCCGGCCTACGTCGTTTTCACCGACGCCACTTTACGCGATATGTGCGCCAAAATGCCGACGGACGGACAGGAACTTTTGCAGGTCTCCGGCGTGGGCGAGCGCAAGGCGCATCGCTACGGCAAGGCCTTTTTGGAAGAGATCAACCGCAAAGCGGAGGAAGAATAAATGGAACAAGCAAAGCACAAATTCAATCTTGTCGATCACATCGAGGTGCGCGGTGCGCGCGTGCACAACCTCAAAAACATTGACGTCAATGTGCCGCTGCATAAGATCGTTGGCGTAGCGGGTGTTTCGGGCTCCGGCAAATCGTCGCTCGCGCTCGGTGTTTTGTATGCAGAGGGCTCACGTCGGTATTTGGAGTCGCTTTCCACCTACACGCGCCGCCGTATGACGCAGGCGGCACAGGCGCAGGTGGACGAAGTTCTATATGTCCCGGCCGCGCTCGCACTGCACCAGCGCCCCAATGTCCCGGGCATCCGCAGCACATTCGGCACGGGCACGGAGTTACTCAACAGCCTGCGCCTAATGTACTCGCGCCTCGCAAGCCACCGTTGTCCGAACGGGCACTACATTCAGCCGACATTGGCCGTCGCGGCGGGTCAGCCGTGCGTGTGCCCCGTTTGCGGTGCGGAGTTTTTCGCGCCGTCCGCGGAGGAGCTTGCGTTCAACAGCCAAGGCGCGTGCCGCAAATGTGACGGCACCGGCATCGTGCGCATTGTGGACGAAAGCACCCTTGTACCGGACGACACCCTCACGATTGACGAAGGCGCCGTGCGCCCGTGGCAGACGCTGATGTGGTCTTTGATGAAGGACATCGCCCGCGACCTCGGCGTACGCACCGACGTGCCGTTCCGCGAGCTGACGGAAAAAGAAAAGGACATCGTGTTTCACGGCCCTGCCATTAAAAAGCACATGATCTACCAGAATAAAACGAGCGGCGCAGCAGGCGAAATGGATTTCACCTACTTCAACGCCGTGTATACCGTGGAAAACGCGCTCTCCAAGGTCAAGGATGAAAACGGCATGAAGCGCGTGGAAAAGTTTCTCAAGACCGAACCGTGCCCGGACTGCGGCGGCTCACGGCTATCGGAGAAAGCTCGCGCTCCGAAGCTTCGCGGCATTTCTTTAGATGAAGTCTGCCGTATGACGCTCGCCGACCTCACCGATTGGGTCGCGGACGTGCCGGGTTCGCTGCCCGAAGAAATGCGTCCCATGGCGCAGAGCATATGCGATTCGTTTACATTGAATGCCAAGCGCCTTTTGGAGTTAGGGCTCGGCTACCTGACGCTCGACCGCGCTGCCTCCACGCTTTCCACAGGCGAGCGCCAGCGCATGCAGCTTGCCCGTGCCGTACGCAACCGTACCACCGGCGTTTTATATGTGCTCGATGAGCCTTCCATCGGCTTACACCCGGCGAACATCGTCGGCCTCACCGGCGTGATGCACGATCTCATCGACGACGGCAACTCCGTTCTGCTCGTCGATCACGACACGCAGATTTTGAGCGAGGCCGATTGGCTCATTGAAATGGGCCCGGAAGCCGGTGCAAAAGGCGGCCATGTCATCGCGGAGGGCACAACAGACGACATTAAGATAAACGAAAACTCGCAGATTGGCCCGTTTTTGGCGGGAAAGCAAGGCATCTCGCGACAGAAAGCACCCGAAAGCGAGCTTTTCCAAAACGGCGCTATCCACCTTTCCACCGACCGCATCCATACGGTGAAGCCGCTCGAAGTGGATATTCCGAAAGGCCGCCTGACCGTTGTTACGGGCGTTTCCGGCTCCGGCAAAACGACGCTCATTCTGGAAAGCCTTATCCCGGCGCTTTCGGCGCATATTCGTGGTGAAAAGCTACCAGCGCATGTGAAGGCGGTCAACGCCGAGGGCATCGACCAAGTGAAGCTCATCGACGCTACGCCTATCGGTATCAACGTGCGCTCCACCGTTGCGACATACGCCAATGTGCACGATGAGCTGCGTAAAATTTTCGCCCGCACGCCGGACGCCAAAAAAAGCAAATACAAAGCCGGCGACTTCTCCTACAACACCGGCAAGCTGCGCTGCCCCACCTGCGACGGTACCGGCAGTATCAGCCTGGACGTGCAGTTTTTGCCCGATGTGAATATTCCCTGCCCGGACTGCCGCGGCAGCCGTTACGGCAAAGACGCATCGAAGATCCGCTGCGTGACGAAAAGCGGCGAAGCGTACACCCTGCCCGAAATCATGGACATGGACGTGCGCACGGCGCTTTCGGCCTGCAAGGACTGGAAGCTCGTCTCGCAGAGATTAAATGTCTTAAACAGTCTCGGCCTCGGCTACCTCACGCTCGGTGAGGAAACGCCCGGACTTTCGGGCGGCGAAGCGCAGCGCTTAAAGCTTGCGAGTGAAATGGGTAAGGCACAGAGCGGCTCCGTGTTCGTGTTCGACGAGCCGACCATCGGCCTACACCCGCTCGATGTGCAGACACTGCTCACCGTGTTCCAAACGCTCATCGAAAGCGGCGCGACCGTCATCGTTATTGAGCACGACCTCGACGTCATCCGCAGCGCTGATTATATTCTCGATATGGGCCCCGGCGGCGGTGAAGCGGGCGGTCGGCTTATCGCCTGCGGAACTCCGGAACAGATCAAAAACGCCGCGGACAGCGTGACCGGAAAATTTATTTAAACCAAGCGCGTGTACCCACAACTCCGTGTGATGCACGCGCCTTTTTTATTCGTCGAATGCTTTTCGCAGTTTTTGCAGCGCTTTTTTCTCAAGGCGCGAGACATAGCTGCGGGAAATGTTCAGCTTTTTTGCGACTTCTCTCTGCACGAGCGGTCGCTGGCCCGTAAGCCCGTAGCGCAGCAAAACAATCTCGCGCTCGCGCGGCGAAAGACGGGTCTTCACCGCCTCGTACAACTGCCGCACCTTCATGCGCAAGTCGATGTCCTCCAAAATGTGGTCGTCCGTCGCGATGGTGTCGAGCAGCGTCAGCGTGTTGCCGTCCTTGTCGGTATCGATGGGGTCATTCAGCGATACGTCCTGCGCTGTCTTTTTCGCGCTGCGGAAGAACATCAGAATCTCATTTTCAATGCACCGCGAAGCGTAGCTCGAAAGCCGAATGCCCTTTGTCGGGTCGAAGCTGTCCACAGCCTTGATGAGCCCCACCGTGCCAATGGAAACGAGGTCATCGCGGTCATTTTCATCGGCATAGTATTTCTTCGCAATGTGCGCCACAAGCCGTAAATTGTGTTCGATGAGTTTTTGCCGCGCGTGGTAGTCGCCCGCCGCCATTTGCTTCAGATATTTTTTCTCCTCCGCCGCAGTCAGCGCCTTTGGAAACGACCCGGCGCTTGTGATGTGCAGAAAGAAAAACAAAATCGACGATAAATACTCCAAAAGCCCCCAAAGCATACCCACTCCCCCTTTAGAGAATGGTATGCTTCAGGGGCTTTTCTTATGTCTTTTGCTATATATTATTTGTGGACAACATACTGGTTCGGGTCGCCGAGCAGTTCCTTCGGCAAGTGGCTTTTATCGCTGAGGCGCACCGTTTCCACGCTGCCGTCTTTGCCGATATAAAACTCCGAAACCGAGGGGTTGCCGCCGATACGAATATCACTCAAACGTTCAATATCGTGCTCCAAAATCTCACACGCCATGCAGCGCAACAAAAAACCGTGCGACGTGATGACCGCTGTTTTGCCCATGCAATCCGCTTTCACACGTGCAAGCGCTTTTTTTGCGCGGTCATAGACTTCCGCTGTCGTCTCCCCCTCCGGAAAAATGCAGTTTTGCGGGGAATTCTGCCACTTTTCGGCAAATACCGGATAATCCGCAAACGCTTTGTCAAGCTTCATGCCGGACAGCGCGCCAACATCCACTTCCATCAGCTCCGGCAGTTTTATGATGGGCAAACTGTGGTACAAATCCACCGCTTCCGCCGTTTTATACGCACGCTTTAACGGGCTCGAATACACAGCATCGATGGGGATGTTCCGAAACCGCAGCGCCAAAAGCGCCAACTGCTTTTCTCCTGTAGCGCTGATATCGAGGTCAAGCTGACCCTGAAAAATATTATCGCGGTTGCCGAGGCTTTCGCAGTGACGCACGAGATATAAGTGCAATTTTTCCATATCATTTACCACGGACGCATCGCACCGGTCAATTCGGAAAGGGTCTTCACGCCGTTTTTATCCATGTAATTTATAAGCCCTTCGGTAATCTTCACGGGCGCATACGGGTCTGTGAACAGCACGGTGCCGATCTGCAGCGCCGTCGCACCTGCAAGCAGCATTTCCACGGCATCCTGCCACGTGCTGATGCCGCCGAGACCGACGATCGGAATTTTCACCTTCTGATACGTCTGCCACACCATGCGCACCGCAATGGGCAAAAGCGCCGGGCCGGAGAAGCCACCTGTGTTGTTGTGAATGATCGGACGCTTCGTGTTGATGTCGATACGCATGCCGGTCAGCGTGTTGATCATGGAGACGGCATCCGCACCGGCGCTTTCCGCCGCGAGCGCAATCTCGGAAATATCCGTCACATTCGGGGAAAGCTTCACCATCAGCGGCTTTTTGCAATGCGCGCGCACCGCTTTTGTGATGTCTTCAACGCCTGCGCAGCTCGTGCCGAACTGCACGCCGCCCTGCTTCACGTTCGGGCAGGAGATGTTCATTTCGATCATGTCGATGTCGGTGTCATTCAGTTTTTCCGCCATGGCGCAGTAATCCTCCGGCGTGTTGCCGGCAATGTTCGCAATGATGGTCACGCCCTGCTCGCGCAGCCACGGGAGATCTTTTTCGATGAAGTGATCGACACCCGGATTTTGCAGACCCACGGCATTCAGCATACCGCCGGGGGCTTCCGCAATGCGCGGCGCAGGATTGCCCGGTCGCGCCTTTAACGTGATGCCCTTAGAAGAAATACCGCCGAGTGCGGAGAGCGGGTAAAACTCTGCATATTCGCGACCGAAACCGAACGTGCCGGACGCCGCAATGAGCGGGTTATGGAACTCCACACCCGCAACCGAAACCTTTAAATCAGCCATCAGAAGACCACCCTTTCCGCCGGGAACACCGGGCCGTCCTTACAGACATGGCCCATATACGTTTCACCGTTTTCGTCGTAAAGCTCCACCGCGCAACCGAGGCACGCACCGATGCCGCACGCCATGCGCTCCTCAAGGGAAATTTCGCACGGAATGTTGTGCGCTTTTGCAAACTCCGTCACGGCGCGCAGCATGACCTTCGGGCCGCAGGCAAAAATTTTATCGGGGTGCACATCCTGAATTAAATCGATGACAAGGCCGTGGTGGCCGTAGCTGCCGTCATCCGTCGCAATGCGCAAGTCGCATCCTGCCGCACGGAAGTCGTCTTCGAGAATTACGAAATCCTTATTGCGGAAACCGACCGCCACCGTGGCGTTTTTGCCGCACTGCCTTGCTGCGCCGAAAAGCGGAGGCACACCGATACCGCCGCCGATGAACAAATTGTGCGCGTTCGGGTCGAACGTAAAGCCGTGGCCGAGGGGCGCCAAAATATCCATCTTGTCGCCGACCTCAAACTTCGAGAGCTGCTCTGTACCCGCGCCGCGAATCTGGAACACAAAGCGCAGCGTGCCGTTTTTCTTATCGATGTCACAAATGGAAATCGGGCGGCGCAGCGTTTTACCGGGCACGTAAATGTGCGCAAACTGTCCGGGCTGCGCCACTTCTGCCAGCTTCGACGCTAAGACCGTATAATCAAAGGTGTTCTCTGCGGTCTGCGCGCGGCGCAGCACCTCGCAGAGCTGAACGTCATATTTCATAGCTTGTCCTTTCCGAGCGTTACTCATCCGTTCGCGCGAATTTCGCCGATGCGTGCGCAGATCTCGTCGCGCATGCGAATGGCTTCGCGTCTTGCCGCCTGTGCATAGTCATGCTCGTCGCACTTTTCCTTCTGCCATGCGCACATAATGCCGCGGGAGGAATTGATGATGGCGCCGAGACCGTTCTTGTCAAACGCCGGGGCAACGTCGTCCGCGCCGCCGCCCTGTGCGCCGTAACCGGGCACGAGGAAGAACGTGTGCGGCGCCTTCTCGCGCATTTCGCCGAGCTGTGCCGGGTACGTTGCGCCGACGACTGCGCCGACGCCGGAGTAGCCGTATTTACCCATAACGCTTTCACCCCAGTGCTCGCAGAACTCGCCCATGGTTTCGTAAACGGTCTTGCCGCTTTCCATTTTCTGATCCTGCAATTCGCCGGAGGACGGGTTGGAGGTCTTCACGAGCACGAAAATGCCCTTATCTTCCGCTTCGCAAACGCCGAGCAGCGGCTTGATGCCGTCCGTGCCGAGGTAGCCATTCACGGTCAGCGCGTCCGCACCGAAGGCTTTCGTTTTCTCGCCGAACACATCCGTTTTGCCGAGGTGCGCCGTGGCGTAGGCTTCCATCGTGGTGCCGATGTCGTTGCGCTTGCCGTCCGTGATGACGAACATACCCTTTGCGCGCGCGTAAGCGACGGTCTCCGCAAGGGTTCTCACGCCCTGCCAGCCGTACATTTCATAGTACGCCGCCTGCGGCTTTACGGCCGGGACAATATCGCACAGCGCGTCGATGAGGCCCTTGTTGTATTCGAGCAGTGCGGCGGCCGCAGCCTCCAGCGTTTTGCCATACTTTGCGACGGCGCCGTCCAGAATGTAGGACGGAATGTACGCGAGCTTCGGGTCAAGACCCGCAACGGTCGGATTCTGGGTTTCCACGATTTTTTCAATCATACGGTCAAAAGACATAGTAATCCCTCTCTCATTTCAAATCTATAATTTCAAATTTCTCAAACTTTTACAGTTCATTAAATACAACTCTGCCGCCGCAGACGGTCGCCTTTACGCGGCCCGTGAGCGTCATGCCCTTAAACGGCGTGTTGCGGCTTTTGCCGTGCAGCTTTTCGGGGTCCACAACCCACGCTTCGTGCTCGTCAATCAGCGCAATATCGGCCACTTCGCCCGCACCGATGGCGCCGGCTTCAATGCCGAGCAGCGCCGCCGGGCGCACGCTCATCTTTTCGATGAGTTCTGTAAGCGTCAAAACGCCGGTCTTCACAAGCGCGGTATATGCCGCCGCAAACGACGTTTCCATACCGATGGAGCCGTTCGGCGCGTGCAGAAAATCAGCTTTTTCCGCCGGCGTGTGCGGCGCGTGATCGGTCGCGATGACGTCGATCGTGCCGTCCTTTACGGCCTTGATCATCGCAAGGCGGTCCTTCTCGCTGCGCAGCGGCGGGTTCATACGGTAGTCCGCGTCGTGCTTTTCGAGCGCTTCGTCGGTCAAAAGCAAGTAGTGCGGTGCGGTCTCCGCCGTCACCTTTACGCCGCGGGCTTTGGCATCACGGATGAGCGCCGCAGAGGTTGCCGTACTGACATGGCAGATGTGCACCGGCACGTCATACGCCGCAGCCGCCGCAATTTCGCGCGCCGTGCCGCAGTCCTCCGCCGCCGCAGGTACGCCGGGCAGATTGAGCTTTTCGGAAACTTCTCCCTCATGCATGACCCACTTTTTCGCGAGGAACAAATCTTCGCAGTGCGCCGTCACGCGCATGTGGAGCTTCGGCGCTTCGCATAATGCCTTTACAAGGCAGGCGGTATCGATAACCGGGCGGCCGTCGTCGCTCAAAGCAATGGCGCCGGCATCGTGCAGCGCTTTTAAGTCGCACAGCTCTTCGCCTTTCAGCCCCTTTGTAATCGCCGCCGCAACGTAAACATGCGCATCGGCGGTCTTTGCTTTGTCCAAAATATAGCGCACAGTCTCGGGCGTATCAACCGCCGGCTTCGTGTTCGGCATACACAAAAGGCTCGTCACGCCGCCCGCCGCAGCCGCACGGCAGCCCGTATAAATATCTTCTTTATCGGTAAAGCCAGGGTCACGCAGATGCACATGCATATCCACAAAGCCCGGCACCGCCGTTAAACCTTTTGCTTCCATGACTTCCGCATCGTACAGGTTTTCGGAAACCGCGCTGATGCGGTCCCCGGAGATCAAAATATTGCCGATATAATCCTCGCCGCGCGCGGGGTTCAAAATGCGCGCACCGCGGATCAGCAAGCGCTTTTGCTCTTGTTCCATTCGTCTCATTCCTTTCGGGTAAACAGCAGAAATTTCAGGATAGCCAGAAATTCTCGGCACAGGTTTTTCGGCAGACTTTTCAAATTGGTATTCGCATGCAGCGGATACGGCGTAAGTCCCAACATTTTTGCCATGCGGCAGGCGCGCCACTGGTGGTAACTTTGCGTTGCAAGCAAAACGGTATCGGAAAAGCCATTTTCGCGCAGAATATCCCGCGCAAAACGCAGGTTTTCAAGCGTCGTTTTGGAGTTTGCTTCCGCAAAGATGCGCTTCGGCGCAACCCCGAACTTAATCAGCGCTTCCTTTGCGGCTTCGCCCTCGCTTTGCGGCTCGTCCTTGCCCTGCCCGCCGGTCGTGATACAAACGGCTTTCGGATAGGCTTTTAGATACGATGCTGCAGTATCCACACGATATTGAAACGCGCGACTGAGGTGCGCGGGACAGGTTTTCGATGCCCCCACCACCCGTGCGCCAAGCACAATGACAACGCCGTTTTCGGGCAATTTTCTTCTTCGGTGCATAGTTTCTCCTTGTCGCATACTGAATAGCCAAAACACCTCATAATAATTATAAAGAATTCCCCCGAAAACCGCAAGGGCTTCGGGGGAAAAAGTTTACATGGTATGAAATCTCATTTAGGCCGCAGGCTCTGCGATTGTTTCGCCGCCGTTTGTGCCGGGATCCGGCTCTGCGGGTGTCTCGTCGCCGCCGGAGGGTTCGGAGGGAATCTCTTCGCCGCCGGAAGGCTCAGACGGTGTCTCGTCACCGCCCGCAGGTTCAGACGACGTTTCGCCGCCGGAGGGTTCGGAGGGCACAGAAGGCTCTTCGTAGCCGGTATTATCGGAGCCGCCCGAATAGCTGTAATCGTTGCTGTCAGAGTAGCTGTAGTTGTTGCTGGAGCTGCTCTGGGTACCGCTTCCGCTGCTCGTGTACGAGGCTGCGGGGTCGCCCGGCATAGAAGCATATCTTGTGCGGTCCGCATCCGTAATGTTCGTATCGGTCTTCGAGAGCGTTTTGCCGTCCTTAACAGCCTGCATCAGCTCTTTTGCCTTATTTACGGTGTTATAATCCGGACGCATGACGTAGGCGTAATCGCTCATGGAGTACGGGATCTGCGAATCGCCCGTGCCAGTCACGCTGCATTGGACAACGTTCCAAGAGCCGTTATCGGAAAGCTGACGGCGCACGAGCGCCGCGATGTCGTCATACGGTACATCCATCTCGAAGCAGTCCTTGATGCTGTCCATAATGGAATTGTAGCGCACCAGAATATCCGGGGAAAGTGCCTTATCGATGATGGCGGAAATAACCTTCAGCTGGTTTTTACCGCGCTGAATATCGCCATCCACAAACGAATAGCGCTCGCGGGCAAAGGTCAACGCCATTTTGCCGTCCATCTGCACCTTGCCCACCGGGTACGTGTAATTGCCCTTTGTAAACGCAACATCGTTATCGACCGTAATGCCGCCGAGCGCATCCACAATGCCGGTAAAGCCGGAGAAATTGAGGCGGAAGTAGTAATCGATATCCGTATCATACAGCATTTCGAGCGTGCCTATGGAAACGTTCACGCCGTAAATCCCCGCATGTGTCAGCTTATCCGGGATGCCGCCCGAAACAGGCAGCGGCACATAGTAGTCGCGTGGAGTCGTCACAAGCAGAATCTGGCGCGTTTCCGTATTGATTGTCGCCAAAATGTTTACATCGCTGCGGCCGACCGTGTTAAGGCCCTGGCGCGTATCGCTGCCGCTGATATACAGGGTGTAAATACGATTTTCCGCATCGCTGTTGCCGGTGCTCTGCGCCTTTTCCGCTTCGCTCTGTACCGCCGTTTCCACATGCAGCACTTCAAGCTCGCGAATTTTGCTTTCTACATCGGCGTATTTATCGAGCTCCGTCACAACGTCGAGGTATGCAGTATTTAGGATGATCGCACCGCATTCTTTGTTGAGCAGGCCGTCGATGAGCTGTGTGATACCGGCATACGTCTTCGTCGTCACTGCGCTGCCAAAGCGCTCCGTGATCTGGCTGACGGCGGAATCGGTGCTTTCGCGGTCAAGCGATTCCAAAATGCCGAACGTATAACCCTTTGTGTCTTCCAACGCGGAAGCCGGGTCATCTGTGCGCACATAGACCGCTACGGGCGTATATTCCGTGCGCACCGCGCCAATCTCCGTCAGCGTGCCGGTCGCGACCGAAATGTAGTTGCTCGCAAGACCAAGCACCAGCGCCAGCACCAGAGAAAGCGACGCGCCGCAGATGAACTGACCTTTATTTCGGATGCTGCGCACCAACAAAACAGCAGAAGCCACCAAAAGGACAAGTGCAATACCGCCAAGGATCAGCAGCTTCGTCGGCACCATCTTGCTTTGCAGAAGGATCACCATAAACACGGCAAACACTGCCACCAAAAGGACAGAGATCACAATGCCCGGGATCCGTTCCTTCCATTTGCTCATATCGTGTACTCCTTTGATTTTGACGTTTCGGGAAAATTCGGCGCGCCGCGCATTCCGCGGTAGTGCCTTATCCGAGTTATTATATCGCTTTTACCCGTTGTGCGTCAACGGATTTGAACAAAAAGCCGTCAAAATCAGTAAAACGCCGACAAAACATCTGCATTTTTAGCTACAAGGCACTATTTTGACGAAGCCGTCCGCACTGCAAAAAGCTGCTGCGGGTGCACAGCCGCGTAAAAATCATTCAGGATAAATCCGGCAAAATCCGTTCCGCTCTGCGTGAGTGCGTCGGCGCAGTCGTTTAATATACCGGCCGGAGTGTAGTCCTGCCGCACAACGAGCACCGAAAGATCCGAAAGCGCACTGAGCGCCTCGGCATCGGCGGAAAGCAGCATCGGTGGGGAATCGAGCAAAACATAGTCAAAGCGTTCGTCCGCCCGCGCCGCCAAAAGCAGCTTTTTCAGCTTTTCGCTGTGCAAAAGGCGCTCCGGGTGCGCGGCAGGCGCGGTAAGGCCGAGAGAAATACCGTATTTTTCCGAAAAAATAAGCGGCGGCTCCGCGTCTTTCTCTGCCTGCAAATACTGCCCGATCCCGTTTTTAGCCGCCGTGCGCAGGCCGAAAATTTTGTGCAATGCCGGTTTTCTTAAATCGAGATCCAACAGCAGCACATGCCGCCCGCGCATGGAAAGCGCCAGCGCCAAATTCGCCGCTACGCTTGATTTTCCTTCGTTTTCTCCCGCGCCCGTGAGCAGCAGCACTTTTTTGCCGTCCCGCCGCATGCGGTGCTCCAACGCCGCGCAGAGATCCTGATACGCTTCCGTGTAGGTGTACCGCACAAAAGAGTCTGTCAGCAGTGCCGCAGCCTTGCGCCCCGCACCGCGGCTCTTTTTTACGAACAGCCGCTTTTCCTTGCGCTCGTGCCCGATGGTGCCCAGCACGCGCCCATCCAGCTTGTGCCGCGCGGCCTGCGGAGTTTGCACCGTATCGCGCCGCAGAAACAAAACCGATACAATCAGCGATGCAGCCAGCATCGCACCCACGCAGGCCCGCATGCGGTACGGCTTTAAGTCCACCGGGTTTGAAGGGGCAAGCGGCACCTGCGGGTCGCGGATGACGCGCAGCTCGGCGTTTGAGAACAGCTCGTCCGTCAGGTCTGCGTGGTTTTCCAGCACATTTTTCAGCGATAAAAACGATTCGCGCGGGTTCTCCGCCGTCACCAGCACATTGATGAGGTTTGTCTCCGGCAAAACGGAAGCCACAACGTCGCACTGCGCGGCCTCGCGGAACGTATCGCTTTGAAACACACTCGCAAACACCTGCGCCATGCGGGCCGTGAGATCTAAAGAGGTATACGCGCTCGTGCCGCCCTTTACATTTACCGCCACGGTCGCCGAAGCGGTATACACAGGGTGATACGTAAAAAGATGATACCCCTCCACGCACAGCCCTGCCGTGAGCACCGCCAAAATCAGCACCCACAGATTATAGAGCAGCCCGCGCAGCACGCACACAGGGTGCAGGTCACCCCAAAAAAGGCGCTCGTCCTTCACGTTTTCCCCTCCTCCACGATCACCGTCAGGCAGGCGCGCACGGTCTCTGTTTCCGTCTCTGCCGCATACTGCACCGGGTAACAACCGGGCTTTGCGGTATCTATTTGCGTCACTGTCTGCTTTTTCACCTTTACCGCCGTGCCTGCATGGTCAAACACGCCCTCCAAATAGGCCTTCGGCTCAAACTTTTCGCCTGCCTTCACATACACGATTCCCTGCTTCAGGCGAATTTCAAGACTGCTGTCGCTCAGCTGCATATAAAGCTGCATCTCGCTCTGTCCGCCGTAGGAATTCGTCACGGATACCGGCAGCGTGTACATGTCGTTTTCCACAAAAGTAATATCTTCGGTGAACAGTCGAATACGGTCGGAAACGTCGCCGTCCATTACGTCCTCCGCTGTGATCTGCGCCAAAAGCGCGGGCATCTCGCCCGTGCGGTAGGTCAACGGTACATTCAGCGCAAAGCGCGGCGGGTTGTAATCCGTATACCGCACCGTGCGCGTGAGCGTCGCCGCGTGGCAGTCCGCATCGAACACCACGTATTTTATGCGCCGACGGTCGCCGTCCAACAGCGCGGACATACCCGCAATGCAGATCTTATCCGTCAGGTCTCCGTCATGCGCGTCTTCGGCATGCAGCCCCGCGCAATACGCGCTTTCCGGCGCGGTGACGCTGAGCGCAAGTTCGCCGTCCGTTTCGTCCGTCAAAACGGGCATGGATGTATCCTGCGCCTGCACGCGCGGCACGGCAACCCACAGGTAAAACGTCAGTGCGGCGCAGAACAGCACTGCCATTATCATTTGAAATACCCTCATGCGATTCTCTCCTTTCCGGCTTCGCCGCTCAGAATTCTGCGTGGGTTTTCATGCAGCATCCGCTCGGCATACGCAGCACCGAAGCGCTCCGTGAGCCACGCGTTTACGTCCTCCAAAATCGGTCTGCGGTACGCGGTCCCGTGCCCGTCGCTCGCCACGCAAAAAGCCAGATCGCGCTCCAGCAGCATCCGCGCGGTCTCTGCCGCCCTGCGCCCGAAAGCGCCGAAAATACCGCTGCGCGTCACCTGCAGCGCGGCCCCCCGCTCTGTCCACAGCTCCGCGCGCCAAGGTTCGTTTTGCAAAATGACGTACCGCTCCGGGTGTGCGATGAGCGGCACATACCCGTATTTTCGTATATGCTCAGTCGCCGCCGCGCACCATTCCGACGAGTCGAGCGGGTCAAACTCTACCAAAAGGAACCGACTTTCGCCGAGCGGCTGCACGTCGCCGCTTTGCAGGCGGTCAAACAGCGTGCCGTCCGCCATCATTTCCATACCGAAAAAGAGCTTTACAGGCAGACTTTCCCGCGCAGCCGCCGCTTTTAGACGCTCAAATTTTCCTAAATACTGCGTCTTCGTCACCCCCGCCCCGTGCGGCGTGACGGCTAAAGCTTTCGTGCCATGCTCTGATGCCATACGCAGCATCATGAGAGACGCTTCAAGCGTTTCCGCGCCGTCATCCACGCCGGGCAGCACATGCGCGTGTAAATCGATATAGCTCATACCGTCTCCTCCCGTGTGCGGTGCGCACCGTAATGACCGTAGCCGTAATGCCCGTAGCGACCGTATTTTCCGTATCCGTAGCCATAACCGTACTTGCCGTAACCGTAGCCGGAAAGCCCCGCCTGTACGCCGTTCAGCACGCAGCCCGCAACGGTCACATCGCAGCTTAGGAGCTTTTCGATGCCCGCTTTGATCTTCGTCCGTGATGCGCGATCCTGCTCGATGACGTACACCGCCGCGTCACAGCTTTCCGCCGCGGGCAGAATTTCCGCAAAGCGCGCGCTTTCCGGGGCAATGAGCAAAACGCAGTCCGCGTCTTCGCGCAGAGAAGCAATCGCGCCGTGCAGATTTTCGCCAACAGCGAGCACCTCGCGCGGCGAAAGCCCGCGGCTGCACGCGGCGTAGCGATACGGCTCTGTACCGCGCCGGTGCAGAACCTCCTGTACCGGGCAGTGCCCAAAAAGACACGCTTCCAAGCCCGGCGAGAGTTTATCCGTGCCGCGCTTTAAATCTAAATCGATCAGTACCACGCTTTTGCCCATTTCGCCCAGCGCATGCGCGGCAGTCATCGCCGTGGTGCGCACGCCTTCCCCGGGCAACGTACCGCAAAACAGCAGCACCTTGTCACCCGATGCCACCATGCGACGTTCAAGGAGCATGGCAAGCCCGCGCGCAGCCTCTCGGTAATGCTCCGGCACATGCGGGTTCGTAAGGGTGAGCGTTTCGCGCCTACTTTTGCTTCGCTTTTTAAAAACGACCTTCGGCAGCGTGCCGAGACACAAAAGATGCAGCTTAGATGCAATCTCCTCCTCGCGCCGCACGGTGCGCCGTGTGCAGCCGTACAGCAGGATCAGTCCTGCGCCAAAAAGCAGGCCGTACGCCGCGCCCGTCAACGCCGCACGTTTGCCGTCGAATATATTATACGGCGTGGTCGGCAGGCTTGGGGCGCTCAGCATATGGAGCTTAATGTCGCCCAGCACGTAGCGTGCGGCCTCCGGGTAACAATCCATAGCGGCGTTCAGGGCATTCAACGTGCTTTCGGCATTCGCGCCCGTCGCGGTCAGCGTGAACAGGTTGGAATCCTCCACTGCGCTCGCCGAAAGCGAAGCTGTAATAGAATCCGTGCCGAGCGCCTGCTTGATGCCATCCGTTAAGAGCTCGCTTTCGAGTATGTACGGGAACGTGCGCGCGAGCTGCGAAGCCGTGGCGGTGTTGTAATAAAACCCGTAGCTGAACCCGCCGCTTTCCCCGCTGCCGGTGGCGACC
>OGOR01001210.1_pt1 | contig 15416 bp, 10 predicted proteins | sample 1552771 | NCBI WGS metagenome assembly OGOR01 (sample SAMEA2580124, study PRJEB22360) | human gut metagenome | biome: human gut; feature: human-associated habitat; material: faeces | place: Denmark | collected 2008/2010
AAAGTTCCGAAAAGGTAAAAAGCTGTTCAAAGCGACACTTTTACCCCTCTCCCCCAGCCGTGTCCCGCAGCAAAATATAGGGGAGCTGTCCAAAGGACGGAGGGGTTAAATATACAAACAAAAATCCTTTCCTATCTTTTCACCTCTACCCCGAAGAAACGGTGGTTTCTTCGGTCTTTTCCCGTCGTTCCCGACGCTACTCCATACCCCTGATTTTCGGTTAATAACCCTTTGATAATATCTAATATATAGATTAATATCCTTAAAGGAAATCGTTTGGAGAAGGGTATGACAGCAGTGATTATAATTTTGCGAATGGGATTTTGGGTTGGGGACGGAGATATTCTTAAAAAGTTTTTGATAAAATAGAGATATATAAAAAAGAACGAGGAGTATGAATACTCCCCCTTCCAAATGTTTTCACAACGGAATAATCCTTATTGTGATTTGCTTTCAAATTTGTGTTGACAAATATACATATAATTTTTTTATACTATTGTATTTTTCGATAAATTTTTTTATGTTTACATATTAAATATAATAATACCATAAAATATATAGTAGGCATGAAAAACATCTTAGGATTAGATTTAGGTTCATCGAGTATAGGTTGGGCTGTTATAAGAGAAAATTCAGAAGAACAGGAGTTGGTAGCTATGGGTAGCCGAGTTGTATCGCTTACAGCCGCAGAACTATCTTCTTTTACACAAGGAAATGGGGTGTCTATAAATTCACAGAGGACTCAAAAAAGGACTCAACGTAAAGGATATGACAGGTATCAATTGCGTCGCACATTGTTAAGGAATAAGTTGGATACATTAGGAATGTTACCCGATGACTCTTTATCTTATTTGCCTAAACTCCAATTATGGGGATTAAGAGCAAAGGCTGTTACGCAACGAATCGAGTTGAACGAGTTGGGGAGAGTTTTGTTACATTTGAATCAAAAACGTGGATATAAGTCAATAAAAAGTGATTTTTCGGGTGATAAGAAAATAACCGATTATGTAAAAACTGTTAAAACCCGTTATGATAAATTGAAAGAGATGAGATTGACTATTGGGGAATTATTTTTTCGAAGACTGACAGAAAATGCTTTTTTTCGTTGTAAAGAACAAGTATATCCCCGTCAGGCTTATGTCGAGGAGTTTGATTGTATTATGAATTGTCAAAGAAAATTTTATCCCGATATATTGACTGATGAGACAATCAGATGTATTAGAGATGAGATTATATATTACCAACGACCGTTAAAGTCGTGCAAATACTTGGTGTCGCGCTGTGAATTTGAAAAGCGTTTCTATCTGAATGCGGCCGGTAAAAAGACCGAAGCTGGTCCTAAGGTATCACCACGCACTTCTCCATTGTTTCAAGTATGCCGTTTGTGGGAGAGTATCAATAATATTGTAGTCAAGGACCGTCGGAATGAAATTGTTTTTATTTCGGCGGAGCAAAGAGCAGCTTTGTTTGATTTTTTGAATACTCACGAGAAACTCAAAGGTAGCGATCTCTTGAAACTGTTGGGTTTGTCCAAGACGTATGGTTACCGGTTGGGCGAGCAGTTTAAGACCGGAATACAGGGGAACAAAACCCGAGTGGAAATCGAACGAGCTTTGGGCAATTATCCCGATAAGGCGAGGTTGTTGCAATTTAATCTCCAAAAGGAATCTTCGTCGATGGTCAATACTGAAACGGGTGAGATTATTCCCATGATTAGCCTGTCGTTTGAGCAGGAACCGCTTTATCGGCTGTGGCATGTATTGTATTCGATTGACGATCGGGAGCAGTTACAGTCGGTGTTGCGACAGAAATTCGGAATTGATGATGACGAGGTTTTAGAACGACTGAGCGCCATCGATTTGGTGAAAGCCGGTTTTGGAAATAAATCGAGCAAGGCTATACGTCGCATATTGCCATTTTTGCAGTTGGGTATGAACTATGCAGAAGCTTGTGAGGCTGCTGGGTATAACCATAGCAATAACTATACAAAGGCTGAAAATGAGGCGCGCGCTTTGCTGGATAGATTACCGGCGATTAAAAAGAACGAGCTTCGGCAACCAGTGGTTGAGAAGATCCTCAATCAAATGGTTAATGTGGTGAATGCGCTTATGGAAAAATATGGACGATTCGATGAGATCCGTGTGGAGTTGGCGCGTGAATTGAAACAAAGTAAAGAAGAACGTTCTAATACATATAAAAGTATAAATAAGAATCAAAGGGAAAATGAGCAAATTGCTAAACGTATAGTTGAATATGGTGTGCCAACTCGATCTCGCATACAGAAATATAAAATGTGGGAGGAATCGAAACACTGTTGTATCTATTGCGGGCAACCGGTAGATGTGGGGGATTTTTTGCGAGGATTTGATGTCGAGGTAGAACATATTATTCCTAAATCATTGTATTTCGACGATAGTTTTGCAAATAAAGTTTGTTCTTGTCGTAGCTGTAATAAAGAGAAAAATAATCGCACTGCATATGATTATATGAAATCAAAAGGCGAAAAAGCCCTGTCCGACTATGTCGAACGAGTTAACACAATGTACACAAACAATCAAATCAGCAAGACCAAGTGGCAAAATTTATTAACCCCAGTCGATAAAATTTCTACCGATTTCATAGATCGACAATTACGAGAGAGTCAGTATATAGCAAGGAAAGCCAAAGAGATTCTGACATCGGTTTGTTATAATGTGACGGCTACGAGTGGTTCGGTTACCAGTTTCTTGCGACATGTTTGGGGCTGGGATACCGTATTACACGATCTTAATTTTGACCGATATAAGAAAGTGGGTTTAACCGAGGTAATAGAGGTAAACCATAGGGGCAGTGTCATTAGGAGAGAGCAAATAAAGGATTGGAGTAAGAGATTCGATCATCGCCACCATGCCATTGATGCACTTACGATTGCCTGTACCAAACAGGCGTATATTCAGCGTCTGAATAATTTGAGAGCAGAAGAAGGACCGGATTTCAACAAAATGAGTTTGGAACGTTATATACAGTCACAACCTCATTTCTCAGTTGCACAAGTCCGTGAGGCTGTTGATAGAATATTAGTGTCGTTTAGAGCCGGCAAGCGTGCGGTGACTCCCGGCAAGCGATATATTCGTAAGAACCGAAAACGTATTTCCGTCCAGTCAGTTTTAATTCCACGAGGTGCGTTGAGCGAAGATAGTGTATATGGTGTAATTCATGTGTGGGAGAAAGATGAACAAGGTCATGTTATACAAAAGCAGCGTGCTGTAATGAAGTATCCGATAACCTCGATTAATCGGGAAATGTTGGATAAGGGAAAAGTTGTGGACAAGCGTATCCATAGAATCCTTTCCGATAGGCTTGCTCAATATAATGATAATCCCAAAGAGGCGTTTGCTAAACCTGTATATATAGATAAGGAGTGTCGTATTCCAATTCGTACGGTTCGTTGTTTTGCGAAGCCGGCGATTAATACGTTAGTTCCACTCAAAAAAGATGATAAGGGAAATCCTGTTGCTTGGGGCAATCCGGGGAACAATCATCATGTTGCTATTTATAGAGATGAAGATGGCAAGTATAAGGAACGAACCGTTACATTTTGGGAAGCAGTGGATCGCTGTCGGGTAGGTATACCGGCTATTGTCACTCAACCAGATACTATTTGGGATAATATACTTCAGCGAAACGATATATCTGAAAACGTTTTAGAATCCTTACCTAATGTGAAATGGCAATTTGTTCTTTCATTGCAGCAAAATGAGATGTTTATTTTAGGAATGAATGAGGAAGATTATCGTTATGCTATGGATCAACAAGACTATGCATTGTTGAACAAATATCTTTATCGAGTACAAAAATTAAGTAAAGGTGATTATAGTTTTAGGTATCATACAGAAACTTCTGTCGAAGATAAGTACGATGGAAAGCCCAATTTGAAATTGTCTACGCAAATAGGGAAACTAAAAAGGGTTCGGAGTTTAGAGGCTTTGTTTAACTTGCACCCTCATAAAGTACATATTTCAGTTTTGGGTGAAATAAAGGAAATATCATGATCAAACGCACATTATATTTTGGAAATCCCTCGTATCTGAGTTTGCGCAATGCACAGCTAGTACTGCGTCTGCCAGAAGTGTCGAATAACGACACATTACCCGATACTTTCAAAAAAGAGGCGGAGCGGACGATTCCTATCGAAGATATAGGAGTGGTCGTACTCGATCATTCGCAGATAACGATCACACAAGGATTGCTCGAAGCCCTTCTCGAAAATAATTGCGCTATTATCACTTGCGATAAAAGTCGTTTGCCTGTGGGACTCGTACTACCCCTTTGTGGGAACACGACACAAAACGAACGGTTCCGAGACCAACTTAATGCTTCGTTACCTTTGAAAAAGCAACTTTGGCAACAGACAGTGCAGCAGAAGATTGCCAATCAAGCTGCAATTTTAGAGAGCCGGGGAATTGTAGCTAAAAATATGCGGGCATGGGTGGGCGAAGTCCGTAGTGGAGACATCGATAATATGGAGGCACGGGCTGCCGCCTATTATTGGTCGAGTATATTCCCTCACCTCGATAGTTTTCGTAGAGACAGAGACGGCGATCCTCCCAACAATCTACTCAATTATGGTTATGCCATTCTTCGGGCTGTTGTTGCCCGGTCGCTCGTTATTAGCGGATTGTTACCTACTTTGGGCATACATCATCATAACCGTTATAATGCATATTGTTTGGCCGATGATGTGATGGAGCCTTATCGCCCCTATGTCGATGGCTTGGTCTGTGAAATCATGGAAAGTGGAAAGGACTATTCGATGTTAACGACCGAATTGAAAGCAAAGCTATTGTCTTTACCGGTGGTAGAGGTAGGTATTCAAGGGCGGCGTAGTCCTTTGATGGTCGCTGTCGCCCAAACTACCGCCTCTTTATACAAATGTTTTAACGGAGAGTTACGTAAAATCATCTATCCAGAATTATAATTAATATGGATAGATTCAGCGAATATCGTATTATGTGGGTATTGGTATTTTTCGATTTGCCAACAGAGTCGAAACGGGAGCGTAAATTATATGCCGACTTCCGTAAGAAACTGTTGCAAGATGGATTTACGATGTTCCAATTTTCCATTTATGTACGGCATTGTCCTAGTCGGGAGAATGCCGATGTACATATCCGCCGGGTGAAGCTTTCTTTACCGCCTTTTGGAAAAGTAGGTATTCTCTGTGTTACTGATAAACAATTCGGTATGATGGAAATTTTCTATGGGAAGAAAGAGGTAAAGCCACAGGTTCTACCTCAACAGCTCGAACTCTTTTGAAAAACAAAAAGCCGGTTTTTTAACCGACTTTTTGATAAAATACAGCTTTAATTTTTAATTCTAATTGATTGTGTAATTGTTTGACTATTAAATTATTATACAAATTGTGCTGTATTTAATATGTCAAAGATACAAATTTGAAAGCGAATCACAACAGTATGCAAACAAAGTCTATAATAATATAGCTGTATTTAATATGTCAAAGATACAAATTTGAAAGCGAATCACAACTATAAAGGTTGTTTAATTTTTGACACATCGGCTGTATTTAATATGTCAAAGATACAAATTTGAAAGCGAATCACAACGCGGCGGTAAAGGCTTATACCGATGTGGTAGCTGTATTTAATATGTCAAAGATACAAATTTGAAAGCGAATCACAACTCACAGTCTGGTAAGATTCCAAAACTACGGCTGTATTTAATATGTCAAAGATACAAATTTGAAAGCGAATCACAACTATACGGTAATCCTCTCCGACTTCCTCGACGCTGTATTTAATATGTCAAAGATACAAATTTGAAAGCGAATCACAACCTGGACACATTACGTCCGAAAAAATCTTCGGCTGTATTTAATATGTCAAAGATACAAATTTGAAAGCGAATCACAACAGATACATCTGCTTGAAGGAATTGAAAGGGGCTGTATTTAATATGTCAAAGATACAAATTTGAAAGCGAATCACAACACCCCCGACGGAGCTGTTCATGAATCCGATGCTGTATTTAATATGTCAAAGATACAAATTTGAAAGCGAATCACAACGCCAATGCTGCCGGAGAAAGCGGTGTAGCTGCTGTATTTAATATGTCAAAGATACAAATTTGAAAGCGAATCACAACGGTATGCCTACGACATACAGACCAACTTCCGCTGTATTTAATATGTCAAAGATACAAATTTGAAAGCGAATCACAACATATAGACCGATTGTTAAGAAATCCATTGGCTGTATTTAATATGTCAAAGATACAAATTTGAAAGCGAATCACAACATAAACGGATATCTGTATTTGGTTCCGAAAGCTGTATTTAATATGTCAAAGATACAAATTTGAAAGCGAATCACAACTCGCGCAAGTCACAGGATTTTTTTCGGGCAGCTGTATTTAATATGTCAAAGATACAAATTTGAAAGCGAATCACAACTGAATTTTCGTTGCAAAGAAATCGGTGTATGCTGTATTTAATATGTCAAAGATACAAATTTGAAAGCGAATCACAACCAATACAGGGACGATAAGACCGGAAAAGGGGCTGTATTTAATATGTCAAAGATACAAATTTGAAAGCGAATCACAACTCATCGACAGATGGACTCTTTACTGTTACAGCTGTATTTAATATGTCAAAGATACAAATTTGAAAGCGAATCACAACATATATGCTGGATTGAATAGATTTGCCATAGCTGTATTTAATATGTCAAAGATACAAATTTGAAAGCGAATCACAACCTATCGCAGATATCAATCCGGCAATAGCTGGCTGTATTTAATATGTCAAAGATACAAATTTGAAAGCGAATCACAACGTTGTACGGGGAATAATCTGGAAAATGCTTGCTGTATTTAATATGTCAAAGATACAAATTTGAAAGCGAATCACAACGCTCGTCAAGAAAAACAAATTCACGGGCGAGCTGTATTTAATATGTCAAAGATACAAATTTGAAAGCGAATCACAACAACTATTTCACCTATCACGGCAAGAAGCTCGCTGTATTTAATATGTCAAAGATACAAATTTGAAAGCGAATCACAACTATTATGCTGCGTTTTTGAATGTTAACCCGGCTGTATTTAATATGTCAAAGATACAAATTTGAAAGCGAATCACAACTAGTATATCTCGCCCTGCAATGCCGCGATTGCTGTATTTAATATGTCAAAGATACAAATTTGAAAGCGAATCACAACGCGACCGCCGGAGCCCAGGCACTCGGATTAGCTGTATTTAATATGTCAAAGATACAAATTTGAAAGCGAATCACAACCTCCGTGCCGGCGAGGTATTCCAGTTCGTAGCTGTATTTAATATGTCAAAGATACAAATTTGAAAGCGAATCACAACTAGGCGATATGGAAGATGTCGGAACGAAACGCTGTATTTAATATGTCAAAGATACAAATTTGAAAGCGAATCACAACATTGTCAATGTAGTAAAATACCCAAAGTTCGCTGTATTTAATATGTCAAAGATACAAATTTGAAAGCGAATCACAACCGCCATCATAGGAGCTATGTGTCAAAAGTTGCTGTATTTAATATGTCAAAGATACAAATTTGAAAGCGAATCACAACTAGTCCTTCTATAAATGATTTTCCAAATCGCTGTATTTAATATGTCAAAGATACAAATTTGAAAGCGAATCACAACTCTTGGCGCAGGCAAATCGATGATCGAGATGCTGTATTTAATATGTCAAAGATACAAATTTGAAAGCGAATCACAACACACAAACAGAGATAACACTTGGGAAGACAGCTGTATTTAATATGTCAAAGATACAAATTTGAAAGCGAATCACAACCAATAGGGCAATGTAATGGCCTGCTTGCGGCTGTATTTAATATGTCAAAGATACAAATTTGAAAGCGAATCACAACCACACTTACCAAACAGCTCTAACAGCTTTTGCTGTATTTAATATGTCAAAGATACAAATTTGAAAGCGAATCACAACTCAGGGTCTAATATCTCCGCAAAGATCAGGCTGTATTTAATATGTCAAAGATACAAATTTGAAAGCGAATCACAACAGCAATGGTTCTGTTTCAAAAATGGGCGAAGCTGTATTTAATATGTCAAAGATACAAATTTGAAAGCGAATCACAACCATTGTCGAAATCAAATCCTTCCCATAAAAGCTGTATTTAATATGTCAAAGATACAAATTTGAAAGCGAATCACAACACTCGTGACGTGAATATGAATCGTGTTGTGGCTGTATTTAATATGTCAAAGATACAAATTTGAAAGCGAATCACAACATTCACTGCCTCCATAGCTGCTTGTGCTAGCTGTATTTAATATGTCAAAGATACAAATTTGAAAGCGAATCACAACAACTCTTCAAATTTATCTTTATCCATCTTCGCTGTATTTAATATGTCAAAGATACAAATTTGAAAGCGAATCACAACACTTCTGCGACTTCCCCAACTATGACATCTGCTGTATTTAATATGTCAAAGATACAAATTTGAAAGCGAATCACAACACACGCTCTGTGACTATGAATCGAGTTGTAGCTGTATTTAATATGTCAAAGATACAAATTTGAAAGCGAATCACAACCCTCGGCTTCTTCGTAACTGTTTGCTTTTAGCTGTATTTAATATGTCAAAGATATAAACTTGAAAGCGAATCACAACATGAACATCTGCTTATTCTTCAGTAGGTTGTTTAATATGTCAAAGGTACAAATTTGAAAGTGAATCACAACGATGAGGTGCAAACTTTGGCTAAATACTACGTCGTCAAGGCAAATGTTTGTGTATCGAATGGGGTTAAATTAATGCTAACTACTTTGTTTCCAAATTGATACAATAGGGAATGTTAATATACAGTTTCCATGCCTATATCCGAGACTCATTCGGTGTCACACCTATCGCTTTCTTGAATATTCGTGTAAAATGCTGGGAATATTGAAAATCAAGAATGACGGGTTAAATATTGGTACAAGATAGGAGGAAATTTTGACGTGGGCAAGTTGTGGAAGATTAATGTTTTTCCCGACGAGGATGTTCTTCGTGATTGAATTGCCTTTCTTCTCTGACAATCTCTTGGCTGACCAATTTGGAATCGACAAAAGTAAAAGCCGTCGTGACGATGAACCAACTTCCCCGATATAAATCTTCTTTATAAAACAATGTTTCCCTTTTGTGCTTATCGTAAGTATAAGCCATTTCTTTGTTAAACGGTTTGCCAAACTTTTGGATAAACTCATTTTGGCTCATACCCAATTCGACTTGTGTGCCTGAGAATTTACTTACTAATTGGGACGTATAGCAACTACTCAGGAAACATAGGCATAGCAACGGAACTAATATCTTGAATTTCATATTGTATTTATTGATTTGGTTTGCGAAGATAAGGAAAATCATGGAGCGGGACAAGAGCTTTAAATGCTGTTTAAGAATTACTAAATGAATATGAATTGCTTGTTTTGGATGTAGACAATGGCTTTCTGCTTGGAAAGAATTTCATAATCGATAAGTCCGTCAGCCGTATTTAATATGCCAGAGCTGCAAATTTGAAAGCGAATCACAACTTTTTCTGCCCACGGGATTGGCGGCCGATCGCTGTATTTAATATGTCAAAGGTACGGATTTGAAATTAAATCATAATTATTTTAGTTGGATTTTAAACTGTTAATTTCTTATGTGTTAAGAATACCACGGATAAATACTATTGAATTATAGGGTTGGTAGGTGTGTTTTGTGTGGAAAAGCGTATCTTTGATAGCTCAATCAAAGGGATAATGAATGTATGAAACCGTTGGGTATTTGTCGTACGGCTTTTTATGTGTCTAAAATGGTCATGTGTGCCGTACTTGTCGTAATTTCATTGAGTGGCAGAGCGCAGAGCAGTGTGATGATGGAGAAGGAGACTTGTGCGTTTCTTCAATCTTTGCCTGCGGGTTTACAAAAGACACAGGCCGATGCCGTGCGTCGCGCCATAAACGGGGATTGTACCGCTTTGATATCTGTGCGTAATTCGCGTAATACGAACCCTGAATCGAAAAGTGGGGTAGTGGCAACGGATATCGGAGGGTGTTATCGTTTGTATCGCCCTGCCGGATTCGATACTATTCCGTTGCCTGTGTTGATTTACTTACATGGGGGTGGCTGGTGTTTCGGGAGTATCAATAGTTGCGCTCATTTTTGTGCGGGGTTATCGTATAGGGCAAAGATTGCTGTGTTGGCCGTGGAATATCCCTTAGCACCCGAACATGCTTATCCTGCCGCCCTCAATGCTTGTACCGAGGCCGTCGCATTCGCTTTCGAGCATGCCGGGGAGTATGGCTTTCTTCCCGATCGGATATCTATCGGCGGAGATAGTTCGGGCGGGAATCTTGCTCTTGCTACGGCTCTTAACCTAATTCTTGCAAAGGATTCTCACTCTTGCCGCATGGACAGTGGAACGATGTGCTCTTCACTTTGTTCGCTCGTGCTGTTTTATCCGGTGACAAAAGCTTGGGCAGACGGTTCGTCTTCGTGGAAAAACTATGCCGAGGGATATGGTCTCGATGCCCAATTGATGGAGGCTTTCAATGCCGCATACATCGGTACAGGAGATGCTCGACAGCCTCTTGTCTCGCCGGGTGTAGCCGATGACGAGCTACTGAAACAGCTACCGCCGACGCTTATCGTCAATGCCGAGCGGGATATTCTTTTATGTCAGGGGAAGGAATTGGCGGCCAGACTTTCCGGGCTCGGCGTTGCCGTGAGCCATACGGTTTTGCCTCATACGGTGCATCTCTTTATCACTGTGCCGGGACAGCCTACGGCATTCGGGGAGTCTGTTCGTTTAGCCGCCGACTTTCTCACGTTAGAGTAGGGTAATCATTCCGTATCAGAGAGGTGGTTTTACAACAATATCGGGATTGAGACTCCTTAGATGATCGATGAATGCTTGCCTCTGTTTGGGAGACAAGACGAGAGTCTTTTTGTCGGCGAAGCGGATTTCTATCCTGTCCATCGATAAGGCCGGTGCGCTTAAACAACTATTGGTTTTCGAGATTTTCGTTATTCGGTCGATCGGGAAGGAGGACGACAAGAATATGCCGCATTTGATATGCAGCGTGCCGTTGTCTATGGTGTAGCTCGTGTTACAGAACGGGTCGGCAATGAAAGCGGCCGTGACGACCAATAAGGCGAGGACTATCCAAGAGAATTCGAACAGGAGCGGCAGGTAGGACAGAAGGACAATTGCTATAATGGCGATTAGCAAGCCTTTATCGACCTTTGATTTGTAAACAGTTTTCATTGTCTCGTAGGAGATTAGAATATCCCTCCACCAAGCATAAGGCGCAGTATACCCAAAACGATAGATACGATGCAGAGGGTTTTGCCATTGTCTGATTTGAGAATGGCACAGATGATGAGGAAAATGACCGATATGGGTATGGCCACCCAGTTGAGAAATCCCAATAGGGGAATAAATGCGACAAGGGTGATGAGCAGTGCTACGATACCTAAGAATGTTCCCATTGTTTTATGCTTTTTGTCGATTAACAAATGTATTTTGTGATTTGTTCCGGGGGATCGATGTCTTGTCAATCCATTCGGGTTTTATAGTCGTAGTAGTCGTATTCCCGCCAGATTTCCGCTTTCCCGTCGCTTTTGAGGCAGGCTATGGAGGGGTGGGGGATTCCGTTGAACATAGTTGTCTTGACTGTCGTATAGTGAATCATATCCTCGAATATGATTCGGTCTCCTATTTGCAATTCGTGGTCGAAATGCCAGTCTCCTATATAGTCGCCGCTCAGACAGGAGTTTCCTCCCATGCGATAGGCGTATGTGCCGGGTGCGGGTTCTACCGAGCCTCGTATCGCCGGTTTATAGGGCATTTCGAGACAGTCGGGCATGTGACAGGCAAAAGAAACGTCGAGAATGGCTGTTTTGATACCGTGGTTCTCGACTATATCGACTATGGTGGATACTAATGTACCGGTCTGCCAAGCGAACGCACTACCGGGTTCGAGAATGATTTCGAGGCCGGGGTGTCTTTGTTTGAAGCCCCGGAGGAGGTTAATCAAATGTGCGGTATCGTAATCCTTGCGGGTCATGAGGTGACCGCCTCCCATATTCAGCCATTTGATATGGGGGAGTAGATGCCCGAATCGGTCTTCGACCTGTGCCAAAGTCTTTTCGAGGTCGTAGGAGGTGGACTCGCAGAGGGTGTGGAAATGAAGCCCCTCCACTCCCTGCGGAAGTTCAGGCAGCTTGTCGGCGGTTATTCCTAAGCGGGAACCCGGTGCGCAGGGATTATAGAGGTCGGTTTCTACCTCGGAATATTCGGGGTTGATACGCAACCCGCACGATACCCGATTGCCGTCGGCTACTACTTGGGGGTAAAACCGTTCGAATTGAGTCAGGGAGTTGAAGGTAATGTGGCTGCTGTATTTGAGTATTGTCGGGAAATCTCGCTCGGTATAGGCCGGTGAGTAGGTGTGTGCCGGACTGCCCATCTCCTCGAATGCCAGCCGTGCTTCGTGTATGGAGCTGGCTGTGGAGTGCGGAATATATTCCCGTATGACGGGGAATGATTTCCAAAGGGCATAGGCTTTGAACGCCAGTATAATATTTACTCCGGCGGCTTCTTTGACGGAGCGAATGAGAGCGAGGTTGCGGCGCAATAGTTCTTCTTCGAGAACATAGCAGGGCGATGGTATTTGCGATAGCGTATCGTGCATGACGTATGAAAATTATTCTATGATTGTGAACTTGGCGAATTTGAGCAGGAGCTGTTTGCGTCCGACGTTTTCAAATTCGACGGTTATTTTGCAGTTGTCTCCCGTATCTTCTATGGCTGTAACGGTTCCGTTTCCGAAGCGGGCATGGCAGATGAATGTTCCTATTTCTACTTGCCCGGCAGCGGTTGCGACTGTGGATTGTGTCGTAGAATGGGTTTCACCTGTGGGTTTAGAGTCTATCTTGGTCAACCGTTTGCCCGGAGACGGAGCAGTGAATGGTCTCGGTGCAGGTGTGCGATCCGTATCTTCTTCGTTCCATCGGGAAGTTTTGCGCGGTCTTTCCGCATCGAATGGAAATCGGTTCCACGATATGGTTTCTCTGGGAGACTCCTGTTTGGTTTGTACCGGCATATCGACGTATCGAGAATCGAGGTCTTTGATGAACCGGCTTGGAGGGGAGGAGACCGTTTGTCCGTTACGATAGCGGGAGAGGGCATACGTGAGGGTGCAGTTTTCTTCTGCGCGGGTGATGGCCACATAGAGCAGACGTCGTTCTTCTTCGATTTCCCGTTCACTGTTTTTACTCATGGCCGAAGGAAAGAGGTCTTCTTCTACTCCAACAATGAAAACTTGTTTGAACTCCAATCCTTTCGATGCATGGACCGTCATCAAGGTCACTTTGTCTTGCTCGGTTTCATCGCCGTTGTCTTGATCTGTCGCCAAAGAAATTTCGGCTAAGAAGTCGGATAGGGAGGTTTGTTCTTCTCCGGCTTCTTCGCGCAGGGCGCAAAATTCACGGACACCGTTCAAAAGTTCTTCGATGTTCTCTTGCCGGCTGATGTTTTCGGGAGTACGATCCGAGGAAATCTCTCCCCAAATACCCGACCGCTTGATAATCGTTTCCGCCAGTTCCGGTGTGTTCTTTTTATCGGCTTCGTAGCGTAATTCGTCTATGAGGTCCTTGAAGGTTTTCAACTTGTTCAATGTGCCGTTGTTAACGGCCAAGTTGTGGCCTATGGGGTCGGAAATCACATTCCATATACTGGATTCCTGCGAGTGTGCCCGTTCGATGAGTTTCGAGAGAGTGGTATTTCCGATTCCTCGTGCGGGATAGTTGATGACTCGTTTGAGCGCTTCTTCGTCATCGGGGTTTATCGTCAATCTGAAATAGGCGATGGCGTCCTTGATTTCTTTCCTTTGGTAGAACGACATGCCTCCGTAGATGCGGTAGGGTATGTTGCGCTTGCGCAGAGCCTCCTCCAATACACGGGACTGTGCATTCGTGCGGTAGAGGACAGCGAAGTCGTTGTAATCACAGTGAGTCGTGAGACGCATTTCGGCAATACGGTTCGAGACGATAAAGCCTTCTTCGAAATCGGAATAGGCACTTATTACTTGTACTTTGTTTCCTTGTTCTTTTTCGGAGAATACTTGTTTGGGTATTTGCTCCTTGTTCTTGGCGATGAGGCTGTTGGCCGCATTGACGATATTTTGTGTGGAACGGTAGTTTCGTTCGAGTTTGAATATTTTCAATCCCGGGAACTCTTTACTCAGTCCGAGTATATTGTGGATATTCGCTCCCCGGAACGAGTAAATGCTCTGGGCATCATCGCCCACCACGCAGATGTGATTGTGGCCTTTTCCTAACTGGCTGACGATGTGGTGTTGGGCGAAATTGGTATCTTGATACTCGTCTACCAAGATGTAGGCGAATAGGTCGCGATAGTGTTGCAGCACGTCGGGGTGGTCCCTGAAAAGTATATTGGTATTGAGCAGCAGGTCGTCGAAATCCATTACCCCCGACACGGAACAGCGTTGTTGATAACGTTGATATATTTTATGGATTAAAGGTCGTTTCGAACGAGTATCCCTTTCGATAAGTTCCCGGTTTCGCGCATAGGCTTGCGGATCGATGAGGTCGTTTTTCGCCTGGGAAATAATCGCCTGCACGGTTGCGGGTTTGTATATTTTCTCAATGAGTTGTAATTCATATTCATTGAGTTGCTCATTATCTTTTTTATCTTTTGACTCTTTGAGTACCTCTTTAATAATACTTTTTATAAGCGACAGGGAATCGGAGGCATCGTAGATGGTGAAGTCGTGACGATAGCCGATCCGGTCGGCATTGGCTCGGAGTATGCGGGAGAAAATGGAGTGAAACGTCCTTGCCCACAAGCGTTGAGCTGTCTCTGTCCCTACCAATGCGGCGATGCGTTCTTTCATTTCGTTGGCCGCTTTGTTGGTGAAGGTGAGTGCCAGCAGCCGGTAGGGCGGATATCCCATTTGCAGCAGGTGTGCTATCTTGTAGGTAAGTACTCTTGTTTTACCCGATCCGGCTCCGGCGATAACCAATTCCGGTCCATCGGTATAGAGTACGGCTTCGCGTTGCTGGTCGTTCAGACTGTTCAGAAAATCTTGTTCCACTTTTCTTTTCCTTTGCTTCGTGCAAAGATAGTGTAAAGGGTTAATAGAAACAAGCCTCGGTTTTGTCTGTGTGTTATCTATTTTTTTGAGATTTATTTCGAGAATCATATTTTCGTTATCGTAGAATCGGGTTTTATTTCTTTTTTTCAAGTACTGTATCGGTGGTGGCGGAGTTTTATTCTTTGTTCATTCTTCTCAACAGCGAGAAGAACGAACCAAGAAGCGCCGCCGCTGTTATCGGGCTTTTTGGCTTGTCGCTACGGTCGCCG
>OGOR01001212.1_pt1 | contig 15384 bp, 10 predicted proteins | sample 1552771 | NCBI WGS metagenome assembly OGOR01 (sample SAMEA2580124, study PRJEB22360) | human gut metagenome | biome: human gut; feature: human-associated habitat; material: faeces | place: Denmark | collected 2008/2010
GCCTGTTCGCGATTGCTGCTCGGCTTACACTATCCGACCGACGTGATTATTTCCGCCACCATCTGTCCGTTCATTTCCTACGCCGTATGGTGTGTATGGAACGCATACGAAAGCGCGGGGGAGCGGTAAAAACGTATCTGCCATGTGAGTTCCTTTGATTCCGAAATCAGTTTAGAAATATCCGATTGTGCGGGCAAAACGACAGGTTGTGTAATACCGCGGTGGTGGTGTGGCGAAAGCTGGTTCAATCAAACTAGCGGCGAAAACCTGCATGCGGTACGGCACGATGCGGCGCGGTGCGGCAGCGGGAAAATCGCAAGAAAAACCACAGTGGAGCCAAGCAATACAGACTTGGCGAAGCGGGTTTGCGACGTGCTTAGTGCAAGGGAGAACCAATGGAACTCGAAGAACTTTCGGTCGTTGAAAAGGCCGCAATGCTTTCCGGTGGATCCGAATGGGATTCGCGGGGCAACGACCGCGCAGACATCCCCAGCTTCGTGATGAGTGACGGCCCTCACGGTGTGCGCCGCCAGCTCGGCGAAGGTGACCATCTCGGCATTGGCGCATCCAAGCCGGCCACCTGCTTCCCGACCGCCTGCACCGTGGCCAACACCTGGGATCCGGCGCTCGCCGAAGAGATGGGCGAGGCGCTCGGCAAGGAAGCTCACGATCTCGACGTGAACGTGCTGCTCGGCCCGGGCATGAACATTAAGCGCAACCCGCTGTGCGGACGCAACTTCGAGTACTATTCAGAGGATCCGATCGTCGCCGGCCGTATGGCCGCCGGCCTCATTCGCGGCATCCAGAGCAACGGCGTCTCCGCATGCCCGAAGCATTTCGCGGTCAACAGCCAGGAGCTGCGCCGCCAGGCCAGCAACTCCGTTGTGGACGAGCGCACCATGCGCGAACTGTACCTGACCGGTTTCGAAATCGCCGTGCGCGAAGCTCATCCGATGACCATCATGACCTCCTACAACGAGATCAACGGCGTCTACGCCCACGAAAACAAGCATCTGCTGCAGGAGATCCTGCGCGACGAATGGGGCTTCGACGGCATGGTCGTCTCCGATTGGGGCGGATCCAACTCCGCGGTCGCAGCAGTCAAGGCCGGCGGTTCTCTGGAAATGCCGTCTCCGGGCTTTACTTCCGTACGTGAGCTGGAAGGTGCGGTCAAGGCTGGGACTTTGTCTGAAGCCGACATCAACGCTCGTGCCGCAGAAGTCGCAAAGATCGCCGCAGCGACCAAGCTGGTCGGCGTCGGACGCAACGACCTGCTCAAGGACGAAGTCGCAGCGGCCCATCATGAGGTGGCGCGCAAGGTGGCTGAAGGCTCCAGTGTGCTGTTGAAGAACGATGACGCAACTTTGCCGTTCAAGGCTGGTACTCGCGTGGCCGTGGTTGGCGATATGGCGGCAACCGCACGTTACCAGGGATCCGGCTCCTCCAAGGTGAACGCCACCAGGGAAGAGAACATTCTTGAGGAAGTCAAGAACGCTGAAGGCCTGGTGCTTGCCGGTTACGAGCAAGGCTACGACCGTCAAGGCAAGGCTGATCGCGTGCTTGTGGAAGACGCCGTCGCACTGGCCGGTAAGGATGATGTGGATGTGGTGCTTGCGGTCGTCGGTCTTGATGAGCGTAGCGAATCCGAAGGTCTTGACCGTTCCACCATGGCGATTCCGCAGGTGCAGAACGATCTGGTTGAGGCGCTGAAGGGTATTGGCAAGCCGATCGTGATCGTGCTTGTTGCCGGTTCTCCGGTGGAACTGCCGTGGATCGATGATGTTGCCGCAGTACTTTACGTGGGCCTGTCCGGTCAGGCCGGTGCTTCCGCAACCGTACGTGCACTGACCGGCGAAGTCAATCCGTCCGGCCACTTGGCTGAAACCTGGCCGGTGCGTTACGAGGATTGCCCGAGCTCCGGTTGGTATCCGGCAATCGGCCGCGATGCGATCTACCGCGAAGGTCCATTCGTTGGCTACCGCTATTACGAAACCGCCGGTGTGCCGGTGCGCTTCCCGTTCGGTTATGGCCTGAGCTATTCCAAGTTCACCTACAGCGCCGCAACTGCCGGTGAAAAGGGCGTTGACGTGATGGTCTGCAACGATTCCGACGTTGCCGGTTCGGCCGTTGCGCAGCTGTATGTGCGCGGTCCGCAGGGTGGCGTACTGCGCCCTGATCGCGAACTCAAGGGCTTCGCCAAGGTTTCGCTTGCCGCACATGAAAGCAAGAGCGTGCACATTGATTTCGATCGTTACACCTTCCGTCACTTCGACGTTGCCTGCAACGAATGGAAGACGGAATCCGGCGAGTGGACGCTGATGGTGGGCGACAACGCTGAGCATCTGCCGCTTTCGATTCCACTCACTGTTGCCGGTGATATCGAGCCCGTTGCCGCAGATGTTGCGCTCGGACATTACCTCATCGGTCACGTCAAGGAAGTGACCGATGCTGAAATGGCCATTCTGTTTGGTCATGAGGTTGTGGCTCCGGGCAAGCCGGTGACGTTCGATGTGAACGATCCGATTATGTCTTGGGTGGATTCAAAGGGCTTCGTGGCGCGTACCGTCGCCAAGACGCTCACCAAGCAGGAAGCCAAGATCCGTCAGAAGACCGGTGCTCCGGACCTTAATACCCTGTTCATCCTGAACATGCCGCCTCGCGCCATGAGCAAGATGACCCAAGGCATGGTCGACTCGGCGATGGTCGACGCCATCGTGAACATCGCCAACGGGCATACTTTCCGCGGATTGGGCGGCGTGATCGCCGGCTTCTTCCGCAACCAATCCGCAAACAAGCACACCGCAAAGGAGCTGAACCATGACTGACAACAATGCTGCGAAGCCGGCCGAAACCGCTGCCGGCGAGAAGAAGGTCGGCCCGATCCGCCAGTGGATCAAGGATCATCCGAACATCTGGGAGTTCATCCTGTTCAACGTGCTGTCGAACATCTCCACCATCACCCGCTTCGTGGTGACGTGGATCGGCACCGCCATCTTCATCACGGGTCTGGGACTCACGCAGCCGTTCCACTTCCTGATCTTCAACTATGACACCAAGGGCAACGGCCTGGGCGGATTCCTCACCTTCCTGCTGGCCGAGGTGCTTGCGCAGGTGGTGAACTTCTTCGTGCAGATGAAGTGGGTATTCAAGTCCGACTCCAGCTTCAAGGACGCCGCTTGGAAGTATGTGATCCTTGCCGTGATCATCGTGGTAGTGAACCTTGTGCTGCCGGGCTACGTGACCGGTCTGTGCCAGGGATGGGGCATGAACGCCGGCATCGCAGGCACGATCGCATCCGTGGTCAACACCTTGCTTGCCGTGATCGTCAGCTATCCGCTGCTCAAGTTCTGGGTCATGCCGAAGAGCGGGTCCAAGGAGACGGCCAAGAGCGAGGAGGCCGCCAAGTAGCCCTATTCTGAATTCCTTTCTTCCTGCCCGCCCGGATTTTCCGGGCGGGTTTTCCATGCCTGCTTCGCGCCTGATGTCGTTGGAAGGCGTAGCGTACCTTGCAAATAAGAAGGGTGGTGACTCAGTCGATGAGCCACCACCCTTTGTCATGCCGTGCTATCTAGCGATCAGGCCGGGAAAACGACCTGGCAATTCACGCAGGTGATTACCATGGCCAAAATCGCGTTGATGATGCCACCGAGGTACGGATTGCGGGTCTTGGAATAGATGCCGCGAGCCGTCAGCGGAGTGATAAACAGCAGGAATACGGTGAGGAACATGCTGTCCGGAATGCGGGTGTAGGCCGCACCGAACAGGTCATTGACACCGGTGAGCATGAACTTGGCCCAGCCTGCGCCGGACACCAGTGCCGGCACGGCGGCGGTGACGAGAGCGAGTACCAGGATGTTCACGATCTTGTTCTTGCCATAGGAAGTGTTGTAGTTCATGCAGTTGATGAAGATGGAGGAAATCACGTAGCCAATCAGGAAGATCGGGAGTACCTTAAGCATGTCCACGATCTTGAAGGAGCCGAATGGCATGATGCCCCAGTACAGGAACGAGAAGTTCGTCTTGAAGAAGTACTGCGCTCCCCAGACCAACAGCAGAGTGCCGCCGGTGACGGTGAGAGCCAGCATGATGGTCTTGAACACGCTGAAAGCAGATGTCTTCAAATCGATTTCATCGATGTTCATACCATTCTTCTTAGCGAAGCAGCGGTACCAGATGTAGGTGACAATGGCGGTGAACACAGAGGAAATCGCCAGCATGGAGCCTGCGAACAGTGCCTGCCCCTGCCTGAAGAATGTGCCGATATGGGTGTCGACGCCGTTGTAGTACAGGAACAACGTGCTGACGGTGGCGAACAGGGTGTTGACGATAAGGCAGCCCCATGCCCAAGCCTTGGTTCCCGGATGCGATTCCGCGATACGCATGACGGCATTGCCACGAGAAGTTCCCCTGAAGAGCGGCATCTGGGAGAGCCACAGAGCGAAGAACACGGCGAACATGAACATGCCGATGAAACCGATGGTGCTGCCGATCATACGCCACTGGTAGATCTGGTCGCCCGACTGCAACGAGGTGTTCATATTGAAGGCTTTGACCATGAACTCCATGGCAGCTGCGGTAGAAGACGACTGGAAGAGCTGCGAAGTGTGGAAGCCGTTTTCCAGATAGATGACACGGAATGCTTCCTTGCCATCGACCTTCTTCGTATAGTACTTGCCGCTGACGCCGTCGGCAGTCGAAGAGTCAGGCGTGATGCCGAAGTTCAGGAACGATTTGGCGTTATTGTGCTTGAGATAGTCCGGATTCGGCAGCATCTTGCCGGTCGTCTTGTCGGTCTCCTTGAAGGAGTACTGGTCGAATTTGCCGGCGATGATGCCTACATTGCGATTGCCGTAATAATTAAAGTACTCGCCGTTATTCTTGGAGGCGGCCTGGGCTGAAGTGGTCTTGCCTGGCACATAGCCGAACGACTGAGTTTCGTTGTCTTTGTAGACGGCGTCGCGGCTGACGTACAGCACGGCCTTGATCAGCTGCTTCTTGGCCTTGTTGTCAAGAAGGATCGTCTCGTGAATGGTGTTGCCTCCGCGGGACTGGCCGGATACGGCGATCTGGTCCTTGTCCACGAATGGAAGTGTGGTCGCGTACTTTACCGTGTCATACAGGCCACGGCCGTTGACCAGCCATTCGGTGTTGTTCAGAATCTCGGAGTCGCCGTGTCCGTAAAGATCGAAGGAGAACACGACGAAGCCTCGACGTGCCCATTCGATCTGGTATAGATCCCACTTTTCCTTGAGACCGTTGCCGCCATGTGCGAACACGATGGTGGGTGCCGGCTTGTCGTTGGTGGCGGTCTTGGGCTTGAGCATGTTGATGCCGAGCCTATGTCCGGATGATGTTTCGATGGTCAGATTCTCTTTGGTGACGTTGCCGAAATCCGTCTGTGCCAGATTCGCGATGCAGCTGCCCAGAATGCACAACAACACCGTAACGATGGTGAGTGCGCCATACGCATGCTGCTTCAAGTATTGCCATACTTTCGACATGGTATTTTTCTCCCTCTGTTCCTTCCGCGTCACCCGAAGATCATCCTTCGGTAACGCGGGGCCCGGTTCTTCCTGGAGCCGGTTATAGACTAATTTGAGGATGAAATGACATTGGGATGTGAATGAGAATATGTGCAGTTCGCCACACTGCTGGTTTACCGGAGTATCGGTTGATGATGGGCTTAAAACGTATGCTTATCGCGCGTGTTCGTATGGACACTGGAGATAATATGCATATGTTCAAAGATTCCGCGCTTTCGTCGATGCAGACCAGACAGCATATCGAAAAGCTGATTCGTGTATCACAGATGTATTATGACGAGGGACTCAATCAATCGCAGATTGCCGGAGAGGTCGGCTATTCGCGGTCATCGGTGTCACGCATGCTCACCGAAGCACGGGAAACCGGAATCGTGCAGATTACCATCGGGCACCCATTGCAACGATTGCAATCCCTTGAGGAGAATCTTCGGAACAAATACGGGTTGAAAACGGTACGCGTCGCATATTCATACGATGACAGCATCGCATCGACGCTAGTGCCTCAATGTGCGGCGCAGCTGCTGGTGGAAAACCTCAAACCGGATTCGTTGATCGTTACATCGACCGGGACGCCGATGGCGGCGACAATCAGAGCTTTGCCTCCCCTTGACTACCCTCGTGCGCATGTGACTCAGATGCTGGGTTCGTTGTCTTCCGCCAACTCGTTGACTGATTCTCCGGAAATCTGCCGAATGATGGCAGAACGTCTGGGATGCGCTTACTCGTTGCTTCCTGCACCGTTGATTATGGGATCCGCGGAAGTTGCGCAGGCTGTGCGTTCGGAGAAACTGATCGCCATGACTTTGGCTTTGGGTAACCGAGCCGATATCGCCATTGTCGGTGTAGGAGCGATTCGGCAGGGGCATTCCGGGAGGATTTTCCATTCGTTCGAAGACGCTGCAGTAGCACGGGAGTTGCAGGAAAAGGGAGTGGTCGGGCATATTTGCGGACATCATATCGATATGCATGGCAATCATGTGCGAACCAGTCTGTGTGAGCGCACCATCAGCATCGATTTCGAACGGTTTCGTGACATTCCATTGGTCATTGGAGTCGCTTGGGAGACGTGGCGTGCGCGGGCACTGCACGCATGCTTGGTCGGTGGACTGATGTCGGCACTCGCTACCAATCAGGGAATGGCTGAGTTGTTATTGGATATGGACTAATCACCGTTAGGATGCTGGAAGGATTGGGTATGCCCGTGCGCCACCGTGATGATTGCAATTGCTGCCAGCACGTACAACAGCACGTTGAGCGTCAATGACGCTCCATATCCGCCGGTCATGTCGAAAATCAATCCATGAACTGTGGTAGCGATGGCTACGGTCAGCTGGCCGGTGGCGTTGATGACGGACAGCGCGCGGGCATAATCATCTCCCGGGAATACGCGGCGTATGCTCCAGGGAAGTGCAATCATGAGCAGGCATTGGCCGATTCCCGCCAGAAAACTTGCAGTGATCGCAACTTCCATATTGGCTCCGAAAAGCAGACTGAACCATCCTGTGGTTCCGATGGCGGCAAACAGCGTGATTGCGAATTGCGGTCTGACACGGTCCAGCGTCGAACCTATGGCAAGTTTGCCGACGCTGGCTCCAATCATGCGGGCCGTGACCACCCAAGCGGCCTGTGTAAGCGTGAGTCCGATGGAAATCCCGTACGCGGGAATGTGCTGATTGATGCCGGATACGATTTGCAACAAAATCATGGCGGCTGACAGCAGCAGAAACGCCGGTGAACGAAGCATACCGATGAGATGCCCGCTTTTCGTCCGTGTATCATGCGCAGGTTTGGCGTTTGGGGCAGACGCAGTGTCGAGCTTGCCATGTGGATATGGTTTAAGCAGGTAGGAGCAGGGGAGTAGCAGCACCATCAGCATCACACCGGTCAGTAGATATGCCGATCGCCATCCATATGACGCGATGACGTGCGAAATCAGAGGATTGAATATGGCTCCTCCCAATCCTGACAAACAGCCGGTTATGCCAAGGACCGTGCCGAAATGAGTGGGAAACCATGCCGCAAGCAGAATGGGTGGCATCAGCGTTATCGGAATAACATAGGCGAGTCCCATCACAGCGAATGCGAGATAGAACTGCCAGAGGGCATACGCCCGACTGCAAAGCAGGAATCCCACGGCGCAGATACCAATGCAGCCGATAAGTGTGGGGCGCAAGCGAATGCGATGTGAAAAGCGACTGAACACGGCCATGGAGATGGCACTGCAAATCAATCGAATCGATACGGTTAGGCTGACCTTGGCTCGACCCACATGTAAATCACGGCTGATGGCGTCGAAATACAGCCCTGAAGTGTTGGTGATGAGAGCGAAGCCGATGAAGGACATGGCGCAACAGCCTACGAATACTGCCAGTGAGGAGTGGGTGGAGCGAATCCGTTCTTCCATGGCGTCCTTTGCGTCCTTTCCTAGCTGGTCGTTGGGCGGTACCGTTTGAAGAACGTCGCCGCCTCTTTTACGATTTGCTGTGATTCCTCATTATGCTCCAGGCCGACCTCCTTGACCGCGAAGTCGTGTACGAGAGCGTGGTCAAGACCTTTTGGGAGTAATCGCAGTTCATAATCATGATGGCGGTATTGCAGGATTCTTGCGAATTCCAGAGTGTTGTCCGCGAGGTAATCCTCGGTGCTGGTCTGCAGATAGAAGGGCGGAAGATTGCCGTCAACTACAAGGCGATCGACATCAAGATAGGGGGAGATGCGAATTCGTTCCTTCAGCGTTGGAAAGTAGCCTTCCGCATAGTATCCCATCGCAGTTCCATGCACGCCGCCTTCGAAGCGATACATGCCGCTGCATCCTGCAATGGCAAGGATGTGGGCGGTTCCGTAGGCTTCCCTCATGCCAAGCTGTGACGCGACGACCGGTGAATGGAGTACGGCGGTGAGGTACAAGATAAGCAGGGTGGCCGCGGAATCTCCAATCAGAAACAGAGCATTCGTATCCATGCCATAGTCATGCGCGTGCTCGTTCGTCCAGATGATTGCGTCAAGCGCATCGTGTAGTTGGTCTTGGAATCCAATTTGCGGGACCAGCCGATAGTTGGCATTGACCACAGCGAACCCATACTTCGCTAAATACATATCGCGGCACATGGTATTTTGTTTGTCGCCATGGTAGAGGCCCCCGCCATGGAAGTCGATGATGACCGGAAGAGGTTCATGTTGCGTTTCCGGACGGTACAGGTCCAATTTGCGCAGTTGGTCCGGAATGCCATATGGGAGATCCGTCAGTACATGCACTCCGTTCGGCTTATGTTCCTTGGCGAGTCTGTCTGCGTCGCCGGCATGACGGGCGTTGGTATTGGACTCAAATAATGCTTTCACTGGTTCGCTGAGCATATGTCACCACCTTGGTTGCGCATGATACGAATACTGTATGCCTGTATCTAGCGTGAACAGTCTAGGGGTTGCACATATGTGCAACCTACGGTTCAGACAAGTATCCCAACTATTTCGTCAGTACGTTGAACGGCGGATTGCCTATGCGCCCATGACAGTGTAGGTGTTGCCATGGGCTCCGATTTCACGCGCCATTGTGCACGGCTGGTCATTCGAATAGCTAGGAGTTCATCCCCGTCCAACGTGCTGCCGTTTCATCGTATGACTTTGTTGTGTATGTTTACGATTATACAAGGGGTCAACACCCTGCTCGCCGTGATCGTGAGCTACCCGCTGCTCAAGTTCTGGGTTATGCCGAAGAGCAAGGACTCCAAGGAGGCTACCAAGTAACCCTTCATAGCTGACTTCCTTTTCTTTCCTTCCTTAACTTTCTTCCCTTCCTCAACCCGCCCGGTCTTCCCTCTTTTTCCGGGCGGGCTTTCTTATGCCCTTTTGCTGCTTTCCTGTAGTTTCTTATGATTTCTGAATATCGAAATGCAATCGTCAGCAGTGTTGCCGGCGTAAAATCGAAAACGAGATTGGCATAAAATCGAAAGTCAAAACAGCGTAAAATCGAAGATGGCGGAATATCGTCCTCGCATTGCAGACCGGTGACTGGAAAAACTGTTGCGCGCTTTTGGTGCCGTTGAGATTGTAGGTCTCCACCTGATTGACGATTTAAAAGGATGAGAACCTTCTCTTCATGCAAAATCTCGAGTTTGCACGAAGCCGAAACGCTATTTCGTGGATACTTCACTGCCGATCGCCACGCTCGGGGCGTAACAAACGAACGTTGCGGCAGGTGGGACAATTGGGGGTGGATTGAACGAAGGAGACGGTGTGCAAGGAGTGCGGCAGATGCGGGAATCGCGGGAATCGCAAAAAACACGGGAATCGCAGGAGTCGCAGAATTCTCAAGGAACGCAGCCAAAGATCGGCAGAATTCCGGCGCTGATTGCGGCGGTGGTAATTGTGGGAGTGGCCATTGGTGCGGCCGCCGGTTTGCTGACGTTGATGCTGTACGGCGTCGAGCATCTTGCGCTTGGCTATGTTGAGAATTCGCAGGAATCCGGCCCGTTCAACGTTCCTGTGATTCGTCGACTGATTTCCGTGACCGCGGGTGCGGCCATCGCGGCCGTGATTTGGTGGCTGTTGCGTACGCGCAGTACGAAAGTACCGTCCGTTAAAAAGGCGGTAAATGGCGATATTATGCCGATTTGGCAGACCGTCGTGCATGTGCTGCTGCAGATTTTCATTGTCGGTACGGGCATGTCGATCGGTCGAGAAGTGGCGCCGCGCGAGTTGGGTGCGATGTTCGGCCAACGGTTCGCGCGTTGGGTGCATCTTAATGCGAAAGACACCCGTATGCTGGTGGCAATCACGGCTGCGGCTGGCCTTGCGGGCGTGTATAACGCGCCGCTTGCGGGCACGTTTTTCGCGGTCGAGATTCTGCTCGCCGATATAACTCTCGAAACGGTGACGCTCGCATTCGCCTGTTCCGCGCTGGCTTCGTGGGTGGCGTCGCTGGTCAAGGGCACGCATACGTTCTATTTGATCGGTGAAACCGACGGTTTGTTTACTCCCGATTACATGGCGTTCGCACTGGTTGCCGGCATGATTCTCGGCGCTGCCGGCGCGCTGTTCCGTCGCGGCTCGCAGTGGGCTGAGAAATCCAAGCCGTCGGGCGTTGGCATTCTGTGGATGCTGCCGCTCGCTGGCTTGCTGACCGGTGTGGTGGCGATTTGGGCGCCGCAGGTCATGGGTAACGGTCGTGCCACGGCACAGTTGAGCTTCTCCAGTAATGCCGATTTGGCCGTCATTCCGATTCTGCTGCTGTCTTTTGGTGCCAAAGCGATCGTCACATTGCTGACGATTCGTTCCGGCGCCTCTGGCGGCGTACTGCAACCGGGTATCGCATTGGGTGCTTCCGGCGGTGCGATGCTTGGCATTCTATGGATGCAGATATTCCACACGAACTCAATCGGCATGTATGCGCTGCTGGGCGCGTGCGCATTGCTGGCGGCCTCGCAGCAGGCTCCGCTTATGGCGATTTGTTTGGTGATGGAACTTGCGGATGCTCCGATTAATCTGTTTGTTCCCATTGGCTTCGCGGGTGCGGGCAGTGCGGTCGGCGCATCATTCCGAATCGTCAGCGCGCGGTTGCGGACGGTGGGTCCGCCGAAAGCCGTTTGGGCGGACCGCTTGCCGCTATTCATCTATCGAAAAGTGTGAAAAAAGAGGCTAATTGAGAAGAATGCGCATGTAAGGGTGCATTAGGCGGTAGACTAGGGGGTTGGTGTACGGGTGGCCGGTGTTGAGCGCCCGATAATGAAGATGACTCAGGCGCGGTTTTTCATATGGCCATAAGACCGGTTTTCTTCGGAATGAGCGCGGTCAGCACGAACCAGTGGTCTTCGGTGCGAATCGTCACTTCGCCGCCATACTGTTGCGCGATATGACGAATTGACTTCACGCCGAAACCGTGCCGGTGCTGGTCGTCGCGCTTGGTGGTGCGCAAATTGCCTTCCGCATCTTTCTTCAGCCGGGAATCGTAATAATTTTCCACACGGATGACAATAAAGTGATTTTGCTCGTATAACGCAAGTTTGATTAGTCGCTGTTCGCATTTCGGCAGTTTTGACGTCGCTTCGATCGCATTGTCGAGCGCGTTGCCGAACAACGATGCGATATCCATCAACGACATGCCGCTTAACAGCGATCCGTCCGCGACCGCGGTGAACGTGATTCCGCGATCAGCGCAGGCGCGCTCTTTCGTGGTCAGAATAACGTCAAGCACGGGATTTCCCGTATGTTGCTGCGCGCTGTAGCGCTGCACGGATTGTTCCAATTGCTCGAAGCCGGCTGCGGCATGCTTTGGATCGACTTCGGCACGCAATGCGGTGATCTGATGCTTCAGATCGTGCGCAAGGCGGCCCAACGATTCGATGTTTTCCTTCGATTGAAGATATTCCTGATGCTGGCTTTCCAGTTGCGCGTTGATCGACGCGAGTTCCGTGTTCGCTTCGATGCGACGCGCCTGCTCCTGTTGCGCGTACAGAATCGCGAAACCGCAGAAATCAACCAGCGTGCGAATGTAGAAGATCTCCTGGCCGACCGAACCGGAAAACGGCGTGTTCGTCGATACGAAACTCAAATTGCTCATGGCGAATGTGACGATCATGATGGCCATCGTCGCAATCGCGGCAGAAGCGGTCGGCAAAGTCGGCGCGGTCTGGCTGAAATTGCCGCGTTCAACCAGCCAAGCCAAACTGAAGCACAATGCATACGTAACGACCAGCAGCACGATTGCAGGCCAATCGTAATCGGCGAAACCATCGCGCATGCCAATGAACGTAACGATCTGCCAATGCAGCGACGCTACCAATTCGGCCAGCACGAACGCGCGTGCCGTAATATACAGGCCTTCGCGTTTGCCGGTGCCCACGCCAAGCAGAATCGTCGCATACATGCAGGCGAATGCGAGCAGCATGCCGATAATCCAGAACCAGATCGGCATACTGCCGTCAAAATACTGCACTGCAGTCAGCAGCAGCAGTCCGGCCGCGCTGACGATGATCGACCGCTGGAGTGGAACGCGCCGATACAGCACTGCGATATACACCATGCAGGCAGCCCATTCGCAGATCGCTGTATATGAACGAGGAATGTCGGGCAGGGCGTTGGTGATCGGCGTCATCGACGGCACCGAAAGCACGGTTATCGTGGTCGAAGGTGTTGTAGGGAGTATGCTCGCCAATCCTGCAGTCAATCCGGCCAGCATATTCGGCAATGCTGCGTCGATCACCTGCCACCTCCCATATAATCGGTAAGTGCGGCCATGAACGCCTTCTTGCGTGGGCGGCTTACGCGCAGCTGCTCACCGTTCGACATTATGCAATCCTGGTCGGCAACGCCCGTCACATGCTTGAGATTCACCAGATAGCAGGAATTCGAGCGGAAGAAATGATGGTCGGCAAGCTTGGCTTCCATGTCTTTGAGCGTTCCGTTGATCGACAGTTTGCCTTCCAGCGTGTGGATGACGATGGTGTGCCGAATCGATTCAAGATACAGAATGTCGGCAAGATTCAGGCGCATCTGTCCGTTGCCGGTTTCGATGAGCATGGAATCGTCGCCATTGCGTCGCACCATGTCGATCGATTTCTTGAGCTCCTGCGAAAACGCGAACCACGGTAGAGGTTTAAGCAAGTACGACAACGCACGCACCTCATACCCGCTGATTGCATATTGCGGGGCAGCGGTGATGAACACGATCACGACTTTGTCGTCGCGCTCGCGGATGCGTCTCGCGGCGGCCATGCCGTCCATTTCGCTCATCTCGATGTCGAGCAGTAAGATATCGTAAACGGGGGTATATTTTTCTACGATTCGTGCGCCGTCGTCGAATACGGAAACGGTAAATTGCTCGCCATTTTCCTGTTGATATCGGTTGAGATAGTCAAGTACCAGTTGGCAGCTTGCGGGATCGTCCTCGACCACGCCGATTCGAATATTGCGCATTGCAACCTCCCTGTTCTGTCTTTCGCTCCGCACCATTGTCTTGCATGATGGCGATAAATGCGTGTATTTACTACGCCGTTAATCCCCTTTTGCCAGCGGAGGCAAACAGCGCGACTCGCGACACGCATTGACAGTTTTAGCGTTGTATGTATCATGGAACGTGGCTCAACGAAGAGAACCTTCGCTAAACCAAAGAAATAAATTAACGCTTTGAATTGTGGCTTTGTCAAAGTAGTAAGCCGCGAGGATGGGCACCGAACAAAAATCCCTTTACAACGGATCGTGAGGCACGTACCTGCCTCTGAAAGGATGACAAATCATGGCAGAAGTCGTATTCGACCATGTTACTCGTATCTACCCGGGCAACGATAAGCCCTCCGTGGATGATCTGAATCTTGATATCAAGGATGGCGAGTTCCTCGTCCTCGTTGGCCCTTCTGGCTGTGGTAAGTCTACGACCCTTCGTATGCTCGCCGGCCTGGAGGAGGTCAACAAGGGCCGCATCCTCATTGGTGGCAAGGATGTCACCACGATGCAGCCGAAGGACCGCGACATCGCAATGGTGTTCCAGAACTACGCTCTGTACCCGCACATGACCGTCGCCGACAACATGGGCTTCGCCCTGAAGATCGCCGGCACCCCGAAGGAAGAGATCCGCAAGCGCGTCGAGAAGGCCGCTGAGATCCTCGACCTGACCGAGTACCTCGACCGCAAGCCGAAGGCTCTGTCCGGTGGTCAGCGTCAGCGTGTGGCCATGGGTCGTGCAATCGTCCGTGAGCCGAAGGTCTTCCTCATGGATGAGCCGCTGTCCAACCTCGACGCCAAGCTCCGCGTGCAGACCCGTACCCAGATCGCCGCTCTGCAGCGTCAGCTGGGTGTCACCACCCTGTACGTGACCCACGATCAGACCGAAGCTCTGACCATGGGCGACCGCATCGCCGTCATCAAGCTCGGCGTCCTGCAGCAGGTCGGCGCTCCGACCGAGCTGTACGATCGCCCGGCCAACGTCTTCGTCGCTGGCTTCATCGGCTCCCCGTCGATGAACCTGAACACCCACCCGGTGGTCAACGGCAAGGCGAAGATCGGTGAGGACACCGTGGACCTGCCGGCTGAGGCCGTCAACAAGCTCACCGCCGAAGACAACGGCCAGATTGTGGTCGGCTTCCGTCCGGAAGACGCCTCCTTGGCTGCCCCGGATGAGGCCAACGCCTTCTCCCTCAAGGTCATGAACGTTGAGGATCTGGGCTCCGACGGCTACATCTACGGCAACATCATCACCGATGGCTCCGCTGCCGAGGCGTCCACGATGATGTCCGACCAGAACAAGCTCACCACGATCCGCGTGAACCCGCGTGCTCTCCCGAAGGTCGGCGATACCGTCAAGATCAAGATCGACCCGTCCAAGATGCACCTGTTCGCTCCGTCGACCGAGCTGCGTCTGAACTGAGCTGATACCGAGTAACCAACCGTCGATTGCTGCTTTCGAGAAGTGGCTGGCGGGTGGCTGAATAAAAACTTGGCGGAAGTGCGAACTTCCGTCAACCATTAAACGAGACGTACTCTTCCTCTCTTACCGTCTCGTTGGAGAAGCCCCGCGTTGGTGCGGGGCTTCTTTTGTTGTATCTGCAATAGTGAGATTTGTTTTCCTGTAGTGAGATTTCATCATTGAGATTGCAATGGTGAGACCTCAAATGAAATGCGATATTGGAATTTCAATGGTGATCATCGCATATCGATGGATGCAATATCGGCAGGTGAAACGGATTCGTCCATACTTGCTTCTTCGGGTAGGTCAACAGGTAAATTGTTGATTCATGGAATCTCTTGAATTGCCACAGATGGATCCCCGTGTGCTGAAAGCAACTTCCGTGAAGGCCGAAGATCCGGCCGCACCATCTCCGGAGCCGCAGGCGTTGAAAATCACCGCCGC
>OGOR01001215.1_pt1 | contig 15357 bp, 8 predicted proteins | sample 1552771 | NCBI WGS metagenome assembly OGOR01 (sample SAMEA2580124, study PRJEB22360) | human gut metagenome | biome: human gut; feature: human-associated habitat; material: faeces | place: Denmark | collected 2008/2010
GAAGCTACGGTATTACTAACTTACCACGGCCGTGGTAGGAATTCGTCACGGCCGTGACGAATCAGTAATACCGTAGGTTTAACACAAGTATATCCCTACTATCCACCTACTATCCCTTAAGGAAAGACGTATTCATCCATAGGGAAACATACAAAGAGCGCATAGGGCGAACAAGAGATATTTATGGCTTCAACTTATGGACCACAAACGAATCTACTTTATAAGCTCCTCCTTTACTGTAAAAATCGATATGATTGTAAGGTTCCGAAGGGAATACCTGATTGGTCATCACAAAACGTCCACCATCTCCAAAGGCTTCCACACTGGATTTATCCACAAACAGACGGAGTTTCAATGCCTCTTTGCCGCCTTGTTCCTCGTTTCCACCTTGTTCAATTGCTGTCCAGGTCAACATCGGGAAATTCTCATTGAAGCTGACCTCTCCGCTCTTGCGACGATCCATTGAGAATTTCTTTTCTTTCATGTCATACTGCATATCCACTTCTTCGCCTTTGTCATTGTAGAGACGGAAGCCGATTACGTCTGCATGTTGATTTTCAATCGTCAGTTCTATTTCGTATGCACCGTCATTGCCGGAAATCATTTCTTTGATTGTGCGTGTTCCGTTTACCCTGAACGAACGCTTCTTTGAAGCATCACGCAAAGCCAGCAGCTCGGGAGAGGGAGCTGATTGGAGGTAAGTCTCACCATCTACGGTAAACAGGCTCAAGTCGCGGGGAACGGAGTTCGGGCTACGGTATTGGGAAGTAGGAACGTCGTTTGCATATTGCCAGTTGCTCATCCAAGCGATAGCAATACGACGGTTGTCGGGAGCATCACTCCAAGTCACGGTGGCATAATGGTCTTTTCCCCAGTCCATCCATTTGGTTTTGGAGGGTGATTCATTTACAAACTCTTTTCCGTTGAAGGAGCCTATAAAATATTGAGTAGCCGAGTCACCGAAAGGACCGTCGCCGAGGCTGCAAAGCAGTACCCACTTCTTTTCATTCGTTCCTTCTACCGGGAGTTCGAATAAGTCGGGACATTCCCAAACGTTTCCGTGTGCACCGTGTCCTTTGCCGAAGCTGCTTTCAAATGTCCAGTCTTTCAGGTTGGGGGAAGAGAAGAATTGCATTTCCTGCCCTACCGCCAATACCATGATCCAACGTTTGGTACCTTCGTACCAGAATACTTTCGGGTCGCGGAAATCACGCGCTTCAGATACTAATACGGGATTGTTTTCGTATTTGGTGAAAGTACGTCCGTTGTCGGTGCTATAAGCAATGCTTTGCACCTGACGGTCACTATTCTGTGTATAGATGGCGACGATAGCACCTGCACCGAAGCCGGCAGTATTGTGATGATCTATCACGGCGGATCCACTGAAGATAGTGCCGAATGCATCCGGGGCGATTGCTACGGGGCGATGTTCCCAGTTTACGAGGTCTTTGCTGATGGCATGTCCCCAGTTCATATTTCCCCATTTGGAGCCGTAAGGGTTGTATTGGTAGAAAAGGTGGTATTCACCGTCTTTGTAGACCATTCCGTTCGGGTCGTTCATCCATCCGTAAAGGGGGGAGAAATGATAAATGGGACGGAACTTTTCACGGTTGCTTGTATCGAACGTATCGGACAATTTCATTTCCTTGCAGCAAGCAGTGTTGTCCGGTGAAAGGTTGACACGCACCGGGTCGTTGGAGTTCATTTTAAATTTGAAAGAGATTAGTTTGCCGGAATAATCGGAAAGGTCTACCGGGACAAAGTAATCGACTTTATGGATGGCCAGACGGACATCGAAACTCTTTACCTCTTTATTATTGACAATCATGCTGATACGCACATCGGGCGACGCATCTTCTACGGGCAACAACAGATACTTCTGGTTAGTGTTGACGCGTACGAGGCAATGTCCTTCTCCTAAATCTTTAATTAATAGAGGAGAGTTGTCCGCACGGGCGGATAGAGAGATATTCATCACAATCATACAAAATAAAACCGCGAAGGTTCGAATTTGTTTGGAAGAGAGTCTTAAATTCATGCTTTATGGTATTAAGGTTGTTACAGTGCAAAGATAGGCGCTCCGGGATGAAACGCCTATCACTTTTGTTTCAAACACTGTAAAAGATGTTACTTTTCTATTAATATGTGCTCACTTGAATATCTGATACAGTGATTTCACCTTTATAACAGCAGAGTGACCACGGGTTCTTCTGCATTTGATAAATGCGGTTCGTGAAAGATAACTGGTCATTGATGTAGGTCACACAAACCGACTGGTCACTGTAAATCGTCACACGGTATTCATTATCCGTCGGGATGTTGAATTTGTTATCAAACAAGTATTTGGCATTGTCACCGTCTTTCTCGAAATTGGCTTTACCTTCGTCAGCGTTGACATGGATGCTATACCATGATTTGGAGTCCGTTCCACGAACGAAAGAGATCCCAAAACGATCTGTATTCGAGGATGCTTTTACGGTAAAGGAAATCTTGTTGTGCACTTTCAACCGGTTGAAGATGACGGAAGCTCCTTCGGCCAACGTATAGGTTTTACCGCTTTCTGTTACGTTTCCATCTTTAGCCATTACTTTTACTTCTTGTGCAGAAGTGTATTTACGGTCGATTGCCTCCGGAACTCCAAGAGTCAACGTACCGTCTTCGTGCTGAATGAGGCGTTGCGCTACCAGGTTTCCAGCCCATTCAGGTTCTACATCTCCTACGTTTCCATTATCATTGCCGGCGCGGGTAGGACACCAACCCCAGATGTAACGGTTGGTTCCATCGGAAGCGGTCTTTCCTGCATAGAATGCGCGGCTGTCCAGCATACCTTCCCGATTGTCCGGCCATATTCCGGCATCATTGGCGGTAGTCGCTTTCAGTTCTTCAAGTGTTCTGCCTTTGAAGTATTGTACCTTGCGCATGAAGGAAGCTTGTTCCGAATAGACCAGATACCACCATTCTCCCATCTTGAATACGTCCGGACATTCATAGAAACGATCCCACATCATGGTCATAAATGTTCCGGCAGACTCCCACTCTTTCAGGTCAGTAGAAGTAAATTCGGCAATGTGTCCTTTTCCATTTTTACGGGTGGCAATCAGCATGTGATAGACACCGTCTTCGGTCTGGAACAGGAACGGATCGCGGAAGTCATTCTTGTCATAGCCATACGTATCTCCTTTCAGATAGAAAGTGCGGTTCTTGGTCCATGTTTTAAAGTCAGGAGAGGTAGCTACCATGACTACTTGCGCATTCTGGTCGGAAGAAGGTTTGAATTTATTGCCGGTGTAGAAAGTGTAGTAGAGTTTATCAACCGGATTATAGATGGTACCTCCTGTACCGATGGCGGCATCCTGTTCGTCACGACCTCCGCAGGGAATCAGTTCGCCGAGAGATTCATAAGTAGCACCGTCTTTGGTGGCCACCCCGAAAATGGGGTGGTAAGTAGCTTCGGGGTTCGGACGGTAGTCTTGCAGGTACATCACTTTAAAGTCTTTGGCAACCGGATCATAGAATGGCATCGGGTCACCGACAAAGCCTACCTGCGGTTTATAGTACATCGAGAAGCCATGCTCGTCGGTCGATTGGAAGTAAGTGGCTGTACCGTCCCAGTCTCTTTGAGTCAATACGGGATCAAGCTCATCACTGCAAGCGGTCATTGAGGCCAACAGTGTGGTGATTGCTATATGTAAGATCATATTTTTCATAATTATTGCTTATTCTTTTATTTACATAAGTAGTTGATTGCATTCAGAGTCATTTGCTCTACGTTGTAGTGGTAGTAATCGGCAGAAGCGTCTACTCCTTTACCGTACCAATCGTAACCACCGTAGCCGATACAGATCGTACGTCCGCTATTGGAGCGCGGCTCGAATTCGGCTATGATTACTGCACCGTCGTCTCCGCATGCCACATCGATTCCTCCTGTCAAGTTACGCCATGCGTTCAGGTCCTCATAACCTCCCCAGTTTGTTCCGATGTGCCATTGGGCTGTGCTATTGGTTACTGCGTAACCAGCATCAAAGGTATAGACTCTTGTTTTGTCACCATCTTTCCATCTTAAATCCTGAAATAACGGATGCGACTCGTTGCCAGTAATCGGAAAGCTCCACGGTCCATCAACAATTTCAGGTGAATCCTCACTTCTTCCCCAACTGTTGTTTGGTACACGCTCGTCTTTTGCAATGCTAAGATCCTTAATATAGAAAGTTGCGTAGCGGGTCAGCAACAGGTTACCACCGTTTTGATAGTAGACTTTAAATTTCTCTACGGCAGCTTTTGCATCATCCGGCAAAGGAGGATTGTCACCATTGTCTGCATGGAAATGCCACCAGATTGCAGTATATTTGCCTAAATCCACTTTTCCGTCTACTACATCTTTGAATGAGATGTATTCGGACATTGATATATTATCCATCATCCACTGGGCAGCGGCTTTTTCTTCAGGACTTGTAAGTTGGCTTACAGAAGAAGCTGTGCCGACAAAGGCCGTCGGAATCACGTTTCCTTGAGTAACCGTTACTACATAAGGAGTCACTGCCGAACGGTAAGTTGCCGTATAGGTGACAGGATTGGTAAAGTCCTGGATGCTGCCGGATGCCGGAGTCACAGTAGCTCCATCTGTCACGGTGAACGTACCTTTCAACTGGGTGATATCCACTGTCAGCGGAACAACTACGGAGATTGTTTTTGATAGCTGGTCTACTTTTCCTACATAAGTATCATTCAACTTAAAGGTCAGTATCTTCGCCTCGTCCCTCTTCACGGTAATCGTATAGCTCATTTGTACGTCACCATTCTTCACAATCAAAGATACGGGAAGAGAAAAGTCGATTGTTTCACCGACAGCGATGCTCGCCGTAGCGCCTTCGGAAAGGTCGATTTCGCTGACGGCCATCCGGGTAACGTCATAATCGTAAGGTACTCCCACTACGATTGTCTTATTTTGATAATCGATCGTTCCTGCGTATTCATCCAGTTTGATAGAGTTTACCCATACATCTCCGTCCAAACGAAGATTGGATTTGAAGTCATCGCTACATCCCGCAACTGTTATGCATACTACAGTCACCAACAGGATGGTATAGAGTTGTTTTATGATTGATTTCATTTTATTCTTTGTTTTAAGATTGATGATTACCAACCGAAATTCTGTGTATAATTTCCGTTACTGGCACTGATCTGTTCGAATGGAATTGGGAGGTATTCGTTCTTATTTTCCGTGAAACCTGCATTCTTGTAAATAGAACAACGGGCTGCTTCGGTCACATAATAAGCATTGATAACGTCTTTGGCTTCTCCCCATCTGACGAGGTCAAAAAAGCGTGAGCTTTCCATTCCAAATTCTATACGGCGTTCCCATTTCAACATTTTCATGGCTTCGTCCTGTGCATAAGCTTTCTGTTCATAAGGGGTTACTTTGAAGTTCACTCCGTACTCTTCTTTATAATTGAAGATCAGCATTGTACTTCCGGCTGCACGACTGCGTACATCATTGATGAGTGAGATGGCGTCGGCAATACGTCCGTCGTTCAACTGTATCAGGGCCTCGGCACGCATCAGCAATACATCTGCATAACGGATGACGATATGATTCAGAGAACTTGCCCAATAAGAGCCTTTCTTCAGGCAGTCACAGTCCGGGTCTACATTCTCTTTGAGCGAAACATAATATCCGTAAAGTCCCTTGCTACGGCTCCAGTCATCATTCTTCTGAATCAGGTAGCCTTCATTGTATTTATAAGGGAAGCCCGGCATACCTACCGTGTGGAATAAACGGGGGTCTACATTGTCCGTTGTAACCTCGTAGTTCTCATTATCATAGGTGCTGAACAACGGTTTTCCCTGCGAGTCGGTTTTGAAAGCGTTCACCAGATTTTGGCTCGGTTTGTGGAAGTCACAACAACCTAGTATCTGCGGAGTTGTCAGTCCCATTCCCCAGTTCAGGTTACCGTTGTATGTTCCGTCGTTGATAGAATATTGAATCGCCCATACAGACTCCGCGCCATTTTCATATTGAGGCAGGAAGTTCATACTATAATCATTTTCCAATCCGTAACCGGCTTTGGCCATGATGAGAGGATCGGTATATTTCACTACCTGTTTCAAGTCTTCTTCGTTGATCCCGGTAAGATTGTTATTCACTCCATCCTGGCGGTAAGCCTTATACAGGTAAGTCTTTGCCAGATAAGCAGCAGCGGCAGCCTGTGTAGGACGTCCTTTTTCTATTTGCACTTCCGGCAGGTTGTCGTAGGCAAACTGGAAGTCGTCTGCTATCTTTTGCCATTGTCCATCATTGGTATAGGTGGTATTCGAAAGCTTGTTGTAAGCATCCGGTTCCATGTTTTCATCGTCTACTATAACGATCTTCTTAAACAGTTGCTTCAACATAAAGTGAGCATGTCCGCGCAGGAACCTCATTTCAGCAATACGCTGGTTCTTCAGCGGATAAGTCTTTTCATCCATCAGGTCGAGTGACTGCAAGGCTGTGTTGGCACGGGTGATGCATTGATACAGTCTTTTCCATATATCGTTGATGTTCCAGTCGGTGGTGTTGATACCTTTAGAAATCTCCAGTGCGTTGAACACACCGCCGTCTTCCGTACCGGAACCGCCTTTATAACAATCGTCGGAACGCACGTCATAATTCCAAAGCGAGAAGGAAGAGTTGATGTCGTCACCTGTTGCCCAAATGGCGTAGGCTGAAATCACGAGGTTATCCACGTATTCGGGAGAAGCGATCTGATCGCCGGTCACAATACCCTGCGGAACCTGACGATCCAGAAAATCGTTGCAACTGCTTGTCAGCAAGGTAAATCCGATGGTTGCTATGTATAGTATCTTTTTCATGATAGTTCGTTTTATAAATGAAGTGAATTAAAATCCGATGTTAAGTCCGAAGGTGATATTCACAGGGATCGGATAAGAGAAGTTCGGGTTTTCCGGGTCTTCTCCCGTAAAGTCTTTACTCTTGATCGTCAACAGGTTTTGTGCGCTGCAATAGAAGCGTAAACGTTCCATTCTCAACTTCTTGGAGATTACTGCCGGAACCGTATAACCTAATTGGATATTACGCAGTTTCAGGAAGGAACCGTTTTCAACAAAGTAAGTGGAGACGCGCTGTTCATTGTTTGTATCGCTGCGGGTCAATGCCGGAATAGTAGAGTTCGGATTAGTAGGCGACCAGGCATTGAGCAAGCGGGTTCCCTTGTTCAGGAAGCCGACGTTGGATGCACTCCAGAAGTCACTTTTCTTCTTCACGTCACTGATGATATCTACTCCCTGAACGCCTTGCCAAAACATAGTCAGGTCGAAGTTCTTATATTCCAGATAGATATTCAATCCGTAGCTGAAAGCAGGAGTCGGATCGTAAATCCATTCCTGGTCTTTTTCATCAATCACACCGTTATGATCGATGTCGCGATAGCGGATACGGCCAACGGCTGCACCTTCCTGCGTAGCGTGATTGTCCACTTCTTCTTGTGATTTGAAGATACCGTCGGCAATGTAGCCCACTTGTGAATTGTATGTATGACCGACTACACTCTTTACTCCATTACCACCAAACTTTCCATTGGCAGCCACTGTCTCCGGTAATTCAAGAATTTCATTCCGGTAAGTGGAGATGTTTCCGTTCAAGTCGTAAGTCAGTCCGAAGGCAGTCTTGTTGCGGTAGCCCAAGTTGAATTCAAAACCCTGGTTTTTCATTGCGCCCGAATTAATCCAACGGTTGCCACCTTCTCCCAATACTCCCACACCTGCCATTTCAGTCAGGATATCGGTTGTTTTCTTGTAATAGTATTCCAATGAACCGTACAAGGATTGCTTGAACAGGCTGAAGTCGATACCGATGTTCGTCTGTGTAGTTGTCTCCCATTTAATATTGTCATTACCGATCTGGTTACGTTTGAATCCGGAAGGCAGAGTACCACCTCCGTTAGAACCTGTAATATCGTATGCCGTACCGTAGCTTTGACCGCCAAATGAATCTGTTGTTCCATAATTAGGAGCGTAGATAGTGTAACGGGCAAGGTTGGAGATTTCCTGATTACCGGTCTGTCCCCATGAAGCACGCAGTTTCAGATCGTCAAGCCAAGTCAGTTCCTTCATAAAGCTTTCTTGTGTGATGCGCCATCCCAAAGAAACGGAAGGGAAAGTGGCATAACGATGATTTTTACCGAAGCGGGAAGAACCGTCACGACGGAGAGTCAATGAAAGCAGATATTTGTCAGCATAAGAATAGTTCATTTTGCCGAAGAAAGAGACAAGCGAGTAACCTTCACCGGCACCGTAAGCCTGGGCTGTGCCGCTACCTGCATCGGGCCACATATAGTCGGGAGTAAGGATAGAGAAATCTTCTTTGTAGCCGGAGAAATGGCTGTCGTCTTCCCGATTCAGCTCCATACCTGCCATGACGTCTCCACGATGTTTGCCTATTTCCAACTGGTAAGTGGCAATGGCATTCCACATCCATTTGGTCCAGTGTTCCTGTTTGGCTTCCACTGCACTCTTGCCGTTGTTGGTCTGTGTTCCTTCCTGATAAGGATAGGTGAAGTAACGGGCTTGCTTGTTTGCGTAATCCAGACCAAAAGTAGAACGAACATTGAATCCTTTGAAGAGGCTTAGATTCACATAAGCATCACCGAACATACGCCAATAAGTGTATCGGTTGTCTTTGTTGTATTCGAGTACGGCACGAGGATTACGACGGTCCGGCCATCCGCCTACCGGTCCTCCCCATGAACCATCCGAAGCATAAACAGGGATAGCGGAAGGAATGTCCAAAGCGGTTTCGATAATTCCGCCGGGAGCTTGTACTTCCGAAGTCCGGTTTAAGGTGAAATGCTGGCCGATAGTCAATATATCATCGATTAATTTATAATCACTGTTCATACGGGCAGAGAAACGGTCGAAGTCCGTATCTTTGATTACACCCAGGTTTTTGTAATATCCCAGAGAAAAGAAGGAAGAACCTTTCTCCGAACCGTTGCTGACAGAAAGATTGTATTGCTGGATAACACCTGTACGGGTAATCTCATCAAACCAGTCGGTATCTGCCACAGGCATTGTATTCTTCGAGTCCAGGTATTTGGAAAGGCTCATACCGTATAGTACAGGATTTCCGTTGGCATCGTAACCCCAATTGTAGTTATATCCCAAGGCATTGCCGTTCGGGTTCTCACCATCGTTTACATAGGCTTGCCACATGGCACGTCCGTACTGTTCCGTATTCAACACATCCATCTTACTTTGATACATGGAAGCTGAAACCGAAGCATCAAAGTTGATTTTAATCTGGCCTTTCTTTCCTTGTTTGGTAGTAATGACGATAACGCCATTTGCAGCACGCGAACCGTAGATGGATGCTGAAGCAGCATCTTTCAGTACTTGAATGGATTCAATGTCGTTTCCGTTCAATTCATGCATACCGGCTTTGGTAGGAACTCCGTCGATGATATAAAGCGGATCGTTGTTGTTCAGCGTACCGATACCACGAATACGTACGGTAGCCGATCCGCTCGGATTTCCATCCGCCGTAATGTTCATACCGGGCACGCGGCCTTGAAGTGCTTTCACCGGGTTGTTCTCTCCTTGCTTCTGGATTTCGTCGACTTTCACTACGGAAACAGCACCGGTCAGGTCGGCTTTACGTTGAGTGGTATAACCTGTTACGACCACTTCATCTACCATTTGAGTGTCTTCTTCCAATAATACATTAACGATAGCAGCCGATTTTACGGTCACCGGTTTATAACCAATATACGTAATCTTTAAAGTAGAGTTAGCCGGAACCGAAAGGGTGAAATTACCATCTAAATCAGTAATTGTTCCATTAGTAGTAGCTGTAGCTTCAACAACAGAGGCACCGATGACCGGCTGTCCGTCCGTTTTAGAAGTAACGTTTCCTTTCACCGTAATGTTTTGCCCCCAAAGGACTGACATGAAAGTAAACAGGAAACAAACGCTGCAAAGAAGTTTTTTGTTCTTCATAATACGATGCATTAGTTTGATGTTATTAAATTAAAAGTACGAATTTTATCTTTATCGATGATGCAAATTACGGTTGATTTATATCAAACGACTAAAAAAAATGTTTCAAAGGCTATAACATTTGTTGCATAGAACGCTATTTTATAGGGTTTTATAAGATCTTTTTCTTGCTATGAGAAAAATGAGGTTCATATTCTCTTATGTAGATTGAAAGTGGTATCTTTGTGTAGTGATATGAGCCCCCAAATAGAGAAGACTCTTCATTAAAATAACAACCAATTAAAGATTCTAAAAACAGAATTCATGACTAAACAACAAGCATTAAAGCTCTTTGAGGAAAAAAAAGTACGTACGGTATGGGATGATGAACAAGAGAAGTGGTATTTTTCGATAGTAGATGTGGTAGCTGTTCTGACAGACAGTCCAAATCCCAATAATTATTGGAAAGTGCTAAAACACAGACTTAGAAAAGAAGGAAATGAGTCAGTTACAAATTGTAACCAACTGAAATTGGAGTCAAGTGATGGCAAGAAATATAAAACCGATGTCGCCGACACCGAACAGCTTCTCCGCCTTATCCAATCCATACCCTCCCCAAAAGCAGAACCTTTTAAATTATGGATGGCTCAAGTTGCCAGTGAACGGCTCAATCAAATACAAGACCCCGAATTATCCATCGAACAGGCTCTACAAGATTATAAACGTCTGGGATATTCCGACAATTGGATTAACCAACGTTTAAAATCAATTGAAATCCGTAAGGACCTTACTGACGAATGGAAAAAACGAGGTCTGCAAGAAGGTGTTCAATTTGCCACATTAACGGATGTAATCTATCAGACCTGGTCGGATATGACATCTAAAGAGTACAAACAATTGAAAGGATTGAAAAAAGAAAACCTACGAGATAATATGACCAATAAAGAATTGGTATTAAATATGCTTGCCGAACTTTCTACTAAAGAAATATCCGAAATCAGCGATCCCGAAACATTCAATGACCACATGGATATTGCTCAACAAGGTGGAGAAGTAGCCCGCAATGCCCGACTGGAACTGGAGGCTAAAACGGGCAAGAGAGTAATCTCTCCTCTTAATGCAAAAAGTGGTATGCTACTGAAAGGCAAATCTGAATACGAATTGAAAGACGGATTGAAAGATGAACCGAAAGATGAATGAAAAATTACCCTCAAAATAATCCAATAAATAAACGATATGAAAACAATCTCCAACAAACAACTCACGATTCAAGTATCTCCTCACGGAGCTGAACTCTGCAGTATCGTCGCCAATGGAAAAGAATATTTGTGGCAAGCCGATCCTGCTTTTTGGAAACGTCACTCTCCTGTCCTATTCCCTATTGTTGGGAGTGTATGGGAGAATGAGTATCGAAATGAAGGAATTTCTTATACACTTACCCAACATGGTTTTGCCCGTGATATGGAGTTCACACTCGTTACTGAAAAAGAAGATGAAGTACGTTACCGTCTTGTTAGTAATGAAGAGACTTTGCGAAAATATCCGTTTCTATTCTGTCTGGAAATAGGCTATCGCATCCAGGGAAAGAAAATTGAGGTTATGTGGGAAGTAAAGAATACCGGCGACAAGGAAATGTATTTTCAGATTGGTGCACATCCTGCTTTCTATTGGCCAGAATTCGATGCAAGCAATTCTGAAAGAGGGTTCTTCGGATTTGACAAGGAAAACGGTTTGAAATATATTCTCATTTCAGAAAAGGGATGCGCTGATCCTTCTACAGAATATTCTTTAGAGTTGACAGACGGATTGTTACCACTGAACACACATACTTTTGATAAAGATGCTTTGATACTGGAAAATGAACAGATCCGTAAAGTTACCTTATATAATAAGGAGAAACAGGCTTATCTAAGTCTACATTTTAATGCTCCGGTAGTCGGCCTCTGGTCTCCACCTGCAAAGAATGCTCCTTTTGTCTGCATCGAGCCTTGGTACGGACGTTGCGACCGTGCACATTATACTGGTGAATATAAAGATAAAGACTGGATGCAACACTTACAGCCGGGAGCGATATTCCAAGGGGGATATACAATTGAAATTGATGAGTAATTGATGAATATAAGTAGCTGCCGGATTTCACATCTGACAGCTACCAAACACCTAATTCTAATCTACAAAACCTAACTTATAAATCTAACCTATGAATCCTTAAAACAATCACTACTTGTTGCTTTCACTAAATCGACGCAAACATCTATTGCGTAACTTCTATTTCTCTTATAAACCTAGTCGATACGTATTGAATGAATCGACATGGAATGTACCTCCTTTGCTATAAAAACACATACGGTTGTATGGTTCCGATGGAAAGATAAGATTAGTCATAGCTACCTTTCCTCCATTCAGGAATATTTCTACAGAACATTTATCAACGAAAACATCCAACGTATATTTATTCTCTTTCTTTATCGGTGCCCAAGTAGCTAATGCGAAATCATCTATATAATTGATGGAAGTCGTCTTTCTGCGGTCGTGAACCTCTATTTCATGAGGTACACTCTTCTTTCCGAAATCTACGATACCACTTTTCGTCCGGTCCATTACCAATCTCTTTTCCGGAAGATTGAAATAGATATCCACCTTTTCCCCTTTATCATTAAAGAGGCTGAATCCCATAATCTCCGCTTCCCCGGCGGTAATCTCCAATGCCAGTTCATAAGCACCTTCATTATCAGCCAATAAAGAATCAATATGATAATCATTGCCAACCATAAATGCCGGAATCTCTTTCTTTTCTTTTCGCAGAGTCTTTATCTCCGGTACCGGAGCTGCTGAAAGATAAATTTCACCGTCTTGTGTATAAAAACTTAACTCACGCGGCAGAGCATTAGCACTACGGAATTGCTTTGTCGGAACAATGTTACAATATTGCCAGTTACTCATCCAAGGGACGGCAATTGTGCGTTCTCCAGTATTTGAGAAACAAACGGTAGCATAATGATCCTTTCCCCAGTCCAGCCATTTCGTTACATTCGGTTGACTGTCACAACTGAATTTCGTTCCATCAAAGTCTCCTGTAAAGTATTGAGTGGCACTTCCTCCGAAATAACATCCCGGATTGACGTTCACTATCAACGCCCATTTTTTACGATTCAGATCTCCATCCACCGGAAGTTCCACCATGTCCGGGCATTCAAACTGACAAGGCTGTACCCCGTATCCTTCTCCGAAGCTACTCATATAATTCCAGTCCTTCAGATTCTTAGAGTCATAAAAACGCATTTCTTTATCGGCGGAGACAATCATCACCCATTTATCTTCCGGTTCATAACGAAACACTTTCGGGTCGCGGAAATCTTTCAAACCATCAGCTGGCCTCAAGATGGGGTTCTTCTCATATTTAGTAAATGTTCGTCCGTTATCTTTGCTAAAAGCAAGACATTGAATCTGCCCGTTTTTATCACTGGCAGAAGTATAGAAAGCCAAAATACTCCCTGCTCCATACCCCGCTACGTTCTCCTGATCGACAATAGAGCTGCCGGAAAAGACATGTCCCAATGTGTCGCGGGCAATAGCCGGGGCCAGATGTTCCCAATGCATCAGGTCTTTGCTGACAGAGTGCCCCCAATGCATATTTCCCCATTTGGAACCATAAGGGTTATATTGAAAATACAAATGATATTCTCCATCTTTATACACCAATCCGTTGGCATCATTCATCCAGCCATAGAGAGGAGTATGATGGTAAACAGGGCGGAACTTTTCCGTATTGGCTGTATCAAAAGTATCAGATAGTTTGATTTCTTTCCAGCAAAGTGCGTCTTTTGATTTATTACGGACACGCACGGTGGCAGTCTTCGCTCCGACAGGCAAGGCAAATGGAACGAAATAGTCCACTTGAGTCTGCGCCAGACGAATATCCATATCGGTATCCGCAGCCTCTCCCGTATCAAGCAGAACCTGACTTTCTGCAGCTTCCTCTTCTATAGGAAGCAATATATAATTAGTAGGATTGGTGATGTGGATAACAGTCAGGCTATCGTTTTTCTGTTCCAAGGTCAACTTGCTTTTAGTTGTGTGGCAATAAGTCAGTCCGTAAGAGACTGCTAACGCAAGTATTGCACCTTTACATAGTTTCATCCAAGGGTTTGTTTTCATGGCAACAAAGTATTCCTAGTTTATACAAGCTTTTAATCTAAAATAGACGAAGGCAAAGATAGGGGGTATCTTCGCCTTCGTCTATAAACTTTGTTTCAAAGGGTATCAAATTTGATACAAATCCTAAGAATTTTCTTTTTATCATCCAAGAATAAAGACCTGTAACCTCTTTGTTTTCCTGAATTTATTTTTCTACTTTTGAAGCAAATCTTTATTCTTCTACTTATGCCAGCAAATAGAAATGCCTTAATCCGTTATAAAACAATTGATAACTGTCTGCGTAATCCTTATCGACGCTGGACGTTGGAAGATTTGGTAGATGCTTGCTCGGATGCTCTTTATGAATACGAAGGCATTGATAAAGGCATAAGCAAACGTACGGTACAAATGGATATACAGATGATGCGTAGCGAGAAACTGGGTTATAACGCTCCGATTGTGGTGTACGAAAATAAATATTATAAATACGAAGATCCGGAATACAGCATTACACAAACCCCGCTGAATGAACAAGACCTGAAAACGATGTCGGAAGCAGTGGAAGTGTTACGGCAGTTTAAGGGTTTCTCCTATTTCACGGAAATGAGCGATATTATCAACCGCCTGGAAGATCACGTTGCTTCTGCCCGGATGAAAACCACTCCTGTCATTGACTTTGAAAAGAATGAATCATTGAAAGGACTGGATTATCTGGATACGATCTATCACGCGATTGTAAACGAGCATCCGATACAGCTCAAATATCGTTCGTTCAAGGCACGCTCCGCCAACAGCTTTATTTTTTATCCTTATCTATTAAAAGAGTATCGCAACCGGTGGTTCGTTTATGGAGTCAGAAGAAACGGACGGATCTTACAAAACTTAGCTTTGGACAGAATACAATCATTGGAAGTTCTACCACAGGAACATTACATAAAAAACACGTTCTTCGATCCAAACACGTTCTTCGATGATCTGGTAGGAGTCACTAAAAACTCCGGAAGCATAGCAGAGAAAGTAGGTTTCAAGGTAGCGGCTGCTGAAGCACCTTACATCATAACCAAGCCTATACATCGCAGCCAGCAAGTGGTGGAAAGATTGGCCGACGGAAGTGTCATACTGGAAATAGAAGTCGTCATCAACCATGAGTTAGAACGAGTATTCTTCGGATATGCCGAGGGAATACAAGTTCTTTATCCGAAGACTCTGGTAGAATTGATGGGTAGGAAACTAAAAAAGGCTGCCGAACAA
>OGOR01001229.1_pt1 | contig 15190 bp, 14 predicted proteins | sample 1552771 | NCBI WGS metagenome assembly OGOR01 (sample SAMEA2580124, study PRJEB22360) | human gut metagenome | biome: human gut; feature: human-associated habitat; material: faeces | place: Denmark | collected 2008/2010
TTTTAAAACCAACCGAGCCTCGGCTGTACGCCGGGGCTTTTTTGTTGTCAAAATTTGCAATCCGCTCTTTACAAATTCCTGAAAATCCGTTATACTATACAAAACACGGTTCACCAAAGTTTTTTCTGCGGTGCGCCGCAAAACAGCTTTTTCGTTCTGAGCACAAGGCATCGCCGCGTGTAAGCCGAAAATGGATAGAGGTATATTCCGCAGATAGATTCTGCGCTTTTTGTGCTTCCTGCATTTTCGGCAGGGAGCATTTTTGTTTTGCTTGTTTTATAAAAACGGGAGGTGTTTTATGCAGACACGCGTAGCCGTGATGAGTATTATTTTAGAAGATAACGCCCACGCGGAAGAAATCAACGACATTCTGCACCTGTACGGTCGGTACATCATCGGACGTATGGGGCTGCCGTACAGACAGAAAAATATCAACATCATCTGTGTGGCGGTGGATGCCCCACAGGATGTCATCAGCGCCATGGCGGGAAAGCTCGGGCGCGTGCGCGGCGCCAACATCAAAACGGCGTATTCCAATTTCACGAGCACAGAGCCGGAAATCAAAACGGAGTGATCCGAAAAAATGACTAACGGGAAAGTGAACTGACCCGAAAGAAAGGAAATTATCAAACTATGTACGATCCGAAATCCTTAAAAGCAGAGGAATTTATCTGCCACGAAGAAATTGAAGACACTTTAAAATACGCGGACGAGAACAAAGATAACATGCCGCTCATCCGCGAAATTCTCGATAAAGCCCGTCTGTGTAAGGGGCTTTCACACCGCGAAGCATCCGTTCTGCTCGCCTGCGAAGACCCGGAGATTCTGGATGAAATCTATAAGCTCGCAAATGAGATCAAGCACAAGTTTTATGGCAACCGCATTGTCATGTTCGCGCCGCTGTACCTTTCCAACTACTGCGTGAACGGCTGCATCTACTGCCCGTATCACCGCCAGAACCATCACATCCCGCGCCGCAAGCTGACGCAGGAGGAGGTCGCAAAGGAAGTCATTGCGCTGCAGGACATGGGTCATAAGCGCCTTGCCATTGAAGCCGGCGAAGACCCGGTGAATAACCCCATCGAGTACATTCTCGACTGCATTAAGACCATTTACAGCATTCAGCATAAGAACGGCGCCATCCGCCGCGTGAACGTCAACATCGCCGCGACGACCGTGGAAAACTACCGTAAATTAAAGGAAGCCGGCATCGGCACGTACATCCTGTTCCAGGAGACCTACCACAAGGAAAGCTACGAAAAGCTGCATCCCACGGGCCCGAAGCATAACTACGCCTACCACACCGAGGCGATGGACCGCGCCATGGAGGGCGGTATCGATGACGTGGGTCTCGGCGTTCTGTACGGCCTTGAAATGTACCGTTACGAGTTCTGTGGCCAGCTGATGCACGCGGAGCACCTTGAAGCCGTGCACGGCGTAGGCCCGCATACCATCAGTGTGCCGCGCCTTAAAAAAGCCGACGACATTGACCCGACGAAGTTCGATAACGGCATCAGCGACGAAACATTCGCGAAAATCTGCGCACTTATTCGTATCGCCGTGCCGTACACCGGCATGATCATCTCCACGCGTGAGAGTCAGAAGGTGCGCGCGCAGGTTATCAATCTCGGCGTTTCGCAGATCAGCGGCGCATCCCGTACCTCCGTCGGCGGCTATGCCGAAGAGGAACGCCCCACCGACACCGAGCAGTTCGACGTTTCCGATCAGCGTTCCCTTGACGAGGTCGTCCGCTGGCTGATGGAGACCGACCACATTCCGTCCTTCTGCACGGCATGCTACCGCGAGGGCCGTACCGGCGACCGCTTCATGAGCCTGTGTAAGAGCGGACAGATCCAGAACTGCTGCCACCCGAACGCGCTCATCACCTTAAAAGAATTCCTCGAGGATTACGCTTCCCCGGAGACGAAGGCCATCGGCGAGAAGATGATCGCGCAGGAGCTTGAAAACATCCCGAACGAGAAGACCCGCAGCATCGCAAAGGGCTATATTGAAAAGGTCGCCCACGGCGAGCGCGACTTCCGTTTCTAAAACTTTCGGTTATTCTTTAAAAGGCAGGCGACTTCTATGGCAGACCTCAACCAGATCCCCTCGGCAAACCGTGTGCACATCGCATTTTTCGGCAAGCGCAACGCCGGTAAATCCAGCGTGGTGAACGCCGTTACGGGGCAGAATATCTCCATTGTGTCCGATGTCAAGGGCACCACGACCGACCCCGTGCAGAAAGCCATGGAGCTTTTGCCGCTTGGCCCGGTCGTCATTATCGACACGCCCGGCATGGACGACGAGGGCACCGTGGGCGAGCTGCGTGTGCAGCGCGCCCGGCAGGTACTCAATAAAGCTGATATTGCGGTGCTCGTCATCGACGGCACGGTCGGCAAAAGTGCGGAAGACCTCGCATTGCAAAAGCTCATCGAGAAAAAAGGCGTGCCGTATATCATCGTATTGAATAAAGCCGACCTCGGCGGCTTCAAAGATGAAAATGACAACGAAATCGCGGTCAGCGCGAAGACGGGCGAGCATATTTTTGAGCTCAAGGAAAAGCTTGCCGCCATCGCTGCAAAGGGGCAGAACACCAAAGTTATTTTGGGTGACTTACTTGAGCGCGGCGACCACGTGGTGCTCGTCACGCCCATCGATTCCTCTGCGCCGAAAGGCCGCATGATTTTGCCGCAGGTGCAGGCCATCCGCGACATTCTGGACGCGGGTGCAACATGCTCTGTCACGCAGGTGGAAGAGCTTGCGGGCGTGCTAAACGGCCTCAAAACGCCGCCGAAGCTCGTTGTTACGGACAGCCAGGCATTCGGCAAAGTAAAGCAGATCGTGCCCGAGAGCATTAAGCTCACGTCATTCTCCATCTTATTTGCGCGCTACAAGGGCGTTTTAGAGACGGCCGTGCGCGGCGCTGCGGCTATTGAGAATCTGAAAGCGGGCGACCGCATTTTGATCTCCGAAGGCTGCACGCATCACCGCCAGTGCGGCGATATCGGCACCGTGAAGCTGCCCGCGTGGATCCGCAAACACACCGGCAAGGACTTTGAATTCGAGTTTACCTCCGGCGGCGGATTTCCCGAAGATCTTTCGCCGTATGCTCTTATTGTGCACTGCGGCGGCTGTATGCTGAATGAACGCGAAATGCAGTTCAGACAGTCTTCCGCCGAAGAAAAAGGCGTGCCGTACACGAACTACGGCATTCTCATTGCATATATCAATGGCATTTTAAAGCGGAGCTTAGCCCTGTTTGACGAATATGCCTCCATGATTTAAGCTGTCATTTGCAAAAGACAGTCCCGGATTTCAAACGAGCGCGGGGCTGTTTTTTTGTCGTTTTGTGGGTGGTTTTGTATGAAAAAAGCGGACATCAGAGGACATCGGAGGACAAAATTATTACGGAACTGTTAAAAGTCAAAAAAATCGCGTTTTTCCTATTGACTTTTCTTGACCAAGTGATTAGAATAGGTTTAGCACTCGGGGATAAGGAGTGCTAAAGCGTAAGCGGCACAGCTCCCCGAGACCTAAACTTGTATTTCTTTACCGACCGGGCCGCACCCCGGCGGGTTTCGCGGCGCACCCCGCTGTACGCGAAAAACTTATTTATGAACTGCGGGGAGAAAGGATACGGCGCATTAGGCGCCGAGGTGGAAGTTATGACCATTAAGCCTTTGACAGACAGAGTACTCATTCAGGCCGAGAAAGCGGAGGAGACCACAAAGAGCGGCATCGTGCTGACAAGCGCGGCACAGGAGAAGCCGCAAATCTCCCGTGTTATCGCAGTAGGCCCCGGCGGCATGGTAGACGGCAAGGAAGTTGTTATGCAGCTTAAGGCCGGCGACCGCGTCATCACCGGCAAGTACACCGGCACGGAAGTAAAGATCGACGGCGAGGAATACACCATCGTTCGTCAGTCCGATGTTCTGGCAGTCGTTGAGTAATTTGAGTTTCAGTCTTTATTTTTGATATTTGGAATTGTGAGGTAATTTATTATGGCAAAGCAGATCATTTACGGCGAAGAAGCCAGAAAAGCATTGCTCGGCGGTATCAACAAGCTTGCAGATACCGTTAAGATCACCCTTGGCCCGAAGGGCAGAAACGTTGTGCTCGATAAGAAGTTCGGTGCACCGCTCATCACGAACGACGGCGTGACAATCGCTAAGGAAGTTGAGCTTGAAGACCCGTTTGAGAACATGGGCGCACAGCTCGTGAAGGAAGTTGCAACCAAGACGAACGACGTTGCAGGCGACGGCACCACGACCGCAACGCTGCTTGCACAGGCACTCATCCGTGAGGGCATGAAGAACGTTACCGCAGGCGCAAACCCGATGGTTCTGAGAAAGGGCATTCAGAAGGCGACCGAGACCGCTGTTGAGGCGATTGAGAAGAACGCCAAGAAGGTCTCCGGCACGAAGGACATTGCACGTGTTGCGGCTGTTTCCTCTGCAAGTGAGCAGATCGGCAACCTCATCGCCGACGCGATGGAAAAGGTCACGTCCGACGGCGTTATCACCGTTGAAGAATCCAAGACGGCTGAGACGTACAGCGAGGTCGTAGAAGGCATGATGTTCGACCGCGGCTACATTACGCCGTACATGGTCACCGATACCGACAAGATGGTCGCTGTCATCGACGATGCGTACATCCTCATCACCGATAAGAAGATCTCCAACATTCAGGAGATTCTGCCGCTGCTCGAGCAGATCGTACAGTCCGGCAAGAAGCTCGTCATCATCGCGGAGGACATTGAGGGCGAGGCGCTGACCACCCTGATCCTCAACAAGCTCCGTGGCACGTTCACCTGCGTGGGCGTTAAGGCTCCGGGCTTCGGCGACAGAAGAAAAGAAATGCTCACCGATATCGCAACGCTCACCGGCGGCCAGGTCATCTCCAGCGAGCTTGGCCTTGAGCTGAAGGATACCACCGTTGATCAGCTCGGCCGTGCACGTCAGGTCAAGATCGACAAAGAAAACACCATCATTGTTGACGGTGCAGGCGACAGCGAGGCCATCAAGAGCCGTGTCAGCCAGATCAGAAGCCAGATCGAGACCACCACGTCCGATTTCGACCGTGAGAAGCTGCAGGAGCGCCTTGCAAAGCTCGCAGGCGGCGTAGCGGTTATCAAGGTCGGTGCGGCTACCGAGGTCGAAATGAAAGAGCAGAAGATGCGCATTGAGGACGCTCTGGCTGCAACGAAGGCTGCTGTTGAAGAGGGCATCGTCGCAGGCGGCGGTACCGCACTCATCGATGCGATTCCGGCTGTTAAGGCTTATGTTGATTCCGTTGACGGCGACGAGAAGACCGGCGCTGCCATCGTTCTGAAGGCGCTTGAGGAGCCGGTTCGCCAGATTGCTGCGAACGCAGGTCTGGAGGGCTCCATCATCATTGAGCACCTGAAGGCAAAGACCCCCGTCGGCTACGGCTACAATGCTCTGACCGATACCTACGGCGACATGATCGACGAAGGCATCGTTGACCCGACGAAGGTCACCCGTTCCGCTCTGCAGAACGCTTCCTCCGTGGCTTCCACCGTTCTGACCACCGAGTCCCTCGTGGCAGACATCAAGGAGCCGGCTGCACCCGCAGCTCCGGCAGCACCGGACATGGGCGGCATGTACTAATGAAGAGCGCTTAAACCGCATGAAAACGTCATAAAACGTTGATCCCCCGCACAGGAAATTCCCTGTGCGGGGGATTTTTGTAGGAAAACACAAGTTTGTGCGATGAAATATGGGATTCCGCCGATTGACAATGCGGTGCGGTTTTGATACTATTATAATAGATAAATATTTAACAATACCGAGGCGGGTACGATTTCGGTACGTTCAAAAAAGCCTTGGTACGGCGGCTTTTTAAGCCGAAAAAAGGAAAGGTGATCGTATGAAAAAGTATGTAAGCTTGGTGTTGTGTCTGCTGCTTGCGGCTCTGCTTTTTACGGGCTGCGCGTGAAGCTCAGCATGGAGCATGTGAATCGATAAGGATATTAAAGCCGCGCTCGGCAGAATCAGGCGCGGTATTTTATAATCTGTGTAAAATATTTTTCCGGGGAAGAAAACCTCTTGCATATTTTATGAAAATCCGATATGATGAGGATAGGGAGCGCGGGCGCCTGAACGGGTCGGGCACGTGTATGCGGCTTCCGCTTTGAGAAAGGGGGAATGATTTTGGAAACCATGATCTGGGTGGCGGTCATTGTGATTGCTGCAATACTGGAGGGCATGAGCGCGCAGCTTATTTCCATCTGGTTTGTGGGCGGCGGCATCGCCGGCATGATCGCGCAGCTGTGCGGCGCGCCGGTTTGGCTGCAAGTGCTGATTGCCGCTGTGGTGACGCTCGTTCTGCTTTTGGCAACGCGTCCGCTCGTAAAAAAGTTCCTGCAAAACAAGGAAACGCACACGAACGCCGACCGCGTGGTGGGGCAGACCGCCGTTGTGACGGAGGATATCGATAACCTGGCGGCGCATGGACGCGTGGAAGTGCTCGGCAACGACTGGGCAGCACGCAGCACAGAAAATGTCCGTATTCAAAAAGGCACAAAGGTGCAGGTGGTGCGCATTGAGGGCGTAAAGCTTATCGTGACACCGATTGTATCTTAAATTGAAACTGGAGGTAAAAACATGGATTTTGAACTGTACATCAACTGGGGCGTTGTGGGCATTATCGTTCTCATCGCTCTTGTCATCGCACTGCTTGCGGCGAACATTAAGGTGGTGCCGCAGGCGCACGCATTCGTCATTGAAAGACTCGGCGCGTACCACGCCACGTGGAGCACGGGCCTGCATTTGAAAATTCCGTTTATCGACCGCATTGCGAAGAAGGTCTCGCTGAAAGAGCAGGTCATCGATTTCCCGCCGCAGCCCGTTATCACGAAGGATAACGTCACGATGCAGATCGACACGGTGGTGTATTTCCAGATCACAGACTCGAAGCTGTATGCTTACGGCGTGGAGCGCCCGATCTCCGCGATTGAGAACCTTTCCGCAACGACGCTGAGAAACATCATCGGTGAGATGGAGCTTGACCACACGCTGACCTCGCGCGATGTTATCAACTCGAAAATTCGCGTCATTCTGGATGAAGCGACCGATGCGTGGGGCATTAAGGTCAACCGCGTGGAACTGAAAAACATCATTCCGCCGAAGGAAATTCAGGATTCGATGGAGAAGCAGATGAAGGCGGAGCGCGAGCGCCGTGCGAAGATTTTGGACGCAGAGGGCGAAAAACGCAGCGCCATCCTCATTGCGGAAGGCCAGAAGGAGTCCGCCGTCCTGCGTGCGGAGGCTGTGCGTGAGACGAAAATCAGAGAAGCGCAGGGCGAAGCGGAGGCAATCCTCTCCGTGCAGCGTGCGTTGGCGGATTCCATTAAGCTTCTCAACGAAGCCGATCCGAATAAAGCTGTGCTGACCTTGAAGAGCTTTGAAGCGCTTGAGAAAGTAGCGGACGGCAAGGCGACGAAGATTATCATTCCGTCCGAGATTCAGGGTATGGCAGGTTTAGCCGCAAGCGCGAAGGAGATTTTTGCGACGGAAACGCCGAAGGAGTAAAGTAGAGTTTACGGCGAGCAATAGGTTAAACTGTCCGGTGAACAGCTTAGCTGTAAGGGTCCCAATTAGGAGTCCTTTGAAGGGCGGCTTTTCAGCCGTCCTTTTTTGTCGGACATGAGGAAAATAAAGTGCGGAGGCGCGCAGAAAATGCCCTTTTGCATTTCACGGTGTGCTGCTATGTATTTGATATATGGTGAGACGGAAGCGGAGAAAGGGGACATATCGAGGTATACAACGCATGTCCACGAGCAGGGGAGAATTTTGGATTTTTTTCTAAAAACGGCAAAAACTATTGAAAAAACGCGTTAAATCCCGTAAAATGATAAAGGCAACAACGTATAAAGTACGCCTACGGCTTGGCACGCAATTTGCTTGCATTTTTCCGCCATGCCGACCGTAACTCCCCTTGCCGGGCGTCAGCCTGCCTGCGGGTGTTCCGTGCAGCCTGACGAAAAATCTGACGGCGCAGCTTGTGCACCAACGTTATACATTGCTGCCTTAAAGGTCTGCTTAATGGATTGATTTATCAGTCGCTTGAGACAGACTAAGGACAGAAAATTCAAGGCTGCAAGTGCCGGAGGTGCGATATGGCTGAACTGATGTGCATTTTTACTGTATCTGCATGGGCGTTTTGCGGTCAATTTTAGAAGCATAGGTTGTGTTTTTTGAGCACAGCCTATTTTCTTTTTTTCGCGGTGCTTTCTTTTACGCCGCAAAACTTGAAAGGATCGGTGATTTTCAATGAGCAAAAAAGTTGCAGTGATCATGGGCAGTGACAGTGATTTTCCGGTGGTTTCCCCGGCGATTCGCAGATTGAAGCAGTTCGGCATCCCGGTGGAGGCGCGCGTGATGAGCGCACACCGCACGCCGGAGGCCGCGGCGGAATTCTCTAAGAACGCGGAAAAGGACGGTTTTGGCGTTATCATTGTGGCGGCGGGCAAGGCTGCGCATCTTGCGGGCGTGCTGGCTGCGCACACGACGCTGCCGGTCATCGGCATTCCGGTGAAGTCTTCCACGCTCGACGGCCTTGACGCACTGCTTGCAACCGTGCAGATGCCCTCCGGCATTCCGGTGGCGACGGTGGCGATTGACGGCGCGGACAATGCTGCGATTTTGGCGGCGCAGATGCTGGCGCTTTCCGACGAGAGCATCGCAAAGCAGCTGCACCAGATGAAGGTGGATATGGAGCAGGGTGTTGCGAAAAAGAACGAAGCCTTGCAGCAGAAAGTTGCCGAGCTATAATTCGGGAGGGATAAACGATGACAAAATCGGTTTTGCGAAAGTACGCAAAGCTCATCGTTAAGATGGGCGTGAACATCAAAAAGGGTCAAGGCGCTGTAATCTTGGCGGATACGGCGCAGTCTGAGATCGCACTGATGGTGGCGGAGGAAGCCTACCGCGCCGGTGCGAAGTGGGTGGACATCCGCTGGACGAACCAGGACCTTGACAAGATGCGCTATAAGAAAGAAAGCGTAAAGGTGCTTTCCGCTACGCAGGAGTGGGAAAAGGCGCGTATGCAGTATGAGCTTGACGAGCTGCCGGTGCGCATTTGGATCGACTCTGACGACCCGGACGGCCTGAAGGGCGTGAACGTTGAGAAAATGCAGAAGGCGAACCTTGCCCGCATGAAGGTGAGAAAGCCGTACCGCGACGCGATGGAAAACAAGTATCAGTGGACGATTGTCGCCGTGCCGAGTGCAAAGTGGGCGAAGAAGGTGTTCCCGAACGACCGCACGAGCGTGGCGGTGAAGAAGCTGTGGGACGCAATCCTTCAGACGGTGCGTGTTTCTAAGGATAACGACCCGGTTGAAGCGTGGAAAGCACACAACGCTTCCCTCAAAGCACGCTATGAGAAGCTGAACGCATGTCACTTTGAGAGCCTGCACTATTTTAGCGAGAACGGCACCGATTTCACCTGCGGCCTGATCCCGGACGCACAGTGGATGGGCGGCGGCGAAACGCTGCTGGACGGTACATTCTTCAACCCGAATATGCCGACCGAAGAGATTTTCACCTCCCCGATGAAGGGCAAGGCAGAGGGTACAGTCGTTTCTACGATGCCGCTGTCTTACCAAGGCAATTTGATTGAAAACTTCTCCATTACGTTTAAGGGCGGCCGCGCGGTCTCCTGCAAGGCGGAAAAGAACCAGGAGCTTTTGGAGCACATGATTGCGATGGACGAGGGCGCGGCGCAGATCGGCGAGCTGGCGCTTATCCCGAACGACTCTCCCATCTCGAACCTCGGCATTCTGTTCTACAACACGCTGTTTGACGAGAACGCTTCTTGCCACATTGCGCTTGGCCTGGGCTTCCCGAATGTCATCAAGGATTACGACAAGTATACGCTTGATGAGATTCACGACAAAGGCGTGAACGATTCCGTCATCCATGTGGACTTCATGGTGGGCGACGCGACGATGAACATTGACGGCATCACGCCGGACGGCGAGGTTATCCCGGTGTTCAGAAACGGCAGCTGGACAGAGAAATTCATGTAATTCATTTTATAGATAATTTAAAGAAAGAGAGAAGTTAAAGAATGAAAAGTTACAGCGATAGCTACAAGGCAGCGGGCGTTGACGTTACCGCAGGCTACAAGTCCGTAGAGCTGATGAAAGAGCACGTAAAGCGTACAAGCATTCCGGGCGTGGTTTCCGGCATCGGCGGTTTCGGCGGCCTTTTCCAGCCGAACATGACCGGTATGAAAGAACCTGTGCTTGTTTCCGGCACAGACGGCGTGGGCACGAAGCTCGTGGCGGCCATGCTGCTCGATAAGCATGACACCATTGGCATTGACTGCGTTGCCATGTGCGTGAACGACGTCGTATGCTGCGGCGCAAAACCGCTCTTTTTCCTCGATTACATCGCCTGCGGCAAGAACGTGCCGGAGAAGATTGCAGAGATCGTAAAGGGTGTTGCGGAGGGCTGCGTGCAGTCCGGCTGCGCGCTCATCGGCGGCGAGACCGCAGAGCACCCGGGCGTGATGCCGGAGGATGACTATGACCTCGCGGGCTTTACGGTGGGCATTGTAGATAAGGATAAGATCATTGACGGCTCCAAGATGCAGGCGGGCGACGTGCTTGTTGGCGTGGCATCCTCCGGCGTACATTCGAACGGCTTCTCTCTGGTGAGAAAGGTGTTCGGTCTGAATAAAGAAAAGCTTGAAACGTATTACGAAGAGCTCGGCTGCACGTTGGGCGAGGCACTTCTGACCCCGACGCGCCTGTATGTAAAGCCTGCGCTGGCGGCCATTGAAGCGGCAGACGTGAAGGCAATCTCCCACATTACGGGAGGCGGCTTCTACGAGAACATTCCCCGCAGCCTGAAAGCCGGCTGCTGCGCTGTGATCAAGAAGAGCGATGTGCGCACCCCCGTGCTGTTTGATGTGCTTGCTAAAGAGGGCAACATTCCGGAGCGCGACATGTTCAACACGTTCAACATGGGTGTCGGCATGTGCATGGCGGTCTCCAAGGAGACGGCGGACGCGGCCATTAAGGCACTGAATGATGCGGGCGAAAAGGCGTTCGTCATCGGTGAAGTGGTTGAGGGCGACGAGGGGGTCATCCTGTGCTGAACATCGCAGTCCTCGTTTCCGGCGGCGGAACGAATTTGCAGGCGCTGATCGACGCGGAAAAAGCCGGTAAAATCGAAAACGGCAAAATTTCCGTGGTTGTGGCGAGCAAGCCGGGCGTTTATGCCTTGGAGCGCGCGAAAAACGCGGGCATTGAGGGCATTGTGCTGGCGCGCAGCGACTATGAAAACGTGGACGCGTACAGCGAAGCGCTCGAAAACTTGCTGAAAGAAAAGCACACGGACTTAATTGTTCTGGCGGGCTTTATGACCATTACGAACGAAAAGTTCACGAAGGCGTTTGAAAATAAGATCATCAACGTGCACCCGGCGCTCATTCCGTCGTTCTGCGGCAAGGGCTATTACGGTCTGCACGTGCACGAGGCGGCTTTGGCACGTGGCGTGAAGGTCTCCGGCGCGACGGTACACTTTGTAAACGAGGTGTGCGACGGCGGCCCGATCATCTTACAGAAAGCGGTGCCGGTGGAGCAGGGCGACACGCCCGAGACGCTGCAGCGCCGCATTATGGAGCAGGCGGAGTGGAAGATTCTGCCGCAGGCAGTGTCTTTGTTCTGCGCGGGTAAGCTTTCCGTGAACGGCTCTATCGTTACGATTAAAGAATAATTTATCCCTTTACATAGAAAGGAAACGGATACATGGAAATTCTGGATATTAAAAAGGAACTTGCAGGCAACGCATACCCGGGCCGCGGCATCGTTATCGGCAAAAGCGCGGACGGCGTGCATGCGGTCATCGCGTATTTCATTATGGGCCGCAGCGTGAACTCCCGCAACCGCGTGTTTGTGGAGCAGGGCGACGGCATCCGCACGGAAGCGTTTGACCCCGCAAAGCTTTCTGACCCGTCCCTTGTCATTTATGCGCCGGTGCGCGTTTTGGCAAACAAGACCATTGTGACGAACGGAGACCAGACGGATACCGTGTTTACATACCTCAAGGCGGGCAAGAGCTTCAAAAAAGCGTTGAAGACCCGCAAGTTTGAGCCGGACGCCCCGAATTTTACGCCGAGAATTTCCGGCCTTGTAAAGCTGAAGGACGGCGATTTTACCTATAAGCTTTCCATTTTGAAGAGCTGCGAGGGCAACCCGGACGCGCCGCAGAGCTTTTTCTTCGACTATACGCCGGTGGACGGCCTCGGCCACTTCATCCACACGTATAAGTGTGACGGCGCACGTCCTTTGAGGGCGAGCCGAAGCCGGTGAAGATTGAGGGCGACATCGACACGTTTACGAATGACATGTGGACGAACCTGAACGAAGACAACAAGGTCTCCTTGTTCACACGCTTCATCAATTTGAAGACGGGCAAGATTGAGACCCGCATCGTCAACAAGAATAAGTGATTTTTCGGAGGGGAAACTATGAAAGAACTGGAACTGAAATACGGCTGCAACCCTAACCAAAAGCCTGCGGAAAAGCTCCAGAGCCGGCCCGCATCTTTATGGAGGAGGGCGAGCTGCCTATCCAGGTGCTCAACGGAAAGCCGGGCTACATCAACTTTCTGGATGCGTTCAACTCCTGGCAGCTTGTAAAAGAGTTGAAAGCGGCAACCGGTATGCCGGCGGCGGCTTCCTTTAAGCACGTGAGCCCGGCGGGCGCAGCTGTGGCAAAGCCGATGAGCGACACGCTGAAAAAGATTTATTTTGTGGACGATCTGGAGCTTTCGCCCATTGCGACGGCATATGCAAGAGCCCGCGGCGCAGACAGAATGTCCTCCTACGGCGACTGGGCAGCGCTTTCCGACGTATGCGATAAGGAAACCGCAACGCTGTTGGCACGTGAAGTTTCCGACGGCATCATTGCACCGGGCTACACGGACGAAGCGCTTGCGATTTTAAAGACAAAGCGTAAGGGCACGTACAATGTCGTCGAGATTGACCCGGATTACAAGCCGGAGCCGATTGAGCACAAGGATGTTTTCGGCATCACGTTTGAGCAGGGCAGAAACGAACTGAAAATCGACGCGGACATGCTGACAAATCTTGTGACGGAAAATAAAGAGATTCCGGAGGAGGCAAAGCTTGACTTAGTGCTCTCCCTCATCACGCTGAAATACACGCAGTCGAACTCCGTCTGCTATGCGAAGGACGGTCAGGCCATCGGCATCGGTGCCGGCCAGCAGAGCCGCATCCACTGCACGCGTCTTGCGGGCAACAAGGCGGACATCTGGTATCTGCGTCAGCACGAGAAGGTGCTGAATCTGCCGTTTAAGGAGGGCATCCGCCGTCCTGACCGCGACAACACCATTGACGTGTACATCAGTGAGGAGCATGATGACGTGCTGCGCGACGGTGTTTGGCAGCAGTTTTTCACGGAGAAGCCGGAGGTGTTCACCCGCGAGGAGAAAGCGGCTTGGCTTGCGACGTTTAAGGGCGTTTCCGTGGGCAGCGACGCGTTCTTCCCGTTCGGCGACAACATTGAGCGCGCACACAAGAGCGGTGTAGAATTTATTGCGCAGCCGGGCGGCTCTATTCGCGACGACAACGTCATCGATACGTGCAACAAGTATGGCATCGCCATGGCATTCACGGACATCCGTCTGTTCCACCATTGATCCGAAAGGCGAGGTGCTTTTATTATGAATATTCTGGTTATCGGCAGCGGCGGACGTGAGCATGCGATCATCCGCAAGCTGAAAGAGAGCCCTAAAACGGAAAAGCTGTGGTGCGCACCGGGCAACGGCGGCATTGCGGCAGACGCCGAGTGCGTGGCCATTAACGCGATGGACATTGACGGCGTTGTGGATTTCGCGAAGAAAAACGCAGTTGACCTTGTGTTTGTTGCGCCGGATGACCCGCTTGCGGCCGGTATGGTAGATGCGCTCGAAAAAGAGGGCATCCGTGCATTTGGTCCGCGCGCGAATGCGGCCATCATCGAGAGCAGCAAGGTGTTCTCAAAAAATCTGATGAAGAAATACGGTATTCCGACGGCGGATTACGCGGTGTTCTCCGACCCGAAAGAGGTCGTGGAGTACGTGGAAAAGCGCGGCAAGTTCCCGGTTGTCATTAAGGCAGACGGCTTGGCGCTTGGCAAGGGCGTTATCATCGCGCAAAACTTTGACGAGGCGAAGGATGCCGTGCACACCATCATGGAAGACAAGGTGTTCGGCGCTTCCGGCAACAACGTTGTTGTGGAGGAATTCCTGACCGGCCCGGAGGTTTCCGTGTTGGCATTTACGGACGGCAAGACGCTGCGCCCGATGGTGTCCTCTAAAGACCACAAGCGTGCACTGGACGGCGACAAGGGCCTGAACACCGGCGGCATGGGTACCATCAGCCCGAACCCGTATTACACGAACGAAATTGCGGACGAGTGTATGAAAACCATCTTCCTGCCGACCGTCAAAGCGATGCAGGCAGAGGGCAGACCGTTTAAGGGCTGTTTGTACTTCGGCCTGATGCTGACCCCGGACGGCCCGAAGGTCATTGAGTACAACGCGCGCTTCGGCGACCCGGAGACGCAGGTCGTGCTGCCGCGCCTCAAGACCGATTTTGTGGACGTCATCAACGCGGTCATCGACGAGAAGCTCGACGAGCTTGAGATTGAATGGATTCCGGAAGCGTGCGCGTGCGTCGTGATGGCGAGCGGCGGCTACCCGCAGTCTTACCCGAAGGGACTGGAAATCACCGGCCTTGACGAAAACGGTCAGGCGGAAGGCGTGACGGTGTACCATGCCGGCACGAAGCTTGAAAACGGTAAGCTGCTGACGAACGGCGGCCGCGTGCTTGGCGTGACCGCGACGGCTAAAACGCTGGACGAAGCGCTCGAAAAGGCATATGCAGCGGTGGAGAAAATCCATTTTGACGGCGCGCATTACCGCCATGACATCGGTAGAACGAAATAAGATAAAATGAGAAAGCAGCCCTGTTCCGACGTGAACGGGGCTGTTTTTGCGCAGCAAAAAACTCCGCTTGCTCATCAGCAAACGGAGTTTTCGTTTATCGCTTTGAATTTACCTTATTCCAGCTCGAATGCGCCGGTATAAAGCTGATAATACTTTCCTTTCTCCTCGAGCAGCTTATCATGGCTGCCGCGCTCGATGATGTGGCC
>OGOR01001236.1_pt1 | contig 15075 bp, 9 predicted proteins | sample 1552771 | NCBI WGS metagenome assembly OGOR01 (sample SAMEA2580124, study PRJEB22360) | human gut metagenome | biome: human gut; feature: human-associated habitat; material: faeces | place: Denmark | collected 2008/2010
TGCGTAGTAGCTTCCTGATGGAAAAAGTAATGGTTCCGAACGAAATCAACGTTACTTATTCTATGTACGACCGTCTGATCTTCGGTGGCGCAGTACCTGCAACAAAAGAATTGGTACTTGAAACAATCGACCCGTTGAAATCTAAATTCTTCCTCGAACGCCGCGAACTGGGTGTCATCAACATTGGTGGCGAAGGTATCGTAACGGTAGACGGTAAAGAATATACGCTGAAATTCAAAGATGCTCTGTACGTAGGTAGAGGCAAACAGAAAGTGACTTTCAAGAGCAAAGATTCCAGCAATCCTGCCAAGTTCTACATCAACTCGGCTACTGCTCACAAGGAATACAAGACTCAATTGATTACTATCGACGGACGCAAAGGCTCGCTGAAAGCAAACTCATTTGCTGCCGGAAAGCTGGAAGAAAGCAACGACCGCGTTATCAACCAGTTGATTGTTAACAACGTACTTGAAGAAGGCCCCTGCCAACTGCAAATGGGATTGACTGAACTGAAACCGGGTAGCGTATGGAACACCATGCCGGCACACACTCACTCTCGTCGTGTAGAAGCATACTTCTACTTCAATGTACCGGAAGGAAATGCTATCTGCCACTTCATGGGCGAACCTCAAGAAGAACGCGTCGTATGGATACAGAACGAACAAGCTATCATGTCACCGGAATGGTCTATCCACGCTGCTGCCGGAACAAGCAACTACATGTTTATCTGGGGTATGGCAGGTGAAAACCTCGATTACGGAGACATGGACAAGATCAAATATACAGAAATGCGCTAACCGTTGCGTATTCCTGTATGACATATAATTTTTCAGACGCAGATAACGCGGATAGCACGGATCAAAAATAAGAATCCGCATTATCCGCGTCATCTGCGTCTAAAAGATTAGACTCATTTGCTCTTGATTCACAAACTCGTTTATCTTCTTTCTGTATTACCCCCAACGTTGCAAATGATAATGCTATGAGACATTTTTATATCCTTTGAAACAAATAGCATATATAATGCAACGAATAATACATGATTTTGACCAATTTTTACAAATAAAATTCAGTCGAAATACCGACCTTTGTCAACGAAACAAAATCTATTTAAATCCATTATCATGAATGCATTTCAAAAAACAGGCGAAAAGATGACAAACTACAGATGGACCATCTGTGCTATGCTATTTTTTGCTACTACAGTTAACTATCTCGACCGTCAGGTTCTCTCATTGACGTGGGATGAATTTATCAAACCGGAATTCCACTGGGACGAATCTCACTACGGTACTATTACTTCTGTTTTCTCCATTGTATACGCTATATGTATGCTGTTTGCCGGTCGTTTTGTCGACTGGATGGGAACTAAAAAAGGTTTTCTATGGGCTATCGGTGTATGGTCGGCAGGTGCTTGTCTTCATGCCGTTTGTGGTATTGTCACAGAAGCACAAGTTGGACTTCATAGTGCAGCAGAACTGGCCGGTGCCACAGGAGATGTGGTAGTGACTATTGCTACGGTCAGTATGTACTGCTTCCTCGCCGCCCGCTGTATCCTTGCTTTAGGAGAAGCCGGTAACTTCCCTGCCGCTATTAAAGTAACCGCAGAGTACTTCCCTAAAAAAGACCGTGCTTATGCTACTTCTATCTTTAATGCCGGTGCATCTATCGGAGCATTGATCGCTCCTCTTACCATTCCTATTCTGGCAAAAATGTTCGGTTGGGAAATGGCATTTATCGTAATTGGTGGACTTGGCTTTATTTGGATGGGATTCTGGGTGTTTATGTATGATGCCCCATCGAAAAGCAAACATGTCAATCAGGCAGAGCTTGACTATATCGAGCAAGACCATCGCGAAGTAGGCAGTGCTCCGATGACAGACGAGAAAGATGAAAAGAGAATGAAGTTCTGGCAATGTTTCAGCTACAAACAAACATGGGCCTTTGTCTTCGGTAAGTTCATGACTGACGGCGTATGGTGGTTCTTCCTTTTCTGGACTCCGTCTTATCTGAATACTCAATTCGGTATCAAAACCTCCGACCCGTTGGGTATGGCGTTGATCTTTACACTTTATGCAGTGACTATGTTATCTATCTATGGTGGTAAACTACCTACTATCTTCATCAACAGAACAGGTATGAATCCGTATGCAGCCCGTATGAAAGCGATGCTAATCTTCGCCTTCTTCCCGCTGGTTGTACTGTTAGCACAACCGTTAGGTACTGTTTCTCCATGGTTCCCGGTTATCTTAATCGGTATTGGTGGAGCTGCTCATCAATCCTGGTCGGCCAATATATTCTCTACCGTAGGCGATATGTTCCCAAGAACAGCTATTGCAAGTATCACTGGTATAGGTGGTATGGCAGGAGGCGTAGGCTCTATGATTCTTCAGAAAGTGGCAGGTAACTTATTCGTGTATGCTTCCGGAACAACGATGGTTGACGGTCATGAAGTGGAAATGACGAAAGAGCTGTTGGAACAAGGGGCACAATTTGTACACCCTGCCATGACATTCATGGGATTCGAAGGTAAACCGGCCGGATATTTCGTTATCTTCTGCGTATGTGCAGTAGCTTATCTGTTGGGTTGGGTTATCATGAAGGCTTTAGTTCCGAAATACAAACCTATCGTATTGGATTAAATCTATTCGTACAGATAGAATCGTTAGAAAACAAAAGAGTAACTCGTCGCCGAGTTACTCTTTTGTTTTCTAACCAATTATTCAAAAAATGAAAAATAAAAAAGCCTCTTCTCACGAAGAAGGCTTTTTAGGTTTACTTATCCTGCATCATCTTCTTGCAAATTTTTTAACCGAAACACTAAAAACAGTGTTTTTGCATTCCTATAATGAAGTATAGTAAACGTTAAGATGAAAAAAAGGGAAGTCTCACGACTTCCACAATTCTTCTAACCTTAAATCTAAATCTCTATGAAAAAAACGTGTTGCAAATATAGGCGTTTGTTCAACATAGAGGTGTTAATGAATCGCATAAAGAGAGAATAAAAACTAACATCTGCAAAAATGATGCAATTTTTCAGGAGCCTTCTATTAATTTTAATAAACTTTTGTAGAGTGGGTTGCGTTCGAGTAGCTCCGGGACTCCCGTGATGAACATCTGTTTTCTTGCACGGGTCAAGGCTACATTCAGTTTCCGATCGATCAAGACACCCTCTTCTTCCGTCAAATTGGATAGAAATTTTAGTTGGTAAGGGTAGTTGACACAGAAGGAATAGATTATTACATCACGCTCGCTTCCCTGGAACCGTTCTACTGTGTCAACTAGAATTCGGTTCAGAGCTGGAATACCTAATGATTCTATTTCTTTTTTAATCAGTGCTATCTGACTCCGGTAAGGGGTAATGATTCCTAAAGTACGGGATTCGTCAAAATCTGTCTGATGATCTTCATAAATGCGAACAGCTAAGTCGGCAACAATGCGCGCCTCCGAATAGTTGATCTTTGCAGATGCTCCCACCTTTTCGGGTACAGAGGGATAAAAAGCCAAACGACAAATAGTATCGGATGATTCTGTTTGGTGAGGCAGGCCGACAGGGATCAGACGCCCTCCATAAAAAGCACGATTAGCAAACAAAGCAACTTCCGGATGCATTCGCCCTTGGCGACACAGCATATCGTAGGAGCGCTGAGCTGCGAATGATGGATATGATTGTTCCAATGGAGACGACTGCTCCGATGAAGACAATATATGTTGAACCGTTGCAGTACAGTTCCGGTAGAGGCGTTCAAACAAGGAATCTTTAAGATTGGTCAACCCGATAGACAGTAAAGATTCATCATAAATGGCCGATTGCTCCGTATTTTGCTGTACCACAGCAGGCAGTTGTTTATGATCTCCGATCAACACAAACTTATCTATCGCATCCTTTTCGTCTTCTCCACGTGCACAGAGGATGCCTAATAACTGCGGTTCCAAAATTTGGGTAGCCTCATCAATAATGGCTACATCAAAATGCTTCAAACGAAACAGTTCCGGTTTGCCGGAAATAGCCGCTACCGTTCCCACAATAATCCGACAATTCCGGATGCGTTCGTACACTTCCGAACGACGGTTACAAGAGGATAATTCATTTTCAATCAGATGTCCGCGGTAGGCTTCATCACATGATAATTCACTTCCCACACGGATAAAATCAACTGCCGGAGCAATAGAAGCCAGCGACTTACAGATTTCATCAACAGCCCGGTTGGTATATGAAAGCAAAAGAATCTGCGCATCTTTATCTGCATGAAAAGTCTCCACCATTTTCTTCAGGGCACACGAAGTCTTGCCCGTTCCCGGAGGTCCGATAAGAAGGAAATAATCCTGTGCGGCTTTTGCTTTCAGAGCAACTCGCGTAAAATCGTCTTCCGAACGGGAAATCATGGAATCCAATGATTCATCAAACCGCGGAGGACGTTGTGACAGCAATAAGTCACGACGCTCCTTCCTTGCAGAAAGGTAAGCATATAAGCCCTGATACATCGAGCGGAATGTTGTATCCATTGTATCATGTTCTATCGCATAAAGGCTTTCGGCAGGAAGTACGGATGAATTCTGCTGGGTGGCACGCAAGCGAATACCTATTTCATTTTCTGTCAAGTACTCGATATTGCCTTTGAAAACCATTTTATTGGTGACGTTATCTGTATCGCAGTTTCGTTCATAAAGAATAATGGCATCGCCTTGACGGAAATTAGGGAGAAAAGTCTCTGTTTCAAGAGCTTCACTTCTGACAGTCTTACTTTCAGAGGTTTCATCTCCAGTAATATCATCTCCAATAGCTTTATCCCCAGTAATATCATTTACGGCAGCTTCATTCAACAAAGTTTTCCCAGCCTTTTCCTTTTTAAAGAAAGAAAAAGTAAGTCCGGCTTTATGTTCATCGGCAGCATGATTCTCCTTTATTTTCAAATCATAAATAATTTCTCCTGCCTCGCATTTCTCCGCTAATGTAGAAAGCCATAAAGAAGCTGCCCCTGTACGTCCTTCATAATCCACATCACCGGATTTTGAGGTATAAAGTTCCTTTGTAATGAAGTTGTAAACCGCATAGAAGTAATTCTTTTCCAGTGGGGAAAGAGCTTTTAGTTTCGATTGAAAGTTATCAATAGAGGGACGCAGGTATGTTTCCCAAAAACGTCCTTTCAATCCTCGTTCATTCAAGGTGGAAGCATTGATTTCTTCCAGTTTTTGTGCCGTATATTCCAGGCTGTTCCGCAATTGGACGCCATATTCATCGGCTACAATGCGATTACGCAAATCAATCACCCGACGTACCATTGCCCACGAAGGACGGGAAGGATAAAGAAGCGGATAACGGGTATAAAGCAAATAGGCTTTCACTTTCCGGTGATCCATTCCCATTGAATATTGCAAGACTGCTTGATAAAGTAACATCTGTACTTTATTATTCTCCTTCGGCTCTACCTTGCCCCGGATAGCGTATTCATCCGCCTTGCCGGATTTCATTTCTATGAAAGAAGACATATCCCGCTGCATATAGTCGAGACGTCCCTGAAGTCCGAGTGCTTCACAGATATAAGACGGTTCGAGCACGGCATCCGTCTTGTCCAGTTCATAACCGGCTGCATGAAAGGTATCATTGACCGTTTCACGAATATGATCGAAGTGCAGTTTACAGTCCTCAAAGAACTGGCGTTCTTTCTCTTTGTCACGCAAATCGGAACAGGCAGCCAATTCAATAGGATAACGCCGGAAAGCTTTCTGCATACAGGTACGATAATCTATGTCTTCACTCTTCGCATGAATCCATTCGTCCAGAAAAAGATTGGCTATATTTCCCAGTAACAGAGGCCGGGCATTTTCGATCGGTTGAAGACGGGAAAGAAAATAATTGGCCGGATGATGCCCGTAATCACGGAAACACTCTGCCAGAGAACTGATATCAAGTAAATAATCCGGTTCGAGTACAATGAAAGAAGGAGTCAGGATTCCTGTCTCATCCACTGCAACATCCAATAAATTGACTTGGGCATGTCGCCAAAGCAGTTTGCACGTTTCTGCAAACTCTTCATTCATTTGAGGAATATTATAACGAACCAGATATGGTTTCTCCGAGACTTCATCCAAGGGAGTCACATACAAATATTGCTCATCAGCATACTGGAAGCAGACACGCATCCGCTGCACCCGTTCGCGGGCAGGGGGCGCAACCAGGTAGGTGGCATCCGCACGCGGAAGTAGGCGGTATAATTCCAAGGGAATATCCTCTTCCAGGAGTTTACGAATAAAGAAAGCTAACGTTTTCGCATCGCGCAAGAGTTGTTCCCGGTTGGGCTCCTGCTGGCGGTTCAGAATAGCATTCGAAGTGAGCCGGAAAGTATGCAGCCGGTTCTGCTCTGCAACAGAGAGACCGACCTTAGCCGCCACGAAACTGATTCGTGCGGAAAGGTCGGTCATCTGTAAACTTTCGTTTTGCATTTGCGCGCGACAAATACGCTCCAGCAAGTCGCGCATTTGCTTATATCCTACGGCAAGATAAGCATCTTCCGCCCGGCAAACTGCTAAAAGGATTTCATAAGATTCTATCGCTTCACTCTTCGGACAGGGCAACTTCATCTCCAGCTTCATCTTCAACTTCCTCTTCTGTTTTCTTCTTGTCCTTTATCATCAAAATACTCATCTCGTACAACAGATAAAGTGGAATAGCTACAACACTCAAAGTGAACGGGTCTCCTGTCGGAGTAATAATAGCAGCTGCTATCACTATAATGACAACCGCATGACGGCGGTATTTCCGCAGGAAGGACTTGTTGACCACTCCCATTAAAGAAAGCAGCCATGTAACCAATGGAAGTTCAAAAGCCAATCCCATGCAGAGAATCAGCATCATAAAATTGTCGATATAAGAATTGAGCGACAGGATATTCTCCACTTCCGAACTCAACTGATAAGTAGAAAGGAAACGGAGAGTCAGCGGATAAACCATAAAGTAACCTAGCAGTACACCGATGAAGAACATCAATGTTCCGATAGTCAATGCTTTACGCACGCCCTTTCTCTCATTCGGATAGAGGGCGGGATTGATGAAACGCCATATTTCAAAAAAGATATAAGGCATAGCCGTCACCACCGACATCCAGAATGCTGTCGACATGTGAATAAAGAAAGGAGCAGCCAAGTTGATATTGACCAGCTTCACATAAAATTGTTGCGTGAAGAAGTCATCGGTCAAATCAAATGTTTTACCGATATGCCGTAATAAATCGTAGAATATGAAATCATTGTGGCAAGGCGCAAGTATTACATGGTCGAAGAGGTAGGGCATAGCAATAAAATAGCCTATTGCCAATACAAACCAAACTCCAACTACCCGAAAAAGTACCTTACGCAATTCGTCCAAATGATCCCAAAAGGTCATTTCTGCCATCCGTATGTTGTACTCTTTTAGTTCTTAGAAGGATCTACAGGTTTGTCCAACTCGTCTTTTGCCTTGTTTATTTCATCTTTCGCTTCATTCACACCGTCTTTGAAGCTCTTTACGCCTTTGCCTAATCCGCGCATCAGTTCAGGAATTTTCTTTCCACCAAAAAGAAGAAGGATAACCAAAGCGATAATAATCCATTCGGACCCACTAGGCAAAAAGCCTAACAATAATAAGTTTGTCATAAGTTTATTTGATAAAGAGGTTTTTATTAGTCGGTACAAAGATAATTATTTTCATCACAGATCACACGGATTAACACAGATTTTTATTCACCACAGAGGACACAGAGGGCACAAAGTCCTTTTTTCATAATACGCTGTCAGTATCCTCAGTATCTGATTTGTATCTTTGAAAAAACTCCGTGTCCTCTGTGGTGAACTAATCCTGATAATATATCCGTTTCACCCGCGTCGATATGCTAGTCAGCACTTCGTACGGAATCGTATCCAGCTTGTCGGACAATACTGTGATCGGCAGGTCGTCACCGAAGATTATAGCTTGGTCACCTTCACGGCAGTCGATGTCCGTAACGTCTATCATACAGACATCCATGCAGATATTGCCCACATAAGGGGCTTTCTTGCCGTTCACCAGACAGTAAGCATTTCCACGCCCCAAGTGTCGGTTCAGGCCATCGGCATAACCGATAGGGATAGCGGCTATACGGGACGGACGTATCAAGTGTCCCATCCGGCTATATCCCACCGTATCTTCTTCGGGGACATCCCGAATCTGAAGTATGGTTGTCTTGAGCGTGCTGACATTATGTATAATCGAGTTGTCTATCGGACTCACTCCGTAAAGTCCGATACCTAGACGTACCATGTCAAACTGTGCTCCGGGAAAACGCTCGATTCCTGCCGTATTGCAGATATGGCGTAAAATCTTATGCGAGAAAGCCGCCTGCAATTCTTGCGAGCCTTTTTCAAACAATTCGATTTGCTGCCGGGTGAAAGCGTCAAATTGAGGAGAATCACTGCCTACGAAATGAGAGAATACCGAACGGGGAATTACCGCATTCTGATTCTTCAAGCGACGGATAAGCAAGGGAATATCTTCCGCTTCAAAACCCAGCCGATGCATTCCCGTATCCAGTTTCACATGAATAGGGAAATTGGTGATCCCTTCCTTTTCTGCGGCTTTAATCAGCGCATCAAGCAAATGGAAATTATAAACTTCCGGCTCCAGTTTATAGTCAAACATCGTTTTGAACGCTGTAAGCTCCGGATCCATAATGATGATAGAGGACGTGATACCCGCTTTGCGCAGTTCGGAACCTTCATCGGCTACCGCCACAGCCAAGTAGTCAACATGATGTTCCTGCAAAGTCTTGGCTATCTCGTATGAACCGGCTCCGTATGCCGACGCCTTCACCATGCAGATCATTTTCGTCTCAGGATGGCGCAACATGGAGCGGTAATGATTCAAGTTCTCCACCATCGCGCCTAGATTTACTTCCAGTATCGTTTCATGCACTTTCAGTTCGAGCGCTTCGGACACCAGATCAAAGTTGAACACACGAGAACCCTTTATCAGAATCACTTCTGAATGAAGGGATTTGAGCAGTTCTGATTTAAGAAGCGCTTCGGTATTAGGGAAGAAATAACGTTCTATCCCGTCGTCAAAACGAGCGGCACACGAAGAGATTTCCGGCCCTACTCCTATCAATTTATCAATACCCCGACTCTGCACCAATTGGGCTACACGCCGATAAAGCGTGGCAGTACTCTGTCCTGTTTCCAGAATATCCGACAGAATCAGCGTACGTTTCAGTCCTTTCTTTTCAGAACGGCGCACCAGGAAGTCAAGAGCTATATCCAGAGAGGCCAGATCCGAATTATAGCTATCATTAATCAATAGGCAGTTATTCTTTCCCTCTTTCACTTCAAGGCGCATGGCAATCGGTTCGAGGCGTGCCATGCGTTCCGTTATCTGATCGGCGGGAGTCATCAAGTAAAGGCAGGCAGCCAAGCAGTTTAGTACGTTTTCGATGGAGGCGTCGTCGATGAAAGGAATACAGAAAGTGTTATCCATATTCAGATAACGGTAAGCAATAACGGTATGGTCTTCTTTCTTTGTCACACGGCTGATGTACAAGGGACGTTCAATATCCGTACGGCTCCAGGCAATCTCACGTGCAGTCAGCATTGATTTCGCCACACAATTGCTAATCAACTCATTATCACCATCATAAATCACAACATCACAATCTTTGAAAAGGGTTAGCTTTTCCATGCACTTCTCCTGCAATGAAAAAAAGTTCTCTTGATGAGCACCACCGATATTCGTCAGAATACCGATAGAAGGCTTTATCATCCGTTTCAATGCCCCCATTTCCCCCATCTCAGAAATACCCGCCTCGAAAATTCCCAATTCTGCTTCTTCGGAAAGTTGCCACACAGACAATGGAACACCAATCTGCGAATTATAACTACGCGGAGAACGGACGATACAACGGTCCGGACTCAGCAATTGGTGCAACCACTCTTTCACAATGGTTTTTCCATTGCTTCCGGTGATACCGATTACAGGAATATTAAACCTCTCCCGATGTACCTCAGCCAGTTTCTGCAATGCTTTCAGAGGGTTGGGAACGATGAGGAAATTGAGAGTTGAGGGGAAATTGAGAGTTGAGAGTTGAGAATTGAGAATTGGCTGCGCATCATCATCCTGCATAGCACTCTCAATTCTCAACTCTCCATTCTCAACTTGTTTAAACTCTTCCTCGGAGATCACAAAGTTTCGGACACCCCGGTCGTACAGTTCGGGGATGTAGCGGACTCCACTATTGCGTTTGGTGGTTAATGCAAAGAAAAGGGTTTCTTCCGGAAAACTCAGGGAACGGCTATCTGTTAAGAGCCAATCGATAGTCGCTTCATATTCACCCACACGGCGGGCACCGATACTTTGGGCTATGGATTCAATCGCGTATGACATAGTTCTGTTTCTTTTTGAAAATCTAAGTACGGGTATTTTCTGATAAGTCGTTCTATTTTTAACACTATTTGTCCTAAAAAGCGTTGATACGCTTCGGACCCGGGATGAAAGGGCTTGTGCGCCAAGTCCCGGCGGATGTCTTCTACTTCGCGGATAACCTGCTTTGTTTCAGCGGAAAAGAAGGTTTCGGAAAAGCGTTCCCAAAGGTAATGGACCGCCAACGGAGACGGATGCAACATATCATCCGCATAGAAGCGATAATCGCGTAATTCATCCAATACGATTTCATAAGAGGGGAAGTAGAAAACTTGTTCCGGGAACGATTGCTGCAACCGGTCGACGGCCAGCAACAAAGTCGATTTACTCAATTGGTTGGCGTGCATTCCATCCCGGATATGACGGATGGGACTGACTGTAAACAAGAATTTCAAGGTTGCATTGCAAGCAGCCATATCGGTAATCAATGAAGTGTATTCATCTACTATTTCATCCACAGACAAAAGTCGGCGATTAAAATCATTCTCCGGTAATTTGTGACAATTGGAGACTACCTTTCCTGTCTCTTTTGCTTCATAAACATAAGCCGTTCCGAAAGTCAACATCAGCCAATCAAGCTTCGGCACAGTCTGATGGGCTTGCAGCAAACGGGCATTGATATTCTGCAACGTAGCCTCTGGAGTAGTAGCCGAAAAAGAGCCATGATGCATAGTACTATGCCACAGCCCTCTATAAGCAAACAAATCTTTCTCCGTATATTCTTTTTTTGTAATAATCTCTTTCAAAGCTGAGGATATGGACAAAGGATTATACAGAATTCCGAAAGGATTCAAATCCAGTTGAAACTTGGCCTCTGTCAAGAAAGTTCCCATATTCTCAGCAAAACAAGATCCCATCAAAAGAATAGGAGATATATGGCTGATAGGCGGCAGTCCGACCGGCAATCCCACAGATGTTTGAAAGTTCATCATGATTTTCCTACATTTTATTACGTTTCGTGGGCAAAAGTATACTTTCTTTTCGTATTTTTGCGCTAAATTTCCTCGAATCATGAAGAATGAACCGATATATAACTTGCTAAATGCTATTAATTACCCCGAAGACCTACGAAAACTAGACGTAGACCAACTGCCGGAAGTATGCGATGAACTAAGGCAAGACATTATTAAAGAGCTCTGCTGCAACCCGGGACATTTTGCTGCCAGTCTGGGGACGGTGGAATTGACTGTAGCCTTACACTATGTTTACAATACGCCATACGACCGTATTGTATGGGATGTGGGACATCAGGCGTACGGCCACAAAATTCTGACAGGGCGTCGCGAGGCTTTTTCCACGAACCGCAAATTTGGGGGAATCCGCCCTTTCCCGTCACCGGAAGAAAGTGAATATGATACTTTCACTTGCGGACATGCTTCCAATTCCATCTCTGCTGCTCTCGGCATGGCTGTAGCTGCTGCCCGAAAAGGAGAAACCCAACGTCATGTCGTAGCCATCATTGGCGATGGTTCGATGAGTGGCGGACTGGCTTTTGAAGGACTTAACAACGCATCCACTACGCCTAATAACCTGCTGATTATCCTGAATGACAACGATATGGCAATTGACCGTAGCGTGGGAGGAATGAAACAATATCTTTTCAATCTGACAACCTCCAACCGTTACAACCAATTGCGTTTCAAACTTTCACGGATGTTGTTCAAGCTCGGTATTCTGAATGAAGAACGCCGCAAAGCGCTGATACGTTTCGGCAATAGCTTGAAATCGATGGCTGCCCAACAACAGAATATTTTCGAAGGGATGAATATCCGTTACTTCGGTCCGATAGACGGGCACGACGTGAAGAACCTAGCCCGGGTGTTGCATGATATTAAAGATTTGCAAGGTCCCAAAATCCTTCATCTGCACACAATCAAAGGAAAAGGATTTGCACCGGCAGAAGAACACGCTACCGAATGGCATGCTCCGGGCAAGTTCGATCCTGTCACCGGCGAACGTTTCATAGCCAACACGGAGGGAATGCCTCCTCTCTTTCAGGAGGTATTCGGTCATACCCTAGTGGAGCTTGCAGAAGCTAATCCAAAGATTGTCGGTGTGACCCCCGCCATGCCCAGCGGTTGTTCGATGAATATTCTTATGGAGAAAATGCCCGAACGCGCGTTCGATGTCGGTATCGCCGAAGGACACGCCGTTACCTTCTCCGGAGGAATGGCTAAAGACGGGATGTTGCCATTCTGTAATATCTATTCCTCGTTTATGCAACGGGCGTATGATAATATGATCCACGATGTAGCCATACAAAATCTTTCCGTTATATTGTGTCTCGACCGTGCCGGACTTGTCGGCGAAGACGGTCCGACTCATCACGGAGCTTTCGATATGGCTTATTTGCGTCCGATACCCAACCTGACCATCTCCTCCCCAATGGATGAACATGAATTGCGCCGATTGATGTACACAGCACAACTGCCGGATAAAGGTCCGTTTGTGATCCGTTATCCGCGAGGACGCGGGGTAGTGGTTGACTGGAAATGTCCGTTGGAAGAAATCCCGGTAGGAAAAGGTAGGAAACTGAAAGATGGTGACAACCTTGCGGTTATAACAATCGGCCCGATAGGCAACACTGCCGCCCGTGCCATTTCCCGTGCTGAATCGGAACTGGGCAAGTCTATCGCTCATTACGACTTACGTTTCCTGAAGCCTTTGGATGAAAGGCTATTACATGAAATCGGACGAAAGCATCAACGTATCCTCACCATCGAGGACGGTATCATCAAAGGTGGTATGGGTAGTGCGATTCTTGAATTTATGGCCGACAATGAATATAAGCCGACCTTAAAACGTATCGGCATTCCTAATATATTTGTGGAACATGGTTCAGTTGCAGAGCTGTATCATTTATGCGGTATGGACGAAGAAGGTATTCTGACTAAAATAAAAGAATTTATCAACTGACATGAAGATCATTATTGCCGGTGCCGGCAACGTAGGCACCCATTTGGCCAAATTGTTATCGCGTGAAAAGCAAGATATTATCTTGATGGATGATGACGAAGAGAAGCTAAGCGCTCTCAGCTCTAACTTCGACTTGCTGACAGTTGCCGCCTCTCCTTCTTCCATTTCCGGACTAAAGGAGGTGGGTGTCAAAGAGGCCGATCTGTTTATCGCAGTCACTCCGGATGAGAGCCGCAATATGACTGCCTGTATGCTGGCTACCAACTTGGGAGCAAAGAAGACAGTAGCGCGTATCGACAACTACGAATATCTTCTGCCTAAAAACAAAGAGTTCTTCCAAAAACTGGGAGTAGATTCATTGATCTATCCGGAAATGTTGGCTGCTAAAGAGATTGTATCTTCCATGCGTATGAGCTGGGTACGTCAATGGTGGGAGTTTTGCGGAGGAGCACTCGTGCTGATCGGTACAAAGATGCGTAAGAAAGCGGAAATTCTAAATATTCCCCTACATCAGTTAGGCGGTCCCACCATTCCATATCACGTAGTAGCCATCAAACGTGGAACGGAAACCATTATCCCGCGCGGAGACGATGTAATCAAACTAAATGATATTGTTTACTTCACCACTACCCGCAAATATATTCCTTATATACGTAAGATAGCCGGGAAAGAGGATTATGCCGACGTGCGTAATGTAATGATTATGGGTGGAAGCCGCATCGCTGTCCGTACCGCCCAATATGTGCCGGACTATATGCAAGTGAAAATCGTCGATAATGATATCAATCGTTGCAACCGACTGACCGAATTATTGGATGACAAGACGATGATTATCAACGGGGACGGCCGTGACATGGATCTTCTTATTGAAGAAGGGCTGAAAAACACAGAAGCCTTCGTTGCCCTGACCGGGAATTCCGAAACCAACATCCTTGCCTGTCTCGCCGCCAAACGCATGGGAGTGGAAAAGACTGTTGCGGAGGTGGAGAATATCGACTATATCGGTATGGCGGAAAGTCTCGACATCGGCACGGTTATCAATAAAAAAATGATCGCCGCCAGCCACATCTACCAGATGATGCTGGATGCTGATGTGTCTAATGTAAAATGCCTGACATTCGCCAATGCGGATGTTGCAGAGTTTACCGTTCCCGCCGGAGCTAAGATAACCAAGCATTTGATCAAAGACTTAGGGCTTCCGAAAGGAACTACCATCGGAGGTATGATCCGTAATGGAGAGGGAATACTGGTAACCGGTGATACGTTGGTTCAACCGGGTGACCACGTAGTGGTGTTCTGCCTGAGTATGATGATTAAGAAAATTGAGAAGTTCTTTAATTAAATTCTTTAATTAGATAGTAAGTATCAGGTAATTGTTATGATTAACTCGAAGATGATATTCCGGATTCTAGGCTTTCTGCTTCTGATAGAAACAGCCATGTTACTATGCTGCGGAGGTGTCTCGCTCTTCTATGAAGAAGGGGATTTAAAAAGTTTCCTAATCTCATCAGCTCTTTCTGCCGGTATAGGCGTTGTATTGCTCGCCATCGGCAAAGGGGCGGAAAAATCACTCAACCGACGTGACGGATATGTCATTGTCAGTGTGGCGTGGGTTACATTTTCCCTTTTCGGGATGTTACCTTATTATATAGGAGGATATATTCCCAATGTCGCCGACGCATTCTTCGAGACAATGTCCGGATTCAGCAGTACCGGTGCCACTATCTTGAACAATA
>OGOR01001239.1_pt1 | contig 15057 bp, 10 predicted proteins | sample 1552771 | NCBI WGS metagenome assembly OGOR01 (sample SAMEA2580124, study PRJEB22360) | human gut metagenome | biome: human gut; feature: human-associated habitat; material: faeces | place: Denmark | collected 2008/2010
CCACGCATCGTAAAGCTACTTATATTGACTCTGTTGGCAAGAAGGTTGATGCTGTCAATTCTTTTGTCAGTGCTCTTGGATTGAAACATGCTCATGCCGTTCATGATCGTCTTGAAGAATATGCTCGAAGTCATAAGAAGCAGTTCTCTGTTGTAACCGCCCGCGCACTGGCCCCTTTACCGATTCTTGTTGAGTATGCGGCTCCGTACCTCAAGGATGGAGGGCTATTTGTTATCACAAAGGGCAATCCATCTGATGAGGAACTTGCCTCTGGCATGTCTGCAGCTAAGATCTGCGGCTTCACTTCGCTTCTGAATGACGCTATCGATTTGCCTGAAGGCCTGGGTCACAGGGAGTTCATTGTTCTTAGGAAGAGTCATTCAGCATCCGTTTCATTGCCCCGTGCAAATGGCATGGCAAAGAAGAATCCGCTTGCCTAGATGTTTCACGTGAAACATAATAGATACTAACAACTTGCAGTGTTTCACGTGAAACATGGCGTCACCACCACGGTGGCGCTTTTTTATTGCGATTGATGAATGACTACACGCAGGCCGTGCGATATTGCCGGCATTGGTCGGGGAGTAATGGCTGGAATACCGGCAATAAGGAAGAGCAGGATATAGGATGGTGCCCATGAGTGATGTGACAGACGAACTTGATGATTCGCCGATTCTTGAGGAAGTGCTGGGGGATGCGTTGGGCAAGCTGCGTGTTTTTCATGCGAAACTTGTCGAAGAAGGCGAACCCCGTGGCTTGATCGGACCACGAGACGTTGCGATTATTTGGGAACGCCATATTCTGAATTCGGCTGCCATTGTGCCTTTCGTGAGGGAATCCACGGCCAAGAAGCAGTTCAAAACGGTTGCCGATATTGGCAGCGGCGGCGGTTTTCCCGGTATCGTTGCGGCCGCATGCCTGCCGGATCACCAGTTCACTCTCGTGGAGCCTATGGAACGGCGTATCGAATGGCTGAACGAGTGCGTGGAGGACATGGAGCTGGAGAACGTTACGGTGGTGCGTGCCAGGGCTAATGAGATGATCGAGGCCATTGCGGGTGCGTCTGGCGTTCAGGGCGGCAACCGTGGTAATGGCAACGCCAGGAACGGCAAAGGCGGCAAGAACGGCAGGGGAGTGGTTGCCCGCGGTCCTGTGCTGGATTTGGATGGCAAGCCCATTCAGGCAAGGCACCCGTTCGCCGTGGTGACCTGTCGTGCCGTTGCACCGATGACCAAGCTATCCGGGTGGACGTTGCCGTTGCTTGAACGCGGTGGACGTCTGGTCGCATTGAAGGGAAGGTCCGCTCAGGAGGAGATCGAAAAGGCTTCCAAAGAGATCGCCAAATGCGGTGGCATTCGTCCGCGGGTGGTGGATGCCGAGGTTGGTCCGGGCTTGGAATCGACCCATGTGCTCATGGTGGATAAAAAGTAAGTTATCCACCATTTTGGCAAGTTGTCCACATTATCCACAACTGGAGACTCATTGAAATAAAGCGCAAAAAAATGTTGGAATAGCAACAAGATGTCTGTGGATAACTTTTTGCAAGCAATGCAAGTTATCCACAGACTATCCACAGTTATCCACATTTGCGCACAATGGGTGGACGGGTCGGTTCTGTCCACCCAAATGATGAAACTTGAGTGTTAAGCATATCGTAAGGAAGGCTGACGTATGACTGGACCTGAAGGACCAGATAACCTGACATCGATGGAATCGGCGACGGAAACCATCAAACGAATTTTCGGAGGGTCGAATTCTCCTCTTGGTTCGCAGATCGCCGACGAATCGTCTCGCTATCGCGCCTTGCAGAAGGCCGTTTGCCCAAAGCCGGAGCAGACGCGCCTGATCGCGGTCGCCAATCAGAAGGGTGGCGTTGGCAAAACCACGTCTGCGGTGAATCTTTCCGCCGCGTTGGCCCAGTTCGGTTCCAAAGTGCTGCTGATCGATATGGATCCGCAGGGCAATGCGTCGACCGCGTTGGGTGCTCCGCATGCGTCGGGAGAGCCGTCGGTATACGACGTGATTGAAGGCAGGAAAACCATTGCCGAAGTCAAGCGCACCTGCCCTGACTTCGATCTGCTTGACGTGGTGCCAGCCTCCATCGATCTGAGCGGTGCCGAGTTGGAAGTCGCCGACATGGAAAATCGCAATGTTCTACTGAAAACCGCGGTCGATGAGTTTCTTGAGAACAGCGAGGAACACTACGATTACGTGATTATCGATTGCCCTCCGAGCCTTGGTCTGCTGGTAATTAATGCCATGTGCGCGGTGCATGAGATGCTGATTCCGATCCAAGCTGAATATTATGCGTTGGAGGGTCTTGGTCAGCTTATCAATACCATCGGGCTGGTGCAGGAACATTTCAATCCGTCACTGCTTGTTTCTACCATGCTGATCACCATGTTCGATAAGCGAACCCTGCTCAGCCGTGAAGTGCATGACGAGGTCAAAAGCCACTATCCGACCATCGTGTTGGACACCACGATTCCACGAACGGTGAAAATCTCGGAAGCGCCGAGCTTTAATCAAAGCGTTATCGCCTATGACCCCAAGGGCATGGGTGCAATCTCCTACTGTGAGGCCGCGTTGGAACTCGCACGTCGCTCACAGACGGTGTTGCAGGCTATTGATGCAAGAAGGAATGAGAACTGATCATGGCTACGAAATCACGTTTGGGCATGGGTCTCGGCGCGCTGTTTCCGTCTCTTCCAGGAGAGTCGGCAAAGTCGGAAGCTGTCACTGAGCCGGCTGCGCCTGCTGTAGGGGTGAAGGCCGATAACAAGCCGTCCGCGAAAACTTCCGGAAGCATGGTTGGCAGTGCTGCCGTGCCGTCTGTGAGAAAGAACGCAGGCGCTAAAAGCTCCATGGCGACAGCCCAGGCTTCCGTTGATGCCGTCCACGACATGAAGAAGAACGTTTCACACGAAACCAAGAAAGGAAGCGTTCATCGTGCCAGCATGCCTTCTATCACGCTGAACGAAGCGGCTCACCCAGCCGACATGTTCTTCGGCGCCACCAGTCCTGTCGATCCTTCTGCCGACGCGAAGCAGGGGAGTGTTTCACGTGAAACCGCTGCGGTAAAAAAGAACGAAGATGCAAAGAACGACGAACCGGAACTGCTGCCGGTGCAGGGTGGTTACTTGGTTGAATTGCGTCTGAGTGATGTCGGACCCAACCTGCATCAGCCACGCACTATTTTCGACGAGGATGATCTTCGTGAGCTTGCCGATTCCATCAAGGAAGTCGGCGTGCTGCAGCCCATCGTGGTACGGAAACGCCCACTTGCGCAGATCGAGGCCGCGCGCAAGGAGAACGCCGCCAGCAATGACGAGTCGCATAATATGTTCGACGGTCGCATGGACAGCATGTATGAGCTCATCATGGGTGAGCGTCGCTGGCGTGCTTCACAGATCGCAGGTCTGAAAACGATTCCTGCGATCGTCAAAACCACGGCCGACGACGACATGTTACGTGACGCTCTGCTGGAGAATCTGCATCGCGTTGCGTTAAATCCGCTGGAAGAAGCGGCCGCCTATCAGCAGATGATCGACGATTTCGGTCTGACACAGGCGCAATTGTCGAAATCCGTCTCGAAATCACGACCGCAGATCGCAAATACCTTGCGATTGCTGAATCTGCCTGCAACCGTGCAAAAGAAGGTCGCCTCCGGACTCTTATCGGCCGGTCACGCGCGTGCGCTGCTGGGATTGCCGGCTGAAGCTGATATGGAACAGCTTGCGACGCGCATTATTGCCGAAGGGCTGTCTGTTCGCAGCACCGAGGAAATCGTGTCGATGAAGGCCGCCGAATCGGATCAGCCGAAGAAAGCGAAGACCAACAAGCTGAATCCGTGGGCTGGAACGCCAATGCAGCTCGGACTTGAAAAGAAGTTCGGCACGAAGGTTTCCATCAAAGGGTCCAAGGAACATGGCCGCATCGAAATCGTCTTCAAATCCGAAGATGACATGAAGCGCATTATCGACATGCTCATTCCCTCTGCTGAAGAATAGTATTTCTCGAGTTTCTCTGTCGGATCAGTGTGATGTTCGCAGAAGGGCGGCATATTCTATTCACGGCACACTCAAAGCCATTTAGCCAAGCTTACAGTCGTGAACAGAATATGCCGCCCTTCCGCTTATTTTTAGCGTTTTTGTGATTCCTTGTTTGGTGGTATTTGACGGCATCTTTCTATAGGAATTAGTTGATTCGTCGGTACATACGATTTCTGCTTTTCGTTTTACCGATGGCTTCAACTTTATTTTCTTGTATTAACTTTCTTAGATTACGGCGAATTGTTTCAACTGATTTTCCAGTAATATCAGCAAGCTCCCTTGCGGTAATATCTTTATTCTTTGGAATAAAAGTGAGAATATCAACCTTATTTTTCATAGTATTCGACAACATGTTTGTTGTATCGTTTTTATGAGTTGGTTCAGTATTTTTAATTTCAGAGATAATCTCATCAGCTTTGTTGGATAGATTGACGCTGGAACGCCACAACACCACAGTGAAGGAGTCCTGAGTCGCGCGGAATTCCGGTGCGCGCAGATCGCGGTTCTGCATTTCGTTCATCATGAGGATGATTCCTCCGCCCTGACCCTCGGCGGTGATAAGATTGCTTCCGATCACAGGGGTGGTTTGTACGAGCTGCATGAGGGCGTTATTGCGGCATCGAGATTGTCCATCTGCGAGATTATCAATGGTTTTGCCTCCCCATAGACCACCTGGATTCGATATTTCGATCCTGTCTGCGTAAACGTCGACAGTGACCGGCTGGCCTTGAAAATACGGATGATATTCCCTATGCACTACTGCGTTGGCGATGGCTTCACGCAGAACTTCGGAAGGAATTTCCAATTCATCTTTTCTTCCGATGCCTTCGATGAACGAATAAGATCGTAAATTTCGAGATGTAGCATTTACCGCATCGTTGATCATTTCTGATGCAGATCCCTCGCATTCTACGCGGTCGAGGAACCTTAGTGCACCTGGCTGCGATTTTTCAATGCCTGGATGTACAGCAACGTCGATAAAGAGACGTGGGAAGAATTGTTGAGGATAGTTACCGGCTGCAATTAATGCCGCCATCCGTATGCGACCTTGTCGATCCGCAATGTTTAATCGCGCTAGTTTTTCTTCTTTTGTTTCTGCTCCACGCAAGGCTTTAGTGCCTTGTTTTCTTACAAAAATAGTATCGACAACAGAAGAGTTAAGGTCTTCAATAGAGGCATTAGGAATAATTTCAAGATCAGAACTACTTGGATGTAGTATATTTTGAATTTCATATAATTCTGCTGATGATAGGAGAACATCTTTATCATCAATTCGTTTGAAACTACCGCTTTTAATTCCTTTGGCGGTAATATAGCATGGCTTGAAATCTATATCGTTTTCATATATGCGAATAACGAGAATCTGACCGCCGTCAACGGTTTCACGTGAAACATCATATTTTGGAGGATTTGAGAGTCTGATTCCATCCCTACCGCCATCTCCCATACCTTCGATAAGTTGGTCCCGCACTCTGTCGAGGTGAAAATCCTGAACGCAAGTGAATCCATTGTGTTCATCCAAACCAAGGAGCAGAGTGCCACCATGTGTATTTGCGAAGGCGCTGATGCTTTCCCACACGTCTTTGCTGAGGGATCGCTGACAGCTTTTTGCTTCGTAATCGCCGTCGTCATTATGCTGTTTGCGTAATCGTGCTATCGCGTTTTGGATTGGTTCTTGGAGAATGGACATAGCTTCCTCCATATCACAGTCATTTACACGGTCATTTTGATTTTATCACAGTCATGACTGTGATGTGACTGTGTGAGTGACTGTGATGACTGCGATGTCCACGGAAGGGCGGCGTACTCTACGCTCGACACGCGTAAGATACCGCTGTGCGGTCTTCGTGGCAAGCCGTTCACTTTGCTTGAGTAAAGCCCATCGGGCTTTTCCTCTTTATTGCTCAGTGATCAAAGCCTACGGTCAAGCATAGAATATGCTGCCCTTCCGTTCGTTTTTCAAGTTTTTTGTAGGGTGTGACTTTGTATCACGGTCATATGACGGTCATTCACACGGTCATGACTGTGATGTGACTGTGTGAATGGCTGTGTGAATGACCGTCATGGGGAGTGTTACTGCTGGAGGTAGGCTTGGGTGTCAAGGGCGGCCCGGCAGCCCATGCCGGCGGCGCTGATCGCCTGACGGTAAATACTGTCAACACAGTCGCCTGCTGCAAAAATGCCGGCAGTGCTGGTGCGTGTGCTGGCACCGTCTACCTGAATATATCCAGCCGCATCTCGCTGCACAATGCCGTCAATAAAAGCTGTGGCTGGGGAGTGGCCAATCGCTACGAAAATACCGTTTGCGGCAATCGTGCTAATCTCTCCGGTGATAACGTTGCGAATGTTCACGGATTGGGCTCCGTTGCCGTCACCTAAGATTTCCTCCACCACGGAATCCGTGACGATGGTGATTTTCGGATTCTGTTGAGCGCGTTCCGCGAGAATCTGCGATGCGCGGAATTCGGAACGACGATGAATTAACGTCACCGACGATCCAAATCGGGAAAGAAAATCAGCCTCAGTGAATGCGCTATCGCCACCGCCGATCACAATAATCGGCTTATCACGGAAGAAGAAGCCGTCGCAAGTCGCGCAATACGACACTCCCTTGCCGGAATATTCCACCTCTCCAGGGATGCCGAGCTTGCGGTATTCCGATCCGGTTGCGATGATCAAAGCACGGGTTTCAAAAATGTCCCCCTGATCGATGCGCACGGTTTTCACACCGGTGACGTCATCGTTGCTTACGGAAACAACATCATCCCAAACGATTTCTGCGCCGAACTTCTCTGCCTGGCGTTGCATATTATCCATGAGTTCCGGCCCCATAATACCATCGGGGAAGCCCGGGAAATTCTCCACTTCGGTGGTGTTGACGAGCTGCCCGCCTGGGGTCAGCGCGCCCGCAATGACCAGTGGTTTGAATCCAGCCCGGCCTAAATATATGGCCGCGGTATATCCTGCAGGGCCGGATCCGACAATAATCACATCTCGCAAATCACTCATATTCCCACTGTAGCGAACCGCCGAAGCGAACAGCCGCGCATCGCACGATTTCATGTATTCTTTTTTCCTATGGCGTATTATCGAGTACTTTCCAAGTCAGATCATCTACAAAGTTTCACGTGAAACATGAGCTGTTGTGTGTGGGGCTGTGCGTGCAGTTGCTGGTGGTGGCTGGATTCCTGGCGGCGCTTGAGTGGAATATAAGAAAAAGGGCTTGTGCTCCATGTGGAACGCAAGCCCTTTGGTTGTATAAACGTGACGCCTGCCTGCGCAGGCCTTGGATCACTTAGTGATGATCTTCTTGAACAGATCGGCGCTGGCCTTGGCGAGTGCGAACTGGCCGAAGCCCGGATCGATGGAAGCGAGGTTGGCGTTGACAATCTGGTTGAAAGTGCTGTTCTTCATGATGTTTCCTTTCGTTTGGCTTGGCGGCGTTCTTGTTTTCTGTTCTTTCCTCTGGCCGCTGCCGTAAGTCTTGTTTGTTTTTCTGTTATTTCAGCGCGGGTGGCGTTGCCGTTTCCCCGCGTGTGGGGTGCGGCTCCGGTTTTCTCTCCGGCTCCTGCCGCATCATGTCTCTTTGTTCTGTTGTGCCTTCATTATAGGCAGGCGCAACCGTCGATGTCATGCAATGATCGTCGATTCTTTTGTATTTTCATCGGCTAATCTTGAAATAAACGTAATGATGCTGTGATGAAAAGTCGATCGTCGATTGCAGGGTGGTGTCGCCGTCGCAAAAAGAAGCGGCGCAATCTTCAGATTTCGATCTTTTCTATGAAAGTCTCAAAAAACGTTCTCCTGTAAGACTTTTTGCAAGGTCATCATTTTTTCTAGACATTTTCTATCTTTTCGATCTTCCTTACTTGCGGGAGTATTTGCGCTTGTTGTCGGCGAATGTCAGGTTACATTGATTGATAGCGAGTTGATTAGTGTGGCTGTTCGACGGGCTGATTGGCGTCGGGCGTAAGAAAGGAACGTGATATATGGCGACTATTCCTGAACAATACGAGAGCCAGCGCGTGGGCGTGCAGGGATATCGCGTGCTCAATCTCGATTTGGACGGCGTCTGCGCGGATTACAAGGGTGCGATCCGCGATTACCTGCAGCGGCAGGGCATTGACGTGCCGGAACGTGCGTTGCAGACCGCGCATTACAATCTCATTCGCGAGGATGGATGGCCGTTCGATACGCTCGATGATTACATCGAAACGCATAAAGCCGCGGAACGTGAGCATCTGTATGCAACGATGCAGCCGCTTCCGGGAGTCGCGCAGGCGTTGCAACGATTGGCGGGCGAGCACGTGTACATTCGCATCGTCACGCACCGGCTGTTCGTGTCCGGCCAGCATCAGATGGTTGTTTCCGACACCGCGCAATGGTTGGACAGCAACCATATTCCATACATGAGCCTGTGCTTTACCGGGCTGAAAGACAGCATGCAGGCCACGATTCATATTGACGATTCGCCGGCGAACATCGAAACCCTGCGCGAGGCGGGGCAGCATGTGGTCGTGTTCGATCAACCGTACAACAGCGCGTACGATGGCCCTCGAATCAACAGCTGGAGCGACGTAAACGTCAACAAACTTCTCACCCTCTTCGAGCACTGGCCCGAGTAAGTGGTCTGCGCGGCGGATTGTCTGTACAACTTGCGTTCTATGTTTGTATAATCCCGGTTTTATGTCTGTACAAGTCGGATTTGACTACCAATTCGGGGGTTGTGTAGACAGGAAATACGACTTGTGCAGATGGATTATGCGATTGGCTGCATGGCTTGCTGGTTTAGCCGCACGATTTCGGCAGACAGACAATCGAGTGGTAGATACAAAGGAGGGCACGTGCGTATTACACGTGCCCTCCATGCGCGTCTTCTCTGGAAAACGTTAGAAAGACGGTGACAATGATCAGAACACTTGAATGCTTTCGATATACAGCTGGTTGCCCGGCAGACTATCAAGCGGCACCCATAGCATGATGTCCTGCGTTTCCACGGACTTGTCGAACTTCACTTCGGTAGTGCCGGAATCGTCGAATTCGAACTGCGCCACCTGCTTGCCCTGGGATGGGCTGTCCGTCGCGTTCACACGAATGTATCCCTGGCCGCCCGAAGAACGAATCTTGATGACCATGCGATACGCCTTCTGTGGCTGGCTCAGGTGCACGTAATATCCGTAGCCCTGCTGTCCGTCAGGATTCGACAGGAACTTACGATTGTCGATTTCGTATGCGGTCGTGTTTTCCGGCTGCTTCGGATCCGGCACCTTTTTCGACTGCTTGTCGGCGGTCACGACCTTGTCTTCGGTTTTCTTGAGTTTCTTGGATGCCGTCGAATCGCCGGATGCCGGCGCATTGGCGGAAGTATCGGAAGAATCCTTGGAATTGGACGAGTCGGCATTGGAGGACGAATCGGCATTGCCGGACGAATCGGCATTGGAGGAATCTGCGGAATTCGCATCCGATTGATCTCCCTCGCCGAACGGCACTTCGTCAAGATTCATTTCCGGCCATGGTCCTTTTGAATCAGTCGTAACCGAATCTGAGGGCTGCATCAAACCATGAACTGCAAAACCAAGCGCAACCGCAACCACGATGACCGCAACGATAATCGCAACGACCTTCGTTTTCAGCTTGCCAAACAGTTTCGCGTCGGCAACGTCAGTATTCGCCGAAGCGGGAGAAGGATTCTTCGGCGTGAAGCTCGGCGGAACCGCGGCTCGACCGGCTGCATACGCGGCGTCGATCGCCTCCTGCTCTGCTTTCAACGCGCGAGCGGATTCCTCGCCGGGCTGAATGACCTGACCATCCGCGCCGATCACTGGAATGCGGCCGGTTTTTTCCAACTGGGAATCGTCGGATGACATGCCATCGGCCGGTACGGAAACCCTGATGGGGAAAGAGAAGGGGGAATCGCTGGTGTCGGTCACGCCATCGATGTCTTCTTCGCTCAACAGCTCACGGCCGCTGCTCCACAACGATTTCACCGCTCCACTGGTGGCCGCGACGCTTTTCGCCAAAGCCTCCTTGCCATCGGAAAAATCGTTATGCGGTTCGGGGGCCGTGAACGTCATTTCCGGAATGCTTCCAGCCGCCGCCAGCGTATCCGGCAGTGGGAGCGCATCCTTCTCAAGAATCTGCAGCAACGGAACATTGGCGATCGAGCATTCCGAATCCATGGAAGGCAACGTGACATCCATGCCCCCCAACGATGATAGCGGCTGGTATTCGCCAAGCAGCGCCTCCAATTCCGCAATGGTCGCCATTGGAACGGTGGGGAAGCCGTCATCCTCCGCAAGTTCAAGACCGCGCTTGCAGATCACACGGAATTCCATCGGCGTGGTCGGCGCAAGCGCTTCCAGACGGAAATCAGTCGACAATGTGGACGGGCGTCGGGTCAACATCGCATACAGCAATGCCGCAATCTGCCGAATCGCAAGCTGTTCCCGATTTTCCAAAGCCTGCGCGCGGGAAGTGTCGGCAAGCATGATGCTCACCGGAGCGTCTGCGATCTGAATGCCGGAACGGGTCAGTCGTACCGTGTCGGTGCTGATGGAGAAATGCGTGAGATTGTCTTTTTGCAGTGCATGCAACGCTTCGATGACTTCGCCAATGATGGAGCGCATGGCTGTATAGCTCAACGGCTGGTTGGCGTTCAGCGCAAGATATTCGCTGAGGGTCATGCCTTCGTCAAGCTGCGTCACCACCAGCGCGACCTGGCCGACATGCTGGAGCTGCAGCACTTTCGTGAAGTGGGAATCATGCGAAATTGCCAGCATAGAAGCGGTTGCGTTGACTTCCTGCAATGCTTTACTGTTGCTGACGATAAACAGCTGGCAATCCCGTGCGAGCACATGGTCGCTGGCCTTCCAGACCTGCAGTCCGGTTTCTTCGCGCAATGGCGAAACGAGCACGTAGCGATTGCTGATGGTATCTCCCAGCTGAGGTTTCATGGGTTCCTTCAACTTTTTGTAAACGTTTGTTCTGCCTATGGTCACTCGCCGTTTTCGGCGTCGCCCTGTTCCAGTCTATCGTTGGGGCTGGTCGGCTTGCGAAGTCCGGGAATACGTGAGGAAATCAGCGCGATCGTCTCGTTGAATTCCTCGGAACGCAGCAGCCACAACGTGCCCACGTAAACGATGAAGGTCACTATGGCCAACAGCGAGGCGCACGCCACTGCCTGAATCCAGTTCATATGACCGTCCACCGCTCCGATTTGGGCGCCGACAAGCTGGTAGATGCTGTCACGTACCGTCATGCCGATGAACATGGTAGCTGCTGCCGCGCCAATCGATTTCAGATACGAGATGGCTATGTGCGGACCGTCGATATTGTTTTCGAATCGTTTGCGCAGCATGGCATACAGGATGGGGATCGGCAGTATGTAGCTTATGGCTCCTAGCATGCCGATCATTGTCGTCCATTCGGTAGGGGGGAGTAGTCTCGCGCCGATGATCACGCCTACCGCTTGAATGCCCATGGCAAACAGCATGAAAATGAACGGCGATTTGCCGTCTTCGAATGCATAGAACGTGCGCTGGATAATCAGATACGCGCTGGCGAACGGGAGTCCCACGCCAAGCGTGACTAACGGTCCCGCCATAAGAATCGCCTCTCTGACGTTCACAGACGGCAGCAACGCGAGAATGATCGGAACGGGCATCACTACGAAAGCGACCGAGAAATAGCACATGATCACGCCCATATTGCGCAGTGCCTGACTTAGATCGGCACGCGCTTCGGCGATATTATGGTCGGCGACCGCACGGGATATTTTCGGGAAAATCGCGGTTGCAAGCGAAACGGCAATCAGCGAATATGGCAGCATGTAAATCGTGTACGCGTTCTGGTACGAGGCATTGCCGGCCACGTCGAGCGGATTGATGCCGAACTGCTGCTGCGCAAGCATCGGCGCGTTGGTGGACGTGCGCGTGATTACGATATTGGCGAGCTGGTCGATTACGACAATGCCGACACTCCAAGCCGCGACCGGACCCATGGAACGCAAGCCGATGCCGCGAAGTCCGAATTGCGGACGGTATTTCAATCCGATTTTGGTCAGCGGAATGAATAATACCAACGCTTGGAATGCCACGCCCAACGTCCATGTTCCGGCCGTCAAAGCGATTTTGTCGGCGGTCCAAAAATCAAGCGGATGTTCCGTGGCACGGCCGAACAATGCGATGAACGTGCCGAAACCGATGCAGCTGATGATGTTCGCGCCCACCGAACTCCACGCATACGCGGTGAAATGGTCTTTGGCCGCAAGAATCTGGCCGACTACCGTATACAGGCCATAGAAAAAAATCTGGGGCATGCACCACAGGGTGAAAGAGGTTGCCAACGCCATGGTTTCCGGGCTGCCGTTCACATACAGTCTGGTGAGCAGCGGCGTGCACAGCGCCATCAGAATCGCCACCGCCAACAACATGGTGATGGCGAGCGTGATGAGCTTGTTGAGCCTGGTTTCGGCGTCTTTCGCCTTCAACGTGCGCACGATCTGCGGTACGAGCACGGCGTTGAAGATACCTCCGGAAACCAGGGTGTAGATGACCTGCGGAATCATGGATCCGGCCTGGTAGGCGTTTGCCGCATAGCCGGTGGTGCCTAAAGCCCAGGCGAGCAGAATGGTGCGGATTTGCCCGGTCACGCGCGAGGCCGCGGTGCCGGAGGCCATGATCAGTGAATTACGGCCAACGGAAGAACTCATTCGTCGGGATCCTTCTTACGGTGGAATTGGCGCCACAGTCCCAAAGCTCCAAGCAGCACGGCGATGCCGATGATGATGAAGCCGCTTTTGTCGCTGATCTGCAATGCGCTGGTGATGTGGGTGGTTTGTGTCGCTCCGAATGTGATGCCCTGCCTGTCCTGCAGGCTGAGTGTGGCGTCCGCGGTGCCTGAGGTGGCCACGCGGATGGTGAATGCCACTTGGGCTTCGCCGTGCGCGGGCACTTCCACGGTGTCGAAACGCGAAGTGACGATCTGCATGGAGTTGGTCAACGATGAGACTTTTACCGTGACCGGATAGGGGTGGCTGTTGCTGATGGTAACGGGCATTTGCGCGGTTTCGCTGACCACGTTGACGTTTTCCGTCGGTGTGATGGCCACGCCGTTGATGAGCAGGGACGCCAGTTGCCCGGCTCCTTCCACCATGGTGCTTCCGGCTGGATTTTCGCCGCCTAGCGCGTGCAAGGCCATGATGCCGTGCGCGTTGACGAGCTGTCTGCGCCACGTTTTGAGGCCTGCGGGGGCCTGCTTGGCGTCGTCGGTGAGGATGGACGCGTTAAATCGTTTGATGTCGCTTGCTGAGGTTGCCAGCGTACTGAGCGTCTGCCTGAGATTGGCTCGCGTCGCATCATTGATTCCGTCGGATTGCGGCACGATCGCGGCCGCATCGTCGCCGCTCAAAGTGGGGTCGGCGTTGCTTAATGTGTTCAGATCAGTGATGTTCAGCCATGGCGATTGTTCGACGTCCGTCATCAGCGCGTCCACGACGGCTGGGTCGGAATTGTCGTTCAGGCAGACCAGCAGGTTGCGTTCCGCATACGGCTGTTCCATTTGGTAGAACGCGCTTTGCGCGACGAATCGTGCGAGACGCCCGGCCGTTGTTCCCTCGCCATCCGCTTCGGCGTCGGAACTGGTCGCCTTGCCCTGTGCAAGGTTGGAAAGCACGCTTTGCGCGGTCAGTACGGTGACGTCACCCGTGTCGGTGGACACTATGGCCTTGCCTGTTTCCGCAGTGGCCGCATCGTCCGCTTCGAAATCATGCGTGGCGATGACGGTGTCGTACCCCTGCTGTTTGGCTTTCGTAAGCGCCTCGATCGTCCAATTGCCAGTGCCCTGCCATGCATACGTGGTCATACTCGCGTTCGGGTCACCCAACGCCGATTGATAGCTTTTCAAGGCCTGTTCGGCACTCCATTGCGAGGTGCCGACGTCTGACGAATCATAGGTTTTACTGTCGTTCAGCGCGGAATAGGCGGTGATGTCGAACAGGGACGGTTGCGTGATGCCGTCGACTTGCGTCGGCATCGACATCGCCTTCAGATAGGTCGGATCGGCCACCACCTGCAGTTTGTCATGCTTGGTGAACGTCTCTTCCAGCGACTTGAGTCGTGCCTCGTCTTCTTTGCCGGGTACTGCGATTTTCGAAAGTTCCGCGGAAGTGACGCCACCTTTGTTGACGAGTTGTTCCAGCATGGTGTTGTCGGTGGTCCATCCTTGCGCTTCGAGCGGCTGCACGATGGTGATATTCATCGCGGGCGTGTCGGGGGTATTGAGTCCGGCTCCGGTCCGTGTTGCGAAAGTGTGTGCTTCGTCTTGCTGGACGCCGTCGGCCTCATAGTTGAGCGTGACGGGCTTGGGACCCCAGGAGTGGATGGATGCCAGTGCTTCTTGGCTTGATTCTGCGTCGATGCGCACGTTTGCTGAAGCTCCCGGCTGAAGCGCGGGAACCTCGCTTTGGCCCACGATATCGGGCGTTGGGATCTGCCCGATGCCTTCCGACCATTCCTGGATATCGTTGCGCGACACGAACGTGTAGAAGGCGTTCATGGCGAGGGTCAGCGTGCCCGATGGGATTTCCTGATCGGTGGTGTTGGTCACCGTTGCGCTCAGATGATAGCCGGAAGTGTCTGTCAGCACGGCTGTGGAAGAGTCGATCGACAGCATGGCTCCCGATTGTGTTTCCGGCGTTTCTTCGGCTTTGGCATGTGGCATAGGCGCGTATAACAACATCAACGCCATGGTCATGACCATGGCGAGGATTGCCGAAAGAGCACGTATGCCGTGCGGAACGTTCCGTTGTGCGGGTTGATTCACCTTCACGCCTGTCTGTTGAGTTTCCTTGCGTACAACCATGCTATCTTTCGTTCGTTCGGGTAGCTGAGAACGTCGTCCAAATCAGCAAAATCCACCCAAATCGCGTCTTCCGCCTCATGGTCCGGGTCGCCTTCCACCGTCAGCTCGCCGCCGATCTGGCGCAATGCGAAATGATGCACCAGCT
>OGOR01001246.1_pt1 | contig 14991 bp, 10 predicted proteins | sample 1552771 | NCBI WGS metagenome assembly OGOR01 (sample SAMEA2580124, study PRJEB22360) | human gut metagenome | biome: human gut; feature: human-associated habitat; material: faeces | place: Denmark | collected 2008/2010
TATACAATTAAAACAATTAAATGATGAACGATATTTTTGCAAAAGACTTGAGCGGTGAGATGGTCTCACCTGATGAACCGGGTTACGATGAACTGATTGCGGACATTTTCGCTACCATAAAGACCGCGACCGAGATGAACACGGGTTATCGTACGCCTGAAGAGGTGCATGAATATATGGAACGTATTCTTGACAAAGAACTGGATGCAACCACCACCGTCCTGCCGCCACTCTACATTGATTATGGTAAACCTGTCAATATTGGTAAGCGATGTTTCATCCAGCAATGCTGCACGTTTTTCGGACGAGGTGGTATTACGATTGGTAATGATGTGTTTATCGGGCCGAAAGTCAACTTGATAACTATCAATCATGATCCGGATCCGGATAACCGCAGTGCCACATACGGACGTCCGATTGTGATTGAAGACAAGGTGTGGATTGGCATAAATTCGACCATACTTCCAGGTGTAAGGATTGGCTATGGAGCGATAGTGGGAGCCGGTAGCGTGGTAACTAAAGATGTTCCGGCGATGACAATCGTAGCCGGCAATCCGGCACGAATCATCAAAAAGATAGAAACAAGCGAATAATATAATGGCTGTTTCCTGATGAGATAGGAATTATACCTGAAGAAACTGTAATTAATAAAGGTGCGTTCTAACTCTAATGAAGGTAAGGTAGTTGAAATAAATATCTTATCTTTTTCTCTTCAAATTCCTCTCACCTCTTCAACATCTTCTGCATCGCTTTGTTCATCGGTGATAGCGGGTGAAGGCCTAAGCTTCACCTGCCTCTTCATCAGGGCTTCTTTTGTTTTCAACTAGTTCCATTTTTTGTTTCATACCTTGAAACGAATAGTTTCCCGTAGTGAAACTGTTTGTTTCTCGGTGTGAAACGAATCGTTTCACCGTATGAAACTTTTAGTTTCTAGCGCTTGAAACAAAAAGTTTCAGTAGGCTGGAAACTAGTTAGAACGTAGCTTTACCAATTATACTCATCCGTGTAACTGTCAAAGACCGGTTCTTCGGTGATACCTTTCCGGCGAAAAAGTTGGCGGATATAGTTTTGATCTGCGGGGCTTAGGAAGCGTTCTTCGCGATAAAAGCGATAGTAAAGCGTTTTTCCGAAATGTCCGATCAGTTGTTGCTTGATGTTTGTTCCGTCCTTATAAGGTACGTTGTCCAGCAGGTGGCTGATACCCCATGCCACATGTATCTTTTCTGCGTTTTGGAAGTGGGGACAGTCAATGCCGGTGGCCGGAATACACATTGGGTTTACGATGCTGATGTAGGACGTGTCAGCGGTAGTGAGAAGTGCAGCCACCCGACGCAGGCAGTTACAAGCTTTCGGACATTGCTCGTTGTAGCAGCGGGCGTAGTTGAAAGGGACTGTTTTGTTTTTTAATTTATTGTCGTTCATTTTATATTGTATATTACATACATGATTGACAAAGGTAGTGCTTTTATTGTGGAAAGGTACAATTTGAAAAAGAAAAAACGTGAAAGGATGGGTGAAGGGAACACCCTTCACCTATAAACTGCTTATAGATAGGATAATACAAGGAAAAGTGAAGGGTGAAGAGATTGTTCATTATAACTCTTCGCATACCCGCATTTCCATACCTTTATATACCACTACAATCTTGTGTAGTTGCGTGGAGCCAATAGCTTGTTTCACTGTGTCCATATCGGCATAGCGGTTGGCTTGGGCGATGGCTTCCTGACGCAATTCCTCCACACGGTTTTCAGAATCGCGATATTTGGCGTATTTCAACTCAACGATGTAGCTGTGCTTCATGTCAGAATATATGTCCAACATGGGACAGAGGAAAATATCGACGTAACCCGCTTGTGTATCTTGCTCGGAGATAGGACGGTAGAAGCGGTTTTGCGCGGTCATGGCCAAGGTGAAGCCGTGAACGAAGAATTCGCCCTTTTGCTTGTCACGCTGGGATGCATAACGTTTCAGGCAGTCGGCAATGTAGCCGAAATAGGCTTGCCAATTGCCATCATAGGCAAGCTGACTTGAAAGTTCGCTCTTTTCGTAGCTGCTGAAATTCAAGTCTGCGTCGTTGTAGGTATTCAGCAAATAAGTGTAGAGCTGCTCTTGAACCACCAGGTTCGGAATGGTCAGTTTGGTCTTTCCTTTATATATTCCGCTAATGGTCAACATTCCGAAATAGTAGAGCAGGCTTATAAAATTGTCCGGATTGGTGATGTTGACGGCAGGGAAACCTTTCTTCAGTTCACCGGTGATATAGCCTTGACTCACTAAAGTCTGAATGACGGAAGCATCGTGTGCAAACTCCTTATCCTTTCGAATGAGCATACGCAGCTTTTCATAGTCGATACGTATATTATCTTCTATCATTTCTCGTGGCGCTTTGCCGTTATCTATGTAATTCTTCACGAAGTAGAGCACCATGTTGGAGTTGTACATGGTAGTTTCACCGTAACAATCCTGCGCGAAGCAATAATTGTCGTACCACGGTTTCATTATTTCCATCAGTTCGTCAACAGTATGGCGGAAAGGGCTGTTTGTTGAATAATAAGTCAGCATTTTGCGCACTTCTTCTTCGGTGAACCCCATCATTTGGTTAAATTGGGGGGTAAGTGAGTAGTTCGTGCCGATGTTGAAGCCACTCGTCAGGTCATCCATCGTTACGGGGCTTACGCCGGTGATGAAACAACGCTCTATGCTGGAATAAGTTCCTGCCTTCACCTTATTGAAGAAAGCACGCAGATAACCTTCGCCATGCGTTTCATCAGTGTAGCGGTGCAAGCTTTCCGCATCGGAAAGGATGGCGTTGGTGAAGTGGTCGTATTCGTCGATGAAGAGATACATTTTCTGTCCGGCACGTTCGCACTCCGAAACCAAATAGTCCAGTTGGTTGACAGCCCCGTCCTTTTCGTCCAATCGTTCTCTGATACCTTGTGGCAGGAGGTCGGAATAGACTTCACAGAAGAAGTCGAAGCGGATTTGGCAATGTGCATCCAGTCCTTTTCGATAATCGTTCAGTTCGCTGGTGATGCCTGAAAAGTTGAGGTAAAGCACCAGGTAGCTGTTGCGGTTTGCTGTGGGATGCTTCCCGATGTAGAGGTCGCCGAATAAGTCGTTGAACTTATCGCGGGTACGCACATCGTAGTAGTGTTGCAGTACGTTCAGCGTGAGGCTTTTGCCGAAGCGGCGGGGACGGATGAAGAAAAAGAACCGGTCTGCCTGCTCTATCATAGGAATGAAGCGGGTTTTGTCTACATAATAATAGTCTTCGCGGCGGATGACTGCGAAGTTCATCATACCGTAAGGCAAACGCTTTCTGTTGGGTACTATATATTCCATTGGATCCATTTCATGTCCTCCTGCTGATTTCTTATTTAACAACTTGCTTCTTTAGCGTTAACGACACAAAGATAGTAAAAGTTCTTGTTGGGTACGAGGCATCCTCAAAAAAGTATTGGAAAAACTCATTCACACAAAGAACTGCAGCCCTGACAAAGCTATTCTGAAACAGCAGTGAAGGGGCGGAAATAATTCTCGGGGTTAGCTTGTATTTACTGGAAGATACTGTATTTTTGTGCAGAACTAAAAAAACAGATTATGTTGGACATTATTTTGATCGTAATTAGTGCCCTTTGTATGATAGCCGGGTTAGCAGGTTGTATTCTGCCGTTTCTTCCCGGTCCGCCTATTGCTTATGTGGGGTTGGTCATTCTGCACTTCACGGATAAGGTACAATATTCTACGACACAATTAATCGTATGGCTATTGATTGTTGCTGTTTTGCAGGTATTGGATTATTTCACTCCGATGCTGGGAAGTAAATATAGTGGCGGTAGTAAATGGGGGAATTGGGGATGTATTGTAGGAACTCTTGTCGGTCTTCTTTTCTTGCCTTGGGGTATTATTCTTGGTCCGTTTCTAGGGGCGGTGATTGGTGAACTATTAGGAAATAAAGAGTTTTCGCAGGCACTCAAATCAGGTGTGGGCTCTTTACTCGGATTTATATTCGGAACTTTACTGAAGTTCGTTGTCTGCGGTTATTTTTGCTATCAATTTATCATAGGTCTTATTCGGTAACCTATTTGATGTTGTAAAACATTCGTAAGAATAACCTATCTATTGCCTTTACATAGAGTACTAAATCGATGTGTGTTCGTCTTTATTGAAGTAGCACATTGAGGTAGTACCATGAAAAAGACTTTTACTTATCTTTCTTTTATCATTTTCTTGGGGTGGTTTCCCTCGCTTTTTGCGGGAGAAATTTATGTATCCCTGCAGGGGAATGATAAGAATCCCGGGACAAAGGAAGCCCCGTTTAATACATTAAACCGGGCAATCAAACAGGCTCGTGAATGGCGTAGACTGAATCGGCCGGAAGTAGCCGGAGGAATTTATATTCGTTTGGAAGAGGGTGTTTATGCCCAGCGTAATTCTCTGTTTCTTCGTCCGGAAGATAGTGGAACGCCCGATTCTCCAACGGTGATTTGTGCAGTAGATGGTGCTCATCCTGTGATTAGTGGTGGAGTTGCTGTTACGGGATGGAAGCGTGGATGTAATCATCCGGCAATTCCTGAAAAGCTAAGGCAGAAGATATGGTCGGCAGAGGCTCCCCTAATAGGAAATAGAAGAGTCGAAACCCGACAAATGTGGGTGAATGGTCATAAAGTTCAAAGAGCTGCTCAATTTCCTGACGGAGGATGGGAACGAATGATTGACTTCAATCCGGAAGAACAAACAATAACGATCCCCGTTTCTCAAAGTGTAAATCCGAAAAGACTTCAAAGTGCCGGTCAACTAGAAATGATTGTTCATCAACGTTGGGCGATTGCTATTTTGCGTGTGAAAAGTATAGACGCGAAAGATGGACAAGCTGTAGTTCGCTTCCATGAACCCGAAAGTCACCTGGAGTTTGCGCATCCCTGGCCGCAACCCGTCATCGGAGGAGAGAAAGGCAATTCTTCCTTCTGCCTGACCAATGCACTGGAATTGTTGGACCAACCCGGTGAATGGTTTCAGGAATATCCTTCCGGCACGATTTACTACTATCCGCAGGCAGACGAAAATATGGAAACAGCTGAAGTGATTATCCCTGCCTTGGAAACTTTAGTGACCATAGACGGTACATTGTCCCGTCCGGTAGAGCATATACAATTTGACGGAATTACTTTTGAGCATACCTCCTGGATGCGTCCTTCTTATCAGGGACACGTCACCTTGCAAGGGGGATTTCCTTTATTGGATGCCTATAAACTACAAGAACCGGGGCTTCCGGAAAAAGCGGAACTGGAGAACCAAGCCTGGATCACCCGTCCCGAAACAGCGATACGTGTAAGAGGTGCCGAACATATTGATTTCAAGCATTGCACCTTCCGTCATTTATCGTCCACCGGACTGGATTATGAATGGGCCGTTACTGCATCGAGCGTCGAAGATTGTCAATTTACGGATATTGGAGGAACGGCTTTACTGGTCGGCGCATTTCCGGACGGAGGATTTGAGACGCATATTCCTTTTATTCCTGCTGACGTACGGGAATTATGTTCTCATATTACTATCAGAAACAATTTCATAAGTAATGTGACTAACGAAGACTGGGGATGTGTAGGTATCGGCGCCGGATATGTCAGAAACATGGATATTTCTCATAATGAAGTCTGCCATCTGAACTATTCAGGGATTTGTGTAGGCTGGGGATGGACATCGCTGGAGAGCGGAATGTGCAACAACCGGATAGAAGCAAACTATGTACATCACTTTGCCCGTCGGCTATACGATGCAGGCGGTCTGTATACTCTTTCCAACCAACCGGGTTCCGTCATGCGAAATAACCGGATCGAACATTTAATCGAAGCCCCCTACGCTACGAATGACCGGGCTTTTTATATCTATCTGGATGAAGCTACGGACGGATATACAATGGAGAACAACTGGTGTCCCTCTGAACGTTTTGATTCGAACCGCCCCGGGAAAAAGAACGTGTGGAAGAATAACGGGCCTCAAGTGGCGGACAGTATTAAGTACAAAGCCGGAAGAATAAAGCAAGATTGAAACAAAACACAGTGAACTGGCATAGCAGTCAATAAACTAGTGTAATAATCATTAGAGCTAAACTAGTATGGTAATCATGCCGACTAATATGATAATTATAGTAATCAATAAACGATATTTAATCAATAAAATAGATGAAACCAACGAACTACCACTTATTTGATTTCCTTGATTTCGATACCGAGTTATCAAGGAATGAGTCGCTTTGGAAAGCATACAAGCCAACGGCTGTTTATGAAAAGGAAGGAGATATTTACGTAACAGTTCCCTTTCAGAAGCAAAAGCTGGCTAACGATATGATGGCGGATACCGATGTTCCCCAGGAGGAATATACGTTAATCATCCGTCAGTATAACATCGGCATCACCCGCCTGTTTCTTGGCTTCGGCAATTATGTACTGACAGATGAGTCGGAAATGCTGCAATTCAGTGACCGGATTCAGAAAGTGCCCCTGTTTATAAAAGAACAAAAAGGGAAATGGATTCTTTCGACAGAAGACGGAACGAAGCGTGCCGTTATCAATGTGGAAGAGCCTCTATTAGACCGATGGAGCGAATTGCTTCCCGACCCTCAAGAAACGCTTGACATCACTTTATATCCTGACGGAAAACGTGAAATCCGCTTGTCAGCCTACGACCATTTTTCGCCTCCCCGCTACGATGCGTTACCTGTTGCCTTTTGCAAACGAGACGGTCGGAAAGAACGTGCAACGCTTTCTTTTGAATGTAAGCCCGATGAATGTTTTGCCGGAACTGGAGAGCGTTTCTTTAAAATGGACTTAAGCGGACAGACTTTCTTCCTGAAAAACCAGGACGGACAAGGAGTCAATAACCGGCGTACCTACAAAAATATCCCCTTCTATCTATCCAGCCGAATGTATGGAACATTCTACCATACATGTGCTCATAGCAAGCTTTCGCTGGCCGGACATTCCACCCGTTCCGTCCAGTTTCTAAGCGACCAGGCATTGTTGGATGTATTTGTGATAGGCGGTGATACGATGGAAGATATTCTTCGCGGTTATCGTGACCTGACCGGCTATCCGTCTATGCCTCCTCTTTGGAGTTTTGGCGTTTGGATGAGCCGTATGACTTATTTCAGTGCCGATGAAGTAGACGAAATATGCGACCGTATGCGTGCCGAACACTATCCCTGTGATGTAATTCATCTGGATACGGGCTGGTTCCGTACCGATTGGCTCTGCGAATGGAAATTCAATGAAGAACGGTTCCCCGATCCGAAAGGATTCATCGGGCGGTTGAAAAAGAACGGCTATCGTGTCTCTTTATGGCAACTTCCATACGTTGCAGAAAATGCAGAGCAGATTGATGAAGCCAGAGCCAATGATTATATAGCCCCATTGACCAAACAACAAGCGACCGATGGTTCCAACTTCTCCGCCCTGGATTATGCCGGAACAATCGACTTTACTTATCCGAAAGCAACCGAATGGTACAAAGGACTATTGAAACAACTCCTGGATATGGGAGTAACCTGTATCAAAACCGATTTCGGTGAAAACATTCACATGGACGCCCTCTATAAAGGTATGAAGCCGGAATTGTTGAACAACCTGTATGCCCTGCTTTATCAAAAGGCCGCTTACGAAATTACGAAAGAAGTGACAGGTGACGGCATTGTCTGGGCACGTTCCGCATGGGCGGGATGCCAGCGTTATCCTTTGCATTGGGGAGGCGATTCATGCAGTTCTTGGGATGGAATGGCAGGTTCTCTGAAAGGCGGTCTGCATTTCGGCCTGTCGGGATTTGCTTTTTGGAGCCATGATGTTCCCGGCTTCCATACATTGCCCAATTTTATGAACTCGGTAGTAGCAGATGATGTGTACATGCGTTGGACTCAATTCGGCGTATTCACATCGCATATCCGTTATCACGGAACCAATAAGCGTGAACCCTGGCACTATCCGGCCATAGCTCCGTTGGTGAAAAAGTGGTGGAAATTGCGTTATTCGCTCATTCCATACATCATAGCACAAAGTAAACTAGCCATAGAAAGCGGCTATCCGCTCTTGCAGGCACTCATTCTGCATCATCCGGAAGATAAACTTTGTTGGCATGTGGATGATGAATACTATTTCGGCAATGATTTCCTGGTAGCTCCGGTGATGAACAGCGAAAACCTTCGGGATATCTATCTTCCCGAAGGAAAATGGGTGAACTTCTTTACGGGAGAACGTCTGGAAGGAGCACGCTGGTTGAAAGACGTATATGTTCCATTGGAAGAAATGCCCGTATATGTGCGTGAAACTGCCGTGATACCCATCTATCCGGAAGACGTGGACTGTACGGATGAAATGGATTTAAGCAAGAGCATAGCTCTACGTATAGATAATGATTATAAAGGATTTTGGAATAGATAAATAGAAATAACTCAAGTTTTGTAAGTAGCCTGAAAGGCTTACATAATATAGCGTAGGGTAATACCTTACGCTATATACCAAGAGGCTTTCAACCTAATAAATAACTTTCGAAACTTGAGTAGAATAAATAAAAAATGGCAGAGTATGAAAACATGGAAGAGTAATTTAGAAGAAACAAAACAACGTTATATAAATTGGTGGAACCATAAAGGAATCATTCTCAATATGTGGGAACACTTCCAGGAAGGAGTGCAACCACATGCAGAGATAGTACCTCCCGCGCCGGCAAAAGATTTGTCGCAAAAATGGTTCGACCCTCAATGGAGAGCTGAATATCTGGACTGGTACGTAGCGCACAGCAGTCTGAAAGCGGATATTCTTCCGGTTGCGAATACCCAACTGGGTCCCGGTTCTCTAGCCGCCATCTTAGGCGGAGTGTTTGAAGGCGGGGAAGATACCATCTGGATTCATCCCAACCCGGATTTCACCGATGAAATAGTCTTTAACCCCGAACACCCGAACTGGATTCTTCATAAAGAACTCCTGAAAGCCTGCAAAGCGAAAGCCAACGGACACTACTTTGTCGGTATGCCCGACCTGATGGAAGGACTGGATGTTCTGGCCGCACTGAAAGGAACGGATAGGGTATTACTGGACACAGTGATGCAGCCCGAAATCCTGGAACAACAGATGCAGCAAATCAATGACATCTACTTCAAAGTATTTGATGAACTATACGACATCATCCGTGAAGGCGACGAGATGGCATTCTGTTATTTCTCGTCCTGGGCTCCCGGAAAGATGAGTAAACTGCAAAGTGATATTTCAACCATGATTAGTCAGGATGATTATCGTCGGTTTGTGCAACCTTTTATTCGTGAACAATGTCAGAAGATTGATTATACCCTTTATCATCTGGATGGAGTGGGAGCCATGCATCACCTGCCTGCCTTGCTTGAAATTGAAGAATTGAATGCGATTCAATGGACTCCCGGAGTGGGCGAACCACAAGGAGGATCTCCCAAATGGTACGATTTGTATAAGAAGATTCTGGCAGGCGGAAAGAGCGTGATGGCTTGCTGGGTGACATTAGACGAACTAAAACCTCTATTGGATCATATCGGCGCGGACGGTGTACATTTGGAAATGGATTTCCATAACGAAAAGGAAGTGGAACAGGCTATGCGGATTGTCGAAGAATATACCGGCTCTTCTACCTCTGTAAATACCAATGAACATCAACAGGATGCCGACTTGGCAGCTACCGGACAGGAACGTATTTGTATACGGGAAGAACAACATCGGGAAGAGGATAAACTGCAACCTCTGTATGAAGCCATTGTTGCCGGGAAACTGGAACCTGCGGTTGAAATCACCCGGCAAGCCATTGCAGAAGGAGTAGCTCCCCAAATGATTATCAATAATTATATGATTAAAGCAATGGGTGAAGTGGGACAACGTTTCCAGGATGGAAAAGCTTTTGTTCCTCAACTGTTGATGGCAGGACGTGCCATGAAAGGGGCTTTGGAACTACTGAAACCTTTATTGGCAGGAAGTGCTTCCACTACAATCGGTAAGATTGTCATCGGTACAGTGAAAGGAGATCTCCATGATATTGGTAAAAACCTGGTGGCTTCCATGCTGGAGGGTTGCGGCTTTGAAGTCATAAATATTGGTATTGATGTGACTTGTGACAAGTTTGTGGAAGCTGTGAAGGAAAACCATGCTGACATCTTGTGCATGAGCGCATTGCTGACTACTACCATGATGTATATGAAAGAGGTTATCCAGGCATTGGAAGAGGCCGGTATTCGTAATCAGGTGAAAGTGATGATTGGCGGAGCACCCGTCAGTCAGGGGTTTGCTGACGAAATCGGTGCGGACGGATATAGTGATAATGCGAATACAGCCGTAGCAGTTGCCAAAGAACTGATTGGAAATAAAAAATAGAATAAAAAGGCACGGATTACACGGATCAACACGGCTCTTAATTACATAGCCTATTAAAACCGTGAAATCCATGTAATCTTTGCCTAAAGAAAATTAGATTTAAACTTACGTTACTTATTTAATACTTGAATTATGCATGTGAAATTCTTAGAGACATTAGATTGGAGTATTCTGATTGCCTACTTCCTGATTTTGATAGCTATTGGTATATGGGCAAGTTCAAAACGAAAAAAGGGGAGTAGTCTTTTCCTTGCGGAGAATTCGCTGAAGTGGTATCATATCGGCTTTTCCATGTGGGGGACGAATGTGGGACCTTCCATGTTGATAGCTTCCGCAAGTGCCGGATTTACTACTGGTATTGTTTCGGGGAATTATGCCTGGTATGCATTTGTCTTTATATGTCTGCTTGCTTTTGTCTTTGCTCCCCGATATTTGGGTAGTCGCATCACGACATTGCCCGAATTTATGGGAAAACGTTTCGGACAATCTACCCGTAACATCCTTGCTTGGTATACCATTATTACCATTCTTATTTCATGGCTTGCATTGACTTTATTTGCCGGTGGAGTCCTGATCCGTCAGGTCTTCGATATTCCTATGTGGCAATCGGCATTGCTGTTACTTGTCATCTCCGCTTTCTTCACGATGCTCGGCGGACTGAAAGCTGTGGCCTACACGAATGTATATCAAATGATACTGTTGATTGTAGTATCAGCCACACTGGCTATCATGGGAATCTATCAAGTGGGTGGTGTAGGAGCACTGGTGGACGCCGTTCCGGCGGATTACTGGAATCTTTTCCATCCAAATGATGACCCGGCTTTTCCTTGGCTACCTATTATCCTGGGTTATCCTATTATGGGAGTTTGGTTTTGGTGTACGGATCAGTCGATGGTGCAACCGGTTCTTGCTGCCAGGAATCTGAAAGAAGGACAGATGGGAACTAACTTTACCGGATGGCTGAAAATCTTGGATGTACCTCTTTACATTCTTCCCGGCATTATCTGCCTCGCTTTATTCCCACAATTGGAGAATCCCGATGAGGCTTACATGACAATGGTGACTCATCTGTTCCCGACAGGAATGGTCGGCTTGGTATTGGCTGTATTGACAGCAGCATTGGTAAGTACTGTCGGCTCTGCATTGAATGCATTAAGTACGGTATTCACGATGGATATCTATGTGAAGAAAATCCGACCGCAGGCAAAACAAAGAGAGATTATCAGAGTGGGACAAGTGGTTACGGTAGTCGGTGCACTGATTTCTGTGATAATAACCATAGCGATCGACAGTATCAAGGGACTGAATCTATTTAATGTTTTCCAGTCTGTACTGGGATTTATAGCTCCTCCGATGGCAGCCGTATTCCTCTTTGGCGTGTTCTGGAAACGCACCACTACTCTGGCAGCTAATATGGCTCTGACATTGGGAACAGTGTTCAGTATCGGAGTAGGAATCTTGTATTTATGGGTGTTTCCGGCAGAACAATATGATGCCTGGCCTCATTTTATGCTGCTTTCCTTCTACTTATTCGTTATCATCGGAATAGGTATGATAGTAGTTAGCCTGTGGGATAAGTCTCCGCAATTGGGAACCTTGAATATGGAAAAGATAGAGGACAAACCTGCACGAATTGTTCTTATCCTATGGGGATTACTTATTGTGACCATGATCGGGCTTTACATCTTCTTCAATGGCCACTAGTTTTTTATTCACTACAGAGGATGCAGAGGACACAGAGATTATTATCTAATAATAAAAGACTCTGTGTCCTCTGTGGTGAAACTATTTTCTACGAAAACAATTTTCATACGTACACAGCCCGCAAGTATATTCCAACTTACGGACATGTGAACCCACTCCAATAATACCACTTACAGATTTGATGGGAATCATCAGGCTGGAATCTGTCAACTGAATACCACAGGGTGAAGCGACCGGAAATAAGGAGAATAGTTTTTGTTGTTCCGATACGTGCCATCCGCAATAACCAGGGCTGTATCTGTTAGTGTGCTTCCAACCTCTCTTTTCGATAAATGCAGCCAACTCCTCTTCCATGCAATCAGCAGCCTTCTCTGCAATGATGCTCCCCAATGAGTCTGCTATATATACTTTCACCATGTCGTTCTCTTGCTGAAGCAGATGTTGAAACTCCTCAAATTCGACTCCGGCAGTTGCGGTAAAAAAGGCAAAGGTTTCCGAACCCCGTAGTTGGCGGGCAATAGTTTTACCGATTGAGAGAATCGTATCTTTTACAGCCAGTGTTGCTTTTTCAGTGTCAAGCAGTCCGTCAGTGATGAAAAAGAAAAAACGGGGACGAAGAAGGGGAGTGATACGGTCAAGTAACGTATTTATTTCTTCTATAACCATTCCATCCGGCATAGAATCTTTATATCCCATCGTCTCGTAAATTTCAGACGATGGGATTTGCAGTTTCTGATAAGTAAGTTCCTGTTCAACCATTATTGAACTCTTCCAATGCGGTATAAAATGCGTCTATATTAATAGAAGGTGTATGTGGCGGAATATCACAACCACTTGACAATACGAAATTCGGGTATGCACGGGTAGCTTCCAATAGTTGCAAAGCCGCTTCCTTCATAGTCTCCGGACCTGCCATCTTGAAAAGGTTCACCGGGTCCAGATTTCCCATTGCCAGTGCATCGGCCGGAACCTCTTTCAACGCTTCCTCCATCTTAATTTTATTCCCGAAATGATAAGCGGCTGCACCGGTATAAACCATCGCTTGTGTGCAATTCCCTGTGTTTCCGCAATTATGAAGCACTACGGCAAAGTGATCATCCTGTACCTTCTCTATTATTTCTTTCACAAATAAAGAAGAATATTGCAGGCAATCTTCGTTGGATAACAATCCCGCAGCAGGTTCAGCCATGATTACACCGTTCACACCGGTTGCTTTCAATGCCATGCAATAGCGGGTGATGAAGTCGCTGCATTTTCTTAATAACGTATTGGCTGCATCGGGATTAATATAAATCAGCATCATGATTTCCGACATATCATACAAACGTCCGGCCAGCGAGTAAGGACCGATGCAACCGGCAAAAACCGGACAGTCTGTTATATTTCTGGCTGTCAGCATATTCGCTTTAAGATATTCTGGGATTCTTCCTTTATTCAATGCCGGAACTTCCAGCTTTTCAATAGCAGCTTCATCCGTCAGCAAACGGCCGGAAACACTGGGCACCTCATTTTCCGGAAAGATAATCTCTGCCCCGAAAGCTTCCGCTTCTACCGTCAGATCCATGATAACGGTTGCTGCCGCAGCCGGATACTTGTCACAAAGAGCTTTGATAGCCTCATAATGAACCTGTCCGTTTGTTACCGCATCATGCACCGTTTTCCCGATAAATTCGATACCCGGATGTGTCATGATCGGAATTGCAATCGTTTCCTTACGTTGGATCGTTTGGCTGATCCATTCTTTCATATTCAGTTTACCCATAATTTCAGTTTTTAATATCGTCTTGTAATAAAGACGAAGTTGCTCTTCTTTTGTAATCTCGTATATGATAAAATCTTATACCGGTATAAAAATAAAGCTGTCCTTCAAAAAGAAGAACAGCTTTACACCTATTTGATTTATCTTCGAGCTTTATTTTACCGGAATCTTATCAATACGGTTCTGATGGCGTCCGCCGTCAAATTTGGTAGATAAAAACTCTGTCAAAATCATATCCGCTTCTTCAGTGCTGATGAAGCGTCCCGGCATAACCAGTACATTAGCGTCGTTGTGCTGACGAGCCAGATGCGCGATTTCTGCATTCCAGCAGAGAGCAGCACGTACCCCTTGGTGCTTGTTCAGCGTCATATTGATTCCGTTTCCACTGCCGCAGATAGCGATACCGGGATAACATTCTCCCGATTCCACTGCAAGAGCCAGCGGATGAGCATAATCCGGATAGTCTACGCTTGCGGTAGAGTTAGTTCCGAAATCCTTGTAAGCCCAGCCTTTTGCTTCCAGCCAGCCGCGAACATATTCTTTCAGTTCAAAACCGGCATGGTCGCATGCTAATCCGATTGTTTTCATTAGAGCATTGCTTTTACTTGGTTATATACGTTCTCGGCAGTAAATCCGAGTTTCTCGTCCAATACTTTATAAGGAGCAGAGAAACCGAAAGATTCCAATCCCCAAACTTTACCGTGGCAACCTACCAGACCTTGAAGAGTGACAGGCAGACCGGCAGTCATACCGAAAATCTTTGCATCTGCCGGAAGAATAGCTTCCTGATATTCTTTCGGTTGGTTGCGGAACAGACCTTCAGACGGAGCAGATACAATGCGTACCTTCACGCCATCTTTGCGAAGTAACTCTGTGCCGGCTACCAATGTAGCTACTTCAGAACCTGAAGCCACCAGGATAACATCCGGATTTTCGTCGGAACCTGCTACGATATAAGCACCCTTGGCTGCTTGTTCGTAATCAGTTTCGGCAGGCAGGTTGGCGATATTCTGGCGGGAGAAGATCAGACCTGTCGGATTAGACATATTTTCCATGGCAAGTTTCCATGCGATAGTCGTTTCTTCCGCATCAGCCGGACGAAGTACCAACATAGAGTTGTGTCCCTTGTGGTTTTTCAGTTTTTCC
>OGOR01001269.1_pt1 | contig 14687 bp, 9 predicted proteins | sample 1552771 | NCBI WGS metagenome assembly OGOR01 (sample SAMEA2580124, study PRJEB22360) | human gut metagenome | biome: human gut; feature: human-associated habitat; material: faeces | place: Denmark | collected 2008/2010
ACCGCCGTACACGGTTTTGCAGACCGCTGACTAAGCCACTCATCCAAGGAACCATTATTTCTCGTTTGCGGTTGCAAAGGTAGTACAAATTTTGAAACTACCAACTATCCGCAGCAATTTTTCTTTGTACTTTTTTTCTTTACATCACATTCTCTGCGTTTCTTCTCCATCATATCCTTTAGTTCACAGCCACTTACGCAGCTGTCACAAGGATTCTGATTTTCTCGCGTACGACGAAAAAAACGAAATATTCCATATATGACGCGGGCAATGCAGAGTACAACCAGTACTCCGACTACCCAATCTTGCCAATTATTCATACAAACAATCCTCCAATCTGATAAACAGCAAATGATACAAGCCAAGCTAATGCCGTTGTATAGCAGGCAGCAAAAAGTGCCCATTTCCAACTACCCGATTCCTGTTTGATAGCCGCTATCGCCGCAATACACGGGAAGTAAATCAATACAAACAACATATAACAGAAAGCAACCAATGGAGTAATCGGAATTCGTTCTGCCAAACTTACTGAATCAGCATCCGGATCATCTGCATATAAGACACCTAATGTACTTACTACCAATTCTTTCGCTCCCACACCGGAAAGCAAGCCAATACCTAGTTTCCAATCAAATCCCAGTGGTTTTATAACTGGCTCTATACCACGTCCCAACTGGCCGATATAAGAATTTTCCTGCTGCTCGGCAACTGTTTCATAAGCATCATGATTCGGATAATACCCCAAGAACCAGATTATAATAGAAGCAATCATAATAATGCCTCCCATCTTTTTCAAATACTGCGCTCCCTTTTCCCATGTGTGACGGAAGATCGATTTTGCTGTCGGCATCCGGTAAGGTGGAAGTTCCATCACAAATGGAGTATCATCACCCTTCACCAGAAACTTGCTAAACAAGCGAGCCATTACCACAGCCAGTACAATACCAATCACATAAATACTTAACAACACCAAACTTGCATTGTTCGGGAAAAAAGCACCCACCAATAATAAATAAATCGGCAGACGCGCACTACAAGACATCAATGGATTCACCAACATGGTAATGAGACGACTCTTCCGGTTCTCAATAGTACGGGACGCTATAATCGCAGGCACATTACATCCGAATCCCATAATCAGAGGAATAAACGACTTTCCGTGCAGCCCCATTTTATGCATGATCTTATCCATGATAAAAGCCGCACGAGCCATATAACCGGAATCTTCCATGATAGAAATACAGAAATACAGAATCAGGATATTCGGTAAGAAAACAATGACAGCTCCTACCCCACCGATAATTCCATCAATCAGCAGATCTTTAAATGGACCTTCCGACATATTATTGCGCAGCAATTCACCAATCTGTTCTACCACCCATTCAATCCCCATCATCGGATATTCGCCAATAACAAATGTACCTTCAAACATCAGATACATAAAAAGAAAGAAAATAGGAAATCCCCAGACACGATGAGTTACAATCGAATCCAGCACTTTTGTTGTCTGCGCCTGTTCCAGATGATTATCCGTGAACGTTTCTTTCAACGCGCCACTGATAAATCCATATTTAGCATCAGTAATAGCCGATTCACAATCCTCATTCATTGTCTCCTGAACACGCTTCGACATCTTGTCGCGGACATGGAAAATTTCATCCGCATTCGGCAGTGTGCGTACAATACGCTCAATGTCAGGATCATTCTCCAACAACTTAATGGAAAGGAAACGGGTGGAATATTTATGCCGGATAAACTCGTTCTTGGAGACTTCACTTTTTACAGCCTCAATCGCTTTTTCTATATCAGGACCGTGATTTATATGAATATGCCGGAAGACACGCCCCGTCTTTTTATGTTCACGCACATAATCTTCCAAATGCTCTTCCTCATGATTCTTACGATCTTCCAAAGAGTCATGCCATTCAGTCAAATCTTTGAGAACTTCCGGATTCATGTTTCCCTGTTTATCGAAGAAGTCTACTCCTTCATACAGATTGATAACCACATGAAACAACGTATCCAATCCACGATTTTTCTTACTGACAGTAGGCAACATCGGTACCCCGAACAACTTGCTCAACAGATGATAATCCAATGTATTTCCACTGGCTTCCAACTCATCATAAATATTCAGAGCCACTACCATGCGGACATTCATATCGATCAATTGAGTAGTCAGATATAAGTTTCGCTCCAGATTAGAAGAATCGACGACATTAATAATCACATCAGGAGTTTCATCAATAATATGACGGCGAACATAGATTTCTTCCGGTGTATAAGCAGATAAAGAATAAGTTCCCGGCAGATCGACAATACGGAAATGATAACCTTCGAAGTCAAAATAACCTTCTTTGGCATCCACGGTCACACCGCTGTAATTTCCTACATGCTCATGAGCACCGGACGCAAGATTAAACAACGAAGTCTTACCACTGTTCGGATTTCCGACCAAGGCAACATTGATGGTACGACGTTTACCTAACGCCAACCGTTTCATATCTTCTTCTTTCACAGAAAGGTCTTCGGGTAATCCTTCATGATAAACAGTCTTTTCAGCCAGTTCCTTTGCCTCCTCCTCGCTGATTACTTCGATCATTTCAGCTTCCTGACGACGAAGAGATATTTCATAACCTAAGACTTTATATTTTATGGGATCTTTTAGCGGAGCGTTCAACAGCACTTCAACCGTTTTACCTTTAATGAAGCCCATCTCCACAATACGTTTACGAAAACCACCGTGCCCCAATACCTTTACAATAACACCTTTTTCTCCTGTTTTTAATTCGGACAAACGCATAACTCTCAAAATTTTCGGCAAAGATAATTCATAACTTCGGAGCACGCAAATTATTTAGAATGTTTTTAAATAGCAGCCATTTTTCTCCTCCAAAAGATTTAGAAAAAATAAAAAAACTTATTGATAAACTCGTATCTTTGCAAGTATGATACAACAACGGGTTACAAAATATATAGAAAAGGAACATTTGTTCTCATTGGATGCCAAAGTCTTGATTGCATTGAGTGGTGGTGCCGACTCGGTGGCACTGTTATGTATTCTACACACAGCAGGTTATCATTGCGAAGCCGCACATTGTAATTTCCACCTGCGAGGGAAAGAATCAGACCGGGATGAACTGTTTGTACGTCAACTTTGCGAAAGAACCGGAATCCATTTGCATACAATTGATTTTAACACGACACAATACGCAAAGGAAAAACATATTTCGATTGAAATGGCTGCACGGGAATTACGCTATGACTGGTTCGAGAAAACGAGAAAAGAATGCCAGGCAGAGGTGATAGCCGTAGCACATCATCAGGATGACAGCGTAGAAACCATACTACTTAACCTGATTCGAGGAACAGGAATTACCGGTTTATTAGGAATCCGCCCACGCAACGGAGCAATCGTACGTCCTCTGCTTTGCGTCAATCGGGAAGATATCATCCATTATCTGGAGAGCATCGGGCAAGATTATGTAACAGACAGCACTAATCTGGAAGACGAATATACCCGTAATAAAATCCGGCTCAATCTCCTTCCACTTATGCAGGAAATCAATCCGTCAGTCAAAAACAATCTGATAGACACGAGCAACTATCTGAATGATATAGCCACAATATATAATAAATGTATAGAGGAAACCAAAAAGAATATTGTGACAACAGAAGGTATCCGAATCAGTGATTTAGTAAAGGAACCGGCACCCGAAGCTATTCTATTCGAAATTTTGCATCCTCTAGGCTTCAATTCTGCACAAATCAAAGATATAGCCCATTCACTTCACAGCCAACCGGGCAAACAATTTTGCAGTAAAAAATGGAGAGTGATAAAAGACAGAGAATTCTTATTAACAGAAGCTATCGAATCTAAAAATGAGACTCTTCCTCCTTTTCAAATCATCAAAGAAGAAAAAGAATACACTCCTGATTTCCTAATTCCACGCGAAAAAGGAATAGCCTGTTTTGATGCCGACAAACTGAATGGAGATATTCATTACCGGAAATGGCAGACAGGAGACACTTTTATTCCTTTTGGAATGAAAGGAAAGAAAAAAATAAGCGATTATCTGACCGACCGCAAATTTTCTATCAGTCAAAAAGAACGCCAGTGGGTACTCTGCTGTGGAGAACACATTGCGTGGCTGATAGGCGAACGAACAGACAACCGCTTTCGTATTGATGAAACGACTAAGCGCGTCGTGATCTACAAAATAGTTTGAGGTAATTTCTGTTTCTTGAAGCAATCTGACAACAAAGCCGCAAAAGGAGTATCATACACCCGTGCTTTCTTAACACAGGTTTTTACACAGGCACAACACTTAATACATTTAACTTCATCCGTATGCAGTTCATCCCCTTTCGTTATAGCCCCTGCCGGACAATGAACTACACACAGCCCACAATGGGTACACAAATTTTCATCCTCCACCCAAGGTGTGCGGGGAAGCGGCGTTCCACTTTTACGCAACTTGATAACTTTCCTCAAAAAACGGAACAAAGGAAAGAATGGCTGACTCGGACGTTTGATAGCACGTACATCTACCGGATAAAGGGTATCCATACTATCGGCAGTCTGTATTTTTTCCATGATTTTCTTCCCAAATTCCGCAGCAAAGGCTAAATCCGACTCATCAGGACGTCCCATCGCAATCGGATGTTTATCAGTACTATACGAATGTTCTCCAATAAAAGTTGCCCCAGCAATCACTTTCAATCCATGAGGAATAGCAAAAGCATCCAATTCCATTAAAGCTTTTTCATAAGCACGGTTTCCATACACCACCACCAAAACGGTCGGAGTATCCACTCCCCGGATGTACTGCAAACGCTCCATTGCCAGAGGAGCAACATGACCTCCATACACAGGCACTACAATAACGGCCAAAGCAGATGCAGGAATTACAATTTCATCTGCAATCTGCTGCGTCACATTAATAGGAAAGATATTTTTTATGCCCGTGCCGTGAACAATCGCTTCCGCAACTTGTTTAGATGTGTGTGTAGGCGAAAAATAAATTAAATGAGCTTCATTTACTGTCATACTATTTTCTTTTATGTAGCAAAGATACACTTTTACGTGGAAAAAAATGTTTGATTGTTCATGAAACCAAAAAAAATTATTATCTTTGCCCCGTTGAAACATTCTACGATTCAACATATACATCCCTAATTCATAATAAAGAACAAACATATATGCTCACATATCTATGGTCATGAGCTATAGCAATACTGTCCATAATTCAGCAAAAAAGAAATATTAATAACTTACCATACTATATGTATAACATTATCCAATTAAACGACAAAAATCTGTCGGAACTTCAAGTTATTGCCAAAGAGTTAGGCATAAAAAAAGCAGACTCATACAAAAAAGAAGACCTTGTTTATAAGATACTCGATGAACAGGCTATTGTAGGAGCTACTAAGAAAGTTGCCGCAGATAAACTCAAAGAAGAACGCAAAAATGAAGAACAAAAGAAAAAGCGTTCACGGGTAGCTCCTACCAAAAAAGAAGACAAGGTAGTTTCCGCAACAAAGAGTGGAGAGGTTAGTAAAACAAAAGAAGCCACTCCTGCAAAAGCACAACAACCTTCCAAGAAAGAAGAAAGTACAAACAAAGAAAAAGAAGCTCCTGTTGTAGAAGTTAAAGCAGAAAACACAGCAGCTCCCAAGCGTAAAGTAGGCCGTCCACGTAAAGGCGCTGACACAGAAGAGAAGAAAGAAGTAGAAAATGCAAAACCAACTGTTCCCAAAGTAGTGGAAACTAAGCCTGTTGTTGCAGAGAAAACTACTGAAACGAAAGAAAAAGCTGCTCCAGTACAACAACCGACTGCTGAAAAGAAAACAAAAAGCAAACCGGCTACAGAAACAAATAAACCAGCCGCAGAGCCAAACAAACCTGCTGTAGAGAAAAAGGTTATAGATAAACCACAAAAGAAAGCCGCACCCGTTATCGACGAGGAAAGCAATATCTTATCCAGCGTTGACGATGATGATTTTATTCCAATCGAAGATCTGCCTTCTGAAAAAATAGAGCTTCCTACCGAACTCTTCGGCAAATTCGAAGCAACTAAAACAGAACCTGTACAAACAGCGTCTGAACAACCGTCTCATCCTCAACAACAACCATCTCAACAACAGCAGCAACGCCCGCGTATTGTCCGTCCACGCGACAATAACAACGCTAACAATAATAGTAATAACGCTAATAATAATTTCCAGCGTAACAATAATCAGAATCAGGTTCAGAATCCAAATCAAAATCAAAACCCGAATCAGAACCAACAGCGCTTACCGATGCCACGCGCCACTCAACAGAGTAATGCGAGCGAAAACCTTCCGGCACAGCTGCAGGAGCGCAAAGTTATTGAGCGCGAAAAGCCTTACGAATTCGACGATATTCTCAACGGAGTAGGTGTTTTGGAAATTATGCAGGATGGATACGGATTCCTCCGTTCTTCCGATTATAACTACCTTTCTTCTCCGGACGATATTTATGTATCACAGTCTCAAATCAAACTCTTTGGTTTGAAAACCGGTGATGTAGTGGAAGGCGTTATCCGTCCACCCAAAGAAGGAGAAAAATATTTCCCGTTGGTAAAAGTGTCGAAAATCAACGGACGTGACGCAGCTTTCGTTCGCGACCGTGTTCCTTTCGAACATCTAACACCTCTCTTCCCGGATGAAAAGTTCAAACTTTGCAAAGGCGGTTATTCAGACTCTATGTCTGCACGCGTTGTTGATCTTTTCGCTCCTATCGGTAAAGGACAGCGTGCTTTGATCGTCGCCCAGCCAAAGACAGGTAAGACTATCTTAATGAAAGATATCGCTAATGCTATCGCAGCCAATCACCCGGAAGTTTACATGATCATGCTGCTGATTGATGAACGTCCGGAAGAAGTAACCGATATGGCACGTAGCGTTAATGCAGAAGTTATCGCTTCTACTTTCGACGAACCGGCAGAACGTCACGTGAAAATTGCAGGTATTGTATTGGAAAAGGCAAAACGTTTGGTAGAATGTGGTCACGATGTAGTGATCTTCCTTGATTCTATCACCCGTCTGGCTCGTGCATACAATACAGTATCTCCTGCATCCGGCAAAGTTCTTTCCGGTGGTGTTGATGCAAATGCACTTCATAAACCTAAACGTTTCTTCGGTGCTGCCCGTAATATTGAAAACGGCGGCTCGTTGACCATCATCGCTACCGCATTGATCGACACCGGTTCTAAAATGGACGAAGTTATCTTCGAAGAATTCAAGGGTACAGGTAACATGGAGTTGCAGCTCGACCGCAACCTGTCCAACAAACGTATCTTCCCGGCAGTCAACATTACTGCATCCAGCACTCGTCGCGACGACCTGTTGCTTGATAAGACAACTCTTGACCGCATGTGGATATTACGTAAATATCTTGCCGACATGAATCCGATCGAAGCAATGGACTTCGTTAAAGACCGTTTGGAAAAGACCAGAGATAACGATGAATTCCTGATGAGCATGAACAGCTAATTAGCAATAAATTATAAATGATGAACGGTGAGCAAACTACAATTATTATGACGCAGTTTGTTCACCGTTCTCTTTTTTAGCCGCCCGGTTAATCAATGACCACTTACCATTTATCCTTTACAATCCAACATTCATCAGCAATAGTTTCCCCTAATAGCCCATCACATATTACATTTTTGTACAAAATACTTTCATTTGCGTCCAAAACTACTACCTCGCCCTTTTTTACGTTTCCTTTTTTCCTACTTTTGCTTCCAAATCAAATATTACTTAATTCTAACCAGTAATGAAAACTATTTATCCATTCATGGGATTAGCCCTGTGCGGCGTAACAGCCCAGGCTCAAGAAAAACCCAATTTTCTGATTATCCAGTGCGACCATCTGACACAACGCGTCGTGGGAGCTTACGGGCAAACACAAGGCTGCACCCTCCCTATTGACGAAGTCGCTTCACGAGGAGTTATCTTCTCCAATGCTTATGTAGGCTGCCCTCTCAGCCAACCTTCACGCGCAGCTTTATGGAGCGGCATGATGCCTCATCAAACGAATGTGCGTTCGAACTCCAGCGAACCTATCAACCCACGTATCCCCGAAAATGTACCGACATTAGGAAGCCTTTTCTCTGAAAACGGTTACGAAGCCGTACACTTCGGAAAAACACACGACATGGGATCCCTAAGAGGATTCAAGCACAAAGAACCGGTAGCCAAACCATTCACTGATCCGGAGTTCCCGGTTAATAACGACAGCTTCCTGGACGTAGGAACATGCGAAGACGCTGTTGCTTATTTAAGCAATCCTCCCAAAGAACCATTCATCTGCATTGCCGATTTTCAGAACCCTCACAACATTTGCGGATTCGTAGGAGCAAATGAAGGAGTACATACCGACCGTCCCATCAGCGGAACTCTTCCTGAACTACCAGCCAATTTTGACGTGGAAGACTGGAACAATATCCCCAAACCGGTGCAATACATCTGTTGCAGCCATCGGCGTATGACTCAGGCATCTCATTGGAATGAAGAGAATTACCGTCATTACATTGCCGCTTTCCAACACTATACCAAAATGGTTTCCAAACAAGTAGACAGCGTATTAAAAGCTCTTTACTCCACTCCTGCCGGAAAAAATACCATCGTTGTTATCATGGCCGATCATGGAGACGGAATGGCTTCACACCGCATGGTGACCAAGCATATCAGTTTTTACGATGAAATGACAAACGTTCCGTTTATCTTTGCAGGCCCCGGCATCAAACAACAGAAAAAACCGGTAAACCAACTATTAACACAGCCCACGCTGGATCTTTTACCTACTCTTTGTGATTTGGCAGGAATTTCCGTTCCGGCCGAAAAAATGGGAATCAGTCTCGCGCCTATATTAAAAGGAGAGAAACAGAAAAAGACTCACCCTTATGTAGTTTCCGAATGGCACAGCGAATATGAATATGTCGTTACCCCCGGACGTATGGTACGCGGACCGAGATACAAGTACACGCACTATTTGGAAGGCAATGGAGAAGAACTATATGATATGAAAAAAGATCCGGGAGAACGCAAGAATCTCGCCAAAGATCCGAAATACAGTAAAGTTCTAGCAGAACACCGTGCCATGCTTGATGATTACATCGCCCGCACAAAAGATGACTACCGAAGCTTGAAAGTAGATGCTGATCCACGATGCAGAAACCATACTCCCGGTTACCCCAACCACGAAGGTCCTGGAGCCCGGGAAATACTCAAAAGAAAATAAATAATAAAAAAGAGTGAAGATTTCTTTGTAATCTTCACTCTTTTTAGTTCTTTTGCAGGTAAACTTACAAGCAAGCAATTCTTATATCAAGTGAAAGAACACAGTCATCATATAATTGCAGTGGTCGTAACCGTATTTATATCGGTCACCTTATATGCAACACACACAAGTACAGACCATCTTTCTTTATTACAACCATTGCTTGAATACAATCATCCATTCAGTCCGGAAACGCCTACAGACAGTATCATTGTTTGGGAAAAACTTTTAGAACCGGAATTACAAAGACAACAGCAATACCCACTTCTGTTCCAGATAAATCTGCTGACAGTCCAGGCTTTGATAGCAGAAGGGAATATCAGTCTGGCTATCAACCAAGCCAACCTGATGTATCAAAAAGCCAGAGAAATGGATTATCCTTTGGGAACAGCACTCGCATTACACGCCATCGGAAACACTTACTTAAGTTCATCCACACCACAAGCTGCCATCAAATCGTATAAGGAAGCATTAGAAATTGTTCAGAAAATCCCTCATGCCAACCCATACGCCAAAGCGATCTTGGTCCAGCTCATTCTGTCTAAGCTTAAATATCATCAAATGACAGATATAGAGAACAATATACGGGAACTCGAATCAATTAGCAACAAGGATGGAAATCCCCAGGATGATTTTCATCTTGTTTATAGTCAGGCATTCTACTGTATCCAGACACACCATCTTCCTGAAGCATTAAACCATATACAGCAGGCCGAGCAAATTAACCGGCAACACCCATATCCATATTTTCATTTAATGATTCAATACCTGTATTCGTGCTACTACACTGAATCCAAAGAGTACACTCAAGCATTAGCCATACTTGATGAAATTCTATCGCATACGAAATCAGCCGACTCATATAAATCCTTGGAAATACAAAAAGAGCGTGCACATATACTTACACTGATGGGTAAAAATGAGGAAGCGTGCGAAACTTATGAAAGGTTTAATACGCGCAAAGATTCTTTGGACGCAATGAATTATATTCGCCAAATCAATGAATTGCACACCCTTTACCAAATAGATAAAAACGAACTGGATAACCTAAACAGGCAAAAAACAATCCTCTATTGGAGCTGGTTTACAATCCTGTTTATAGTCATGATGATTGTATTTTTCATCCTTTTGGTTAAACGGAGCAATAAGAAGCTGCGTCAATCTCAGGAAGAACTGGAAAAAGCCAAGAAACAAGAAGAAAATTCCATCCGGGCAAAGAGCCTTTTCCTTTCCAACATGAGCCATGAAATCCGTACGCCGCTCAATGCGTTGGCAGGCTTCTCTTCCATTCTGACGGAAGAATCGATCGACAACGAGACACGAAAACAATGCAGTGACATTATTCAGCAAAATTCAGAGCTCTTACTCAAACTGATTAATGACGTAATCGACTTGTCCAGTCTCGAAGTTGGCAAGATGAAATTTAAATATGAGCGATGTGACGCAGTGGCAATATGCAGGAATGTTATCGACATGGTTGAAAAAATAAAGCAAACGAATGCCAATGTCCGTTTTTCATCTTCTCTCCATTCATTGGAATTAATAACAGACAATGCAAGGTTGCAACAATTATTAATCAACCTTCTCATCAACGCGACCAAATTTACTCCGCAAGGTTCTATCACCATGGAATTGGAAAAACAGACAGAAGATATAGCACTGTTTTCCGTGACCGACACCGGTTGCGGAATCTCTTCGGAGAATCAGGATAAAATATTCAATCGTTTTGAGAAATTGAACGAAAGCGCTCAAGGAACGGGACTTGGTTTGTCTATCTGCCAACTCATTATCGAGCAGTTGGGCGGTAAAATATGGATTGACTCCAATTATAAAGCAGGAGCCCGCTTCCTGTTCATACACCCCATTTGTCATGAGCAACCAAGAAAGGAGGAAGCTGAATGAAACAAGTCCTGCTCCTGTTCGTCCTATTATGCTACACCGTCACCGGGAAAGCCAGTTCCGAAATCGCTCTGGAGTCAGACAGTCTGATAGAGGTGTTGCAAACTTTACCACACGATACGACACGACTGAATGTTCTTAACCAAATCATCAGAATAGAACAGAACAACTATCAATGTATCCAATATTCAGATACATTAATGAAAGAAGCCATACAACTGGGCAATGACAAATATGCCGGTATGGCTGCCTATTACCATATCTTATACTATTACAATCGGAATAATCAAGACAGTGTCACCAAATGGCTCACCATCATGGAACCTTATGTCCGGAAGTCCGATTTATGGAATTACTTCTTTGATGCCAAGCGTTTCCAGATAGACTTGTACACATTCAATGAACAATACGAGCTTGCTATCAACGAATCTCAAAAAATGAAACAGCAAGCTTCCCAAATAAATAGTAACCGGGGTACCATAGCTGCCTATCAATGCTTGAGCAATGCATATATCGGCAGCCAGCGCTGGGACAAGGGAATAGAAGCACTCGAAGCTGCCTATCAAATGCTTACCCCGACCGAAAATCCGGTAGTCCGTATCTCGGTATTATCACAGTTAGTATCCGTTACCAAAGAAAAGAAAGATAATAAAAGGTTACTCAAATATTTGCGGGAGCTGGAAAACACTCTACATAACCATATCAGTGCGAACCCATCTTTAAAAGGAGGATTTGCCGACGTATATCTGTTCAATGAACTTTTCTACAGCTATTATTACCTGAATATCCATCAGCCACAACAGGCTTATGAACATCTCATAAAGTCTAAGGAATATCTGGACGAGAATACATATTTCATGTATAAGGTACTCTATTTCGACACATTTGCCAGATATTATCAGGCCACAGGAGCCTATCAGCAAGCATCAGATTATATCGATACAACCCTGACAATGTTGAAGAAAGACTTCCCCAGCGACTATGCCGAACAGCTACTCGAAAAGGCCAGAATATGGAAACAGGCAGGACAAAGCGAAAAAGCCATCCCTATGTATGAGCAGGCACTAGCCATCAAAGATTCGGCAGCTACTGAACTTGCCAACAATCAGATGGAACAGATACAGAGCAAATACAATATCGATAAAACGGAACTGGAACAAAAAAGGGAAAACAACAAAACCCAGCTCACTTATCTAATCTTTATATTCGTGATCCTGATTCTGCTTTTTATCTTTATGGCACGGCTCTTCATTGTACGAAAGGCACTAAAATACGCGGAAAACGAAATCCGGAAAACAACAGAAAACGTGCGAAAAACCAATGAAATAAAAAATCGCTTCTTGTCGAATATGAGTTATAACATCCGTACCCCGCTCAATAATGTAGTCGGCTTCTCACAGCTCATAGCCAGTGATCCTGACATAGACAAAGAAATAAGACAAGAATACTCGAACATCATCCACAAGAGTTCGGAGAAATTGATGAGACTTGTCAATGACGTTCTTGACTTATCCCGTCTGGAAGCTCAAATGATGAAGTTCCAGTTGCAGGACTATGACGCTATTGTAATATGCAAGGAGGCATGCTACATGGCGCAGATGAAAAATGAGAAAACAGGTATCAAAATTGAGTTTTCTACCGAGACGGATGCTCAAATCATCCATTCCGATATAGCGCGGCTGACACAGGCATTGCTTAGTGCACTGGTGTACCCGCAAGAACACCGGCAAGCACGAACCATCCGGTTCATATTAAGCCGGGAGGAAAATATGCTTTATTTCCGGATCAGCAATTCACCTTTGGCAGATCATGCATTCGTATCGCAGGAGACCATTATCCGGCATGATATCAACTTGTTATTATTAAAACATTTCGGAGGAAACTATCTCATTAACAATAAAACTCCCGAAGGTCCGGAAATAGTTTTCATCTACCCCATCGCTTCCGAATCGAAATAAAGCACTATCTTTGCAAAGTGTAAACTTAAACACTTAATTATGTACACCAACAAACAGATTTGGAGTGTCAGTTATCCGATACTACTAAGCTTGCTGGCACAAAATGTCATCAATGTCACCGACACAGCATTCCTCGGACACGTTAGCGAGGTAGCCCTTGGAGCATCGGCTATGGGCGGGTTATTTTATATCTGTGTATTCACCATCGCATTCGGATTCAGTACCGGTTCGCAGATTGTCATAGCACGACGCAATGGCGAAGGACGCTATTCGGATGTCGGTCCTGTCATGATTCAGGGAGTCATGTTCCTGTTCGTGATGGCACTGCTTCTATTTGGATTCACCAAGGCATTCGGTGGAAACATCATGCGTTTGCTAGTTTCTTCAGAATCCATCTACGAGGGAACAATGGAGTTTCTGGACTGGCGTATTTACGGATTCTTTTTCTCTTTTATCAATGTCATGTTCCGGGCATTGTACATCGGTATTACACGCACTAAAGTGCTAACCGTCAATGCCATTATTATGGCATTAATCAATGTCGTACTGGACTATGCATTAATCTTCGGAAAGTTCGGTTTGCCGGAAATGGGTATCAAAGGGGCTGCTATTGCTTCCGTATTGGCAGAAGCCTCCTCCATCCTCTTTTTCGTCATCTATACGTATGCCACGGTCGATTTGAAGAAATACGGTATGAACCGCCTGCGCACATTCGACCCTGCATTGCTGATGCGGATTCTTAGTATCTCCTGCTTCACCATGCTGCAATATTTCCTGTCGATGGCTACCTGGTTCGTTTTCTTCGTAGCCGTAGAACGGTTGGGACAACGGGAACTGGCGATTGCCAATATCGTCCGGAGTATTTATGTCGTATTGCTGATTCCGGTCAACGCACTGGCTACGACTACCAACAGTCTTGTCAGCAATGCTATTGGTGCAGGAGGCATCCAGCACGTGATGCCGCTCATTAATAAAATTGCGCGTTTCTCCTTTTTCATCATGCTGGGGTTAGTAGCGGTATCGGCACTGTTTCCGCAATTCCTGCTCTCCATTTACACTAGTGAAGCTGCGCTCATTACGGAATCCGTCCCCTCGGTATATGTAATTTGTTGCGCCATGCTTATCGCATCCGTAGCCAATGTAGTGTTCAACGGTATCTCCGGAACAGGAAATACACAGGCAGCCCTGTTGCTCGAAACGATTACAATTATCATCTACGGATCATACATCATTTTCATCGGAATGTGGCTGAAAGCACCGATCGAAATTTGCTTTACGATTGAGATTGTGTATTATAGCTTGCTGTTGATAACAAGTTATATTTATCTCAAAAAAGCAAAATGGCAGAATAAAAAGATATAAATACAAGAGATTTTTGTACATTTGCAAGCTCAAATAAAGAGTAGACGGAAAAGTCCCTCTTTCGCCCAAGTAAATTGTAATTAGTAATTCGTAATTAAATAACTATGTTCGATAATTTAAGTGAAAGACTAGAACGGTCATTCAAGATTCTGAAA
>OGOR01001276.1_pt1 | contig 14638 bp, 12 predicted proteins | sample 1552771 | NCBI WGS metagenome assembly OGOR01 (sample SAMEA2580124, study PRJEB22360) | human gut metagenome | biome: human gut; feature: human-associated habitat; material: faeces | place: Denmark | collected 2008/2010
TGTGGGGTCACCCCGCTTGAGGGCCGCCCAGCCGTGGGCGACCTCATGCAGGATGATCCCAAGCATCAGCGGCACGAAGGCCACCGATAAGCGTTTTATGGAGACCGCAAGGTCAATGTCGAGCATGTATTACCGTACCGTCAGGCGCAGGAAGCGCTTTTTGCCGAGCTTCACCACGTAGGAACCCGGTTCCAGAGGGGTTTCGGCGTCATCACAGCGTTTGCCGTCAAGCGAGAGCGAGCCCTGCTTGATGAGGCGCTTGGCTTCGCCGCGCGAGGCGGCAAGGCCGGAGTCGGTCAGGAAGACCGGGGGCTTGCTTGCTTCGCCGTGCTCACAGGCGAACTCCGGCGCATCGTCCGGTATGCCGCCGTCCGCAAAGACCGAGTTGAAGCCCTGCAAGGCTTCCTGTGCCTGTGCCTCGCCGTGGTAGCGGGCCACGATTTCGTATGCCAGCATTTCCTTGGCTTTCTTGGGATGCAGGCGGCCCTCTTCGACATCCTTTTTGAGCGTGGCGATCTCGTCCAGCGACCTGCTGGAGATGAGTTCGTAATAACGCCACATGAGATCGTCGGAAACGGACATGGCCTTGCCGAACTGGTCGGCGGCGGGCTCGTTGATGCCGATGTAGTTGCCGTAGGATTTGGACATCTTGCGCACGCCGTCCAAGCCTTCCAGCAGCTCGAGGCCCTTTTCCAGTTTGGAGTAGAATTTCTCGGCGTTGGCCTTTTCGGCCACAGCCATCACGGTGCTGCCGGCGCCCGAGACGTACACCGCCTTGGCACCGCAGAGCCGCGCCATATCGAAGACTTCCTTCGAGCCGGGCATCAGGGGCATCCGGTAGGGCTGGTGGAGCTTATCCTCGGTGGCAATGGCCAGCAGGTCGTGGCGGCCCTCGCAGAACGCCGCCGGGATGAGGGCCGCACGGGACAGGTTATACACCGCATCCTTGTGGGTGACCTCTTTGGGCAGGGCCGCACGGGCGGCTTCGGTCAGCAGCTTGTAGTCCGGTACGATGGCCGCGAAGCAGAGGCTCTCGTCCACATCCCGCTTGACGGAGTAGACGACGCCGTCCTCGAAAACGCTGCTGGTCAGACCGCCCAGAAGGGCCGGTGCCACGTTGTCCGGGTGGCCCTCGATGGAGGTAGCCAGCGTCAGCAGCTCCTGGGTGTTGAGCACATCGCCCAGCATCCGGTTCGCACCCAGCAGGCCCGCGATGATGCAGGCCGAGGACGAGCCGAGGCCCCGGGCCATCGGGATGGCGTTGGTCTGGACGAGCTTGAGGGGCGGCATGGTCTTGCCGACCTTATCGAACAGACCCTTGGCCGAGCGGTAGACCAGATTGGTCTCGCCGCGGGGGATGCGGGTGCCGTCCGCCGCCGAGATGTCCAGATGGTCGCTCTCTTCGAAGGTCACGGTATTGTACAAGGTCACAGCCAGACCCAGCGCATCGAAGCCGGAGCCGATGTTGGCACTGGTGGCCGGGACGGAAACTTTTATCTTCATCGCAGTTCCCTCTTTTCTCGCGCTCAGGCGTCCTCAGGCAGGCGGCGGAGCACCAGCTTCACGCTGCCGCCCATGGCCTCTACCTTGCGGGCTGCTTCGGCCAGAGCCTTGTCGTCGGCGCTGTCCACAAAGTAGGAGCAGCCGTCGAAGTGCTCTTCCACCACATGGCCCTTGCCGTAGATGGCCTCGGCCACCGCCGGGGCGATGCCTTCCACACGCACATAGTATGCGGCGGGAGCGGGGTCGGTGAGCATTCCTTCCACCGGCTCGGCGGGCTGCCAGAACAGGCTGTCGTGGACCTTGACGCCGTTCTTGAGGGCGTCCACCACGTCGGCCACGACAGCACTGGCGGTGGGCAGCTTGCCCGCGCCCTTGCCGTAGAAGACCACGTCGCCCAGCATATCGCCCTTGACGAGGACGGCGTTGAAGACGTCATCGACACCGGCCAGCTGGTTTGCCTTCGGCACGAGGCAGGGCTCGACGCCGGCGGCAACGCTGCCGTCCTCGCCCCGCTTCATCCAGGCGATGAGCTTGATGACGCAGCCCAGCTTCTCTGCCGCAGCCACATCATCCACCGTGATGTCGCGGATGCCGCGGGTGGGGATGTTCTGGGGGTAGATCTGGTGGCCGCAGACCAGCGAGGACAGGATGGCGATCTTGCGGCAGGCGTCGCGGCCGTCCACATCGTCGCCGGGGTCCTTCGTCTCGGCGTAGCCCAGCTCCTGAGCGATCTTCAGAGCCTCGTCAAAGCCCAGATTCTCCCGCACCATTTTGGTGAGCATGAAGTTGGTGGTGCCGTTGACGATGCCTTCCACCTCGGTGATGACGTTGGCCGCGAGGCACTGGTGCATCGGGGTGATGATGGGCGTGCCGCCGCCCACGGAAGCCTCGAACAGGAAGGCGCAGTTGTGTGCCCTGGCCAGAGCCAGCAGCTCTGCGCCGTAGGTGGCCACCATCTCCTTGTTGGAGGTGCAGACGCTCCGGCCGCTCTCGAGGCAGGCCTTGACATAAGGGTAAGCGAAGCGGGTGCCGCCGATGGTCTCGACGACGACCTTCACTTCGGGGTCTTCCAGAATGGCGTCAAAATTCTTTATAAACAGCTTTGCAGCCGGATGATCCGAGAAGTCTTTGGGGTCAAGGATGTACTTGACCTCCACCGGTTCGCCTGCGCGGCGGGAGACGCCTGCGGCGTTGCGGCAGAGCACCTCGTACACACCGCTGCCCACCGTGCCAAAGCCCAGAATCGCGATTTTTGCCATGATACTGCCCTCGTTCCTTTTTCTATGAATGTACTGTCACAGATTGTATCCGCAGTGTACGCCCACGACCATCCGCTGGCGCGAAAGCTTTTCCGTCAGCTCCTCGGGGGTCATCTGCATGGTGTCGGTACGGATGGTGACAGCCACCAGCGCGGCTCCGTTCTCCGGAGTAGACTGATTGATGGTCACGATGCTGGCACCGGCGGCACTGATGCCGGCCAGAAGGCTCTGCAATGCACCCGTCTCGTCCCGCAGGGTCGCCATGACAGTGATGACCTCACGGCCATTCTCCGAGTCGAAAATGCAGTCCTTATATTTATAAAATGCACTGCGCGACAGGTCTACGCTGCGGGTCGCAGCCGAAATGCTGCGTGCCTCTCCGCTGGCCAGAAGCTCCTTGGCCCGGACGACCTTGAGGAAAACTTCCGGCAGGACCTGCGCATCCACCAGATAAAAACGGCGTTCCAACTTGTTCACCTCTCAAACACAAGTGTTCTTGCAGAAAATATAATAGCATCCGACTCCCTGCATTGCAAGAGGTCGGATGCTATTTTGTCAGATTATCCAGTTTTGAGCCGTGAAGTACCCCTTCAGCGCACCGAATCTGCAACCAAATGTGCCGAAAAGTATGATTTTCGCCTCAGTCGGTGTCCAGATTGGTGGTGTCCGGCTCAGGCGCGAGGGGTTCGCTGGCGACAGCTGCCTGACCGTGGGAATAATTGCAGACGTCGGGCAGGTCGTCGGCACGGTAGTAGCCCACTGCCGTGCTCGGGCAGGAGCCGCTGGCCAGCAGGCCGCTCTGGGTGCAGTAGCTACGCTCCACGACGCCGTCAGCCGCCGGGAATGCCTTATAGGGCAGGTCTGCCTGGACCTGCTCCATCAGGGCCTTCCAGGCCGTGACGCAGGTGCGGGTCTTGGCCTGCTGCTTGCCGAGGGTCTTGGTCATATCGTAAGGCGCATCGTAGCCCCACCACACAGCGGTGACGTAATAGGGCGTGCCGCCCACGAACCACAGGTCCTTCTCATCGCTGGCCGTACCGGTCTTACCGAAGGCCTCCATGCCGTTGGAGTTGGGGTAGCGGCCGCTGGCCGTACCGACGCTGGAGAACAGGACGTTCTTCAGCAGACGGTTCATGACATAGGCCGTCTGGGGCGTCAGAGCCTGATAGCTGGTGTCGTTGCTCTCCATATAGATGTTGCCGTCCCGGTCGAGCACACGGGTGTAGAGGTGCGGCGTGGTGTACTCGCCGTCGTAGAAGATCTGGAACGCCGCCGCCAGCGCCATCGGAGTGACGCCGTGGGTCTGGCTGCCCATGACCATCTGTGCAAGGCCCACATCGTTGACGGGGTCCAGTGTGCTGAGCTGCAGGGTATTGTAGACGAAGTTGAAGATGTTGTTCGCACCCACGAGGTCGCCAACGCGGATGGCGATGGTGTTCAGGGAGCGTGCGAGGCCGTTCCAGAGCGGCAGGTCGGAGCCGTCGCCGTAGTTGCCGCCGTAGTTGCGGGGCCAGCTGCGCCATGCGTTGGGGTAGGCTTTCAGCTGCTTGTCCGTCAGACCCATGAGGCCGTTCCGGCGGCAGTAGTCCTCGTCACGGATGACCATGTCCTGCTTGAGGTAGAGGGGCGAGTTGTTGAGCATGGTAGACCAGTTGACCAGACCATACTCGATGCCCAGCGCATAGGCACCGATGGGCTTGATGGTAGAACCGGTCTGACGGGTGACGCCGTAGGCGCGGTTCAGGGAAAGGCTCTTGGTCTTTTCGCCCAGACCGCCCACCATGGCGATGACATTGCCGTCATAGTCCAGCGTGACCATCGCCGCCTGCGTGCGGACGTTGCGGTAATAGTAGACCGTACCGTCGTCGCCGGTGCGGGTCTTGGGGGTGCCGTCCTCATTGAAGACCTGCACATCGTCGTCGGAGATGCTGGTCACCTCTTCCTCATGCCAGCCGGCCGGGAAGTAGGCGTCGTCGGTGTTGAGCATCAGGTTCTCCATCGCGGTCTGGATCTTGGGGTTGACCGTTGCCTCGATGGTGTAGCCGCCGGTGTAGAGCATACTCTGGGCGGTGGACTCGTCCACGCCCTCCTTGGCCATGATGTCCTTCACCACCTCGTTGAAGAGGGCATCGGTGAAGTAAGAGGTAGTGGAGCTGCTCTTCTTCGTGTTGTCCGTCTCTGCCAGCACCAGCGGCTGGGCAGCGGCGTTGCGGTAATCATCCTCCGAGATGACACCCTGCTGCCACATATTGTAGAGCAGGAAGTTCCGGCGGTTGATGAGGTTCTCGGGGTTGGTGTAGGGGTTATAGTTGGTGGGATTCTTGGTGATGGACGCGATGGACGCGCACTCCCAGAGGGTCAGCTCACTGACATCCTTGTCGAAGTACTCGTTTGCCGCCGTCTGGACGCCCTGGATGGTACCGGTAAAGCTGATGGTGTTCAGGTAGGCTTCCAGAATGGTCTCCTTGGAGTAGCTGCGGCTCAGGATGAGGGCGCGGTAGATCTCGCGCAGCTTGCGCAGTGCGCCCTCGATGCCGCTGGCGCTCTTGTCGCTGGTCAGGTTCTTGATGAGCTGCTGTTCCAGCGTAGAGGCGCCCTGCTTGGAGCTGTAGATGGGCAGCAGGTATTCATTGATCATCGCGCCGATGGTGCGCTTGAAGTTGACGCCCGGCTCGCTGTAAAAGTCTTTGTCCTCGGTGCAGATGAATGCATACTGTAGGTTGGTGGGGATCTGCTCGAGGTCCGCCCAGACGCGGTGGCTGTTGGAAGAGCGCAGGGTGGCGTACTCCACCTGTGCGCCGGTGTCGGGGTCGGTGGCCACCACAAGGCTCGACTGGCTCAGTTCGATGTTGTCGAGGTCCAGCAGGTCGCCGTCACTGGCCGTAGCCTGCACCACATAGTACACAGCGCCCACTGCCACCAGACTGCCCGCCATAATGCCCAGACAGACGAGGGTGACGATGGTCCGGCCCAGGAATCCGAGAACGGGATGGCCGTGCTTTTCTTCCTGCTCCTGCGGCCCGCGGGGCTCACGGACCCGCCGGTTCTGCTCCGCTGCGGGCCGCTGCTCCCGGAGCGCACCATCACTGTGGAGTCTCCGTCTTTCATTGTTTGAGATAAGGATCGCCTCCTATCGCAATTTTCACTGTTCTGCATCTCAAAGCATCCTCTGACGATGCCGTTTGCTGTTCCTGCTGCGGCCAGACTGCCCACAGCCATAATAATACATTATAGTCCGCACCGCCCGCTTCCGCAAGGGGGAAATCGACGGGATACGATGTTAGTATAGCACATCTGCCCCGCCAAAGTACAGCATCCGGGTGTGAAAATTCCGCATCCCTGTCTGAGGCAGTTTTCTTTTGCACATACTACCGTCTGAAACACCATTTCAGCCGAAAGGAGTCCACTGCCATGCGCAAGGTCTGGCTCTGCATTTTCTATGCGCTGTGCATTTTTACCATCGTGTTCAGCCTGTTCTGGATGGCCCTGCCCAGTCTCCCCTTCCCTGCCGACTCCGGCGAAGAGACGCCGGCCTCCGAGCCGGGTCTGGCCGCGCAGGGCTCCGCCGGGCAGAGCGGCACCGATTTCTACCTCTGCGACGAGGGCGGGCGGGTGGTCGTCTACACCTGCTCCGACAACGGGCTGCCCGACAAGCGGCTCCTGCGCACCGGCATCTATGTCAATCTCCTGCCCGAGGCCGATGCCCTCCGGCTCAAGCAGGGCCTCTACGTCACCGGCGAAACGGCCCTCCGGGCGCTGCTGGAAGACCTGGGCGAATAAACAAAAACAGTGCAGACCCTCCCCGGGGAGGTCTGCACTGTTTTTATTCTTTATCAGAATCAGGCTTCGAGCTGTTCCAGCGGGATAAGGTAGTCCTTACGGCACTGCTCGTAGTTGAGCATATATTCCTTGGTGGGGTTGTGGTGCATCATGTTCTTGAGGGTATGGGAGTCGTAGTCCTCGCCTGCCTCCATGCCCACCAGACGGGCGGCGATGTTGGAGCAATGGTCCGAGATACGCTCTACATTGTTCAGCACATCGAGATAGACGACACCGGTATCAATGGAGCAGGCACCATCCTTCAGGCGCTTGATGTGCTGCGCACGAAGCCGCTCCACGAGGATGTCGATGACCTGTTCCAGCGGCTCCACCTGGCTGGCGGTCCGGGCGTCGTCGAACTCGAAGGCGTCCGTGGTGAGGGTCAGTATCTTTTCCAGCGCATTGTCGAGAAGCTTCAGCTCCTGCTGTGCCTTCTCGCTGAAGGTGACTTCCTTGTCGGTCAGCTCCTGCGCTTTTTCTTTGATGTTGACTGCATAGTCGCCGATGCGCTCGCACTCGGTGACAAAGTTGAGCAGCTCGGTCACCTCATGGCTCTCCGCGTCGCCCAGCTCCTGGTCTGCCAGCTTGATGAGGTAGTTGGAGATGTCCACCTCCATCCGGTCGATGAGGTTCTCGCGGACATCGATGGCACTCACGACGTCCTCGTCCATCTTGAGCAGCAGCGGAGTGGCGAGGCCGACGTTGCGGGCTGCGCGGCGGGACATCTTGACCACCGCGTTCTTCGCCTGCTGCAGAGCCACAGCCGGGCTCTTGAACAGACGCTCATCCAGCACAGGCATGCTCAGCTCCTGCGCCTCCTCCGCGCTGCTGGGCACGGTCATCATGGCCAGCTTGGACAGCACACCGCTGCAGGGCAGGAAGAACAGCATCGCAATGACGCTGGTCATGGTGTGGATGTTTGCAATGCTGCTCTTGTTCATCACATCGCCCCACATGGGGATGCCGATGGTGAACTGGACTGCATAGACCAGCGCCAGCAGGATGACGCTGCCGATGATGTTGAAGTACAGGTGGATGAGGGCGGCGCGCTTGCCGTCCTTGGAGGAGCCGCCGATGGTCAGCAGGGGGGTGAAGGCCGTGCCGATGTGGGCACCCAGCACGATGGGGATGGCCGAGCTGAAGGTGACGAGGCCGGTGCTGGACAGCGCCTGCAGGATACCCACAGAGGCCGAAGAGGACTGGATGATGACTGTGACCACCACGCCCACGAGAACGCCGAGGATGGGGTTGGTCATGGTGACGAACAGCTCCTGGAACGCTGCGCTCTCACGCAGGGGCGACACGCCGGTGTCCATCAGGCTCATGCCCGTGAACAGGATGCCGAAGCCCAGCATGATCTGGCCGATGTTCTTTTTCTTCGCGTTGCGGATGAACACATAAAAAATGCAGCCGATAAACGCCACCACCGGCGCAAACGTCTTGGGCTGGATGAGGGTCAGGATAAGGCTGTCGCCCGAAATATCCGCCATGCGGATGAGCTGACCGGTGACCGTAGTACCAATGTTTGCACCCATGATAACGCCTACCGACTGCGTAAGGGTCATGATGCCGGAGTTGACGAGGCCGACGCAAATGACGACCGTACCGGCCGACGACTGGATGACGCCGGTGATGAGGGTGCCGAAAATGACGCCCTTGATGGTGGACGAAGTCAGTTTCTGCAATATGCCCTGCATCTTGCCGCCGGCCAGCTTTTCGAGGCCGGCACCCATGATCGACATGCCATACAGGAACAGCGCAATACCGCCCAGTAGAGAGGTGATGTGTGTAATGTCCATAAAACAATGCTCCTAAAATCTTCCTATTGCTCCATTGCACAAGACGGCTGTGCTTAGCTCTCCATACGCAAAACGCCGTCCTTTTTATTATAGCATCGAACCCCCCGGCTCAACAAGCATTATTTTACAGGAAAATCACTTTTTTGACCGGAATTTTAAGATTTCCGGATCTCCTTAGACGGTTCTTTTCTTGAATTTTACATTCATTTTACATTAGTATTTTCTAACCTCTGCTCTGACGTTTCCCGGCATTCCCGGGAATGCATCAGGCTGCATCCAGCTCTTCCATCGCCTCCCGCAGGGTGTCCGCCGAGAACAGGAACGCGCCCGCCTCCGTATACACCTCCACATGACCGCCCACATACCGCAGCTCAACGTCTTTCATTCCTCTTCCCTCCTGTGTCTTTTTGTTCTGACAGGAGTATAGCAGAATAAAAGTCCAATAAACTGTATCTTCAGGAAGTTTTTCGAGCAAAAAGGCGCAGAAAAGCTCTCTGTCGGCGTCCTAGCCCTCTCAGTCACCTTCGGTGACAGCTCCCCCAAAGGGGGAGCCATTGGCATGTCGGTCAGCTTTCGTCTGGACGAGCGAAGCACAATATCTCGGAAACGGTAGTGCTCCGCTGTCCAGGCTCACGGCAGCTTGACAAGGTGCGCTTGTCCAGAAGCTGCTGGCCTCTGTAGCAAGGCCCGCCCTTTTGCGCCATATTGCGCCTCAGGCATCCAGTTCAGAGCTGCCCGGCCTGCCAAAGGCTCCCCCTTTGGGGGAGCTGTCACCGTAGGTGACTGAGAGGGCAAGCCCGTTTCTCTTTTAATCGCTCTTCTTCGGCACCGGCATCTCAAAGTCGCAGCCCTCTTTTGCGCAGTAGAGCTTGGAGCCCTTGCGGAACAGAGTGGAGCCGCACTTCTCGCACTTGACGGCCACCGGCATATCCCAGGTCATGAAGTCGCAGTCGGGGTAGCGCTCACAGCCGTAGTAGATGCGGCCCTTGGCGCTCTTGCGCTCCAGCATACGGCCCTTGCCGCACTTGGGGCAGATGCCGCCGGTGTCCTTCACAAGGCGCTTGGTGCCGCGGCACTCGGGGAAGCCGCTGCAGGCCAGGAACTTGCCGTACTTGCCCACCTTGATGACCATGGGACGGCCGCAGAGGTCGCAGACCTCGCTGGACGGCTCGTCCGGCACCTTGACCTTCTTGCCTTCCATGTTCTTCTCGGCCTGCTCGAGGCTGGCGGCGAAGCCCTTGTAGAAGTCGTCCACGGTCTTGTGCCAGTCCGTCTTGCCGCTCTCGACCTTATCGAGGTTCTTCTCCATCTCTGCCGAGAAGTCCACGTCCACGATGTGGGGGAACTGCTCCAGCATCAGGCCGTCCACGGCCCGGCCCAGCAGGGTGGGCTTGAGCTTCTTCTGCTCCCGCTCCACATAGCCGCGGTCGATGATGGTGGTGATGATGGGGGCGTAGGTGGAGGGGCGGCCGATGCCGTTCTCCTCCAGCGCCTTGATGAGGGTGGCTTCGGTGTAGCGGGCGGGGGGCTGGGTGAACTTCTGCTCGCTCTTCAGCTCCCGCAGCTTGAGCACCTGACCCTCCTCGAGGGGAGGAAGGCTGGTCTCCTTCTTTTCCTTCTCGTCGGTGGCCTCTTCGTACAGGGCGGTGAAACCGTCGAAGGTGACCGTGTAGCCGCTGGCCTTGAAGCGGTAGCCGCCGGCATAGACGGTGACGGACACGGTGTCCTGCTGGCAGTCCGCCATCTGGCTGGCCATGAAGCGGCTCCAGATCATCCGGTAGAGCTTGGCGGTATCGCCGCTGATGCTCTTGTCCACCTCGTCGGGGGTCAGGCCCGGCACAGAGGGACGGATGGCCTCATGGGCGTCCTGCGCTGCCGTGGCGCTCTTGGTCTTCCAGGTGCGCTTGTAGGGGCAGATATAGCTCTCGCCGTAGGCCCCGGCGATGTACTCTCTGGCAGCTGCCACAGCCTCGTCGGAGATGCGGAGGCTGTCGGTACGCATATAGGTGATGAGGCCCATGGTGCCGTGGCCGGCGATGTCCACGCCTTCGTACAGCGTCTGGGCAGCCCGCATGGTGCGGGTGGCCGTGAAGCCCAGACGGCGGGATGCCTCCTGCTGCAGGGTACTGGTGATGAAGGCCGGGGTGGGCTGCTTCGCGCGCTTGCCCTTTTTCAGTTCGCCCACGGTGTACTCGGCCCCCTCGAGGCCCTTTTCGATGGCGCGGGCCTCAGCCTCAGAGTGCGGCAGGAGCTTTTTTCCCTTGTCGTCGGAGGCCAGACGGGCCGTAAAGCTCTTCCGGCCCACGCCCAGGGTAGCGTCCACGTTCCAGTATTCCTCGGGCTTGAAGGCTTCGATCTCCTTCTCGCGGTCGTCGATGATGCGGACGGCCACGCTCTGGACGCGGCCCGCCGACAGGCCGCGCCGGACTTTCCGCCACAGGAAGGGGCTCAGCTTATAGCCCACCAGACGGTCCAGCACACGGCGGGCCTGCTGGGCGTTGAAGAGGTCTTCGTTGATGGCGCGGGGGTGGGCCATACCCTCCTTCACGCCCTTCTTGGTGATCTCATCGAAGGTCACGCGGTTGGGCTCGTGGGGGTCGAGGCCCAGGATGTTGGCCAAATGCCAGCTGATGGCTTCGCCTTCACGGTCCGGGTCGGTCGCCAGCAGCACACCGTCGGAGTGCTTGGCCTTGCTCTTCAGCTCTTTGATGAGCTTTTCCTTGCCTTTGATGCTGATGTATTGCGGCGCATAGTCATGCTCGATGTCGATGCCCAGCTGGGAGGCGGGCAGATCGCGGATGTGGCCCATGCTGGCCGTAACTTCGTAGTCTTTGCCCAGATATTTGCCGATGGTCTTCGCCTTGGCAGGCGACTCCACGATGACGAGTTTTGCCATTACGTTCTTCTCCTATATATAAATCCTCATCAGCCGCTGTGCTCAGGGAAAAGGCGAAGCCCGCCATTTTCCCTGGAAACACCCGTGTGCCGGACTGCCAAGGCCTCCCCTCCGTAGGGGAGGTGGCATCGCGCAGCGATGACGGAGAGGTTATTCCTCTTTAACTTGCGCTTCCTCCGCGCAGAATATACCGTTTGCCCGGCAGGCAGCTCACCCGGCCCGCAAGCTCGAGCTTCATCAGGACGCCCAGCAGCGCCGCCGTGGGCAGACCGCTCTTGACGCCCAGCTCCTCCACGCCCTGCGCCTTTGCGCCGAGACAGGAGAGCACCAGCCGCTCATTTTCACTCAGGGGCCGGGGCGTCTCCCGGGGTGCCGGGGCCGGTCTTGCGGCCTGCAGCCCCAGTGTACCAAATAAATCCGCCGCTGTACAGACCGCTTTTGCGCGTCCGTCCCGCAGAAGGGCATTCGTCCCCGCCGAGGCGGGCGAAAAAATGCTGCCCGGCACGGCGAACACCGGCTTACCGTACCGCTCTGCGTGGCCCACGGTGGACATGGTGCCGCTCTTTTCCTTGGCCTCCACCACCACCAGCGCCCCGGAGAGGGCCGCGATGAGGCGGTTGCGCTGCAAAAATCCCACGGCACCCACCGGCTCACTTTCGGGCGGGTACTCGCTGATGACGCAGCCCCGCCTCTCGATGGCCCGGCGGAGTTCCCGGTTGGCGGCGGGGTAGGTCCGGTCGATGGGAACGCCCATCACCGCGATGGTGGGGCAGTTCTCCCCTACCGCCGCCCGGTGTCCGGCGCTGTCCAGTCCGTCGGCCAGACCGCTCACGATGATGGCCCCCGCCCGGGCGAGGCCCCGCCCGATGTCCTCTGCGGCCCGCAGACCGTATTCGGTGGGCTTCCGGGTCCCCACCATTCCCACGGCGGCAGGCTCATTGAGCCAGCGGGGGTCGCCGGTGCAGTAGAGCACCAGCGGCATATCGGAGATGCGGGAGAAGGCCAGCGGATAGTCCGGGTCGTCATAGGGCAGGATGCGGATGCGCCGGGCCGCGCACCGCCGCGCAAAAGCCCGGTAGTGCTCGGGGGTGTTATCCGGCAGGCAGGCGCGCTGGACGGCGGCAGGTCCGGCAGCGGCGGCGAAGGCATCGGTGTCCCGGGCCTCCCATGCCTCCTGCGCCCCGCCGAAGGCGTCCAGCACGGCTCCGGCCCGCTGGCTGCCCGCGCCCAGCGTCCCCGCCAGCCAGAGCCAGCACAGGAGCGGGTCGGGGGCCGGGGCGGGCGGGAAAAGGCTCAGCTGCCCCTCCCCGGCCCGCGTCACAGGCTCTCCTCCCGGAAATGCCAGAGCAGGATGCTGCCCGCGATGCCGGCGTTCAGGCTCTCGACCCGGTCGGTCATGGGGATGCGGACGGTGCCGGTGCAGGCGGCGATGGTCTCATCGGTGAGGCCCTGACCCTCGCTGCCGATGACGACGCAGACGCCGTCCGGGTAGCTGGACGCCGCCGCACTCAGGGGCTGGGACTGGTAGAGGGCGGCGGCAAGGCAGGTGATGCCCTTCTCCCGCAGCAGGGCGATGGCCTCGGGCATCTTCCCCGCCTCGATGACGGGGATGCGCACCGCTGCGCCCATGGAGGCCCGAAGGGTCTTGGGCGCAAAGACGCTGGCGCAGCCGTCGCTGAGCAGCACGCCGTCAAAGCCGAAGGCCGCCGCAGAGCGGAGCAGCGTTCCCACGTTGCCGGGGTCCTGCACCCGCTCGAGGGCGAGGTAGCGCCCGCCGGTCTTCACCTCTTCTAAGGGATGCACCGGGGTGCGGAAGACGCCGAACACCCCCTGATGGGTCCCCACGTCGGCCAGCTTATCGGCCACATGGTCTTCCACAAGGTAGTGTTCGCCCGGCAATTCCGAAAGCTCCGGGCATTTTTCCAGCGCCGACTCGGTGCAGAAGAGGGTCTCCAGCTCTGCGCCCCGGCAAAGCTCGGGGCAGAGCTTCCGCCCCTCGGCCAGAAAGCGGCCCTCGGCCCGGCGGAACGCCCCGCTGGACGCCAGACGGCAGGCGTATTTGACTTTTGCGTTTTCCCGGCTGGTGATCTTCTCCATCCGTCTTTCCTCCAACTACCAAAACATACAAAAAGGACGCCCGCGTATTTGATACGCGCGGGCGTCTTTTTTAAGGTCTATTAGGCGTTCTTCACGGTCTCGACCAGAGCTGCGAAGCTCTTGGGATCGTTGATGGCCATCTCGCTGAGCATCTTGCGGTTCAGCTCGATGCCGGACTTCTTCAGGCCGTTCATGAAGGTGGAGTAGTTCATACCCTGAGCACGAACAGCGTTGTTGATGCGGGTGATCCACAGGCGACGGATCTCGCGCTTCTTGTTGCGACGGTCGCGGTACATGTACTGAAGCGAATGCTGCACCTGCTCCTTCGCGGCGCGGTAGGAACGAGACTTCGCACCGTAGTAGCCCTTCGCACGATTGAGGACGGTACGACGCTTCTTGCGGGCATGGACGGAACGCTTTACACGAGGCATATCTTAATCACTCCTTGAAGACGAATGGGACTAGCGAAGGCCGAGCTGGCGCTCGACGACCTTGGTATCCGCCTTGGCGACCTCGGTCTCGTGGCGGAAGTTGCGCTTGCGCTTGGGGCTCTTCTTGGTGAGGATATGGCTCTTGAACGCCTTGGCGCGCATGAGTTTGCCGGTACCGGTCTTGCGGACGCGCTTGGCCATACCGCGATGGGTCTTCATCTTGGGCATTAGTTGTCCTTCCCTTGTTCGTCCTTCTTTTTCTTCACCGTCGTAGGCAACGGAGCAATTAGCATATGCATGTTGCGGCCTTCCATCTTGGGCTGGTTTTCGATGACCGCTACATTCTTAAGATCGTCCGCCAGGCGCTCCAGAATGCTCAAACCCTGTTCAGGGTGTGACATTTCGCGACCACGGAACATGATGGTGATCTTAACCTTGGAACCTGCCTCCAAGAAGCGAATTACATGCTTCTTTTTGGTGGTGTAGTCGCCCACATCGATCTTGGGACGGAACTTCATTTCCTTGGTTTCGATCTTGCTCTGGTTCTTACGCGCCTGCTTGGCCTTGATAGCCTGGTCGTACTTGAACTTACCGTAGTCCATGATGCGACATACTGGCGGCTTCGCCTGAGGTGCGATCTCAACCAAGTCATAGCCCTCATCATCGGCGATGCGCTGGGCTTGCTCGATAGGATAGATCCCCAACTGCGACCCATCATAGCCAATCAGGCGACATTCCTTAACCCTGATAGCCTCATTGAGCCTTGGTTCTTGAGCTGCTATGGTGCCCACCTCCTTCTTTCTCTGTTTCGGTGCTACCATGCACGAACCATTT
>OGOR01001277.1_pt1 | contig 14637 bp, 12 predicted proteins | sample 1552771 | NCBI WGS metagenome assembly OGOR01 (sample SAMEA2580124, study PRJEB22360) | human gut metagenome | biome: human gut; feature: human-associated habitat; material: faeces | place: Denmark | collected 2008/2010
ATGAACAACAAAACAATGTTAATGCTTCCAATGCAACGGGTACCGATGTCAATGAATCACGCCTTCGTGAGGAAATGAAAGAAAACACTTCCGATATGCTGGAAGACCATCCGAGCACTCAAGACCTCGCACGTGGCAATCAGGTTTTCGGACGAAATATTTTCAACACCCGTAACCTGACTTTTGAACCCAGTGTCAATATCGCCACCCCCTTGAACTATCGTCTGGGTCCCGGTGATGAAGTGATTATCGATATCTGGGGAGCCAGCCAGAACACTATCCGCCAACAGATTTCTCCTGACGGCACGATCAACATTCAGAAAATAGGTCCTGTCAACCTGAACGGACTAACTATTGCTGAAGCCAATGACTATCTCAAAAAGACATTAAACAAGATATATAATGGTCTTAATAATGCGAATGATCCCACCTCTGACATCCGTCTGACTTTGGGCAGCATACGTACTATCCAGATCAATGTAATGGGTGAGGTTGTCCAACCGGGCACTTACTCCCTCTCTTCTTTTGCCACAGTCTTTCATGCACTTTACCGTGCGGGTGGAGTCAGTGACATAGGAAGCCTTCGCAATGTACAGTTGGTACGTAATGGCAAAAATATCGCCACAATCGATGTCTACCAATTTATCATGAAAGGAAACATTCAGGATGACATTCGTCTTCAGGAAGGCGATGTAGTAATAGTCCCCGCCTATGATGTATTGGTTAAGATCGACGGAAAAGTGAAACGCCCAATGCGTTTCGAAATGAAAAAGGATGAGAGTCTATCCACTCTTATCAGCTATGCCGGTGGCTTTGAAGCCGACGCCTACACTCGTTCCTTGCGTGTCGTACGCCAGAACGGACAGGAATATGAAGTAAACACGGTCAAAGACCTTGACTATAGTGTCTATAAAATGAGAAATGGTGATGTTGTGACCGCTGAAGCCATCCTCAACCGCTTCATCAACAAACTTGAAATCCGTGGAGCCGTTTATCGTCCCGGCATCTACCAGTTGAATGGAAAACTGAATACAGTCCGTGAACTGGTAAACGAAGCCCAAGGCCTGACCGGTGATGCCTTCTTGAACCGTGCCGTTCTCTACCGCCAGCGTGAGGACTTGACTACCGAAGTTGTTCCGGTAGACATTAAAGCTATCATGGACGGTACTTCCCAAAACATCATCCTGATGAAAAACGATATCCTTTATATTCCTAGTATTCATGACCTGGAAGACAGAGGCAACGTCGTAATCCATGGTGAAGTAGCCAAACCTGATTCTTATCCTTATGCTGATAACATGACCCTTGAAGACTTGATCATTCAGGCAGGTGGATTGCGTGAAGCCGCTTCTGTAGTCCGTGTAGATGTATCCCGTAGGATTAAGAATCCTCGTAGTACAGTGGATAACGATACTATCGGCCAGATATACACATTCTCTTTGAAAGAAGGCTTTATTGTAGATGGAACTCCCGGCTTTGTCCTTCAACCTTATGATGAAGTTTATGTACGTCGTAGTCCGGGTTATCAGGCTCAACAGAATGTGGTTGTTGAAGGTGAAATTCTGTTCGGAGGCTCTTATGCAATGACCAGTCGTGAAGAACGTCTTTCGGACTTGATCAATAAAGCGGGAGGTGCAACGAATTATGCCTACTTACGTGGTGCCAAATTGACTCGTGTCGCCAATGCAAGTGAAAAGAAACGCATGGGTGATGTAATCCGTTTGATGAGTCGACAGTTGGGTGAAGCTATGATGGACTCTTTGGGTGTTCGTGTGGAAGATACTTTTAGTGTTGGTATTGACTTGGAGAAAGCATTAGCGAATCCTGGCAGTACAGCGGATATTGTCTTGCGTGAGGGTGACGTGATTTCCATTCCGAAGAACAATAATACAGTTACGATCAATGGTGCTGTGATGGTTCCGAATACGGTTTCTTATATAGAAGGACAGAAAGTTGATTATTATATGGATCAAGCTGGTGGTTATTCAGACAATGCGAAGAAGAGTAAAAAATTCATTGTTTACATGAATGGTCAGGTAACTAAGGTTAAAGGTAGCGGTAAGAAACAAATCGAGCCTGGTTGTGAGATCATTGTTCCTAGTAAATCAAAGAAGCGTACTAATATGGGGGAAATTTTAGGATATGCCACTTCTTTCAGTTCCTTGGGTATGATGATTGCCTCTATTGCTAATTTAATCAAGAAATAACGAATACCTTTATTTATGTCTACTTTGATGGAACAAACATCTGAAAAGGAAACAAAACAGTTGCATAATAATCACAATGATGAGGAGATCGAAATTGATTTGATGGATCTTCTTCGTAAGGTTATAGGTATTCGTAAGAAGATCTATAAAGCTGCCGGTATCGGACTGATAATTGGTGTTATTGTTGCAATAAGTATCCCTAAGCAGTATACGGTTGAAGTTAGCCTTTCTCCGGAAATGGGTAATAACAAAGGTGGTGGTTTATCCGGTTTGGCTGCTTCCTTTTTAGGAAGTGGAGTTTCTATGGGAGATGGTACTGATGCCTTGAATGCTTCCTTATCTGCTGATATTGTTTCTTCTACTCCTTTCTTGTTGGAACTTTCTAATATGAAAGTCCCTGTATCAGGGAGTGAGGAAATCTCTTTAAGTTCTTATTTGAATGAAGAGTCATCCCCATGGTGGGGGTATGTAATTGGATTTCCTGGCATGGTAATTGGTGGAGTAAAGTCCTTGTTTACAGAAAATGAGGATGAATCCATATCTTCCGATAAAGCAAGTCGGGGTACCATTGAATTATCCAAAAAGGAGTCTCAGATGATTGAATCACTAAAGGGAAAGATTGCTGCTTCTGTAGATAAGAAAACCTCTATGACTACCGTTTCTGTGACCTTGCAGAGTCCTAAGGTTGCCGCAGTTGTTGCTGACTCTGTAGTAAATAAGTTGCAGGAATATATTATAGACTATCGTACCTCCAAATCTAAAGAGGATTGTCTTTATCTGGAGAAATTGTTTAAAGAACGTCAGCGGGAATATTACGAAGCGCAGAAAAAATATGCCGACTATATGGACTCTCATGACAATATCATTCTGCAGAGTGTTCGTACCGAACAGGAACGTTTGCAGAATGATATGAGTCTTGCTTATCAGATATACAGTCAGGTTGCCGGTCAGCTTCAGGTTGCCAGGGCTAAAGTTCAGGAAGAAAAACCTGTGTTTGCTGTTGTAGAACCTGCTGTTGTACCATTATATCCTTCGGGAACCAGTAGGAAGGTATATGTTTTAGTTTTTGTTTTCCTATCGGTTTGTATTGTTATCTTTTGGAATTTATTCGGAAAGGATCTTCTGAATAAGTTCAAAGAAGTATGTGCCTAAAATCAATCTTTAATGTGATATGGTATCAACCACCAGTCAAATCAATAAATTTATAGAATTTATAGCAGTTCTGGGAGATCTGGTCATTCTGAATTTGGTATTGTTCTTTCTTCTTTTCTTTTGGGAAGAAGTATTTGTCTCTTTACCTTTTTCTTGTAGGGTTTCCTGGATGATGACTTCGTTAAGTCTCTGTTATCTGGCCTGTTCCAGTTCTCGTGGGAGGGTTTGGGACAGTCGGGGAATTCGTCCCGACCAACTTGTATTGCGCGTGTTGAAGAATATTATAGCTTTTTCCATCTTTTGGGCATGTATCATGACTTTTAGTGGAATCTCTATCTATTCTCCTCTTTTCTTTGTCGCTTATTTCTCTTTTCTCTTTGTCATTTTAAGTATTTATCGCATTATTATTCGCCATTTCCTGATAGTCTATTGTGCTAAGGGCAAGCATAGACGTTATGCTGTTTTTATAGGAGGGGGCAATAATATGCAAGTTTTGTATGAGGAGATGGAGAATTCTTTGGCGTCTTCGCTGTATGAGGTCGTGGGTTATTTTGATATAAAACCGAATGATGCCCTTTCATCGCAATGTTCTTATTTGGGTAATCCCGACGGTTTTTCAGATTTTATGTCTGCACACCCGGGTATCAAACATGTTTTTTGTTCTCTGTCGATGGAGGAGGGACGTTATAATTTTTCTATTATGAATCATTGTGAAAACCATTTGCTTTATTTTCACGGTGTTCCTAATGTATGTAAAGGTTTTCCCCGTCGTATCTGGCACAGTATGGTTGGCAATATGCCTATATTGAATCTGCGTTATGAACCTCTGGGCAAGATGGAGAACCGTATGTTGAAACGGCTATTCGATGTTGTTTTCTCCGGTCTTTTTCTAGTTACTGTTTTTCCTTTTGTTTATCTCATAGTTGGAAGTATCATAAAGTTGACTTCTCCCGGTCCTGTATTCTTTAAGCAAATGCGTACGGGTTTGAATGGTGTGGATTTTGTGTGTTACAAATTCCGTTCTATGAAAGTGAATGATGAAGCTGACAGCAAACAGGCTACGGCTGATGACCCTCGTAAAACAAAATTTGGAAATTTTCTTCGTCGTTCTAATATAGACGAACTTCCTCAGTTTATCAATGTCTTTAAGGGTGATATGTCGATAGTAGGTCCCCGTCCTCACATGTTGGCTCATACGGAGACTTATGCCCGTTTGATTGATAAATATATGGTGCGGCACTTTATAAAACCAGGAGTCACAGGTTGGGCTCAAACGCATGGTTTCCGTGGTGAAACGAGGGAGCTTTCACAGATGGAGGAACGTGTAAAGGCTGATATTTGGTATATGGAGCATTGGACAATGTTGCTTGACATGTATATCATTTATAAGACTGTAGCGAATGTTATTGTGGGGGAGAAGAATGCATATTGAAAAACGGAATTTTAGAGGTAAATAATAGTATGAAAAATAATAACTTGAATTTTATTATAACAAATGTCTTTAGTGATATGTAAAATAACTAGGTAAATATAACAAAAAATGAAAAAGAAAATTTCAGCAATTATTCCTGTTAAGGCTAATAGTTCTCGTCTTCCGGGAAAGAACATTTTACCTTTTGGTAAATCAAATCTTTTACTTCATAAAATAGAGCAGTTAAAGCAAGTTGAAGATTTATATGAGATTATAGTCTCGTCGGATTCTGATACTATGTTGGAAATGGCGGAAAAAGCTGGAGTGAAAGCCATTAAACGTCCAGAACAATATGCAAATGAGTCTGTGCCTTTTGGTTGTTTTTTAGATTATGTATGTGATATTTGTGGTGGTGATCATATTATGTGGGCGTGTGCTACTTCCCCTTTAGTGGAACCTTCACTTTATCGTAAGGCTATTAAGATCTACTTTGAAAAACTAGAAGAAGGATATGATTCTCTTATAACTTGTCTTCCATACCAACATTTTCTAATGGATGAGAATGGACCTATTAATTTTGAGATAGGTTTAAAACATACAAATTCTGAAAAATTGCCTATAATATATCATTTTACTAATGGAGTGAATTTAGCACCGAAAGAAAAAGTTCGTGAGTGGCATTATAATTGGGGACCTAAAGCTTTCAAACTTTTGGTGAATAAAAGAGAAGCTGCAGATATAGACGATATTTATGATCTAGCTCAAGCAAAAGCTATGTTAGATTTGACTACTCTTGAGAATGAGTTAGGGGATTGGAGAAAAGAGCATCTAAAATAAAATAGAAATGGTCTAGCAGAAGACACTTCTATCTTTTGTTAGATCATTTATGGTTTTTACATTAAAAATATAAATTGATGAACAGTAGCATTAAACTTTTAGATTGTACCCTTAGGGATGGTGGGTATATTAACAACTGGGACTTCGGATTTCAAGTAATATGTAATGTTATAAAAAAAATGGTAGAAGCAGAGGTTGATTATGTTGAGGTTGGATTTCTAAGGAACTGTGAATATTCGAAGGATAAAACTCTTTTTAATAATATAAATCAGTTGAAATCAGTTTTGCCCCCAAAAACAGGCAAGACAAAGTTTGTTGCTATGGCTCTACATAATCTTTATGATATCAATAAATTAGAAGAAAATGATGGAACCATTGATGCCATTCGAGTAACTTTTCATGATTATGATATAGATGAAGGATTGGAATTTATATCAAAGGCAATGGCAAAAGGATACAAAGTTTTTTGTAATCCTATTAATATAATGGGATATAGTGATTCGGAATTATTGATTCTTCTAGAAAAAATAAACAAGGTTCGTCCATATGCATTTTCTATTGTGGATACATTTGGTTCAATGATGGAAAATGATTTGCTTCGTATCTATTCTCTTGTAGAGCATAATTTGGATAAAGCGATAAAGATAGGATTGCATTTACATGAGAATTTAGGGTTATCATATTCATTAGCACAACGCTTTATTGGAATGAAGGCATCAGAGAGAGAATGTGTAATTGATGCTTCATTATGTGGAATGGGACGAGTACCTGGTAATCTTAATATAGAACTTATGATGGATTATATGAATCGTTTTCAAGGAGGATATTATAATCTTAGTCCTGTATATGATGCTATCAATGATTACATAGAGGATTTGAAGTCGATTGAGGCATGGGGGTATTCAACGGCTTATGCATTGTCTGCAAAGTATAATTTACATCGTAATTATAGTGAGTATTTGTTAGGTAAAGGAAAATTAAGAGCAAAGGATATTAATTTTATATTAGCAAGTATAGTTGAAAGTAAGAAAGCAGCTTATGATAAAGACTATATAGAACAACTTTATCAAAAATATCAGAATGTATCAGTTGATGATTCTGGAAGTAAGGATACCATAAAAGAGAAGTTACAAGGAAAGAATATATTAGTTTTAGCTCCTGGATCTACTCTTATTACTCAGAAGGATATTGTTCGTCAATATATAGAGGAAAATAATCCTTTCATTATATCTGTAAATTTTGTGGGGAATGATTTCTGTGCTGATTTAGCTTTTTTTACGAGTCGGCGTAGATATGATCAATATAGAGATAAGTTGATTTCGAATATATTAGTAATATCATCAAATCTGACCAATGACGCTGTCAATCCTTTTGCTATAGTTGATTATTATAATTTAGCATGTGATGAGTCTGGCTTATATGATAATTCTATGATAATGTTGTTAAGATTATTAGTATTTATTGGAATCAGAGATATTACGGTGGCAGGTTTCGATGGCTTTGATAGATCTAAGCCTAATTATGCTTATGAGAAGCATTATAAAGATAATAAGCATACAGAAGACGAAAATAATACTATTTCTAATTATATAGAGAGGTTTTCATCAAAGATGAAGATAAATTTTCTCACAAAAACGAAATATAAAAGATGAAAAATCTAGAATCCATAAAATTGATTGTACTTGATGTTGATGGTACAATGACAGATGGTGGCATTTATATTGATAGTAACGGTATTGAACAAAAGAAATTTAATATCAAAGATGGTGCTGGTATTCTTCTTGCAGAATCTATAGGAATAGAATTTATGATTTTAACAGGTCGCAAAAGTGTTTGTGTTGAGCAACGGGCAAAAGAACTTAATATAAAATATGTTTGTCAGGGTATTCATCGCAAAGCTGATTATTTAAAAGATTTCGCTCGAAATAAAGGGCTTTTACCAGAGCACATTGCATATATTGGAGATGATCTAAATGATTTACCAGCTATGTACTTTGTTGGAGTGGCAGCATGTCCGTTGGATGCAGCGGAGGAAGTTAAAACATTTTGTGATTATGTGCTTCCTGCCAATGGTGGAGAAGGTGTTATTCGTGCATTTGTCAATTTATTGCTCAAATCAATTGATAGATTTGAGGAAGCACAAACAAATCTTTTTCCTATTAGGGATTAATAATGGATCAAAGGTATACTAGATTCCGTAATAATACAATACTAGTAATTATTGGTAATATTGGTTCTAAACTCATGTCTTTCATTATGCTTCCATTTTATACAAGATGGTTGCCTATTGAAGGATATGGAACTGTAGATATTATCAATATATATGTATCTTTTTTAATTGGAGTTGCGACATGTGCTATAGCGGAATCTGTATTTATATTTCCCAAGGGTCAACGTGTTGAAAAACAAAAGGAATATTTAAATTCAGGACTTTTGTTTATGATTATGTCTTTTGTTGTCACATTGTGTATTTTCATGCTAATAAAATTTATATGTGATGGTAAGAATATTCACAACTCTTTTATTGATAACATATGGTTGATATATAGTATATTAACAACATCTGCATTACAACAATTAGTTCAACAATTTACTAGAAGTATAGATAAGATAAAGGTTTATAGTATAGCAGGTGTTGTTTTAACAGGACTTACGATAGGTTTTTCTTTTATTTTTATTCCTAAATGGGGCGTTGGTGGATATGTTGCTGCGATGTCGTTAGCTAATGTTGCAACGGTAATATATTCTTTGATAGCTTCAAATTCATATACATATTTCGAATTCCGATATGCAAATATAATGTCGTGTCGAAAAATGTTGAGTTATTCTTTGCCATTAGTTCCCAATAATATTATGTGGTGGCTTGTAAGTGCATTGAATCGTCCTGTAATGGAAATTTATTTGGGAATGGAAGCTATTGGTTTATTTGCTGTAGCAAATAAGTTCCCTTCTGTTTTTTCCAGTGTATTTGCCATGTTTGCAGTTTCGTGGCAAATATCGGTAATGGAAGAATATGGTAAAGACGGCTATAGCCAGTTTTTTAATAAGGTGTTTAGAATTGTTATTTTATTAATGATTTTGGCCAGTTGTTTTATTTCTATCTTAAGTCCATTGATAATTAGTGTTTTTGCGAATGAGAATTATTATGAAAGTTGGAAATATGTACCGGTTTTATCTTTTTCTTCTGTTTTTATGGCTATATCTGGTATGGCTGGAAGTAATTTTTCTGCAACAAAGGAAAGTAAGTATTTCTTTTACTCAAGTGTATGGGGAGCGTTGGCAGCTGTTATTGCTAATATCATATTTATCCCTAAAATAGGTACAATGGGAGCTTGTTTTTCTGTTGTATTGTCCTTTGGGGTAATGTCATTAAGTCGCTGCTTTTATTGTTGGAGATATGTTAAAATTAACAATATCTTGAGACTTATGCTTAGCCTTGTGGGTAATGTTATGATTATAATGTTAACTCTATCTTCTTTGTATACCTCCTTTAAGATAGTAGGGTATTGTTTATCTTTTATCTTTATATTGTATGTTAATGGAGATGTTTTAAAGCAAGTTTTTAGTGTAATTAAAAATGAAATATGAAGTCTATAATAAAGAAAAATGTGTATTGTGTAAATAAATTGTTGGATTTTGTTTTTTTTCTAATATTGGTACTTGTTAAAGGAAAACATAAACATGTATTAAGACTGTCAAGATATAAAAAGAATAGAATAGCAATAATAGCGACTGGACCATCTCTTAAGGAAGACGTGCATTTTATTTTAGATGAAGATTACAAAAAGCAAACAGACTTTCTAATGCTTAACTTTTCGGCTTTTGATTCTTTATTTTTTAAATTGCGTCCACAACATTATTGTCTTGCTGATCCAATGTTTTTTCAAAGTTCATGGAGGGATGAGGAAGTTTTTCGTTTTTTTAATTTATTGAATACTCAAGTAGAGTGGGACATGACCATATATGTTCCAGCTCAGAACTTGAAACAATTTATAAAGTTTTCTCGTTTAGATAATTCTAATATAAAGGTTTTAGGTGTTAATACTATTATATATAATGGATTTGAAAAATTTAGGAATTTTTTTTATCGTGTAGGCTTATCTTCACCACCTCCTCAAACTGTTACCAATCTTGCCATATTTGTTGGTATGAACACAGGATATCAGAATATGGACTTATTTGGAGTTGATCACACCTTTCTTTCTGCTTTGATGGTTAATGAAAAGAATCAGCTTTGTCAGATATATTCTCATAGTTATGATGAAGGAAAAGTCGAATATAAAGTGGTTACCAGAACGGACAATAATAAAGTTTGGAAAGTGGGTGAATATATAATAGCCTGTGGTAACATGTTTCTAAGCCATGATTTACTTGAGAGTTATGCTAAAAGTATAGGTTGTCGTATCATAAATAATACAAAATGCTCAATGATTGATAGTTATGAACGTAAAAATAGATAATTTTTTATCATTGAAATGTATTATAGTGTAATTCTTGGTTTGTATTATGATTAATATGATTAAATGCTTAGTTAGCTATATAATAATACAAATTAGATATTGGAATAAATTGAAATTTCCAATTTCAGCTAGAATTGGTGTGAGGTCCCATTTTGAGGGAGCTAATCGTATTTATGAGAGAAGTTTTTTTTCAGGTAGTATGGGATATGGATCGTATATAGCGGCAGCTTCTTATATAAAAGGAAAGGTTGGACGCTTTACCTCTATTGCTCAAGAAGTTAGATGTAACCCTGGTTGCCATCCTTATACTTATCCCTTTGCCACTACATCTCCTATGTTTTTTTCAACTTTGAAACAGAATGGTCATTCTTTTTCAAGAAAGCAGTTGTATGAAGAATTAAGATATGTTGACGGAACTGATGATGTAGTTCATATAGGTAGTGATTGTTGGATAGGAGAGAGAGCTTTTATTGTAGGAGGTGTAACAATAAATGATGGAGCTGTGGTATTGGCAGGAGCAGTCGTAACTAAAGATGTTCCACCTTATGCTATTGTTGGTGGAGTTCCTGCACGGATTCTGCGTTATCGTTATGATGAAGAAACTATAAATTTTTTGTTGGGGATCCATTGGTGGGATAATGATAAAGAGTGGTTTCTTAAACATTGGGAACTACTTTCTGATATTGATAAGTTGAAGGATTATTATATTTCATCAAAGAGCCTTTAAAGTACCAGTGCATATGGCTGAGATAAAAGAAAATCTTATTTCTGTGATAACGGTATGTTATAATGCTGAGAATAATTTGGAAGAAACTATACTTTCTGTTCTTAATCAGACGTATAGCAATATCGAGTATATTATTATTGATGGAGGTAGCACGGATGGAACCATTGATGTTATTAAAAAGTATGCTGATAAAATAACTTATTGGCAGAGTGAAACTGATAAGGGGATTTATGATGCGATGAATAAGGGAATACAGAAAGCTACAGGTGAGTGGATAAACTTTATGAATGCAGGTGATTTATTCTCGTCAACAACCATTTTGCAACAAATGTCGGATGTAATAAAGCCTGGAACTCGTATATTACGTGGTAATATCATAAGAATATACTCTAAGTTCAAAGTAAAATCTGTTGGTGTTACTGCACAGAATCCTGATCTTTTGGATATGTTTGATAATACTTTTCATCATCAGGCTTGCCTTATACAGAATTCTTTATTTAGAGAGTTTGGCTTATATTCAACAGATTATAGGTTATGTTCGGATTGGAAATTCTTTTTCGATTGTGTTGTGCTTCATAATGTAAAATCCCAATATATTGACTTAACAGTGGCCCATTTTAAAATGGACGGAACAAGTAGTAACAATTCCATTTTATATAAGAAGGAACAAGAAAGCTATTTGAAGGATATATATGGAGTAGAGCTGTTTAATTTGTTACATGAATTGAAAATATATAGGAAGTTGAAAATAATTACTCTTTATTATAAAGGATATTGTTGTATAATGGGGCGTTTGTCGCAGCAGAGCTTCAGCCGTTTACTTATGATAAAGAGATTCGTCTGGAGAGTTTTAGGAGTTAGTGTTAATTAGTTGTTGCATTTATTTTAATTAGAAGATCCTTTGTAAAAAATATAAAGCAATGATACCTAAAAAAATTCATTATTGTTGGTTGAGTAATGATGCTATGCCTGAAAAACTTCAACATTGCGTTGAAAGCTGGAAAAACAATCTTCCTGATTATGAGATTATAAAATGGGATTTAAAAAAGTTTCCATTAGAAAAAAGTATTTGGGTTAGGCAAGCTTATGAGAGAAAGAAATATGCTTTTGCTGCTGATTATATTCGACTATATGCCCTTGTAACGGAAGGTGGTATATATCTTGATAGTGATGTTGAGGTGTTGAAAACTTTTGATGACTTACTGCATCTTCCATTTTTTATATGTAAGGAGAATAGTCCACAAGGTGTTGAAGCTGCAACAATAGGAGCGGAGGCTGGGACTTCTTGGTTGGTAAAATGCCTTGAATATTATAACGAGAAGAGATTTGTTGATAGTAGTGGCAAGGAACAAACTGCGGTGTTGCCATCAATTCTCCAGGATTGTATTTCTCGAAATTTTGATATTTGTTATATCGATAGTCCTTTAGAGTTTAATGTAAAAAAAAATACGGTTTGCGTGTTGCCGATGGATTATTTCAGCCCTAAAAACTATGTAACAAAAAAAATAGTAATTACGGAGAATACTTATTCAATTCATCATTTTGCAGGGACTTGGCAACCTGGTTGGAAAAAAACTTTACTTTATTTATGGGTGCCATTATCTATAAAGTTTCCTCGTTTGGCTGCTTGGTTAAAGCAGAAGATTAGTAATTAAGATTTATTTGATTGACAAAATATCGCGTAGTGCTGAAAAATTGTATTAATAGAAAATTGCTAAGATGAAAATAAGTACTAGGGAACTGGCATTTCTTGTGTACTTTCTGCCATTATTTGCATTGAAAATACTTGATATTACTGCTGATAATAATCTATTAAAGATCACAGCAGGCTGTTGTTTTATATTGTTTGCCATGTATATGTTTTACATGAAATTCAATAATCGGTTGTTGAAATTGTTTCTTTTATTATTGATTTATACGGTAATACTCATTTTTACTTGTGGTAAACAGGGAGCGTTTTTTTCTGTTGTGATGTTGTTAGCTATGAAAGATATTAATATGGATAATAAAAATTATAAGATCTGTTTTTGGGTCGGAACCGTTTTTTTTATTGTTGCATGTTACTTAAATAAGGATGGGGCAGAAGCTGTGCGGTTTATGAATGGAGAATGGGTGAATATGAATAAACGTAGTAATATATTATATGTTGCTTTCACAGCTTTGGTTTCTTTGTACCTTTTGATATATAGAGATAGATTAAATAATATGCGAATATTGGGTGTTGTTATTGTTAACTATCTAATATATATATATGTAGGTTCAAGAACAGGGGTTGTTTCAATTTTCTTTCTCGTAATTCTTATTTTATTGTTTAGGAATCAGTGCTTTAGGAGAATGAAAATTATTAAATATGGATGTATCTTTTCGCCTCTTGTTTGTATGATAATTTCTATCGTTGCAGGGCTGAAGTATGATGAATATAGCTTTCTTAAAATTTTAGATATGATGTTACAGGGCAGAATTGCTCAGAATAATGCTTATTTAGGTCGGTATGATATAAAGCTATTTGGACAACATATATATGAGGGGGCTGAAAATGGTGATTTTTGGAACTTGGATTGTGCATATCTTGATATGTTGATTTGTGAAGGATTGATTTTTGCAGTATTATGGATTGTTGTTAGCACTGCACTAATAAAGTATATGTATAATAATAATAGAATGGTCGAGGTAGCTATATTGGTTATGTATGCTATTTATGGAATAAGTGAAACTTTTCTTTTGAATTGCTTTTTGAATATGTCTCTATTTTTATACGGAGAGTACTTATATATACAGTTTAATAAAATTCCTAATCCTATCCGATGTTAAGTATCGTTTTAATCTATACAGATTTATTGTTATTCCACCATGATTAGTAGATCTGTATTAATTAGAAAAATAATTTCAACAGAAGATTTTCTTCTTGATGAAATATTTGAGAGGCAGGGGCAGATATATACTTTTTTGAACCCTGTGTCATATTTGCTTGCATTAGAAAATAAAGAATTATTTGGTCGATTTGATGGTATTTTTGCCGATGGTTCAATATTGGTTTTAGCCATACGTTTACTATATGGTAAACGAGTAACAAGACGTAGTTTTGATATGACATCTATTGTTCCTAAGTTGTTGGATTATGTAATTGAGAATGATAAAACCATTTATATAGTGGCCTCAAAACAAGAAACAGTAGAGAGAGCGGTCGAGATAATTAGAGAATATTACCCTGCGGTGAAAATTATTGGTTACAGAAATGGATATTTTTCCTCAGAAGAGGAAATGAGAATGGAGGCAGAGCATATTGTAGAATTGAATCCTGATTTCTTAATTGTTGGTATGGGAGTATTGATGCAAGAAGACTTTTTATTTAGAGTGAAGAAAAACGGCTATTTAGGTGTAGGATTCACATGTGGTGGATTTATTCATCAAACTTTTAAAAGTGAAATAAATTATTATCCTAAATGGGTGGATAAGATTAATATGAGATTCGTCTATAGAATGTATAAGGAAAAGCATACTCGCAAGAGGTATCTATTGGCAGCTTTCTTGTTCCCACTAAGATTTATTGGGGAAAGATATAATAAATTGCTTTGTCATCAGAATGAGAAATAGTTGAAAATATTCTATTTTAAACTTTAAATGAGATAGTAATAAAGAAATGGTATAAAATAAATGTTGAAAATGTTGAGATGTAATAAACACGTGAGTGTTTCGAATGTGAGATGAAAAAAATGTAGGTCCCTAGCTTCATGCTGTTTACAGCATGATTCTCCTACATTGTGGATTGGAAATCGTACGACGGTACATTTCTGATCTACGCCCTGACATCGGAGGTTAAAGCCGATGTGAATTTCCCACTAT
>OGOR01001297.1_pt1 | contig 14431 bp, 15 predicted proteins | sample 1552771 | NCBI WGS metagenome assembly OGOR01 (sample SAMEA2580124, study PRJEB22360) | human gut metagenome | biome: human gut; feature: human-associated habitat; material: faeces | place: Denmark | collected 2008/2010
GCCCTTCTTGTCTTTTTTAGGTAATAATCGCTTCTCAAATTTTTCATCCAAGAATTTTTTCTTTTCTTTTTTACTCATAGCCTCTAACTTATCCACATAAACCGAATAATCATCACAAACCTTGTCAATATCTCCCATTTCAACAAGTTGCCCACCTTCGATCCACATTCCTGTTTTACAGAATTCACGAACCTGACTTAACGAGTGAGAAATAAAGAAGATTGTTTTTCCTTCTTCATCTCTTAATTTCATCATTCGTTTCATACATTTCTTCGCAAAACCTTTATCACCAACACTTAATGCTTCATCAACAATAAAGATATCTGGATTTAATGCGAGTGAAATAGAGAAGCCTAAACGTGATTTCATACCTGATGAATATTTTTTAACTGGTTGATATAAGAAATCACCTAATTCTGCAAAATCAATGACATCATTCGTGATTTCCTGGATACGTTTCTTTCTTAACCCCATCAAAGCTCCTTTAACGTTGATGTTTTCTAGTCCTGTTAATTGTTGGTTCAATCCTGTGTTAATAGCAATCAATGCTTGTTCTCCATTAATTTTCATCGTACCACTATTGATTTCCGAAATTCCTGACAACAATAAAGATAAAGTTGATTTACCAGAACCATTGGTTCCCAAAATTCCAACAACATCACCTTTTTTCACTTTGAAAGATACATCTTTTAAGGCATAGAACTCTTTTTTATCTGTTTTATATTGATTGTTTTTATTTCTTAAAGTATAGATTTTTGAAATATTTTCGACTTCAACAGCATATTCTTCTTTAGACATAAAAGCCTCCTTAAATCATATCAATGAATTTCTTTTTGAAGGTATACATTAAAAAGCATCCTAGCGCAAAAATTGCAAAAACTAAACACCAGAAATAAAGTGTAATTGCAGGATGATCAAAAACATTTCTTCCATAGAATACAGCATCTCTATATCCTTGAATAATATAATAAACTGGATTTACCTTTACAAGCTTATTTAGAATACTCGCAAATGGAACATCTGGTTTAAAATGACAATCCCATAAGATTGGAGAAAAATACATCAACATGCGCATGATTGAAGAAATAAATTTCTTTACATCACGCCACAACATAGTAAGTACAGATAATACAAGTGAAATCGCTTCTCCAAGCATAAATGCACAGAACATATAATAGATGATCCATAACCAATTTAGATTTGGATACCACCCACTTAAAATTAAAGTGACAAATGTGATAATCAACATCACAAAGTGATTAAACAATTCTTTTAAACAAACGGTTGCCGGTAAAACAGATACAGGAAACTTCATTCTTGTGATGACATTTGTTTTTGAGAATACCGCAGAACACCCATCTACAATGCATGGACGGATATACCACCATACACTAAATGCCACAACAAGCCATGGTAAATATTCTACAGTGATGCCTCTGTATGTCTGAGCTTTTCTTCCCCAGGCAATACCAAACACTAGCCAATATGTGAAAACTTGGATAGCGGGAGAGGCAAAGTTCCAAAAAATACCAAATTTTGAATCTCTCATATCTGACAACAATTCATATTTTGCGATACAGAAAATACGATAAACATTTGAAAAATTCTCTTTTATAACATATGAAATGCTTTTAAACATATAAAAATTCTCCTTAACAACTTCTAGTTTATCAAATTTTTCATAGAAAAAAAATCTGCATGACGCAGATTTTCTTGCATTCCTTCTCCTTTCCACTTTAATTCTAACAATTCAATGTGAATTTATTGTGAAAAGAGCGCTTTTTATTCGTTTTCTTCTTCGTCCATTTCTTTTTCTACTTCGTCTAATTCATCTTCAATCAATTCTGAATCTTCTTCATCCTCATCATCTTCATCGATTGCGATAGAATCTGTATCCATAACACTTTCTGAATACGTGTGACGTGAACGCAAATCCCAAGTATTTTGTGACATGTTCAAGAAACGTCCGTCTAAAGATAGATCTGTATAAAATTGAGCAATATTATCTTCAAACTGCGTTTGATTAAACCCCATTTCCTGACTTACATCTTTCCAAAGATCAACAAAAGGCATAGATCCATTATTATTTGTCAATACTTGATATGCAACTTCAATCATAGACTTTTTCATAATTCAATAAAACTCCTCTTAATACTTACATTGATTCAACGGCTTCAACACCAATACATTCTAATGCGTTTGCCAAAACAATTTGTGTTGCCTTTACTAAGGCTAGACGTTGTGCGCTTAGTTCTAAATTATCACGATCTACAACTTTACATGCGTTATAGAAACTGTGGAACTTACTAGCTAAATTTTGAATATAGTGACACATTTTGTGAACTTGACGAGATTGAGCAGTTTCAACGATTACTTTATTGAATTCTTGTAAAGACTTCATTAATTCAATTTCTTTTTCGTTTGTCAAATCTTCAAAACTTGTTGCCAATTCAATATCCTGTGCCTGTTTTTGAATAGAACACATACGAGCATGAGCATATTGTGCATAGTAAACGGGGTTTTCATTTGATTTCTTAGTTGCCAATTCAATATCGAAATCTAAATGTGAATCCAATGCACGTTGTACAAAGAAATAACGAGCTGCATCAACACCTACTTTTTCGCATAGTTCATTAATTGTTGTTGCGTTTCCTAAACGTTTTGACATCTTCATTTCTTCACCGTTTGATACTAAACGAACCATCTGGATAATATCAACATGCAATTTATCCGCATCATTTCCTAATGCTGTCATGCTTGCTTTTAAACGAGGAATATATCCATGGTGATCCGCTCCAAAAAAGTCAACCAACATGTCAAATCCACGTTGACATTTATCGTTGTGATACGCGATATCTGGAACTAAATATGTTAATGAACCATCTTGTTTTCTTAAAACACGATCTTTGTCATCTCCAAATTTTGTAGTTTCAAACCACAATGCTCCATCTTTTTCGTATACATATCCTTTTTCGTTTAATTCATTGATAGCTGCTTCTACTTTACCAGCATCACGAATGCTTTGTTCACTTGACCAAACATCAAAGTGTACACGATAACGATCTAAGTCTTTTCTAATTTTATCTAATTCAAATTTGATTCCTTCTTTTCTGAAGAATTTCAAATTCTCTTCTGTTGGTTCTAAGTATGTTTGTGGATATTCTTTCGCCAATTCATATCCTTTTTCTTCAACATCCTTACCCATGTATCCGTCCTGACCAATTTCAGTTGGAATTCCTTGTGCCTGACGATAACGAGCATTTAATGATAATGCTAAGTTTGTGATCTGATTACCAGCATCATTCACATAGTATTCACGAGTTACATCGTATCCAGCTTTTTTCATGATACGAGCACAACTATCTCCCCATGCAGCTCCACGAGCATGTCCTAAGTGTAATGATCCAGTTGGATTGGCACTAACATATTCCAAATCCACTTTAATGCCGTTAGCTGGCTGTTGTCCATAGTTTTCTTTCTGAGCTAACACTTCAGAAATAACTGTACTAAAACGGTCTTTTGATAATGTAAAGTTTAAGAAGCCAGGTCCTGCAATTTCTACGTTAGAAACCATTTCCAATGAGAATGCATCTAATATACTTTGTGCAATCATTCTTGGATTCTGGTGTAATTGACGAGTTAATTGCATCGCAACATTACTTGAGAAATCGCCGTGATCTTTATTTTTTGGTGTTTCGACCACAATGTTTTGTACATCTAAATCTAAATCAAATGCTTTTTTTACTGCATTTTGAATGGCCTGCTTTAATTCAACTTCAATTGACTGCATATGTATCCTCCTTATTTATATATAGTACAAAGTGAAATTCTTGTTTTTCATTCCCTTGTATAAGACTGTATTTAACTTCTACACAATTTTCATCTACATCATAATGACTTGTATGACAATCCAAATCTATTTTTCCAAATTCAGTTTCTATGTGACCTTTTGTTTGACTATTTAAACGTAATGTCAAATTCACAATAATATCCGATTCACTACGAATTACCAATCCTTTTTTCCAAATTCTCCATTCGAAATGATGTGTATCATTATTAAAAGAAACTAATAGACCTTCATTACCAGAAAAGTCAATCTTAGCCTCTCCTTTATACAATGTTTGATTCGAAATTTTATCAAATAAATGTACCTGATTTGTCATAGCTAGTGCATAATATCACACTCTGATTTTTTTGCAAGAAAATTTATTAAAAAACATAACAATTTAATGAAAATATACCAAAATTAATCTAAAATTCTCTTTTTTTTATAAAATTACACTCTTTTTTCACAAATGAAAATGGTAACACATCCTATGTTACCGTTGTTTTTAAAGTATTTCTTTTGGAAAATAAATACGCTTATTTGTTTGATTTTTCATTTTTAATAATGCCTTAACAATCTGTGAACAACTCGATAAAGATACCCGTTCTTTTTTAGAATCTAACATCCATATTATTTGATTCTCATCATTTTCTGTATAAGGCAAATATGCTTTAGAATGTGAAATAGCTTCATAATAGTAATAATCTAAGTCATATCCGGAGGCCACCAATTTATTCTTGATTTCTTGAATTTGTTGGTGACTTGGATCTTCTATCCACTCAAATAAATGACGATTCAAAATTCGATTTGCGAAATCCTTTAGAATTTCATCTTCACATCCTAGAGCTTGTTGAAAACCATAGAACATTCGATGTTCATCCATTAAATAAAAATCCTTATTCGATAACTCGCCATTCAATAATGGTTCAAATACTTCTATGTTTCGTACTTGTGCATATCGTTTAAAGAATTGTTGAATCATAATTTCATATGATTTGGCATCTGGATGAAGGTAAACCTGCCAATACATGTGGTATCTTGCCATAATATAGTCTTCAATACTGTGCATTCCACTCATTTTCACACATAGGGAATCATTTTTTACTCGTAAAGTACGCAAGATTCTTTCCAAATCAAAATTTCCATAGCTTGTACCTGTTTCGTAGGCATCTCTTAATAGATAATCCATTCGATCCGCATCCAGTTGTGAACTAATCATTTGATACATCATTGGTTTTGCATGTTGATGTGTTAGAATCAACACAATATTTTGTGGAAGAGCCTCATCCTCTTTAATAAGTGCTTTATGAATTTCTGTTTCTGGATCCAAAATTAAATCACAAGTCATTTGTTCATGATGTTTCTTGTGAAGTGTTTCAAAGAAGTGAGAAAATGGTCCATGTCCTAAATCATGCAACAGAGCAGCACATAAAACCTGAATTTTTTCATATTCACTTAAAGTAGCCGCAATTGAATCCACTTCTTCACACATTCGCCTTGTGATTTCATATACACCTAAACTATGAGAAAAGCGGGAATGCTCCGCCGTATGATAGATTTGAAAATCCCCACCCAATTGATGAATGCGATGCAATCTTTGAAATTCTTTTGCGTTGATGCAATCCCATATCACTTGATACTTCACATGAATATATCCATGCACAGGATCTCTTAATACTTTGGTTTCATTGGTTTTGTTAAACATGGCCATACCCCCTTTAATGCTTCTACAAGCATTTTATCAGATTTAAAGAAGTTATAGTCATATATATGATTTGGAGTTGTCCAAATATATTCTGAATGCACACTTAATTTTGTTGGTTTTTCATTAGAAGTACATGTGAAACAAGTTAAGTGAATTTCATATCCATCTTGATAATCCACGCTAGAAGCTAAATATTGCACATTGTAAATGTCAATATCACATTCTTCTTTCCATTCCCGAATTAATGCCTCTTCTTTTGTTTCACTTTTCTCAACTTTTCCACCAGGAAATTCAAAGAAACCTTTGCTTGAACCATAATTTCTTTGGGCAATCATCACTTTTCCATCAATCACAAGCGCTCCACACACAACATTAAGCTTGTTCATCTTCGATTCTTTCTTCGTGTATAATTTCAAACAACAGTTGGGCATTTTGTTTCGAAACTTGTTTTTGAATATCTAATACACGAATTTCAAGAAGTCTTGCTCCAAAACGAATACGTATTGTATCTCCTATTTTTAATTCTGTACTCGGTTTTGCCACTCGATCATTGACCCAGATACGTCCTTGTAAAGCTAATTCTTTAGCAGCTTCTCTTCTTTTTAAGATTCGTGCTGTTTTTAAATATTTATCTAATCGCATCAAAACTCTCCTTCTAATTTATCAATAACCTGTATCAACAATTCAATATGTTTCTTTAATCGTTTAGAAATCATGATCTTAATTTTTCCACTCTCTAATTTCAAATTGATCTTTCGACTAATATCATTAATAGCACCAAACAATTTAACACCATCACAATTCTTTGACCATTCAGCACTCATTGTGATTGTAACGACGTCATCTGTTTCTTTTAATGATTCAACACCTTCTCGATTCACAAAGAAACCCAGTTTTTTCTGTTCAAACAATTGTTTTACTTCATTTGGAATATGACCAAATAAGTCTTCAACACGTTTTTCATATTCAATCAACTCGGTAAGACTCTCTGTTTTCTTAATGTGTTGATAGATTTCCAATTTATCTCCATCATTATCTGTGAATTGTTTAGGAATATATCCCGATAACTGTACTTGGGCCACTTTATCATTCTTTTTATTCTCAATTGGCTTGCCTTGCTTTTTCTTAATGGCACTTGCCAACATTTCAAGGTATAAATCCAATCCTACATCATCAATAAATCCTGCTTGTTGCGGCCCAAGCATGTCTCCGGCTCCACGAATTGTTAAATCTCGCATAGCCACTTTATATCCACTGCCTAAAGATGTAAATTCTTTAATGGCTTTTAACCTTTTATGTGCCTGTTCTGTTAATTCTTTTTGTGGCTGTACCAATAAATAACAATATGCGATTTTTTCACGACGCCCCACACGACCTCGAATCTGATAAAGTTGAGACAATCCAAAACGATCGGCATCATCAATGATCATCGTATTCGCATTCGCAATATCTAGTCCAGTTTCAATAATTGTTGTACAAACTAAAATTTGATATTTCTCTTGTTCAAAATCAATCATCGTCTGCTCAATATCATTCTTATCCATACGTCCATGTGCCACTGCTACTTTGGCATCAGGGAACATATTCTGAATATTTTTAGCTACAGAATAGATATTCGATACGTGGTTATACAAATAAAAAACTTGTCCTCCACGAGATAATTCTCTTTGAATGATTTCTTTCACGACACTCTTTTTATTTTCCATCACATACGTTTGAATTGGATGACGATGCAATGGTGGTGTATTCAATTGTGAAATCGTACGTACCCCAATCAAAGACATCTGTAAAGTTCTAGGAATTGGTGTTGCACTTAAAGATAAAACGTCGATTGTGTTTTTCATCTCTTTAATTTTTTCTTTGTGCTCAACTCCAAATCGCTGCTCCTCATCAATAATCAATAAACCTAAGCTTTTATATTGAAAAGATTTATTCAATAATTTATGTGTACCAATAATAATATCAACTTGCCCGTCCGCCAATTCTTTTTTAATCTGACTCATTTCTTTTGTTGGCACAAAACGATTCACTACGCGAATATTAGCACCTACATTTTCAAAACGCTTTATAAACGTCTGATAATGTTGCATAGATAAAATTGTAGTTGGGCACAGTAAAGCTACTTGTTTATTATTCGAAATAGCCTTGAATGCAGCACGCATAGCTACTTCTGTCTTACCAAACCCTACATCTCCACATAATAAGTGATCCATTGGTTTTGGCTTTTCCATTTCTCGTTTGATTTCTTCTGTAGCTTTTATTTGATCTGGTGTTGCCTCATATTCAAAGGCTTCTTCAAATTCTCTTTGTAGATCATCATCTTTACTGAACGCAAAACCAATATCTTCATTTCGCTTCGCATATAACTCAACTAATCGAGACGCAATTTCTTCAACCTTTTTAGAAACCTTTTCCTTCGTCTTTTTCCATTTGTTAGAACCCAATTGCGATAATTTGATGCCCACACCTTCTTTGGACACGTATTTTCTTACCAACTGAAATTGTGATAATGGGACAAATAATTCATCGCCTCCATTGTATAAAACATGTAAATAATCTAATGTCTTTCCTTTTATTTTTCGCGTTGTAATTCCAACATATTGACCAATACCATATTGTTCATGTACAACATAATCGTTTGGTTCTAGTTCAAGAATATTCTGTAAAATCTGACCTTGTTTAAATGTTTTCTGATAACGCTTAATTTGACTAGGATGATGAAATAATTCCTGTTGTGTATAAACAGAAATATCTTCATATGTAAATCCTTCATAAAAGTCATCTTCAATAAATGTGATATTCCTATGAATTGAATAAGCTTTTAAGGCTTCCTGCACTTTTTTTGTATGTTCCTCATCCAAAGAAATATAGATATTTTCCCCTTTTAGATTTTCTAGAATTTGAATCAATGGTTGATCTGATTTTTCTAATGTCTCTATTTTTGAGAAGATTGGATGTTTAAAATCTAAGAAATCATGGAACATCTGAATCGTATGTTCTTTTTCAAATGCAAATATGTCATGGAACATACCATACTTAGGTAAATATTGATGGGATTCAACCATTTCCTGAATAAAAGATATCGTTTCTTCATTCAATTTTTTATATCCACTTTCCACTTCTTCCTGACTTGAGAAAATAATGTGTCCATTGACATAGTCAGTTAATTTATTTGCATTTAAATAACTAAAATAAATATACAAATGTGGATCAATATCATAGTTTTCTATAGAAATCTTATCTTTTTCAATATAATCCAATAAGAAGTTATAATCATCTTGAATTAATTTTGCCTGTTGTTTTTCTAATTCAGAATCAATTTCTTTTTGAAGATATTCAATCTGATCATCTGTAAACAATAAATCTGTAGCTGGATTAATCAATACTGCATCTATTGTTTGAATTGTTCGCTGAGTTTCTTCGTGAAATAAACGAATGGATTCAATCATTGTATCAAAAAATTCAATACGAATTGGATGTTCATATTCAAGGCAATATACATCAACAATTCCTCCGCGACTTGCGTATGTACATGGACGATCTACATAATTGACCTTTGTATAGCCGGCACGATTTAGTTTTTGTTTCAATTCTGCAATCGTAATTTCTTGATCTACTTCAAATTTGAAACAAAGACTTTTAAATAATTCTTTATCGGGTAAGTAACGCAAAAAGGCCGCCGTATTACATATAATAATACGTGGCTTATCTTCTTTCACAAGCTGAGTTAATACATAGAGTTGTTCTTGTTTATCTTCTGGACTTGAAGCGATGGCTTGAACACGCAAAGATTCTTCCATCACAAATAATAATGTATCATTAATAAGTGGTTTCAATCTTTGATAGAGTTGTTGCGCTTCATAACGATTTTTTTTAACTACAATTCGTGTTTGTTTATCCTGCATAAAAGCACTGGCCATACATAAAGCTTCTTCATTTGGAAATAAGTTACCAATATTATTGCCAAATTGAAGCATTTGTTGAGCTACTGGATTAGACTGTAATTTATTTAATATTGTATCTTTCAAAAATACCACCTTCTACTTCTTATTATACCTGTTCATTGTGTCACTAAAAGAGTGTTTTATTGAAAATTTAGCTGCTTTCGCGGCTTGTTCTAAAGCATGATTTAAATCCTCTTGTTGTTCTTGAGGGAATTTACCTAGTACCCAATCTACAACTGGAATCAATTTATCTTTACCAATTCCTATGCGAATACGATCAAATTCCTGTGTGCCAATATGAGAAATAATACTCTTGATTCCGTTATGACCACCAGCACTACCTTTTTGACGCAAACGAAGTTTTCCAACAGGCATATCCATATCATCATATAATACAAGGATATCTTCAGAAGGCACTTTATAGAAATCCATGCATTGTCTTAATGCGATACCACTATTATTCATATATGTGGTTGGTTTTAATAAAATTATGTCTTCTCCATCAATTTTCTTTTTTGCAAAATAAGCCGAAAACTTTTCCTGATTAAAATCCATTTCTAGCATTTGTGCCAATTTATCAATCGCCATAAAACCTGCATTATGACGTGTATTTTCGTATTCTCTACCAATATTCCCTAATCCAATAATAATTTTCATGAAGCCCTCCTTCAAAAAAATAACGGGATAATCCCGTTATTCTTCATCTTTTCCTGGTGTATATAAAATGTGTAAACGGCGTCCTTCGCCTTCACCTTCACTCTTAGTAGAAATATCTTTCATTCCTGCTAAAGCATTGTGAATTGCCTTTCTTTCATCGGCTGGCATTGGATCTAATACTGCATCTACTTTTGTACGACGTACATCTTTTGCGATGCGAACTGCCATTTTACAGATTTTTTCGTATCTTTCTTCCTTATAACCATTCACATCGATTAAAAGTCCGATACGCTTTTTGAATGCTGCACTTACTGCAGCTTTAACTAAACGATTGAATGCTTGTAAAGACTTACCCGCTTTACCAATCATAATCGCATTGTTTTTTGTATTTACAGTAATACGATAGAAACCATGATCATTTTCAATTTCAACAGTTCCATCTAATTCTGCATTGTCAAAATATGTTTGAATATATGACTTAATGAAATCTTCAATATCTTTTGGGCAATATGCTTCAATTTCAATTGTTTTTCCGATTCCTAAAAAACCACTTTTTTCTTCTGTAACTTCATAATGAAGTTCTTCTTTTGTACATCCTTTAGCATCGCAAGCAGCTGCTAAAGCTTCATCTAAAGTTTTTCCAGTAAATTTAGCAAATTCCATATGTTATACCTACTTTTTGTTCATAACTTTGTGTAGGATCAATGATTGACATACACGAATTACACTTGATACTAGCCAATAGAATGACATCGCCATTGGCCATGAAATATACATAATACAGATCATTGCTGTCATAAAGTACATTGACATGTTCATGCTGTTAGCCATAGGATTTGTTTGTTCCTGTGCATATTTTTTAACTTTAACGTTATCTTTCTTATCTTGCCATTTCTTTAACCATTGAGGTATTTTCATTGATACAATATAGAAGATAACCATCAACACATAAATTGAGATATATGCGATATCGAATGCTTTAAATCCATCAAGTGGAGTACCTGCTAAAGAAATACCCATAAAGCTTCCGCTAACAACACTTACTGAACGCATTGTTGCATAATACATACCCATCATAATTGGTAGCTGAATGAAAGTAATTAACATTGAACCAAATGGGTGAATATCGTATTTTTGATAAATATTCTGCATTTCTTGAGCCATCTGCATTTTAGAACGTTCATCTGTTTTATCTTTATATTTATTTTGAATCTTTTGAATTTCAGGTTGAATTTCCTGCATTCTTTGTGTAGACATTTGTGATTTACGTGTAAATACAAATACAAGCATCTGAATTAACAATGTTGTTAAAATGATACCTACACCGGCATCTGTTTTTGATGAAATTAAGTTAATAATTTGTGCGATTGGCCAAACAATTAAACCTTCAAACCATCCTTTAGACATAGAATTTTTAAAAGTTGTTGGTTGAATTGTATATTGTCCATCTTTGATATTCTTTTTAATTTCTTTCTTTAATTTCTTATCAGAAATGTCTTTGTAATTGATTTTACTTGCATCAATTGTAGTTTCTTCACTTGCAATAATTTGGTCTGCTAATGTTTTTCCATCTCTACCTCTTGGATTTGCACAAGCCGTACATGTTAATAATACCAACATACATAGAAAGACCAATTTTGCTTTTTTCTGCAAAAATTGTTTCATTTTTTTATTCCTCTACTTTTTCAAAAATCTTTTATTTATCCGATTTTGATTTTCTTTCATTTCGTTTTTATTTTCTTCGAACGACTTATTTGCGTAGGCAGGTCGGACTATAATAATAAGATCATATCCCTCTTCAAATGTAAAAATATCATCTACTATACTACGAAGCTGTCTTTTCACTTTATTTCGACAGACCGCATTTCCTAATTTTTTGCCAACACTGATTCCGACTCTTGCATGGTCTAGTTTACGTTTTTGAAAATAACAAACAAAAGACGACGACTTAACAAATTGTCGATTCTGGATGATGGAAGAAAACTCATAGTTTTTTAATACACGAAATTCTTTTTTCATGTTATTTCCCTATCCAGACAAAAAAATCACCTAGCAGGTGATTTCTATGCGGATAAAACCTTTCTGCCTTTCGCTCTTCTTCTAGAAAGAACGTTACGTCCACCAACAGTTGCCATACGAGCACGGAAGCCATGAACCTTTTGGTGTTTTCTCTTACTTGGCTGATATGTTCTTTTCATCTTGATTACACCTCTCAGTCTTTTTCTTCATTCTAAATTTTCAAATAAGATTGCTCAGACATTATAAACATAAATTAAAATGATTGTCAATAAAATAATTGTCACTTATGCTTACTTTTCAGTATTTCATATGCTTTTTGAATTAAACGATACATAAATGGATAAACCGGTATATCAAATTCTCCTATCATTTCATTTATAGTTGGATTAAAGTTATCTTTAAATTTTGTCAATCCATCATCTAAAGATCCTTCTACACCACCCATATTACTCCATAAACATCCTCTATCAAATGCCCATTTAAAGTTTTCAACATATCTTTATATTGAGGCATAAATTTTTTGAATCTTTCGTCCATTCCTTCATACAACATTTCACAAGTATTTCCAAATTGAATACTTAAAATACCTGCAATCGCAATTTCTTTATCTTCTTGACCAAATTCATCAAAAATTTTCTTATATTCATTAATATCTTTATTTACACTTTGTAACTGGTCTTCTAAACGATGTAACTTCTTTTTAGAATTTTCAGGTGTTGCAGCCATTTCTTTTTCAAGCTGTATCTTCTTTTCCTTTGCCTCTTGATCTAATTGATATACGTTGCAAGTCGCTAAAAAAGATGACGCTTCCTTCAGAATAATTTTCTAATAATGTCTTGAAATATTCTTTATCTCTTAACGCAACGCCTTTTCTTGATTCCGTCAATTCTACAAGTCGGCTGAATTCATCTAGCAATTCACCTTGTCCATGAATAATTTGAACATTTCTACGCTCTGCATTCTTAATTAAACGTTTCGTATGTTTTGGCAATGTTTCCTCTATATTTTCATATGAATATACATTCGATTGAAATCTAGGCTGTACTGTATCCGCAATACTCATTGTATAGCCATGATGTATAGCTTTACAGCTTTTGAATATTTTTAAATATGTATCTGTATCTTCGTATCGATTTGTATTATATGATTTTGAATCATAATCATTAACATGAATAGCTGGATCAAATTTAATAAAGATACAATATTCTTTTTTGGCGACCTTTTTTAATTGATCAAAATAATATTGAACAAGCACGTTATCCCTATAATCCATAATAGGACCTCTAGGTAAATAGTACATACAAAATGATAATGGCAATCTTTTGATCAACACTAAACCTGTTGCGACTAATACATTGTCTTTATACACACCTGTATACATGTGATCCCAATTACTTTTTACTTTTGCCCAATTATAGCTTTGTAGTAAATTACAATATTCTGTTTTTTCACAAATTCATCAAATTCTTCACGGTTTATATCTTAAAAAAATAAATACGACATATCAAATTCAATCCTTACTAGGATATAATAGATAGTCGTACTTAAATCATGCTTAAATTATTTGTGCTTTGCGTTTCTTTCCTTAATCTTCTTATAAAATTTAAATGCAACATTATACAATAATGAATTAACCGGAATATCAAATTCACCAATGTATTCATTGATTCTAGGATGATATATTTCTTTAAAATCAACAAGTCCTCCCTTAAGAGTTCCTTCAATTCCACCCATATTACTTGTTTTGCATCCAAGTTCAAAACATTTTTCCATTGTTTTATACCAAGTTAAATAGGGGCCCATCAAACGTTTAAAATCTTCATTCATTCCTGCATATAAAATTTCTGATGTATGTCCATATTTTACAGTTAGTGTTCCACAAACACAGACTGTTTCACCATATGTTTTCACATCTTCTTCATATTTACTGATTTTCTTCTCTAATGAGTCTTTTAATTCTTCCAAGGTAAAACGTTTCTTCTTTGCGTTCTCTGGACAACTTTCTAAATCTAGTAAACACTGTTCATATCTTTCTTTTGTCTCTTTTAACATATCGTGGATATGGAAATAGGCTAAAGTGATAAATGCATCATCTGCATATGTATCTAAAAGTAATTCATAATACTCTTTTGTTCGTAAAGAAATTCCTTTTCTTTCCTCTGTACATTTCATGACTTTATCAAAGTCTTCTAATAATTCTTTGTGTCCAAATTGAATATCTAAATTTTGTTTCTGAGCAATTTTAATATTCTTTTTCCCTTTTTTAGATAAATTGTCCAT
>OGOR01001298.1_pt1 | contig 14429 bp, 6 predicted proteins | sample 1552771 | NCBI WGS metagenome assembly OGOR01 (sample SAMEA2580124, study PRJEB22360) | human gut metagenome | biome: human gut; feature: human-associated habitat; material: faeces | place: Denmark | collected 2008/2010
CCCATCTGCAAGCTTCGGGGTTTATCAACGACCATCTGACGGATTGCATTTGCCGGAAAGGGTAAGATAAGGCATCCCCTCTTCATCAAACCGGACCGGAATCCAGAGATATCCCGAATACATTAGGCTCTTGGGCCGCCAAATATCGGCCATGAAAAGGTAGCGGTTGCCGGGAAGCTGCAAAATGTAAGTGCTTTGACCGCCGAAAGTCCGCTCACTTCCCTCGCCCTGGCAGGGATTGGGATGCTGTTTCCACGGTCCCCAGATGGAAGGAGCCGAGAACAGACGCGCCGCATTGGGCGCCCAGCCGGTACAACCGGAAGTTATCATCCAGTAAGTGCCGTCTTTCTTGAAGATGGCCGGTGCCTCATTGTGTCCCCCCGGAAAGAGACGGACATATTTTCCGGAATGTCCTTGATAGTCATCTGTCAGTTCGGCTATTTGCAAGGTCAGATTCTCTTCCGAAGAGTAGATATGATAAGCTATCCCATCATCGTCAACATACAATGTCATGTCACGGGACATCTGTCCGCCCTCCAAGTCACGCTTCACGAACAACCCCTTATTTACAGCCTCTCTCCACTCGGGTGTCCACCATTCTTCAAACTGTTCCATATTCCACTGCATGTCCCGTTCTTCCTCCGTCATATTCAGCGGAAATATTCCAGGGCAGACACGACTCGAAGAAACAAAACAATAAGGTCCCGTCGGAGAATCACTGACAGCCACTCCCGCACGGGCAGCCTCATAGCCTTTACCCTTCAGCTCCAAATGAAACCACATGACAAATTTCTTCGTCCTTTTGTTGTAAATCACCTTGGGACGTTCCATAATACAGCCTTTCTCTATTTCATTGCCCGCTTCTTCCGATACAGACAAGGCCACCCCCTCGTATCTCCAGTTACATAAATCGGTAGAAGAGTAGCAAGTTACTCCCACTTCCGTAGAGAATCCCTTTGCCGGACGGTGTTCACCGAACCAATAATATTTACTGTCAAATAACAGTATACCACCACCGTGTGCATTAATATACTCCCCGTTTACATCGTTCCACACTCCGGCCGGAACCATTTCGTCCTTTCCCTTTAAGGTGAAATCATTTTGTGCCTGTAGGCCGGTGATTGACGCTACGATAACCAACCATGCCCCTAAAAACTTGAAATTAAAATTAGTCATACTCTGTCTTGTTTCTATTTATAAAGAAGGGAGCAGGACGCCTTCTCACCGGAAAGTGTATCCTACCCCCTAAATCAAATACCTATTGAAAAATGCCTTTATTTCTCAGCCGGCTGGTCAGCTACCACCGGCCAATAAGGATTCTGGTAAAGAATGGAAGTCGATACATCCGCTCCCGAAGTGGCTGTCAACTGGAATTGCTTGATCATGATAGGATTCAAATAGTGTGCCATTTTCCAAGTACAGCCGTTATAGGCAGACTGGTTGCTGCTTCTCTCGAACGGACGGAGATACTCACTCTTGTCTTTCGATGAGACATTAGCCTTGTCTGTCCCGTCAGCAACCAAAATGGATTTTCCATTATCATCCAGATACCAGTCCTCCATCGGAGTATTCCACAAATGCATACCTTCCAGATGGCTGGGAGCAGTCATCAGTTGGTCCATAGAACGCCAACGGCACAAGTCCATGTAGCGAAGACCTTCAGCCAGGAACTCGCAACGACGTTCACGACGGATATTATACAGAGTCTTGTCAGAGATGACACTTCCACCCGTATAGGCTCCCCAATCATTTTCAGCCTCCTTGCTCATGTCCGTTGCAGCGATAGTCTTGTCAAAATCAGTACTGATGCCGGCACGTTGACGAAGTACAGTCCAATATTCACGAGCCGTAGCATCCAGCGTTCCATTGAGCAGATAACTTGCTTCCATATAATTCAGCAGAGCCTCAGCCGCACGGAAACATACAGCTGCCGTATAACCACCGCCATTGGCATAATACTTACGGTTGAATGAACCACCCTTGCGCAATGCATAGCCGGTAGCATAGCCACGCTCACCGTCACCACTCGTAATGGCCGGATAGGGCTCTTCCATCACAACTTCCGTACCTTCATTATTATCAACTTCAAAAAGGATGTTCTTCTGTCCCGGTTCTTTCAGGAAGATACTGAGACGCGGGTCACGGTTTACACGTACATCAGCAACCGTCTTGTCGCCCATATAATAGCCGTCACCATCCGCATAAGAACCGTGAGCATAAACCGGAGTACCATCCTTCATCAGGAAATTCTGTACGAATCCACGGGTCAGACCGATACGGTAATTACCACGTCCGGCAGCGGCATTGATGTTATGAGTAGAGAGTCCGCGGGCATACTGGCGCCACAACAGTACTTCCTTCACATCCGAAAGGTCTTCTTGTGCAAACATATCAAAGTAAGGATTTGACGGGTCATCAGCTGATTGTTGCAACACACCGGTATTCTCCGTCAAACTCCCTTTGTATTTATCTGCTACAAGTTTGGAAGCCTCTACGGCCTGTTCCAAGAAGTACTTCACTTCATTATCAATGTTTCCGCTCGGATACTGATAATTGTTGTGAAGAGATGCCCCCGGCCAGCCTTCTCCACCAGGTACGAATGCCGTACCCTTGAAATTCTGCAACCAAGTAGCCTCGAACAGTGCCACACGTGACTTAACCAGCATCGCAACATCCTTATTGATACGGGTCGTCGCCATATCGACATCACTCATATAGGCATAAGCCTTGTCAAGATCGGAAATGATGAAACGTGCCACTTCATTACGCGGAAAACGTTTGCTGGCTTCACGGAGAGCTTCCATCTCATCGGCAAGCGGTTGGTTGATAATCGGGAAGTCGCCGAACAACTGGAGCTTCTTAAAGTACTCGTAAGCACGCAGGAAGTACATTTCTCCGATATAGTGCTTGATGGTGGCTACACTCCCGGAAATTGTATTTTGTGAACCGCTCATGTCCTCACCGAATTTGGGAAGTGCTTCAGACAAAAAGAAATTAATACGATAGATGCGTTCGAACTTCCAATTGTCACTTTCGCTATGAGGTACTTTCCAGCGATCCTGGGTATAGCGGTCATTGGCATTCACCTCTATCTGGTTATCGGTTCCTTTGTCTTCACCGAAGATGCCATAAGTCCACTGGCCGAATGACGGAAGGACATTGGGATATTCATCATTCAGATTGGCTTCCAACTGGGCCGCAGTGGAGTAATAGGTTTCGGGAGAAATGCTTGACATCGGCTCTCTGTCCAGAAAATCATCGCAGGAAGTCGTTCCGGCAATCACTGCCATTGCCATGAACGCTTTTACAATATATCTATAATTCGATTTCATAATATTCTTCATTATTTATGGGATTAAAGTGATACGCTAAGTCCAAAAGACCAAGTTCTTGAAAGCGGGTATGCATTACCGGCACTCTTGATAGGTGCAGAAGCATTGCTGTCCGTGTTACCACCGCTGATGGTTTCGGGATCGAACAACTTGCTCAGTTTGGTTCCCGTCCACAGATTCTCGCCCGATACGAAGATGCGGCAGTTGGTGATACCGATTTTGCGAATCATGGAAGCAGGCAATGTGTAGCCAAGCTGGAAGTTCTTCAAACGGATATAAGACGCATCCTGCAGATAGCGGGTTTGGGTTTCCTGGTTCTGGGTACTGTCAAATCTCGGACGCGCATAGTATGAATTGACATTGGCGGCAATCTCATGACCGGCCAGCCCGACGGGTTCATCACGGAAGTAATCTTCGTGTTCCTTCAAACCGGTTGACCACCACATACCCCATTGGCCAACGCCCCAGAAGATATTGGAACCCTGCCAGTAGTCACGCTTCATCACTCCCTGGAAGAAGAGGCGAACATCAAATCCCTTGTAATTGGCATTCAAGTCAAGACCGAAATGATAACGGGGAGTATTGTTGCCTATCACCTTCAAATCACCGTGGTCCTCCAAAGTCTGTGCACCTTTGGTGATGCCCGGTTTTCCATCCTGGTCGGCATACATGATGTCACCGGCAGTCCAAACGCCGGAACCGATGGCACTTTGTCCGCCCACTTTATTCAGATGCGCCTGCATCTCATCATCTGTCTTGGCAATTCCCACGGTTTCAAAGCCCCAGATTTCACCAATCTCGCGGCCTGCGATATAAGTATTGATTGAGTTTGTCGGGTTACCCGGGTATCTGTCTATATAAGTACGTGCATCAGAAACATTGAACTTAATGCCATAGCCCATACCGAAGTTGGTGCGGTCCTGCCATCCGATGGTAAGTTCCCAACCCTTCGTCTTCAAGTCACAGTTATTGGTCTTGGGAGTCGCAATACCCAATGTAGCGGGCAACTCTACAGACGGACCTACCATATTGTCCGTATAACGGATATAAGCATCGAATGACCCGGTCAGACGGTTGTTGAACAGCCCCCAGTCAAGACCGATATTCCAGGTACGCACTTTCTCCCAAGTCAAGGCTGTACTGATAAGGTCGCCTACATAAGCAGTGTTTGGTTTCAGTCCATTCTGCAGCCAGCTTCCGTTTGCCTGCTTCAATGTCATGGCACGATAAGTAGGATACCAGCCGTTTGTATTCATATTCCCCAGTTCACCATAAGAGAAACGGAACTTCAACTGATTGCAAACATCCGCAAAATCTTCCCAGAAGTTTTCCTGGGCAATGTTCCAACCCAAAGAGAAGGAGGGAGACAACTGCCAACGATTGCCACGGCGGAAGCGGGAGGTACCATCATAGCGCAAATTGGCCTCTGCCAGATAACGACCTTTATAATCATAGTTCAAGCGGCCAAAGAAACCCGCTGTGGCCCACTCATTACGATAGCCACCCACCTCGGGCACCTTATCCTTACCGGCGCCGTCAATATTCGAAATCAAGTCCAGTTCCGGAAGGTCTTCCACCTGCAAACCATATCCTTTGGCACTAAAAAACTTCTGGCGCATTTCTTCGGACTGAAAACCACCCATTACCTTAAAATTATGATCATCATTGATAGCAAGAGAATAAGTGGAGTAAATATTCCAGTTCATGTAGCTCTCTTTCTTGTAGTCTTGATAGAGACTTGAGGTTCCTTGCGTATCCACAATATTTCCACTCACATCGTGGTTATAGTAAGGAAGTCCGGTTTCACGTGTATCTATAGAATTGGTACTATAGTTGAACTCAACATTGGTAATCCAATTCTTCACGGGTTCGAATACCAAGCTTGCTTGATGATAAACCTTATCTGTCTGCACATCGCGCTCACCACCCAATGCAAGTGACATCGCCGGCGTATCGGCATTACCATTAAAATAATAGCCGTTTTCATCATAAACCGGAAGATTAGGCCAAGTCTGACGGCCGATTCTCTCATACAAACCGCCACCAAAATTGGTAGGACGGCCAAGGTCTTGACGGACATAACGCAAGCTGTAATTGAACTTCAACCATTTGGTCAGCTCGGCACCAAATTTGGCAGTAGCATTATAGCGCTTCAAGTCATCGGAACCATGACGGAGCAAACCATTCTGATCCAGATAGCCCAATGAAGCATAATAATTGAACTTGTCACCACCACCGCTTACACTGAAATTATGTTCTTGCGAGAAGGAAGAGCCCTTGTAGATTTCGGAAAACCAGTCAGTATTGGCATACGCCGTAGTAAACGGGTCGCCTGCCGGTTTACCCCATACATTGCCATCAGTAGGCAAACCGCCACGATTAGTACCTCCCGCAGCCTGGAAGTCAAGCATCTGCTGCATCACTGTATCAGAGAACTGGGCATTGTCCTGACCGTTGCGTGCAGCCTCATTGAAGTAGTTGGCAAAGGTATAGGAGTCCATCATCTCCGGCAGATTCACCGGACTGTTGAAGCGGAAGCTGTTGTTGTAGTTGATAGTCGGCTTGCCCGATTTGCCTTTCTTGGTAGTCACCAAGATAACACCGAACGGTGCACGCGACCCATAAATAGAGGAAGCGGCAGCATCCTTCAATACAGAAATATTCTCGATGTCCTGCGGATTCACCGTATTGATGTCACCTTCCATACCGTCAATCAAAATCAGCGGACTTCCGCTTGAGCCGTCACCGATGGTACCGTTGCCACGGATATTGATGGACATATTCTTGTCCAGTTCACCGGTATTGGTCGTAATCTGCAAGCCCGGTACCAAGCCCTGCAATGCCTGCGTGGCATTCGCTACCGGACGTGCTTCAATTTCCTTCGCCGTAGCCAGCCCCACAGAACCTGTCAGGTTCACCTTCTTCTGCGTGCCGAAACCTACCACTACCACCTCGTCCAGCATTTCGCTGTCTTCTTTCAGAGTCACAGTAAAGGATGTTTTTCCAGCCACCGGCAGCTCTACCGTCTTATAACCGATAAAGCTGATTGTCAAAGTGGCATCCGAAGGGACTTTCAAAGAGAAATTACCGTCAATGTCGGTAATTGTTCCATTCGTCGCATTCCCTTTCTCCACTACACTGGCGCCAATCACCGGTCCCATCGCATCATTAACCACACCTTTTACATTGATTGTCGAACTCTGTGCGTTCAAGAACTGAACATTCAACAGAAGGGCCATACAAATGGCCAAAGTGACATACACTTTCAGCCCGAGTCCTTCAAAGAATCTCTGTCTTTTCATTGTATAAACTTTAAGATTAAACATTAATTGTTTCACTTTCACTCTTCATTTTAACCGTGAAAACAATGGCAAATGTAGGCGAATGCTGATAGGAAGACCTCCAATAATGCTTCTACGAGGTAGAATTTTAGTTATTCGACCTAATTGAAGCATAATTTGACTTGATCTATGACTGTATGAAGCGTTCCTGATATTCCGTCGGCAACATGCCGAATTCCTTTTTGAAACAAGAACTGAAATATTTCGGGTCATTAAAACCGACGGCATACGCCAGATCGGAAACACGCACAGAACTCCCCTTCTCCTCCATAATGCGGCAGGCCGCTTTCAGACGGATGTTACGGATAAAGGCAGAAGTATTCAGTCCCGTCAGGGATTTCAGTTTCTTGTAAAGGGTGGACTTGCTGGTGCCCATCTCCTCCACAAACTGGGGCTGGTCGAAGTCTGAATCTTCCAGATGGCGGTTTACGCAGTCAATGGCACGCTGCATGAAGTCCTCATCAATGCTGGTATAGTCCAGTTCCTTGATTTCGAACACCAGTTGGTTCTTAAAGTCATGCGCCTTGCGTTCTTTGTATTTCAGCAGATTGCGGATGCGTGCATGCAGCACGGCCAGGTTGAACGGTTTACTGATAAAGGCATCCGCCCCCACTTCATAAGCTTCGGCACGGTCTTCCTCCTTGTTCTTGGCTGTCAGAAGAATCACGGGAATATGACTGAGTTCCAACTTGTTCTTCACATACCTGCAAAACTCGATGCCGTCCATTACGGGCATCATCACGTCCGAAACAATCAGGTCAATATCCTCATTGTCAAGCACAGTCACAGCCTCCTGACCGTTTTCGGCCGTATGGACATTGTATTCACGTTTCAGCAGCCGGACCATTAACTGCAAAAGCTCCTCATTGTCCTCCACCACCAGTATGGTATGCGCTTTGGGCTTTTCAGCAACCACATTCTCCGCATTCTCCTCTTCAAGATAGGTAACGGTTTTCTGTACCGGAAGTACAGCTTCCTCATCAATCTGTTCTTCCTTAAAGTAAGAGCGGTCTACGGGCAAGGTCACGATGAATTCCGTTCCCCGGCCTTCCTCGCTCTCCACTTCAATGCTTCCTCCATGCAGCTCCACCAAGTCCTTTACCAAAGAAAGGCCGATGCCCGTACCAATGGTGTTGAACTTCCGGTAATCCCCCTCGTAGAACCGCTTGAAGAGGCTCTTCTGCTTGTCCTTTGAAATGCCACTGCCATTATCCTTTACATGCAACCGGACGAAGTCCCTGTCTTCGGCATACATCAGCGTGACTTGTATATAGCCACCCTCCTTATTATATTTGGCGGCATTGGAAAGCAGGTTGTAGAGAATCTTGTCCAGCTTGTCCGTATCAAAATAACCGATAATCGACTCCGGATTACAGAGTACGGAGAAATGTATCTTGCGCTTTTTGACAAGCGGCAGGAAAGATTCGGCTTCATTTTTCACAAACGCCGCCACATCTCCTGGAGAGACACGCAACTTCAGATTGCCGGTTTCTGCTTTACGAAATTCAAGAATCTGCTGCAACAGACGGATGAGCCTGCTGATATTGCTACCCATTACCGTATAAAGGTCGTCATGCCCGGGAAACCGCATCTTCAACTCATCGACGGTAGCCGAGATAATGGTCAGCGGAGTCAGCAGTTCATGCGTGATATTTGTAAAGAACTGCAATTTGGCATGATTCAGTTCTTCCAGTTTGGACTTCTCCATCTCCCGAAGATGCAGCTCATTACGCAGCTGCATCCTGTTCTTTGCTGTTCGGAGAATGAAGCAGACAATAGCTGCCCCTATCAGTGCATAAATGATATAAGCCCACCATGTAGCCCAGAACGGTGGCAATACCACCACCTCAAGTTCACGGATTTCCTGACTCCAAATGCCATTTTCATTGGTGGCTTTCAGACGGAACCGATAAGTACCGCTCTTCAAATTATTATAATAGGCAAAACGGCGGTTGGCATCCGTATATTGCCAATCCTTGTCAAAACCTACAAGCTGATAAGCATACCGATTTAAACCGGGATTCTTATAAGTAAGGGATGCGAATTCAATACTGAAATTATTATATCCGTAAGGCAGATCTAACTTCCGCGTAAACGAAGGCATGACAGAAGAAATCCGTTCTCTGACCTCCGGTTCCAATACCGCAAAAGAACGGTTGAAGATTTTTATATCCGTAATCAGATAAGGCACGGCTTCATTGTCTTTCTCCAGAGATGCAGGAAGGAAACTGTTATAACCCTTATTTCCTCCAAAGAATAACTCGCCCTCCCTACTGCAAGAAGACTGTGATATGAAAAAGTTATCCTGCAGACCGTCTGCTGTCGTATAGACACGGACCGTAGCCAAATTCTCGTCCATCGGTACAAAAAGCTGTACCAGCCCCATATTAGTCCCCATCCATAGACACCCTTGCCTGTCTTCCTCTATAGACCCTATCATGTCGGCAGACAGCTGATATTCCTGATTCTTTTCCGTAAATACATTTTCCTTATAATCATATAGATACAACCCTCCTCCCTCAGTTCCGGCCCATAGCCTTCCCGATTTATCCACATGCAAACACAACACCGAGTTCGTTGCCAGCTGGCCGTTGTTATAACTATAGTTACTATATTTCAGCGTTTCGGGATGCAACACATCCCCCATAATATGTATAATTCCATAGTTGGCTGTCGCAATCCAGAAGCTGCCATCCGCATCCTCCACAATGTCCTTCACATGATACCAATCCGCCAACCCGCCTCCGGCAAAAGAAAGTGTTCCGAACCTATAATGCCCTCCATCGGCCAAACTGATTCCCATACCGCCGCGACAGCCTACCCAACAATTCCCCTTACTGTCCTCACACAAGGCCGAAACGCAATCCGAATAGAGATAAGGCGTGTCGGATTCAGTCAGCACCTTCACTTTCTCTCCTTTCTCATAAATCAAGATACCACCGTCATAGGTAGCGAACCATACTTCTCCATTCTTACGCTGAATAATGTAATTGACCGTGGGTACACTGGGAATATCCGAGAATTCCGGGATATGGGAAAAGAACGACAACACACCGGTTTCATAATCCTTGCGTGCCAGCCCATAACTTCCGGTACCCAGCCAAAGGTCTTTATCTGCATCGGCAAACAAAGCGCGGACGGCAGTAGTAGGCACGTCATCCTCTGCCAGATTCAAAGAATAGAAAGCAAACGGAGATTGTTTCGTGTCTATCATCAGGACACCGCCGCCAATGGAACCCAGCCAGATATTATTGAAGCGGTCGCGCAACAGTGAATTTATTTCATCACAAGGTATATGATATGCCGAATGCAACGACTTGTAATTAATGAATGTACCGGGATTCTCCTGCTTCATAATGCTCAGCCCCACCCGGGTCCCTATCCACAAGGTATGGGTGTGTACATCCTCCACAATATCATAAACAATATTGTCCGACAAGCTGGCATCATCCCCTATCCTATGCGAATAATGCGTATAAGACACGTTTGCCATATCCTTTGGGTGATTCAAGAGAAATAATCCGCAATCCCAGCCACCGACCCACATTTTCCGGTTTGAATCCTGATAGATAACATGTGCCGAGTTCCGTTCATTGATTTTGGGATATGCATAGAATTTATCCTCCTTCCGGGAATAACGAAAAAGACCACTGGACCAGGTACCGACCCACAAATCCCCATCCGAGTCCTCGAACAACGATTTGATGGAAGCTGCGGGAAATATACCATCGGTGGACTTGCCGTCATACATCACGAAGGAGTCCTTCTCTGCCACATACCGGCATAAGCCAGAATCCGTACCAATCCATACCTCATTTTCCCGGGTGACCAACAGGCATGAGACCGCATTGTTGGGAATGGCAGGCGCAGTATATTGACGGATTTCTCCGGTTTTCTTATTGAGTGTGTTCAACCCCTCTTGTGTACCAATCCACAAGAAGCCGTCATTGTCATCGGCAAAACAATAAATGTTGTTACTGGTCAACAAACCGGGAGTATTCAAGCTCGATTTATAGACAGTAATCTGGTAACCGTCGTATTTACAGAAACCATACCGGGTGGCAAACCACAAAAACCCTTCCTTATCCTGATATATTTTCTGGACCTCATCCGTCGGTAATCCGTCTAATGTAGAAATCTGCTTGAACTTCAAACGGGAAATAACATCCCCATCAGCCGCATGCCCCAAGGCAGGATACATTGTCCAACAGCTGAACAGGAGAAGACACGTATGCAGACAAAAAAAACTTACTCTATTTTTCATATACCAGATATTAGGAATTATGACAAATATAGCAAGTTCAGCTCACTTTAAAGAAGAATTATACTCTTTTTTTGTCTGCAAATACTTCAAACGAGGCTTTTCTTGAAGGAGTTAGAGGGCGATAACTCCTTCTAACTCCCGATAACTCCCTTAAATGAAAGAGCCGTGCTCCCCCTCTAACTCCTTCAAGAAAAGCCTTGTTATAACAACTTTATTCCTTACCTTTACAGCCGTGTTCTACACCCTAACCGTAGACAAGCAAACAACATATGAAAAATAAATTCGACTACCAGTCTGTGCCTTATGGCTTTGCGCATTGCTTCCACAGCCAGTGCATCCATAAGGAAGAATGCCTGCACCATCTGGCCGCTATCAATTGTACCTCGCAATATCCCACCTTAAGTATCATCAACCCGAACCGTATCCCTGCCGATACCACCGACTGCCCTTATTTTCGGAAAGCCCAAAAGTACCGAGTAGCATGGGGCATCCGGCATCTGCTGGACAATGTACCCCACAAATGTGCAGCCCCGATGAGGAACCAGCTTGTAGGACACTTTGGCAAGACCACCTATTATCGCTTTTACCGCCAGGAACAAGGCTTGTTTCCAAAGGCACAAGCATATATCCGTCAGGTTTTCAAACAATACGGAATTGCCGAAGAACCGAAATTCGAGAGATACAGCGAAGAATACAGCTACAACGATTGAAGCATCCGGACAGCTCAGCTCTTACAAAGTTTATTTTTGAAAAACATCTGTCATGCTATCACGCAGAGGGGGATATCCTTTTGATTATAAACCGATTAAAGCGTGAAAGATACCCGTGATAGATAAAAATCTTCACAACCATCCATCACGCCATAACAAAAGCAGTATCCGATACTTACTTCATTCACCACAGAATAGTGCTATATGCCTAGTTCTCAGTATGAAACTTTTAGTTTCTTAATCAAATACTATTGGTTTTAACCTTCTAAAACAAAAGTTTCAACAAGAGAAACTGAGAGTTTCCCTTAGGAAAACCATTGGTTTCAACAAGTAAAACCTTTTGTTTCAATAGCCGGAAACTATTGTTCCGACAAGCAAAACCAGCGTGGAAGTCTGCACAAAGCATCCCAAATCACCAGCTTTTTCGACTCAAAACATCAGATTTTCCACAGAAAAACGCTGGAATCGACCTAAAAAAGCATGGAATCACTTGCAAAAAGAGCCTAATTGTCGTACCTTAGTACACTGTAAGCAAACCATTTTGCCTGCATGTGACAAAACAAAAAATAGAAATGAAAATCACCCAACTGAGAGAAAAAGACGGGAATCTGACACTGAGCACGACAGACTTGGACACCTTCCTACAGAAAATCAAAACGGAGACCAAAACCCAGCCCGTATCCACTTTCCGCCAGCAACTGCGATACTGCTTGCCCGGCAAGCGCTGCAACGAGGCAGACCGACTGCCCAAAGTACTCCCGGCAGCCGAATTCCGCAAGACGAACGGTGTCTGCCAGATGAAAACCTACAACGGCATCGTGGAACTGACCGTAGGCCCGCTTTCCGGCAAGTCCGAAATAGCCCTTGTGAAACGTCTTGCCTGGGAACAGCCCCAGACGCGGCTCGTATTCACCGGTTCCAGCGGACGGACTGTAAAGATTTGGACTACCTTCACCCGTCCGAACAATTCGCTGCCGGGCAAACGGGAAGAAGCCGAAGTATTCCACGCCCATGCCTACCGCCTTGCCGTGAAATGCTACCAGCCCCAACTGCCTTTCGACATTCTGCTGAAAGAGCCCAAGCTGGAACAGTACTCCCGCCTCTCCTTCGACCCCGAAGCCATGTACCGCCCGGACTCCATACAGTTCTATCTTGCACAGCCCGTCTCCATGCCCGACGAAACCACCTATCGGGAAGCCCTGCAAGACGAGAAGTCACCCCTGACGCGCGCCGTGCCGGGATATGAAGCCGAAGAAGCCATCATCATGCTGTTTGAAGCCGCCTTGCAGAAGACTTTCGCCGAAGCGACGGGTGCCGGTGCCGACAACAGCCTGCACTCCCTGACCGTACGCCTTGCCGAGAACTGTTTCCGTTCGGGCATCCCCGAAGAAGAGACCGTGAAGCGTACCTATTTCCATTATTATCTGCGCCAAAAAGAGACTGTCATCCGGCAGATTGTAAGAAGCGTTTACCAAGAGAACAAAGGCTTCAATACCCAAAGCAGCCTCAGCAAAGAGCAAAGACTTGCCATACAGACGGACGAGTTCATGAAACGCCGCTACGACTTCCGCTACAATACCCAGGTGGGCGAAGTGGAATACCGTGAACGCCACTCGTTCCGTTTCCGCTTCTCCCCCATCGACAAGCGCACGCTGAACAGCATTGCACTGGATGCACAGTCGGAAGGCATTCCCTTGTGGGACAGAGACATCAGCCGGTACATCTACTCCAACCGCATCCCGGTATTCAATCCGTTGGAAGATTTCCTCTACCATCTCCCCGTCTGGGACGGCAAAGACCGTATCCGCGGACTGGCGCAAACCGTTCCCTGCGAAAACAAGCATTGGGTAGACTTGTTTCACCGCTGGTTTCTCAACATGGTCATGCACTGGCGTGGGACAGATAAGAAATATGCGAATAATGTTTCGCCCCTGCTGGTAGGCCCGCAAGGTTGCCGTAAATCGACATTCTGCCGCAGCCTCATCCCGCCCGCCATGCGTGCATACTATACGGACAGCATCGATTTCTCACGAAAGACGGATGCCGAATTGTATCTCAATCGTTTTGCGCTCATCAACATTGACGAGTTCGACCAGATCAGCGCCACCCAACAAGGATACCTGAAACATATCCTGCAAAAACCGATTGTAAATATGCGCAAACCTTATGGAAACGCCGTGCTTGAAATGCGCCGTTATGCTTCATTCATCGCAACGAGCAACCAAAAAGATTTGCTGACCGACCCTACGGGCAGCCGCCGCTTTATCTGTATCGAAGTAACCGGAACGATAGATACAAACAAGGCGATAGATTATGAACAGCTTTACGCGCAGGCCATGTATGAGCTCGATCATGGCGAACGTTACTGGTTCGACCAGTCCGAAGAGCAGATTATGACCAGAAGCAACCGTGAATTTGAACAAGTTTCACTCGAAGAACAGTTGTTTTACCGTTATTTCCGTCCGGCCAAAGAGAAAGAGGATGGCGAATGGCTCTCACCGGCGGAGATTTTGGAAGATATAAAGAAAAGCAGTGCCATACCGTTGTCAAACAAGCGGGTAAGTGTGTTCGGGCGAGTTCTGCGTAAACATGAAATCCCGTCGAAACGTGTACACAGAGGTACTGTCTACCATGTTGTACGAGTTTTATAAGACCAACAGATGCGTTGCAGATACTACATCTGCAACGTATCTGCAACAGGTATCTGCAACGATGTAATACACTCATTCTCAATAAGATAATTCAATTTCGTTGCAGGTGGCAGATAAAACAGCACTTTACA
>OGOR01001300.1_pt1 | contig 14411 bp, 10 predicted proteins | sample 1552771 | NCBI WGS metagenome assembly OGOR01 (sample SAMEA2580124, study PRJEB22360) | human gut metagenome | biome: human gut; feature: human-associated habitat; material: faeces | place: Denmark | collected 2008/2010
CATGTCGGTTGACGGTTACATTTGCCGCAGTCAGAAAAATTTAAATCTCGAAAAAATGCAAGAACAGAAAAGATTACAAATAACCGGAATATCCGCTCTTTTACCTCCGTCGGTTTCTCCCGACGGGGAGTGTAGCCATGTTGTCAATCTCCGTTGCCGGGACGATGTTTGGCGTCCGGTGGGGACACCGTCATGCTGCTATACCCCGGCCGATCCCTCGCATCGCCTTATTTTTGTCCATGTAAATGAGTCGTACAAGCATTTCTTTACTTATGACGACTCGTTCCTTTATTACGAAGCGCAAGAAACCGATGGGGAAATAGTCCCGTTGGAAAGGCCCGAGAGTTTTGAGCTCACGGGGGTAAAACGTATGGAGGCTGTGGGAAATGCATTGATCGCCTTTGCCGAAGATTCCATGCATTATCTTTTTTATATCGATGGCTCTTACCGGCTTTTAGGTACTCGGCCGGAGTTTCCCGAGATTTCGTTTTCGTTGGGAGAAAAGACGATTCGAGAGGAGTTGTGGAGCGATTATGCATTGGTTTCACCCACTTCCGATGATGCCTCCTTTACCCTTTCCGATAACGATAAGGTACGCTTCTCGTCTCTGGTGTATGGTACTTATAGCCGGGCCAAAAGTGCCTTGCTCGATGACGGCTATCTTTCTTTCCCGTTTATGGTGCGCTATGCATTGCGTCTTTATGACGACAGTTATATCTATCCGTCGCCGCCGGTGTTGTTGTGCGGTTCCGACGCTTTGTCTTTCAATAATAATTTGGCTGCGATGTGCCGGGTAAAAGACGGAAATGTGGAAAAGTTTCTTCATAATCCGTTTTCCTTGTCGGGCGAAAAAGTTTACTATACGATAAAAAAGGCCGATCTTTCGGAATGGAGCGATGTCGTAAAAGGGATAGATATATTTTTTTCAAAAGAGTTGCCTCTGGTAAAAGAGGGAGCGATCGAAGATAATTATCGTATCGTAGAGGAAGACGATGCTAATGGGAATCCGGCCCGGGTGTTGCGCTTTTCGTTGCCGGTACTTCCCGATGACGAACAACGGGAACAGATCATCAGCGAGACCCTTTTCTACAAAGTCGCTTCGTTGGATATAGAAGATATAAAGGGAGACTCCCAAACTCCCGAACCGCTTGCCTATACCTGTTCGCTTTCCAATTTGATACACCAGAGAACGCTTCCGCTCGATAATTTTTCGCTGCATACCCTCCGGGCGAAAGAGTCGTATGTCTATAACGGACGTTTACATTTGGGCGATGTTACGACGCGGTTTTTCGACGGGTATCCGCTTTCGTTGTTCTCGGTAGCACAGGAAACCTATCACGGCGTGGCAATGCTGGCTTATACGAAGCGCGGGTTTGTACGAGTTTCGCTCAAAGGTACAATGGGCCAAAGCCAAATGATATTGCCTTTTGAAACGGATACATATAAGTTGTCGGCTTATCTTTCTTATCCCGATAGCCGGGCAGTGTCGATAGAGATTATAGGAATAACCACTTCGGGATCACCTAATTATTACGACCGGTTTCCGTTGAAAGCCGCTCCTAATGAAAATATGGCTTATTACCTCAATCCCGGATTCAATCCCATAACGTTGCATCCCATCCAATCGTCTATGGGGGGAACATTATTCCCCGAAGTAAAAAATCCCGAAGAGTATGTTCCCGGAAAGTTACGGGTGTCGGCGGTTTACAATCCGTTCAGTTTCCCGCAAACCAATACCTATACGATTTCTTCTGGTTCGGTTCTCGGCATGGCAGCTGCTACGGCGGCGCTTTCGCAGGGGCAATACGGGGAGTTTCCTTTGTATGTGTTTACGACAGACGGAATATGGGCGTTGCGGCAGGGGAGTGGCGATATCCTTTATGCCAGCCAGTCGCCTGTGAATCGGGAAGTTGCATTGTCACCCCGCCATATCGTTTCGGTCGATGATGCGGTGTTGTATTTGTCAGAACAGGGATTGATGGTATTGCAGGGATCGGATGTCGTTTTATTGTCGAGGCCTTTTGACGGACTACCCGATACGTTGCCCGGCGATACGGTTTCGGTTTTGGATACGGGGCTGTCGATAACTTCTATTGCCGTCGATGCGACACCGTTCGGGAATTTTGTGAAGAATGCCGTTATAGGGTATAATTATATCGAAAAAGAACTGCTTTTTTTATCACCCGGTTATCCGTATATGTGGGTATTTGATTTGGCTTCTGCTCAATGGACTCGGCGTATGACCACTTATAAGGCATTTCATTCGCTTTACCCTTCTTTGTTGGCAATCGATGAAGATTCCCGTGTATATGATTTGTGCGACGAACAGGAGTCTGGTGATGTGGAAATAGCTCTTGTAACCCGTGCCGTAAAATTATTGCCCGACGTTTTGAAACGGATTACCTGCTGGGCTTTGCGGTGTAGTGATGATGATGCGGCCTTATCACTTTCGGTTTGGGGAGCGAACAGGGCTCAGGAGGGGTACGGCTGTATTTATAGGGCCGAAGCGAACGGAGCGCTTCCCGGACGATTGTTGCTGCGTACATTTGCTCCGCCGTATAAATACCACCGGTTATCGGTTTCGGGACGGGTTTCTTCCCGTTTCCATCTCGATGCGGTAGATGTCGTCTATGAACCGGTTTTGTCTTGTAAATTGATTTGAAAAACAGATAGTGGCGTAATTTTTGTACGCCACTATCTGTCGAATTTATATGTAGAAAAGTTGTCAAAACATCTGGGAGACCCGTTTCACGGCTGCAACGAATGCTTCGCATTCTTCGATTGTATTATATACGGCAAAAGATGCCCGTAACGTCCCGACGATACCAAATTTTTCCATGAGCGGTTGTGCACAGTGGTGTCCCGATCGCAGAGCAAATCCCAACTTGTCGAGTAACATACCCATGTCGTAGGGGTGTATGTCCCTGACAAGAAACGAGATGACACCGCATTTTTCGGGAGCAGTCCCGTAAATTCGTATGCCGTCTATCTCATCAGTGAGTTTTCGGGTTGTGTATCGCAATAAATCGTCTTCGTGGGCGGCGATATTCTCGATGCCGAGGCTATCGATGTAATCGAGGGCCCGGGCGAAAGCCATTGTTCCGATGTAGTCGGGAGTACCCGCTTCGAATTTGAACGGTAGTTCGTTGAATGTCGTTTTCTCGAAAGTTACGTGTCCTATCATTTCTCCGCCTCCCTGATAGGGTGGCATGGCATCGAGCCATTTTTCTTTTCCGTAGAGAATGCCGATACCGGTGGGCCCATACATTTTATGAGCCGAGAGTACATAGAAATCTACGTCGAGTGCCTGCACATCGACAGGTTGATGCAGTGCGCCTTGCGCCCCGTCGATAAGTACGGGAACATTGTGGCTGTGGGCGGTGTCGATAATATCTTTGATGGGATTGATTGTTCCCAGCACATTCGATACATGAGTGATGGAGACCAATTTGGTCTTTTCGTTGAAAGCAGCCCGGAAGGCATTCATATCGAGTACGCCTTTGTCATCGACAGGAATGACCCTCAGCTTTATTTTACGGGAACTTTGTAATAATTGCCAGGGGACGATGTTGGCGTGGTGTTCCATCTCCGAAATGATGATTTCATCGCCATCGTGCAGGAATGCGGTTCCGAACGAATGGGCTACGAGGTTTATCGATTCCGTAGTGCCGCGTGTAAAAATGATTTCTCTGTCGTGGGCGGCATGGAGGAATTGTTGTACACGTCGTCGGGCGTGCTCGTGTCCGTCGGTGGCCTCTTGGCTGAGGCGGTGTACGCCGCGATGTACGTTGGCGTTGATGCGGGTATAGCCATCGGTAATGGTTTCGATGACGCAGCGCGGTTTTTGGGACGTGGCGGCGTTGTCGAGGTATACCAATGGTTTACCGTATACTTCCCGGGAAAGAATGGGAAAATCCTGCCGTATTTTATGTATATCCAGCATAGTGTTTTCTTTAATTATTGACATATGCGGCAACCAGCGCATTTATCGAGAGCCCCTCTGAATCGGCGTTCGACCATTTTATGCAGACGTTCTTTCAATTTCTCGATGCGCACTTTTTCGATAACATCGTGCGTAAAGGCCACCATGAGCAACATACGGGCTTCGGACTCGGGAATACCGCGCGAGCGCATGTAGAAAAGTGCGTTACCATCGAGTTGTCCCACTGTGGCACCGTGGCTGCATTTTACATCATCGGCATATATTTCGAGTTGCGGCTGGGTATAGATGTGCGCTTCTTTGGTGGTACAAAGGTTGCGGTTGGTCTGTACGGCCGAGGTCTTTTGCGCACCTTGACGCACGAGAATCCGTCCGTTGAAAATGCCAGTTGCGGAGTCTTCGAGCACATATTTGAAGAGTTCGTCGCTTGTGCAGTAGGGCGCTTTGTGGTCGATAAAGGTAAAGTTGTCGACCAACTGCCGCTTGTCGGCTACGGCCATGCCATAGAGATGTGTCTCGGCATGTTCTCCGGCCAGAGTGATATAGTAATTGTTGCGGGTATAGCCGTTGTGCAGGGTGATACCGTTGACCAATACGTTCGATGCACTTTCCTGCTGTATGAATGTCGAGGAGACGCGGTGCGTGTTGAGAGTAGATTCTTCGAGGTCGTAGTAGTCGAAGGTGGCATTAGCCCCGATAAAAATTTCGTTGACCGTTGAAGTCAGAAAGTTTCCCTTGTCGAGCGTATGGTCGCAGGAAAGCAGGCGTACTTGCGCCCCTTCTTCAAGTACGACGAGCAGACGCCGGTTGGCCATGAAATCGTGGGAACCGTGCATAAGGTTGACAATTTGAAGAGGCTCTTCGATTTTTACATGACGGGGGACAAAAAGGAAAAAGCCGTCTTGTACAAGAGCGGTATTGAGGGCGACTGTCCCGTCTTTATCCGTTTGGGCGAGTTTCCCGTAATAACGGTCTACCAGTTCGGGATGTTGGGCGGCCGCTTCACACAGACTGCAAGCGATGACACCCTCGGGCAGATTCACGTTTGTTCCCTGACAGAATGTATCTCCGATGAAAAAATAGAGTCGGCTTTCGAGATCGGGAACAGCGCAACGGAACGTTTCCCGGATATTTTCCGCCGGTTTTATCCGGGCCAGATTCAGCCCGTAATCCGGCGCATAAAAAGATTCGACGTCGGTATGTAAAAATTCTTCCAGATTTTTCCCCGGTAGTCCCAGTAACTCAAAGTCGCGAATTGCCGCTTCTCGCCGCCCATTCAGTATGGCGGAAGAGTGCTTGTCGATGAGATCCCTATTTTCCCGGAAGAGATCGATATATTGTTGTGCTGCATTCATAGTCGGAGGAATTTATGCGTCAACCTCTTTTTTTATCCAATCGTATCCTTTTTCTTCGAGTTCGAGTGCGAGCTCAGGGCCTCCCGATTTTACAATGCGTCCTTTGTAAAGTACGTGCACGAAATCGGGTGCGATGTAATCGAGCAGCCGTTGGTAGTGCGTGATGACGATCGTTGCATTTTTATCCGATTTCAGTTGGTTTACACCTTGCGAAACGATACGTAAGGCATCGATGTCGAGACCGCTATCGGTTTCATCGAGAATGGACAGACGGGGTTGCAACATCGCCATTTGGAAAATTTCGTTTCTTTTCTTTTCACCACCGGAGAATCCTTCGTTGACCGAACGGCTGGCCAACTTGTTATCGAGTTCGACGATAGCCCGTTTTTCCCGCATCATTTTCAGAAAGTCGGTGGCCGATAAAGGTTCTTCCCCCCAATATTTACGTTTGGCGTTGATGGCAGCACGCATGAAGTTAACCATACTTACCCCCGGAATTTCTACCGGATACTGGAAACTCAGGAAAATTCCTTCGTGAGAGCGGTCTTCGGGAGCGAGCGATAACAAATCTTTCCCGTAGAATTCGACACTGCCTTCGGTTACCTCGAATGCCGGATTGCCTGCGAGTACCGATGAAAGGGTACTTTTTCCGGAACCGTTGGGTCCCATGATTGCGTGGACTTCACCGGGTTTTACGATGAGGTCGATACCTTTCAATATCTCTTTGCCGTTGATGCTGGCGTGCAGATTTTTTATGGTGAGCATATTTCTGTAAATTTTATTTATATATATGTTGTCTTACCGGACGGCTGGTTTTTTATCCGACCGAGCCTTCGAGGGTGATTTGTAAGAGTTTTTGTGCTTCTACGGCAAATTCCATAGGGAGTTTGTTCATCACCTCTTTGGCATATCCGTTGACGATGAGGCCGACTGCTTCTTCGGTAGGAATACCGCGTTGGTTGCAGTAGAATATTTGGTCTTCGTTGATTTTAGACGTTGTAGCTTCGTGCTCGACGATTGCCGTATCGTTTTTTATATCCATGTAGGGAAACGTATGCGCACCGCAATGGTCGCTCAGCAATAGGCTGTCGCATTGGGTATAGTTGCGGGCATTTTCTGCACCCTGCGATACGCGTACCAATCCGCGGTAACTGTTTTGGCTGTAACCGGCCGAGATTCCTTTCGATACGATGGTGCTGCGGGTATTCTTGCCGATGTGTATCATTTTGGTTCCGGTGTCGGCTTGTTGGTGGTTATTGGTTACTGCTACCGAGTAAAATTCGCCTATGGAATTGTCTCCGGCAAGAATGCAGCTTGGATATTTCCATGTAATGGCAGACCCTGTTTCTACTTGTGTCCAAGATATTTTAGAATGATCGCCTTTGCACAAACCTCTTTTGGTTACGAAGTTGTAGATGCCGCCTCGTCCTTCTTTGTCGCCGGGATACCAGTTCTGTACTGTCGAATATTTTACCTCGGCACGTTCGTGAACCCTGATTTCCACAATGGCGGCATGCAGTTGGTTTTCGTCCCGCATGGGGGCTGTGCAGCCTTCGAGATAACTTACATAACTGTCGTCGTCGGCGATAATGAGGGTACGCTCGAATTGCCCGGTGTTTGCCGCATTGATGCGGAAGTAGGTTGACAGTTCCATAGGGCAACGTACCCCTTTGGGGATATAGACAAATGACCCGTCGCTGAATACCGCCGAATTGAGGGCTGCAAAAAAATTGTCCCGGTAAGGAACGACCGTACCGAGATATTGCTTGACGAGGTCGGGATAGTCCTTTACGGCTTCGCTGAAAGAACAGAATATGACTCCTAATTCGGCCAACTTTTCTTTGAATGTGGTTTTGACCGAAACACTGTCCATGACGGCGTCGACGGCAATACCGGAAAGTTTCATCTGCTCTTCGAGCGAGATACCCAATTTATTGAACGTATCGAGCAACTCGGGATCTACTTCATCGAGACTTTTGGGCGATTCTTTCTTTTTGGGAGCCGCGTAGTAGCTGATAGCCTGATAGTCGATTTCGGGTATGTCGAGATGAGCCCAACGGGGCATTTCGAGCGTTTTCCAATGGGCAAACGCTTTAAGGCGGAAATCGAGTAACCATTCTGGCTCGTTCTTTTTGGAAGAAATGAGCCGTATGATCTCTTCGTTAAGGCCTTTGGGTATGACTTCGGTATCGATGTCGGTAACAAATCCGTATTTGTAGTCCGATGAAGTAACTTCATCGATGATTTTCTCCGACTCCTCGTTTTTCTTTTGAGGTTGGAGATCTTTATATGAATGGTTGAGACTTTCTTTTTTCATTGCCATGCGTTACGCTGTTTAGGCGGTAAAGCCTTCGTTTACTGTAAAAACGCCGGAAGTTCGTCTTTGTTTATTTCCGGCAGAGAGATATTTATGTCGGGAATTTCTACTTTTTCTTTGGACCAATCGATAACAAAAGGTGCTACTTTCAGTACAATTTGGCAGAGTTTTGCTTCCTGCGGAATAGGAGGTACGGCATCTTTTCCTTCTCCTCCCAGTATCGTATACAGATTGAGTAGGGCGCTTGCTACAAGCAGATATTTGAAGCAGCAGAAAATGCTTCCGGTAATGCGGTCGAACCACCCTAGATGCAACATGTGTAGTGTTCTTTTGAGGAGGCGGGCCAAGAAGTTACACCCGAACAGAAGGACGAGAAATGATGTAAGATAGGCTAACTTGTGGGTTATGCCGGGGCTTGCGAAATCGAATTTGTTGAGCAGGTTCTCGAATATGGGTGTAAAAAGATTGGCGAACAAAATGGCGACGATCAATCCTCCCAAAGAACCGAGTTGCTGTACGATACCTTTGTAGTAACCGTGTACCAATCCGTAAGCGAGAATGGCGCCAACGATAATATCTATAATCTGTACGTTCATCGTTGTCCTGTCAAAAAAAGATGATAAGGCGGTATCCGTTTATCGGTATCGATACCGCCTTATCTCTGTTATCAGAGAGTTTTCTTTACCTCTACCTCCTCATAGGCTTCGATAAGGTCGCCTACTTTTATATCGTTGTAGTTGGCGAGGTTAAGACCGCATTCATAGCCGGTGGCGACTTCTTTTACATCATCTTTGAATCGTTTCAATGAGCCAAGCTCACCGGTGTATATCACGATACCGTCGCGTATGAGACGAACCTTGTTGGTCCGTTTTATTTTGCCTTCTTTTACGATACCGCCGGCAACAGTTCCGACTTTGGAAATGTGGAATGTCTCGCGAACTTCGACGGTAGCAGTAACCTCTTCCTTGATTTCGGGAGAGAGCATACCTTCCATAGCTGCTTTTACTTCTTCGATGGCATCGTAAATGATCGAATAGAGACGTATATCCACGCCTTCTTTTTCGGCCAGTTTACGGGCTGCGATAGAGGGACGTACTTGGAACCCGACGATGATGGCATTTGAGGCTGCTGCCAGTGTAACGTCCGATTCCGAAATTTGTCCTACGGCTTTATGCAGTACATTTACTTGTATCTCTTCGGTCGAGAGTTTGATGAGCGAGTCGCTCAATGCTTCAATCGAACCGTCGACGTCGCCTTTCACGATGATATTCAGCTCTTGGAAGTTACCGATGGCGATACGGCGTCCTATATCGTCGAGAGTGAGCAGTTTATGGGTACGCAACCCTTGTTCGCGTTGCAGTTGTTCGCGTTTGTTCGCTATTTCTCGTGCTTCTTGGTCGCTACCCAGTACTTTGAACTGATCGCCGGCAGTCGGAGCGCCGTTCAATCCGAGTATGAGGACGGGAGCCGAGGGACCGGCTTCTTTAATGCGCGCGTTCCGTTCGTTGAACATGGCCTTAACCCTTCCGAATTGTGTCCCTGCCAGTACGATGTCGCCTGTGTGCAATGTGCCGTTTTCTACCAGTACGGTGGCAACATAACCGCGACCCTTGTCGAGTGCCGATTCGATGATCGAACCCGAAGCTCGACGATTGGGATTGGCTTTCAGGTCAAGTAATTCGGCTTCGAGCAGAACCTTTTCCATCAATTCTTTTACGCCGGTACCTTTTTTCGCTGAAATATCCTGCGACTGGTATTTGCCACCCCATTCTTCGACCAGATAGTTCATATTGGCAAGTTCTTCTTTTATCTTGTCGGGATTGGCATTGGGTTTGTCGACCTTGTTGATGGCGAAGACAATGGGAACACCTGCGGCCGACGCGTGATTGATGGCTTCGACCGTTTGCGGCATGACATTGTCGTCGGCCGCAACGATGATAATGGCGATATCTGTTACTTTGGCGCCTCGTGCACGCATGGCGGTAAACGCTTCGTGACCCGGAGTATCGAGGAATGTGATACGGCGGCCGTCTTCGAGAACGACATTATATGCCCCGATGTGTTGCGTGATACCTCCGGCTTCACCGGCGATGACATTGGCATTACGTATGTAGTCGAGCAACGATGTTTTACCATGATCGACGTGTCCCATGACGGTTACGATGGGTGGACGTTGGGTGAGATCTTCTTCCCGGTCTTCTTCGTCGTCCATCGCTTCGGCAACCTCTGCACTTACATATTCGGTTTCATAGCCAAATTCTTCGGCGACGATATTGATGGTTTCTGCATCGAGGCGTTGATTTATCGATACCATGATGCCGAGGCTCATGCAGGTGGCGATGACATTGTTTATCGGCACATTCATGAGACTGGCCAAGTCGTTGGCCGTTACAAATTCGGTAAGTTTCAGTATACGGCTTTCTTCCATCTCGCGTTCGGCAGCTTCTTGTGCCTTGTTCGAGAAAGCCTCCCTTTTTTCTTTACGCCATTTTGCGCTTTTTTTCTGGCTTTTTGACGTGAGACGGGCAAGAGTTTCCTTGATTTGTTTTTGCACGTCTTCTTCATTGACTTCGGCCTTGACGGGCTTTTTCAATTTCGGGGGTTGTTTGCCGCTGTTGTGGCGATCGCTGCTATACGAGTTGTCGACGCTGTGTTCGATGTCGATACGTTCCTTTTTGATACGTTTCCGTTTTTTACGCTCGCCGTCGCTTTCTGTATTTGTATTTTCGTTTTGAGATGCGACTGGACGTTTGGTATCGGAACGTTGTTTTTCTTTGGCTTCCCGTTCTTTGCGTTTTTTCTTGGGACGGGGTTGCTGGTTGATGGCCGATAAATCGATTTTACCGACGACATTGATACCCGGTGTTTTGACCGTATTCAATTTGAATATTTCTTCGTTTCTGGGGGTAACGATTTCGGACTCTTCTTTTTCTTCGCTCTTTTCCTCATCAGCGTTTTCGGGAATCATTTCTTTTTCATTCTCGATATTTGTCGGTTCGGATATTTCCTCTTTTTCGGGTTCTGCTTCAACCGTATCGTCGATTTCCGCCTCTTCCATAGATACGATTTCTTCTTCCGTTTCTGCGAGAGGTTCGGAATGGGATTCAGAAAAAGATTCTACTGTTTCTTCTGCTTTTCCTGTTTCTTCGGACGGCGTGGTTTCTTCCTCGAGGTGATTCTTCGGTTCTTCGGCTTTTTTGAGTAAGTTGTCTAAGTCGATTTTACCTACGGCTTTGATATGAGGTTTGAGCGATTCGTCGATAACAGTCTCGATTTCCTGAGGCTCATTGATGACATCTTCCTGAGCGGCTTTTTTCTCTTTCTGCCGTTCTTGGCTGATGCGTTCCGATTCTATTTTCAGGTCCTTATCGGTACTGAATTCTTTGACGAGCAAATTATATTGTTCGTCGGTAATTTTTGTATTCGGGTTCAATTCGATCTCGAAACCTTTCTTTCGCAGGAACGTGGCTACTGTTTGTATACCTACGTTTAAATCTCTTGTTACTTTGTTTAACCTTATCGACATAGTTGCTTTTTAACGTTGATGAATGTTGTTTGCCACTTTTCTTTTTCTCTTGTGGCTGCGAGAGCGTAGAACCGGACGGAACGGTTGGGTTGCCCGAAGATTATGCTTCCTCGTCGGTGTCGTCGAATTCTGCTTTCAGAATTTTGATAACTTCATCGACCGTATCTTCTTCGAGGTCTGCACCTTCGATAAGCTCTTCCCGGCTTTTTGCCAGTACGCTTTTCGCCGTGGCACAACCGATGCTTTTCAGTGCCTCGATGACCCATTCGTCGATTTCGTCTTTGAATTCATCGAGATAGATATCTTCTTCCTCGCTTTCGTCTATATCCCGGTATACATCGATCGTGTAACCGGTGAGCATGCTGGCGAGTTTTATGTTGAGGCCGCCTTTTCCTATCGCGAGCGATACCTCTTCGGGTTTGAGGAATACTTCGGCCTTTTTCTCTTCTTCGTTGAGGCGTATCGAAGATATTTTGGCCGGGTTCAGTGCCCGTTGTATAAAGAGAGAGGTATTGGTCGTATAGTTGATGACGTCGATATTTTCATTACGCAATTCCCGTACGATACCGTGGATACGCGAACCTTTTACTCCTACGCAGGCACCGACCGGGTCGATACGCTCGTCATACGACTCTACGGCAATTTTTGCGCGTTCGCCGGGAATGCGGGCGACTTTGTGTATCGTGATGAGGCCGTCGTGTATCTCGGGAACTTCGAGCTCGAAAAGACGGCGCAAGAAATCTTCCGATGTGCGGGAAACGATAATCTTGGGATTGTTGTTTTTGTTATCTACTTGTAAAATGGCTGCACGCGCGGTTTCTCCTTTGCGATAGAAATCACCGGGTATTTGTTCGGATTTGGGAAGAATCATCTCATTGCCTTCGTCGTCGATGAGCAGCATCTCTTTTTTCCAGATTTGATATACTTCGGCGCTTACCAATTGTCCTATTTTATCTTTGTACTGATTGTAAATTGCGTCTTTTTGGAGTTCCAGAATTTTCGAGGCCAATGTTTGGCGCAAGTTCAATATGGCGCGACGACCGAATTTTTCGAAGAATACCTCGTCAGTAACCTCTTCGCCCACTTCGTAATCTTCGTCGATTTTTTTTGCTTCCGACAGAGAGATTTGCAGATTGGTGTCTTCGACCTTGTCGTCTTCTACGACTTCACGGTTACGCCATATTTCAAAGTCCCCCTTATCGGGATTGACGATGATGTCGAAGTTTTCGTCTGTACCGAACATTTTCGCTAATACGTTGCGGAAAGATTCTTCCAGCACGCTGATCATGGTGGTACGGTCGATGTTTTTCAATTCCTTGAATTCGGAGAAGGTGTCGACCATGCTCATAGTTTCCTCTTTCTTGGCCATTTTATTTATTTGAATCTGATTAAATATTTTGTGTATTTTATATCATAGTAAGAGAAGGTCAAATCTTCTTCGACCTCGATTTTGCGTTTGGCTCCTTCGGGTTTTACTTTTTTTGTAACCGTCAAGGAGAATGCTTTGTCATCGGCAGCTTTGAGTATTCCGTTGTGTTTTACGCCTGTGCGGGTAAGAACTTCTACTTCATTACCGATGTTCTTTTGATATTGCCGTACCACTTTGAATGGAGATGTTATGCCGGCCGATCCTACTTCGAGTTCGTAATCTTCGACATCTCTGTCGAGCCGGCTTTCGATGAAATGGTGCAATGACATGCAACGGTTTATATCGACACCTTCATCGTTGTCTATTTCCACTACGATACGGTTGTCGGGCGTAACGGTGATGTCGACCACGAAAAGGTCGGTTTCCTGTATTCCCTCTTTTACGATTTCTTCTACAATTTTAGGATCTATCATAGATTTTGGATATATCGACCGATTTAGAATAAAACGAGGGGACAAATTTGTCCCCTCTCTTTCGGCTTATTTACGAGGCAAATATAGCTGTTTTCTTCGGTGTATGCAAACATATCTCTCTATTTTGTTGGAGAAATCGTTTTTCAAGGTGTGTATTTATATTTATTTAACATATAGGGCCCTTAATAATTTGTGGGAAAAGGAAAATTTCGGAGTTCTTTTTTCAATATCAATTCGTTCCCGTTACAATATCGGTTGCATATTTCGTGGAATTTGGCGCTGTGGTTCATTTCGCTCAAATGGGAAAGTTCATGGAGTATGACGTAGTCGATGAGGCGGTCGGGTAAATACATGAGATGGTACGACAAGCTTATACGCCGGTCGCTTCGGCATGTTCCCAATCGTCGGGAACCTTTGGTGATGACCAGCTCTTTGTAGCTGTTTCCGGTTTTTTGTGCCCAGTATTCCAGTCGTTGAGGTAGAAAATTTTCTGCGGCATTTTTCAGGTGTCGGTGTATGTGTTTGGCAATGGATTTTTGTATGTTTTTATCGTTGTATTCTGATAATTGCGGTAAAACGATATGCAAAGTATTGTCGTGTAGTCGGCTACTTATCGTGCGACAGTTGTCGCACGATATCATGATGATGAACATGCGGGTATAGATAATATCGCCCGGTTGCAAAAAATGTCCTTCGGCCCGTTGGAATAGTTTTCGTAAATCGGCTCGTTTTTCTTCTATGCTTTGCCGTATGATGTCGATCCGGGTATGGCACGGGTGAGTGATGGATAGAGAACCGTATCGAATGCGAAAGATGAGATGTTTGGCCGTAGAACGTTCGAGGAGGGTTATTTCCCCGAATTCCCGGTCGGTAATGGTCGTAAATTTCATGTCGCAAATATAAACAATCCGGAGTGATTGTAAAAGATGTTCTGCGAATGTGTTTTTGTGTGTTTTTGGGGAGGTGGCTTTACAAGAAATTTTTCGATGGAGTACGTTTTTTATTTATTGTTGGCTGAGTATGGAAAGTAGCTTTGATAAGTAGGACAGATGCGTTGCGTCGATCAGTTTTTCTGGGCAGGCGCCGGTCATATAAATGAGATAGCTGGCAAACTGTAAACGGATTTCTGTTTCCTCTATGGTCGAAAAGATTTCATAAGGATCGACCGAAGTTATTTCCAATATATCGGGATAGAAATCGTATTTTTTACAGACGCTTTCGATAAGATTGTGTTTCTCTTTTGTGAGAGAGGTGCGATTTCCTGCAAGTATGATCATGGTTTGCAGTAGGGCGGCTAATTCTTTTTTGTTTGGTTTTTTCATCATATGGCTTGTTTTTATTTTTATGACAAAAGTAATAAAAACAAACCAATTAAATATGATATAAATCAGCTATAATACTATTTATTTGGTTAATAAAATGAAATAAATA
>OGOR01001303.1_pt1 | contig 14387 bp, 9 predicted proteins | sample 1552771 | NCBI WGS metagenome assembly OGOR01 (sample SAMEA2580124, study PRJEB22360) | human gut metagenome | biome: human gut; feature: human-associated habitat; material: faeces | place: Denmark | collected 2008/2010
CGAACCCTCGTCCAAACGAGGAAGCCATACGCTTTCTACATGCTTATCTTCGCCTGAATTTTCGTGTATAGACAAGACCGAAGCCACCAATCTATACCTTATCCTCTAAAATTTCGTGAGAGATGCGAGGAAAGTCTCAAACTATTCCCGAATTTGCTGTGCCACTTTACCAAACGCTTCGGAACAAGAGCTTTTGAGTGACATCTCGTTTCTACCACTATGGCAGAAATAAAGTTAATCTACTATACTTCGATTAAGCAGCGAGAGCGTAATTTTCGTTGCCAGATAAAATTTTGATAACTGAGATTATAGTGCCAATCACCGACGCACTGCATGCTTACATACCACTCCAACTCGCTGTCAAATCCAGTCAAGCCCGAACTGGTATCTATGATAGATGCTGCAAACATAATAATTTTTTCTCAATTATATGCCATCCCTTTGCAATTATTAGTAATATTCTGTGTGAATCAATCTTTTGCCAATATGACTTAAAGCTATGTTTGTGATCATTCTTGTACAAAAATGGATAACCTTATGGACAATTTTGTTCTGTTGGGAAGTTCTGCGATGCTCTCGGCACAGGCAACAATTAAAATACCGAAAGTCTATCAGCCTGTCAAGAAATCTATGTACCATAAAGGATGGATTGACTTTAATAAGAATGGTGTGATGGATGTTTATGAAAATCCGGATGCAAAAATTGAAGACCGTATTGAAGACCTTCTCGGACAAATGAATATCAAAGAGAAGACTTGCCAAATGGTGACGCTCTACGGTTATAAAAGGGTGCTGAAGGATGCGCTCCCCACTCCCGAATGGAAGAATATGTTGTGGAAAGATGGGATAGGAGCCATTGATGAACACTTGAATGGTTTTCAGCAATGGGGGCTTCCTCCTTCGGATAATGAGAATGTGTGGCCGGCTTCCCGGCATGCATGGGCATTGAATGAAGTACAGCGGTTTTTTGTTGAGGATACCCGTCTTGGAATTCCGGTCGATTTTACCAACGAAGGCATTCGGGGGGTGGAGAGTTATCGTGCTACGAATTTCCCGACGCAACTCGGATTGGGACATACTTGGAACCGTGATTTAATTTATAAAGTGGGGAGGATAACCGGACGTGAGGGACGTATGTTGGGCTATACTAATGTGTATGCTCCTATTCTCGATGTGGGGCGTGACCAGCGCTGGGGGCGTTATGAGGAGGTGTATGGTGAGAGCCCCTATCTGGTAGCCGAATTAGGTATTGAGATGGTGAAAGGAATGCAATATAATCATCAGGTAGCTGCCACCGGTAAACATTTTATAGCTTATAGTAATAATAAAGGTGCGCGTGAGGGCATGGCGCGTGTCGACCCGCAAATGTCTCCTCGTGAGGTGGAGATGGTTCATGTTTATCCGTTTAGGAGAGTGATAAAGGAGGCAGGTTTGTTGGGAGTGATGAGTTCTTATAATGATTATGACGGCTTTCCTATTCAAAGCAGTTCTTATTGGCTTACTACCCGTTTACGCGGTGAATGGGGGTTCAGGGGATATGTCGTTTCGGATAGTGATGCGGTGGAATATCTGTATACCAAGCATGGAACGGCAAAGGATATGAAGGAGGCGTAAACGGTCCATTGTATCCGTTTGGTTACGGATTGAGTTATACTACTTTTGAATATTCCGATTTGCAGGTGAGTCCGAAAGTAATTACACCAAATCAGAAAGTAACTGTCACCTGTAAGGTTACTAACACCGGCAAACGGGCAGGAGATGAAGTCGTACAGCTCTATTTAAGGGATGTTGTCAGTTCTCTGACTACTTACGAAAAGAATTTGGTGGGTTTCGAACGTTTTCATCTGAAGCCGGGTGAAACCAAGGAAGTCCGTTTTATGCTTGACCGTAAAGATATGGAACTGCTGAACGCAAAGAATGACTGGGTGGTGGAACCGGGCGAGTTCAGAGTGATGGCCGGCGCTTCTTCGGAGGATATTCGCCTGAGTGATAAGTTTGCGGTGGTGGAATATGGCATGAATGGTGTGTGGTCTGAAACAGGAAACAGTAAGGGAGATGCTATTTCCGCCAGTACCGAAATGCAAGATGTGGGCATGACACTCGATAATGATTTGAAGACTTGCTGGCAAGGGAACAAGGGGGACTATATTACTTTTGCTTTGGAGAACGGTGCAAAAATAGATGGTCTGTCGATTGCTTGGAAGAAAGAGAATACCGGCGAGGCGGATTTTGAAATCCAGCTTTCGGGCGGTGGAGGACAGTTCCTGACGGTCTATTCGGGCAGCGTGTCGAAGTTTAATGAATGGATGTCTTACACATTCAAAGGCACTACCGCAAGTGACTTGCGTATTCTTTTGAATTCGGATGGATTGGGAGTGGCTGAGGTGAAAATCAATCAATTAAAAAAAGAATAATAAAGAATTTAGGTCGTTATAGCATGTGTTTTGCCAAGAAGTGAGTATATTTGGGAGCGCATTATGTGCTCCCAAATTTTATATAAATATATTATGAATAAAAAAATATTAGCGTTGTGCATAAGTGGTTTGTTGTTGGGTGCTTGCACTTCAAAGCCACAGAAGAATATAGTTACAGTGGATGAAAATAGTGATAAAATGTTCTTGTTTGTAGGCAGTTATGCCACACCGGACGAAGAAGGCATCAAGGTTTATCGGTTTAGCGAAGATACCGGGAAGGCAACTTATATCAGTGGTTTGAAAGGAATCTCGAATCCTTCTTATCTCACTCCGTCCGTGGATGGTGAAAGACTGTATGCCGTAGGCGAGGATGACGGACAGACTTCTACGGCGAATGCCATTATATTTAATAAGGAGGACGGCAAGTTGACATTGCTGAACTCTCAGCCCACCAACGGCGGAGCGCCTTGTTACATTACGCTGAGCCCTTCCGGTAAGTTTGTGTTGACGGCTAATTACATGGGCGGAAGCATCACTGTCTTCCCACTGAATAAGGAAGGCAGATTGGAGTCGGACAGCCGTTTGATTTCCTTTGTCGGCGATGGTCCCGACAAAGAAAGGCAGTCACAACCCCATTTGCATTGTGCGGAATTTACTCCTGACCACAAATATCTGTTGGCAAATGATTTGGGAACAGACCAAATACATGTCTTCCCGGTGAGCGAATCGGTCTCTGATGGAGTTTCCCATTCCTTGCTGAATGAAGGAGAGTCGACCGACATAAAGGTGGAACCCGGTTCGGGTCCCCGTCACATCTGTTTCCATCCCAATCAGAAATTTGCTTATCTTATTAATGAACTATCAGGTAAAGTAACGGCTTTTTCTTATCATGAAGGAAAACTGGATGCTATCCAGTATATAGCTGCCGATACGGTCGGCGCCAAAGGAAGTGCTGATATTCATATCACTCCCGATGGGAAGTTTCTGTATGCTTCCAATCGTCTGAAAGCAGATGGCATTGCTATTTTTGCTGTGGACAGTGATAAAGGGACATTGACAAAAATTGGTTATGAATTGACAGGTATCCATCCGCGTAACTTTGTCATTACGCCCAATGGCCGTTATTTATTGGTAGCTTGCAGGGATAGCAACCTGATTCAGATATTTGAGATTAATAAGGAAACAGGTTTGCTGACCGATACGGGAGAAAAGATAGAAACCTCTAGACCTGTGTGTCTGAAATTTTCTTATTGAATTGTTGTCTGATTATATTGAGAATGCAAAAGGGGCACAACGTATTGTGGGGGATTCTTGGATGAATCACCGTAACCATTCACAGCGTATATATGAAAGCTGCTTTTGCCGGATTGATAAGATTTCATCATTTAATGCTTGGATTCTATTAGGTTTGTACTCTATTAATTGAGAAATTTGCAGCAATGGTAAAAGAAGAGATGAAATAATCGTTAATACATGATAAATACAGGCATATGAATGTAGATTTTGAACAGAAAATAGCTTTGTTGCAGCAGCAACATGAAGCATTGTTGCAGCGGTCAAATCTTCCGGTGGAAGAAACGAATGGTATTGTTTGTCGTTATACGTATCCGATAGTTACGCGGGAACATATACCGTTGGAGTGGCGCTATGATTTTAATCCGGCTACCAATCCATATTGTATGGAGCGTATCGGTTTTAACGCAACCATGAATAGCGGAGCCATAAAATGGAATGGTAAATACGTATTGGTTGTCCGTGTGGAAGGTGCAGACCGGAAATCTTTTTTTGCTGTAGCAGAGAGTCCGAACGGCATTGATAATTTTCGCTTTTGGAAGCGTCCTATCACATTGCCTGATATTAATCCTGCAGAAACAAATGTATATGATATGCGTCTCACTGCCCATGAAGACGGCTGGATATATGGAATATTTTGCAGTGAATGCCATGACGACAGTGCACCGGCCGGCGACCTTTCGTCAGCAGTGGCAAAGGCAGGTATTGTCCGTACCAAGGATTTGGTGGAATGGGAACGTTTGCCGGACCTGAAGTCTTACAGTCAGCAGCGGAACGTAGTGCTTCATCCTGAGTTTGTTAATGGAAAATATGCACTCTATACCCGTCCGCAAGATGATTTTATCAATGCCGGCAACGGAGGAGGTATCGGTTGGGCACTTATAGATGATATAACACAGGCAGAAGTGAAAGAAGAAATCATTATAAATCATCGTTATTATCATACAATAAAAGAGGTAAAGAATGGGGAGGGACCACATCCCATCAAAACATCTGCCGGATGGTTGCATTTGGCACATGGGGTGCGTGCCTGTGCTGCCGGATTGCGCTATGTACTTTATCTTTATATGACGGCATTGGATGAACCTTGGAAGCTGACAGCAGAACCGGCAGGTTATTTCTTGGCTCCACTGGGCAGCGAAAGAGTGGGAGATGTATCCAATGTGTTATTCTCTAATGGTTGGATTGCAGATGAGGACGGTACTGTATATATCTATTATGCATCCAGTGATACTCGTATGCATGTGGTGACTTCTACTATTGATAAACTGGTAGACTACTGTATGCATACACCGGCAGACGGATTACGTTCGGCAACATCCGTAGATGCGATTAATAATTTGATTGATAAAAACGAAACATATTTGAATAAATGAAAAAGTTTTTAGGATTAATCCTCTTGATGCTGCTTCCTTGCTCTACTCTTTCCATGTGGGGACAGACCGGACAACAAATGAAACTTATTTCTTATAATATTTGGAATGGTTTTGAAGGAGACTCGTTGAGGCGTGCGCGTTTTATCGAATGGACTCGAAAACAGGCTGCTGATATCTTTGTGTTGACAGAATTAGTCGGCTTTAAGGAAAAGGATTTGAAAACATTGGGGCAGGTGTGTGGGTATCCGTATGCTGCCATTGTGAAGGAAGAGGGGTATCCTGTCGGAGTGCTTTCCAAGCAACCGATAGAAGTGATTAAGAAACAAGTAGAAGGATTTTGGCATGGCATGATGCATGTTAAGACAGCCGGTGTCGATGTCATTGCTACTCATCTTAGTCCTTTTGAGTGGAAATACCGCTTGAATGAAGCGCAACAAATTGTGGATTATATTCAGGCAAATCATTTGAAAGACTATTATGTGGCGGGTGATTTGAATGCTCATTCCCCATTGGATGCCGATGAGATTGCTAAACATGATACATTGTTGGCAAATATGCAACGTTGGGATTTATCACAAAAAAAATATCGTAATTTGAGAGAAGGACGATATGACTTTTCTGTTATTTCTACTTTTCTTGCGGCAGGAATGGAAGATGCGATCGGACGGATGGTACATCCGGCAAGTGCGCGCATGAGTTTTCCGGCTGCTTTCCTTTATGATTGGCAGTGGGATGACAAGCGTTTGCCGCAACGTCGTGAACGGTTGGATTATATATTGCTTTTTCCCTCATTGATGGAGAAATGTAAGAGTGCTGCTGTACATAATGGAAGAGAGAATGAGGGGATTTCAGACCATTATCCGGTCAGTGTGATTTTAGAGAAATAAAGAATCGGTTGAAAGAAAATAGAAACATGAATATGAAATATTGGGGACATTGTTTGTTGTTTATGCTTGGCTTGGCAAGTGTGTGCAGTTGTACTGATAGTGAGAAAATAGTTCATTACCGGGGTATTGCTGTGGATGATGCGAATGGTAGTGAGGGACTGTATAATCCCGAACGCGGGTTTCGTTTGGAAACGGCTGTCGATCTTGTTACTCAAAAAGAGTGCCCTACCTTGCAATTGGATACTTTGTCGTTGAAGTATGCTTCGGATAGTGTATCGCTTTCGCAAAGCTATTTTTATTTGACTTACCTGACAGATAAAAAGTTGTCTGATACTGAATTTCAGACCATGCAGGTATATTTTGACAGGTTGCGACAATTGGGAAAGAAAACAGTCTTGCGTTTTGCTTATGAAAAAGATTTTGTGCGTCAGGAACCGGTAGGACCTACATTGAAAGAAGCATTGGCACATCTTGATCAGTTGAAACCATTTCTGCATAAGAATAGAGACTTGATTCTGGTCGTTCAGGCGGGTGTTATCGGTGCATGGGGAGAATGGCATAGTTCTATTCATGGTTTGGAGCATTCCGATACGGCAAAGATTGCTATATTGGAAAAGTTGTTGGAAGTGGTACCTGCCGAGAAGAACGTACAAGTAAGACTTCCCGAATTCAAGAATCTTCTGAAAGGTAAACCGGAGTTGTATAAACGTGTTTCTTTTCATGATGACTTTATTGTTATCAAGCCTGATCGTTGGGATGGAGATATGCATGAAGGTACACCCAATTTTGAACAAATTGTAAAAGAATCACCTTATTTGGTTGTAGACGGTGAATTGCCGTGGGGCTTTTGGAGTGCCGGATGTGACCCCGACAGCCCGTCTGCCGGATGGATTATTGATGGTATGGGAGCGGCACGTCGTTTTTTTCTCCAGCATTATACCTCATTGAGTGTTATTCATAATTATAAGGAACAGCACCCCAATCGGATGTTTGATGAGGCGAATGCTCCTGAATATTCGATGATTGTGTGGAAAAAAAGTATGATAAATGCAGACTCCTTAAGAAAATATCACATGCCGGTATCAGACCATTATTTTCAAAAAAAGGATGGAACATTGGTTTCACGTAGTATTTTTGATTATATTCGTGACCATTTGGGATATCGCATCGAATTGCAGAGATTGGGAATGCCGCAAACAATAAGGAATGGAGAAGCATTGACTTTAAATTTGGAGTTTATTAATCGTGGATTTGCCGGTTTCAGTAGTGAACGCCCTGCTTATTTTGTATTGATTGACGAAAAGGAAGGAATAATGGAATTGCCGGCATTGTTCAGTTCTTCCGACTGCCAGCCATATCAACCTGGAGATGTTACTTATACTCCTTTGGTTCACTCAATCTCATTTGCTGGGAAGGTACCTGTTTCTCCGGGAAATTATCGTTTGGGGTTATGGTTACCTGATGTGTCGGAGCGATTGAAGTATAATTCTCGTTATGCTGTCCGATGTGCCAATGGTGATGTAGACTGGTGGGTTTCAAAGGATGGGAGATACGGGGTGAATGTATTGGCAACAATACAGATAAAGCCGTAAATGTACTATTATGAAGCATTTTAATAAGTTACTATTTTTACTTGTCTTTTTATTATCCGGCCGGATGCTTTGGGCTAATCCGGTTATTATCGGCAATAGCCGTTTTACTTTCATTACCGACCAATTGGTGCGTATGGAATATGCACAGAATGGTCATTTTTTGGATGATCCCACTTTGTTTGCCATTGATCGTTCGACAGAGTGTAAAGATGTGAAAGTAGAGGAAAAGTCAAAAGATCATTATGTATTGTCTACTCCGGTGATGCGGATTGAATATTACGCGGACGGATTTCCGTTTGGACAAACCAATTTGCATGTTTATTTTAAGAATGGTGAAGAGGCCAAAGAGAAACATTGGTATATAGCCAGCAGGCAAAGTAAGAATCTACTGGGAGCTCTTACGACCTTGGATGAAGTGGATGGTCCGGTAGATCGTCAGGAAGGTTTGTTAAGCCGTGACGGTTGGTATCTGATAAATGATACGGGCAAAGAAGTGTTGCGTGACGGTTGGGTGAGTGCGCGTGATAAAGACCATGTACAGGATTTGTATTTGTTTGTTTATGGAAACGATTATAAGTCGGCTTTACGTTCTCTTCGTGTTGTCAGTGGTCCGGCACCTATGCCACGTAAATATGTACATGGTTCGTGGTATTGTCGCTGGTGGAATTATACGGATGATGATTACCGTCAGTTGGTGCGTGAATATAAAGAGCATGATTTCCCGTTGGACATCATGGTTTTTGATATGGGATGGCATACTCAGAATGCTACCGTTGGTACGGGCCATGCAGGAACCAGAGGGTGGACAGGTTATAGTTGGAACAGGAAACTGATAAAAGACCCCGCCAAACTGATACAGGATTTGAAAGATGACCATGTATATGTGGTACTGAATGAGCATCCGCACGATGGGTTACGTCCGCATGATGATGCTTATCCTATGTTTATCCGTGACTTGGGAGCCGATACGCTGAAAAACGGAGTTCCTTTGTTTGATGCAGGGAATCCGGAATATATGAAAGCATTTATGAAACATGCCCACCAAGAGAGCGATCAAATGGGCGTTGCTTTTTGGTGGTTGGATTGGCAGCAGGATTATCTTTATCCATACGTCAGAGGTACATCGATGAGGCATTTGCCGTGGTTGAATAAAATCTATTATGATTATTCTGCCCGTAATAATCTTCGTGGTGCCGGTTTCAGTCGTTGGGCAGGTTGGGGAGATCACCGCCATCCCATCCAGTTTTCAGGTGATGCCGTTGCCAATTGGGAGTTGCTGCGTTTTGAAATTGATTTGACTACAACGAGCGGTAATGCCGGTTGCTTTTTCTGGGCGCATGACTTGGGCGGATTTTATGGAGGAGATGATGCAGAGCTTTATACTCGTTGGACACAATTCGGTTTATTGAATTCATCTCTCCGCATCCATTCAGTATATGATGAGAAACTCGATCGCCGTCCTTGGTTGTGGGGGGATAAGGAAGAAGAAGCCATGAAACGCATCTATCACCTTCGTTCGCAGTTGATGCCTTATATTTATTCTTCTGTCCATCAGTGTTATGAAGATATGATTCCACTTAATAGAGGATTATATTTGGAATACCCCTCGGACGAGAAAGCATATCAATGTCCGGGTGAATTCTTATTCGGCGATTTATTGTTGGGAGCGCCGGTTACCATGCCGGGAGAAGGAGAACAGAAGCTGGTCTCGCAAGAGGTATGGTTGCCGGGTGGGGGAAACTGGTACCATTTCTTCACGGGGAAAGCATATCAAGGGGGCCGGACAGTGACGGTAGAAAGTCCGTTGGATGAATTTCCTTTATTTGTGAAGGGGGGCTACCCATTACCTATGCAACCTTATACAGAACGTATGTGTTCGACTCCGCTTACCGAGTTGATTGTCCGTTGTTATCCGGGCAACGAAGGATGTAATCACTCTTATACCCTATATGAAGATGACGGGATTACAACTGGCTATCAGCAAGGTGAATCTGCTTCTACATTAATGAACTATCGTAAGGAAGGAGAACAGACCTTTGTTACTATCCATCCGGCAAAAGGCTCGTACAAGGGGCAACCTCAAAAAAGAGCTTATCGTATTGAATTGCCGGGAATCCAGGCAGGAACAAAAGTAAAAGTAAACGGTAAATCGGTAAAAGCCGTTTTTGATAAGACGATAGGTGGTATAGTGGTGTCTGTCAAGTCGGATAATATACGGAAGAAGGTAGAAGTACAGATCGGTTGACATACAGAGTTGCTTGAACAAGAAAAATCTTAAAGTAAATAATATATGAAATTACATGTTGTTGACATCCTGATTATTTGCGCTTATCTGATTGTCATAGTTCTTATCGGGCTATTCCTGAAGAAGAAAGCGGCAAAAAATATGGATTCGTATTTTTTGGGGGGCAAGTCCCTTCCGTTTTATATGCTCGGACTTTCAAATGCTTCGGGTATGTTTGATATTACCGGAACCATGTTGATGGTTTATTGGGCCTTTGCATATGGTTTCAAGAGTTTGTGGATTCCTTGGCTGTGGCCGGTGTTCAATCAGATATTCCTGATGGTGTATCTTTCCGTATGGTTGCGCCGAAGTAATGTGCTGACAGGTGCCGAATGGATTAAAACCCGTTTCGGACATGGAAAAGGAGCTACTTTGTCGCATACTATTGTGATTGTTTTCGCTCTGCTGAGTGTATTGGGTTTTCTGAGTTACGGTTTTATCGGCATTGGTAAGTTTATGGAGATATTCTTCCCGTGGGAGGTGGTTTCACAGTATGTGCCTTTTGATATTCCGTTGCAATATGTTCCTCATTTTTATGGCATATTCTTTACGGCAATTGCTACCTTTTACGTGATGTTGGGCGGTATGCTCAGTATTGTATGGACAGATGTGGTTCAGTTTATGATTATGACAGTGGCAGGTATTATCATTGCTGTTATCGGTATGAATATGGTAGCTCCCGAAATGATTCAAGAGTTTGTTCCCAAAGGATGGGATTCACCGTTCTTCGGCTGGGCACTTGATATTGACTGGAGTGAGCGAATGAGTCTGTTGACGGAACGAATGGCTAATGAGCCTTATAGTTTGATGGGTATCTTTGTGATGATGGCATTGTTGAAAGGTATATTTATGAGTATGGCAGGTCCTGCACCTAACTATGATATGCAGAAGATTCTGTCCTGCAAGTCTCCGAAAGAAGCGGCAATGATGAGTGGTTCTGTATCCGTGGTGTTATTAATCCCCCGCTACCTGATGATTATGGGATTCGCATTGCTGGCTATTTACTTCTTCAAGGAAGACGGCGGAATGACACAAATGGAAGTTACACGAACGGACTTTGAGACGATTCTTCCTCACTTGATTACCCGTTATGTACCTTCCGGATTAGCCGGTCTGTTATTGGCGGGACTACTGGCAGCGTTCATGTCTACTTTCGCTTCAACGGTGAATGCGGCTCCTGCATATATCGTGAATGACATTTATCTGAAATACATCAATCCGAAAGCGAGTGTAAAAACGCAGATACGCAGCAGTTATGTGATTTCTGTTGCAGTGGTAGTGGTCAGCACCGTTATCGGATTCTTTCTGAAAGATATTAATGAAATCTTCCAATGGATTGTAGGCGCACTCTTTGGTGGATACATCGCAGCCAACGTACTCAAATGGCATTGGTGGCGTTTCAACGGCGAAGGCTATTTCTGGGGAATGACTGCCGGAGTAATAGCGGCAATCGTCATGAAATTCACTGTTCCCGACGCATGGGTATTGTATTTCTTCCCCGTTCTGTTCGGGGTTTCCCTGATAGGATGTATCGCCGGAACGTATAGCGCACCTCCGACTGACGAAGAGACACTGATCAACTTCTACACCCGTGTCCGCCCATGGGGCTGGTGGAAACCGGTAGAAGAAAAAGCATTGGCGCGTTATCCTCATATCCAGCCGAACAGGAACTTCAAAAGGGATGCTTTCAACGTAGCAATCGGTATCATCTGGCAATGTGCGCTTACTATCATTCCGATGTATCTCGTTGTCCGTGAGCAACTGGGGCTCTGGAGCTCTATCGCTTTGCTTTTAGTCACCACACTCATACTAAGGAAGACTTGGTACAAACCTTTGTGCAAAGAAGAAGCACGTTACAATGAAGAAATGAAACAAGTGAAATAAAAAGAAATAATTAGCTTAACACACTAAAAACCGGAGGACTGACCATGAAAAGATTATCTGTTATCCTAGTATCATTTTTACTATATCTGCCACTAAGCGCTCAATTTAAAGGAACAGTCTATGTCGACACCGACCAATCAGGACTATTTAATAAAGGTGATAAACCGCTGGCGGGAGTTATGGTAACAGACGGCTTAAACGTAGTAAAAACAGATAAGAAAGGTCGGTTCTCTTTACCCGGATTCGATAAAACAAGATTTATCAGCATTACAACTCCCGCCGGATTTGAAACGGAGCAATTCTATCTTTCCACCAAAGAGAATAGAAAAAGCTACGACTTTATCTTAACTGAAAGTGAACGGACAAAAGCCAGGGAACATTCTTTCGTTCAAATCACCGATACCGAAGTGACCGGTGGAATGGGACGTTGGGTAACTGACCTTCAGCAATATGTAAAGAATGAAAAGCCCGCTTTCCTGATTCATACCGGAGACATCTGTTACGAACCGGGGCTGACAATGCATAACCAAATAGTGAACGCACAGACAATGGATTGCCCCGTTTACTACTGCATCGGCAATCACGACTTAGTGAAAGGTAGCTATGGCGAAGAGCTTTATGAATCTCTCTATGGTCCGACGTGGTACTCATTTGATATGGGTAACGTTCATTATGTAGTCACCCCAATCGACCACGGAGACCACCCGACTAATTATACTCAAAAAGATGTATACAACTGGCTGAAGAATGACCTTGCCATGATGAAGAAAGAACAGGCATTGATCCTCTTCAACCATGACCTGTTTACCGCAAGTGACACATTCGTATTCAAAGCCGATAAAGAGCATACACTTGACCTACGTGCTTTCAATACAAAAGCCCAAATCTACGGACACATGCACTACAACTATGTCCGCAATCAAAACGGAATCTATACAATCTGTACCGGTACATTGGATAAAGGCGGTATCGATCATTCTCCTTCTTCTTTCAGAGAAATAAAAGTAGACGGCAATGACAATATCACAACGCAACTACGGTATACCTTCATCGAGCCGCAGATTGCCATAGTCTCCCCGATGAACAATCAAATTTCCGCAGCTACCGGAGACCGGCTTCCTGTTTCTGTCAATACCTATCATGCACAGGCTAAAACATCACACGTCTCCTACATCCTAAGCGATATAGAGAATAATCAGGAGATAGCCAAAGGCAACCTTATCTCCCTCACCGACTGGAACTGGAGCAGAGACATTCAAATGCCTGCGAATGAAAACGGAAGAAAGCTACAACTCACAGTAACTTCATTCTTTAATGACGGCAAGAAAGCAACCGCCACCAGCCGATTCACTTATCAAAAAGACTTCAAGCCGGCTACAATCCCGGGCGAGGACTGGAATACCCTGCTTCAAAATGCCGCACACTCCGGAGGAATCAATAATTCTCAAATCAAGCTCCCCCTGCAACTGCAATGGACAGCCAACACAGGCAGCAACATCTTCATGGCTTCCCCTATTATCGCCGGACAGAAAGTATTTATCGCTACCACCGATGACAATATACCACTGAACACATTTGTCTGTGCATTCGATTTCAATTCCGGCAAACTGTTATGGAAATTCCGCACGGCAAACTCGGTGAAGAACACAATCGCCTATGAAAACGGAATTGTAATAGCACAGGACGCTGCCTGCAATCTGTACGCTTTGGATGCAGAATCCGGAAAATTACTCTGGAAACAATATATCAAACTGAACAGCTATCCTTACTTAACGGAAGGAATAACAATAGATAAAGGAGTAGTCTACGCCGGAATTGGTGCCGGACTATCCGCCTATGACTTAAAGACAGGACAAACAATATGGATTAACAAGGACTGGAGACAACGGGAAGGTGCTACTACAACGCTAACTGTTGCCGGAAATGTATTAGTCAGCGGAACTCAATGGGGAGGATTATACGGTAACGACATTCACACCGGAAAACAACTCTGGAAACTCTCCGATAACGGACTTCGTAACCGGGGAGCCTCTCCGGTCTATAAAGACGGGAAATTATGGATCATCTCCTCCAAAAGCTTCTTCGTCATAGAACCGCAAACCGGAAAAGTACTCCAACAGAAAGAGTTGTCAGCCAACCTGGACGTAACATCCACACCACTTATTACCGAACAGGAAATTATCTTCGGCACTGCCGACCGCGGAGTTTTCGCACTGGACAAAGCTACGCTTTTCAATAAATGGAGAGCAGAGACTTTGCCTTCGCTGGTATACACAGCTCCTTATTCCACCACTCCGCAAGCCGGAGTAGAAACAAGCCCAGTGGCATCACAAGGAGTTATTTACATCGGAGCTTCCGATGGTTATCTATATGCTATCGACCGGACAACGGGAATTATAAAAGACAAATATAATCTCGGAGCACCGATATTCTCAACCGTAGCCGTATCAGGAAACCGGATGATTGTCTGTGACTTTGCAGGAAATGTTTATTGCTTTATATCAAAATAAACTTATTCCTCATTATCGTAATGTATAAACCCAATCGGTCGTCGATGCTTTGATTTCAGAGATTCCGTTTTTTCTTTATCGGCCAATTCTGATAAAGCCAGATAAATACTATCCAATTCCTTCCGGGTATCTTCACTGAGGTCGTTT
>OGOR01001319.1_pt1 | contig 14309 bp, 9 predicted proteins | sample 1552771 | NCBI WGS metagenome assembly OGOR01 (sample SAMEA2580124, study PRJEB22360) | human gut metagenome | biome: human gut; feature: human-associated habitat; material: faeces | place: Denmark | collected 2008/2010
TGTATTTCGACCGGTTCAACGACGGGCTGAATATCTGGGTCGTCGAGCTGGAAGACGACTGCACGACGCTGAAAAAAGAGACGATGCGCCCCTGCATCCATGTTTCGCAGGAGTGGGAAAAGGTCTGGCCCCGCGTCAACGAAGGCTGCTTCGTGATCCGGCGGAACGGCACTTACTACATGACCTATTCGGCCAACAGCTACGAAAGTCCCTTCTACGGCATCGGCTGCGCCACGGCCGACTCGCCGCTGGGCCCCTGGACCAAATACGACCGCAATCCGCTGTTGCAGAATCCCGGCGAACTGGTCGGCGTCGGGCACAGCGCCCTGTTCCGGGACAAGGCGGGCAACCTGAAGATCGTTTTCCATGCCCACAAAAGCAAAGGCGCGATCCATCCGCGGGAAATGTATATCACCGACGTGCGTTTCCGCCCCGTCGAGGGCGGCTGCCGGATGGAGATCGACCCCGGATACTCGCCGGCCCTGATCGCTGAATGAACGACGCCCGGATGCAGCATGTGCATCCGGGCATCGTTTTTACAGGAGGGCGAAACCGGCCTCGCGATCAATAGAACGTCCCTTTCGGGGCGAAAATCGCATACCCGAAATTGAAGGTCAGGTACATGTTGCGCCAGTTTTTCAGGTCGTATTTCGTCAGCGCGAGGCTCACGGGACCGATCGGCGTGTGGTAGACCAGCGACGCCTCGGCGATATAATGCCAGCGCTCGTCGGGATTCTTCAGGGGGTTGAAGTCCCGTTTTTCACGGAACATGGTGTAGAACCCCGTCCGGAAGAAGCAGTTGGGCAGCAGGTCGAAGGTCGGCATCAGGCCCCACGCCGCAAAGCGTTTGCCCCGGAAATCGGGCATGTAGATCATCCGGGCATGCGGCACGGGCGCATAGTCGGGCATCGACATCAGGGTCGCGGATTCGGTCCGGAACCGCGGGTGGTTGGTCCACACGGCATCGACGTTCAAACCGAACGAGAACCAGCTGACGCCCGGCACATCGAAGAACTTGTCCCACGAAAAACGCCCTCCGATCCACTGTCGGGTTTCGCGCGAAATGAAGTCTTTCGCATCGTAAGGCTGGTATTTGTCGCGTCCGGCGACATAGATGGCCGAGAGATGCAGTTCGGAACCGCGGCGGGGATAGAGGAACTTGTCGAGCGTATTGCGGGCGACCCCGGCCCGCAGGCCGAAGAACGAGAAGCGCGAATGGTCGGTGTCGTCGGCGAACAGCACGTCCGAATCGTAGCGGTAGTTGATGTGTCCGGCGTTGGCGCGCAGCGTCAGGAGGCTGCGGTGGGTCAGCGGCATCCCCACGCCCGTCGAAAAGAAGCTCTCGCTGTTCTTGACCTGCTGGGCGTTGCGGACCTTGGTGACGTTACCGAAATAGCCGTGGCGGAAATTCCGGACCGCGAAATTGTAGGAATAGTCGAGGAATATCGGCTTCCACGCGTAGAAATCCGTCCGGCCCCCGATCGCTCCCCAGGTGTAGATCGGCCCCAGGTAGAGGTCTGCGCCCAACTGCTGCGCGACGCGGCCGATGTTCTTGTAATTGATGCCGATATAGGCCTGGTTGAAGGCCGTCGAGGAGATGTTTCCCCCGAGGATGATCTTGAAATTGGGCCGCGTGCCGAACTTGGCCTCGAACGAATAACGTTCCCGGACGGAGTCGTAGCGCACGGTGGGGAAGTCCATCGTGAAATCGCCGCCGGCAAGCACCTCGAAGAGATTGTCTTTCAGCTCCTCGAAGCCCATCGGCCGCTGAATGCCCGGCGTGCGGCGGTCCACCTGCACGAAATCGCGGATATACTCCCGCTGGGCGCGCTTCAGCCCTTCGAGTTTGTAGTCGTCGAAGACCAGCGGCGGACACTTGGCGCGGAACGCCTCGCGACGCCCGGCGTAGTAGGCCGAGTCGCGGCGTTCGGCGACTTTCTCCAACAGCTGCGGCATGGCTGCCACGGCGTCCTCATAACCTGCGTTCATAATCGCCTCGGCCTGGTCGAAATCGAGCATGTTGACCCCCACGGCGCGGCGGATCGTGACGCTGCGCTCCTCGGGCAGCGTGTAGTCGGTATCGTGCATGGCCAGCATGAAAGCCTGGTCCATGATGTTGCTCTCCTCGCTGGGCGGGGTGTTGCCCTCGGTGCAGATCGAGCCGACGATCAGATCGGGCCGGAAATCTTCGTCGAGGGGTTTCCACGGGAAGTTGTCGTAGATGCCGCCGTCGTAGAGCAGCATCGAGTCTTTCACCATCGGCTTGAACACCAGCGGAATGGACATCGACGAGCGGACCGCCTCGCTCAAATCCCCCTCGCGCAGGACCACCGGCCCGCGGTGGTTCAGGTCGCTGGCCACACAGAGGAACGGAACCATCAGGCGGTCGAAATCACCGTCCGCAGCGGCCGTCGCCGGGGCGAACAGCTCCGTGAGGGCCATGTCAATCTGCGTCGAGGAGATCAGGTTCCGGGGTACGCGCAGCCGCTTCCCGGAGGGACTCTCGACGTCGATGCGCAGGCTCAAGAACGCGGGATTGCTCCCCACCTGCCGGTAATAGGCCATGTATTTGTTGGGGTCGATGCGCCCCGAGACCCACTCCTTGACCACCCCCGATTTGACGATCGCACGCATTTCGGCCGGGGAATAACCGGCGGCGTACATCGCGGCGATGATCGAACCCATCGAGGTCCCGGCCACATAATCGATCGGCACGCCGTTCTCTTCGAGCGCCTCCAGGACGCCGATGTGGTAAAGCCCCTTCGCGCCGCCGCCGCTCATCACGACGCCCACCGAGCGGGGACGTGCAGTCCCGTCGTCGGGGTTCTGCGCCCCGGCGACCGTCGCAGCGAGCAACAGCACCGAGATAAATGAGAGGGTTTTACGCAACATATCTCAATTTTTTTATAACTTTGCACGTTATACTTAACGTAATAAGACGGGTAAAAATACGGAAAAAGCGTAAACAATCAAAATATGACCGACAAAATCAATGAACTTCTCCGACGTGTCGAAGAGTTCAAACCGAAGGCAGCGGCCGAGATCGAGGAGTTCCGCATCAAAGTGCTCGGCAAGAAGGGCGAACTGAACGCCCTGATGGAAGAGTTCAAGACGGTGGCCCCGGAGCTCAAGCGCGAAATGGGGCAGCAGCTCAACAAACTCAAGGTCACGGCCCTCGACCGCATAAACGCCCTGCGCGAGCAACTTCAGGACGCAATCGCCGACGACGGCGCTGCGACCGAAGACATGACCCGTCCCGGTTCGGCCGAGCAGTTGGGGTCGCGCCACCCGATCTCGATCGTCAAGAACCAGATCGTCGAGGTCTTCTCGCGGCTGGGCTACACCGTCGCCGACGGGCCCGAGATCGAGGATGACTGGCACGTTTTCTCGGCGCTCAACTTCCCGCCCGAACATCCGGCGCGCGACATGCAGGACACGTTCTTCATCGAAAAGGATCCCGACATCCTGCTGCGCACGCATACCTCGTCGATCCAGGTACGCACCATGGAGCGCCAGAAACCGCCCATCCGCGTCATCTGCCCCGGCCGCGTGTTCCGCAACGAAGCCATTTCGTACCGCGCGCACTGCATCTTCCACCAGATCGAGGGCCTCTACATTGACGAAGGGGTGTCGTTCGCCGACATGAAACAGTCGCTGCTCTACTTCGCCAAGGAGGTTTTCGGCGAGCAGGCCGTCATCCGCATGCGCCCGTCGTATTTCCCCTTCACCGAACCTTCGGCCGAGGTCGACGTATCGTGCAACCTCTGCGGGGGCAAGGGCTGCCCGGTGTGCAAGGGTACCGGCTGGCTCGAAATCATGGGCTGCGGCATGGTAGACCCCAACGTACTCCAGGCAAACGGCATAGACCCCGAAAAATACTCGGGCTTCGCCTTCGGCATGGGTATTGAACGCATCGCAATGCTCAAATACGGCGTGAAAGACCTGCGCCTCTATTTCGAGAACGACGTGCGTTTCCTCCACCAGTTCGACACGGCACTCTAAAACACCGGGCCCATGAAACGTCTGACAGCGATCACGGTACTGTGCGTGCTCTTCCTTTCGGCCTTCGCCGCCGGGAAAGGCCCCGCCGGCGTGCCCGGCTATCCCGATTCGCTGCGCAGCGTATGGCTGTATACCGAAGGCATCAAACGGAATGCCATTGCCCGAGACACCGTCCGGGCGCGGGAATTCTTCGCCGAGGCCATCCGCAACGACTCGACCTTCGCACCGGCCTATTACGAAATGGCCGCCAACGGCATGTATTCCACGCCCGACGAGGCGGTGAATCTGGCACGCACGGCCTTCCGGCTCGACACCGCCAACAAGTGGTACCACCAGTTCCTCGGGCAGGCACTCATCTATGCCCGCCGTTACGACGAGGCGCTGGCCGTCTACCGCCGCCTGCGCAGCGACGAGCCGCAGAACCCCGACAACTACCGGATTCTGGCCGCCCTCTACGAGCAGGCGCAGCAGCCCTTCTCGGCCATCGCCACGCTCGACTCGGCCGAAGTGCGCTTCGGCCGCATCCCGGTGCTGAGCACCATGAAACGGCAGCTGCTGGTCGCTACGCGCCAGATGGACAAGGCCGTCGAAGAGGCCGAGGCCATGGTCGAAGCGGTGCCTTACGAGGCCGAACACCACGTCGTGCTGGCCGACCTCTACGGCATTCTGGGCAAGGATTCGCTGGCCAAGGCCGAATACGACCGGGCATTGCAGATCGACTCGACCGACGTGGGAACGCTCATGTCGCTGGCCGATTTCTACAACGGCCGCCACGATTACCGGGCGGTGCTGGACGTTACGCAGCGGCTTTTCGAGTCGGACAAGATGCCGCTCGACACGAAGATCAAACGTTTCGGGATCTTCACCTCCGACATGCGTTTCTACCGCGAATATTACCCCCAGCTCAATACGCTGGCCTCGACGCTTGCCGTCCGCTACCCGCAGGACAGGCGCGTCGTGGAACTTTATGCCAAACACCTGATCGCCTCGGGCGAGCTGGAACAGGCGCTCGCGCTCTACAAACTCCACCTCGACGACCAGCCGCCCGTCGAGGAGTATTTCCGTTCGGTGATAGACATCGAGAGCTATCTTCAGCATCCCGATTCGGTGAACCGCTATATCGGGCGCGCCCTGGAGCTCTTTCCCGGACAGGTCGATTTCCACCTCTCGAAAGGGCATACGCTGAATTATTCCAAACAATATCCCCAGGCGATCAAAGCCTACAAACAATCGCTGGGCTATGCCCGGACAGATTCGCTGCGCAGCGTGATCTGGGGATTTATCGGCGACACCTGGCACCAGAAAGCCACCGCCGGCGAACAGGACATCGACAACAATTTCGCCCGGGCTGTCCGAAAAGGTTCGTTCCGGGCGGATATGAAGCAGTGCTACAAAGCCTACGACCACAGCCTGCGCTACGATCCGGATAACGCCATGGTACTCAACAACTACGCCTATTTCCTCTCGCTCGAAGGGCGTGAACTCGAAAAGGCGCTCACGATGTCGAGCCGCGCCATCGCCCTCACGGACAACAACCCCACCTACCTGGACACCCATGCCTGGGTGCTCTTCAAGCTGGGACGCACGGCCGAGGCCAAGAAGGTGATGCAGCAGGCCATCGCCCTCGACGGGCAGGAGAGTGCGGCGCTGCTGGTTCATTACGGGGATATCCTGCATGCCATGGGCGAACAGTTCATGGCCGAAATATACTGGCGCAAGGGACTCGAAAAGGGCTACGACGCTGACCAGATCACCCGCCGCATGGAACAGGGCAAAGCCGAAAAAGAGTGACCGTGATGAAGCCCGCCCGCATACTGACCCTCCTTTTCCTGTTCGCCGCCTTTACCGCTGCGGCGCAGGGGGGCCGCGATGCCATCGAAGAGCAGAAACGGGTCATCGCCGCCCTGGAAAAGAGGATTGCCGACGAGGAACGCGCGATCTCGAAGATACAGGAAGGCCGCGCCGCCACCGAGGAACGGGTTCGCCGCCTGGCGCGCCAGCTCGACTCCCGCAACCAACTGCTCGAAGAGACCGAGAAGCAGGTGCGCCTGCTGCGCAAGGAGATATCCCGTACGGACAGCGTCGCCGGCGATCTCAGCTCGGCCCTGGAACGCAACCGTACGCAGTATGCCGAGATGGTACGCGAGGCCTACCGCAACTATAAGCACAACAATTACCTGACCTACATTTTCTCGTCGCGCGACTTCGCCGACGTCGCGAAAAAGATCACCAACCTGCGCGAGGTGGCTTCGATGCGCGAACGCAAACTGCACGACATCGCCGCACTTTCGGAACAGGTCGCCCGCGAGAAGGAGCTGCTCGACCGTCGCAAACGCTCGTTGGATTCGGTGACGCAGAACCTCACCGCCCAGAAACAGAAGCTCCAGCGCGATTCGCGCAACGCCCGGGCCAATATCCGCCAAATGTCGCAGAAGGAGAAACAGGCCCTGCAACGCAAACTGTCGCAGGAACAGCAACTCGACGTGGCCATCAGCGAGCTGCGCAAACTCACCAAAGGCAATACCGAGGGTGCGTCGTTCTCGACCAAGACCACGGGGCTGAGGCTTCCCGTCACGGCCGGTTCCGTAAAACGCTACAAGGAAAACATGGCCGAGATCTCCGGCCCCAAGGGTGCGCACGTCATTTCGATCTACGACGGAAAGGTCGTCGAAATCAAGCGCAACCGCATCACGAACAAATACGACGTTTTCGTGGCTCACGGCGAATATATAACCTCCTATGCCAACATGGGGTCGATATGCGTTGAAAAGGGCCAGAAAGTGGCAAGAAACGAACAGTTGGGCACCATCGGCTCGTCGGTCAACATCATGACGATGGAAACCGAGTACAAACTGGTATTCGGCATCTACCCGCCGAACCCCGGCGAGAAGCTCCGCGCCGAAAACTGTTTCAAACGGTAAACCCCGGCGATAAACACCGAACCGGGAACCCTTCCGAACGATAAACACCGACAATAAATACCGGATCGGGAATCCTTCCGAACGGTAACCCCGGACACGCCACGCCGAAAAACCGTTTCGGGCGAAGGATAAATCCCATCAAATATTTTTGGCAACGGCGGGCAGAAATCCCGCTCTAAACCTGGCCAGCTCTCCCGTCGACCTTTTCCGGATCAAAAAAACCTTTTCCGCAGCCCTGTATCTGGCCAGAACGGAATACAACAGCGGGATCCCGCAAAAACAGGATCCCGCTTACCAATTATTCCGGAAAGTCGTCAGACCTCCGGCGAATCGAGGATAATCACCGGGTCGCCTATGTTGGCGGGGATTTCGACCCAAAACCAGTTCAGGTCGCCCGGTTTATCGGCCGCATCCACGCCCACGACATAGTAGAAGAGCTTGTCCCCGGCCTTGAACCCGGCGCCGTTGTTATTGAACTTGTGCTCGGCCGTGTCCATATAAACGCCCGGCACACCGTCCTCGTAATCCATCAGGATATAACCGATCAGCGTCTTTTCGTCATCATACCCTTCGCCGATGACATTCACCGTCTCGGTACTCGAATAAAAATGCGCACACTTGACATTGGCTTTGTTGGCGACACGCAACGTCCCCTTTCCGCCGACTGTCTCATAGGAGAATTCGACATTGACCCACGGCGACGTCACGACGACCGGCTCGTCGGCTGTCGTCGTCGAAGCCTTTGCCGGATCCGAATCGGTATATCCGGGGTCGTCTCCGGCCAGCTCAACGACTTCGAGCGTATATGCCGTAGCAGGTTTTAGCCCCGAAAAAGAGACTTCCACGGCATCATACGAAGCGACCTCAGCCACGACGGTTTCACTGTCCCCGTCGGTCGCCAGCAGTTTATAACCGAAAGCCGCAGCATGTTCCACAGCCGTCCACGAGGCCGCGAACGACGTGGGTTTGACGTCCTTGAAGACAATCCCGGGCGAAGCGAGTTTCACTGGCTGCGGATCGGGTTCGGATCCTTTGTCGTCATCACATCCCGAAAACAACGCCACGGCAAAGAAAGCCGCAAGCGTGGTAAGCATTTTGAAGATTTTCATTTTGAGAGATTTTTGGGTTAATACTTCGTGACGAGGCAAATATAACGGTTTTTCCGTATCGTTATACGCCCCTATATACCAATAACAAATTGTATATCAGAATAATATAAAACAAAAATCCAGGACATGGCCGGCAATGTATCCCCGGGTCGGAAATAAAAATTACGATCCGTAACTAAAACCGCTCCCTTTCTGAAAAAATATTTTTTTATTTTTCCGGAATTTCCCTGCGGGGAAGGCAGATGCAGCTTCGGAATGCCACCCGGACACGGACAACGAGAAAAAGCCCGCCGGGACATTTTCATCTATATTATTTTTGTACTTTTGCAAAGATTTACAGACTGATTACGGCTTCGGGCCGTCCTTCAAACATGGCAATACGATACTATAACGACGATTGTACCTTCCGGCTGCCGCAGAAACGCCTGACGGCGGCATGGCTGCGCGAAGTGGCCGAAGCGGAAGGGTATGCGCTGGGCGATGTGAGCTACATTTTTTGCTCGGCGCAACGGCTCCTGGAGATGAACCGCCAGTGGCTCGGGCACGACTATTTCACCGACGTCATTACGTTCGATTACAGCGACCGCAAAGGCGAACGCATCGTTTCGGGCGACATTTTCATCGACGTCGAGACCGTAGCCGACAATGCCCGGCAATACGGCTGCACGACACTCCAGGAAATGCGCAGAGTCATCGTACACGGCGTGCTGCACCTCTGCGGGCAGGGTGACAAGACGCCCCGCACCAATGCGCAGATGCACCGCAAGGAGGATAAATACCTCAAATTCTGGGAGACGGCACAATGACACTCGAATACGATATAATCGTCATCGGCGGCGGACATGCCGGCTGTGAAGCGGCCTCGGCTTCCGCACGCCTGGGGTCGCGCACGCTGCTGCTCACGATGGACATGTCCAAAATGGCCTCCATGTCGTGCAACCCGGCTGTCGGTGGAGTAGCCAAGGGACAGATAGTCAGAGAGATAGATGCTTTGGGAGGACAGATGGGACGCATTACCGACCTCACCGCTATCCAATTTCGGATGCTCAACCGTTCGAAGGGTGCGGCCATGTGGAGTCCCCGTGCACAATGTGACAAAACCCGTTTCTCGGAGGAGTGGCGCCATACGCTCGAAAACACGCTGAACCTTTACATCTGGCAGGACGCCGCCACCGAACTGCTGTTCGACACCTCTGCACCTAAACCACGCGTGACGGGCGTACGGACACGCATGGGCATCGAATTCGCTTGTAAAGCCGTCATACTTACCGCCGGCACGTTCCTCGACGGGCTGATGCACTGCGGCACATCGCACGCCGAGGGCGGCAGGGCAGGGGACGCCGCTTCGCACGGGATCACGGAATCCCTGCGCGCAATCGGATTCGAAACCGGGCGTATGAAAACCGGGACACCCGCACGCCTCGATGCCCGCACGATCGACTTCGAAATACTCGAACCGCAATACGGAGACGAAAACCCGGCCAAATTCTCCTTTTCACCTGACACACAACCGGTTAAAAACCAACTCCCTTGTTTTTTGGTCTACACGTCGGCCGAGGTGCACGACATCCTGCGCACAGGGTTCGACCGCTCGCCGCTGTTCAACGGGACGATAACGGGAATCGGGCCGCGCTACTGCCCGAGCATCGAAGACAAACTGCGTACATTCGCCGACAAAGACCAGCACCAGCTCTTCCTCGAACCCGAAGGACGCAGCACCAACGAATACTACCTCAACGGCTTTTCTTCGTCGCTGCCCTGGGAAATACAGTTGGAAGCACTGCATAAAATCCGGGGATTCGAAGACCTGCACATCTATCGCCCGGGCTATGCCATCGAATACGACTATTTTCCACCCACGCAACTGCACCATTCGCTCGAAACAAAACTCGTTTCCGCCCTTTATTTCGCCGGGCAGGTCAACGGGACGACCGGATACGAAGAGGCCGCAGCCCAGGGGTTGATGGCAGGGATCAATGCACACCGGATGCTGAAAGGGGAGGAGGCCGTCGTATTGCAGCGCGACGAAGCCTATATCGGAGTGTTGATAGACGACCTTGTGACCAAAGGGGTGGACGAGCCCTACCGCATGTTCACCTCGCGTGCAGAATACCGCATCCTGCTCCGGCAGGACAATGCGGACATCCGGCTTACTCCTATCGGATATAAAATCGGGCTTATTACCCAAAAAAGATATGACTATTTCGTCAAAAAAAATACGCTCGTAGAATCGCTTATTTCTTTCACTCGCCAACAGAGCATCAAAGCAGCCGAAATTAACGACTATTTAAAAGCAATAAATTCCGAACCTTTATCACAGGGAAGGAAGCTTTACGACATACTAATGCGGAATAATGTTTCGTTCGATTCGCTGCAAGCCGTCCTGCCGAAGCTCCGAAAATTCATCGAAACGAACCGGATGGAGGAAGAGGTGATCGAAGAGGCAGAAATCCAAATCAAATATAAAGGGTATATTGAGCGCGAAAAATTCATTGCAGAAAAGCTACATCGGCTCGAAAACATACGAATTCCCGCGGATTTCGACTTTCACTCGATGAATTCCCTGACTATCGAGGCCCGGCAAAAACTATCCCGAATTCGGCCTAAAAACATCGGGCAAGCCTCTCGCATACCCGGAGTTTCTCCCGCAGACGTAAATGTTCTCTTGGTAAAATTCGGAAGATAGGGTAGTGTTCCACGTGGAACTATCAACCCACAAACACCTTTCAAAATAATTAAACCACGAGATTCTACAAATGTAATCATCTCAATTTTCTTCCCAAACAACCACCAAAGAAGACATGTTCCACGTGGAACATATATACAAAACCCTTAAACACAAACGAAACAAAAAGAGGCCGCTGTATAGCGGCCTCTTAACAATATATTCGTATTCTACAAAACAATCGTACACCAATTATATTTATCCTCAGCTCGTCCGTACTGAATATCCTGCAATCGGGTATATAATTCCAGAGAAATCTTACCAACCTTATCACTATAAGAGTAGGTTTTCTCCGTCTGCATGTCATAGATAGTGCCGATAGGGGAGATCACGGCAGCCGTTCCGCAACCTCCGCACTCCTCGAAAGAGGCAAGTTCTTCGACCGGAATTTTTCGGTCTTCTACCTCAAGCCCCATATCGCGGGCCAGCTGGCGGAGGCTCATATTGGTGATCGACGGAAGCACCGAAGAGGATTTCGGAGTGATATATTTGCCATCCTTGATGCCGAAGAAATTGCATGCACCGCACTCTTCGATGTATTTATGCTCCGCAGCGTCGAGATACATGATATTCGAATAGCCCATTTTATGCCCTTTTTCACCCGACAAAAGGCTGGCCGCATAATTTCCGCCGACTTTCACATCGCCTGTTCCACGTGGAGCAGCACGATCCTGCTCTCGGTCAATGGCAACCAGGATCGGCTTGATTCCCTGCTTGAAATAAGCACCCACAGGTGAACAGTAGACAATCAGCAAAGCATCCTTTGCAGGTTTGACCCCCAGGCCGGCCGTCGTGCCGAACATCACCGGACGCAGATAGAGCGAAGCCCCTGTTCCGTAGGGGGGAATATAAGCTTCATTCCGCCGAACGACCTCGACGCAGGCATTAACGACCATTTCGACGGTCGGCAGCGGAAGGCAAAGACGTTCGGCCGAAGACCGGAGGCGGCGGGCATTGTCCTCGACACGGAACAGGCGGACTTTCCCATCGACTCCACGAAAGGCCTTGAGACCCTCGAAAAGTTCGATGCCATAATGCAGGCACGAAGCCGACATGTGCATCTTGATGTACTCGTCGCTCGTAACCTCCATATCACTCCATTTACCATCCGTAAAATAATAACGGACGTTGACGTCGGTCTTGTGATAGTCGAACCCCAAGGCGCTCCAATCTATATTTTCCATTATAGTAAAATTTAAAGGTTTTTCTAAATTATCCCCACAGTAAAGTAAACCGGGCAAAAACAAACCTTGAACCGATCCTTTCCTCGCATTATCCTACGATAGCACCATTATTCGTATTTCCGTTGGGGCCCAGCAGCAGCAGTTTCCCCGAAGCATCTTCGGCCATCAGGATCATGCCCTGCGACACGATCCCTTTCAGTTCGCGGGGAGCGAGATTTACAAGAACCAGCGCCTTGCGCCCTATCAGCTCTTCGGGCGTAAAATATTCCGCTATTCCCGAAATGATCGTCCGCTGGTCGATCCCCGTGTCCACCGTCAATTTAAGCAATTTCTTCGTCTTGGCGACCTTTTCCGCCGCAAGGATCGTAGAAACCCGGATATCCATTTTCTGGAAATCGTCGAATTGTATCGTATCTTTCTGAGATTCAATATTTTGCAAATTTTCAGCAGCCAGATTAGCCTCTTTCGTCGCCGCAAGCTTGTCCAACTGGCGCTGGATCACGTCGTCCTCGATCTTCTCGAAGAGCAACGACGCCTCGCCGATCTTATGCCCGGCAGCGATCAGATCCATAGCCCCGAGGCGCTCCCATCCGAATTTCTCCACGGCGAGCATCTTCAGGATCTTCGACGCCGAGAAAGGCATGAAAGGCTCGATGGCAATCGCCGTATTGGCCGTAATCTGCAACGCAATGTTGAGAATCGTTTTCACGCGCCCGGAATCGGTCTTGATGACTTTCCACGGCTCGGTGTCCGCCAGATACTTGTTGCCGATACGCGCAATGTTCATGGCATCCTTCAGGGCTTCGCGGAAACGGTAGTTCTCGATATTGGCCTCGAGCGACCCCTTCACGGCAGCTCCCTCCGCAACTGTCTGACGGTCATAATCATTCATCTCTCCGCAGGCAGGAACTTCTCCGCCGTAATATTTCTGCGTAAGCACCAGCGCACGGTTGACGAAATTTCCCAGCACAGCGACCAGCTCGTTGTTGTTGCGGGCCTGGAAATCCTTCCATATAAAGTCGTTATCCTTGGTTTCGGGGGCATTGGCACACAGCACATAGCGCAATACGTCCTCCTTTCCGGGGAACTCCTCCAGGTATTCATGCAGCCATACCGCCCAGTTGCGTGAGGTCGAAATCTTATCGCCCTCGAGGTTTAGGAACTCGTTGGCCGGCACGTTCTCGGGCAGTATATAACCCCCGTGCGCCTTGAGCATCGAGGGGAAGACGATGCAGTGGAACACGATATTGTCCTTGCCGATGAAATGCACCATCTTGGTGTCTTCCGACTTCCAGTACTTTTCCCAATCGGGGGTAAGGTCTTTCGTGGCGGATATGTAACCGATCGGAGCGTCGAACCACACATAGAGCACCTTCCCTTCAGCACCCTCCACGGGCACGGGGATGCCCCAGTCGAGGTCACGGCTCACGGCACGGGGCTGCAATCCGCCGTCGAGCCAGCTCTTGCACTGTCCGTAAACATTCGTCTTCCACTCCTTATGCCCATCGAGTATCCACTCGCGGAGGAAGCCTTCGTATTGATCCAGCGGGAGATACCAGTGCTTCGTCTCCCTTTTGACAGGAACCGAACCCGACACGGCGCTATGCGGGTCGATCAGCTCGTCGGGCGAGAGGGTAGACCCGCATTTCTCGCACTGGTCGCCGTAGGCACGGTCGTTCCCGCATTTGGGACAAGTGCCGACGATATAACGGTCGGCAAGGAACGTCTGCGCCTCCTCGTCGTAATACTGCATGGAGGTCTTCTCGATGAATTTCCCCTCGTCGTAGAGTTTGCGGAAAAATTCCGAAGCGGTCGCAGCATGGGTCGCCGACGATGTCCGCGAATAGATGTCGAACGACATTCCCAACCCCTCGAACGACTTTTTGATCAGGTTATGGTAACGATCCACGATCTGCTGCGGGGTCACCCCCTCCTTGCGGGCCTTGATGGTGATAGGTACGCCGTGCTCGTCCGATCCGCAGACCGAAATCACGTCGCAGCCCTTCAGCCGCAGGTAACGCGTGTAAATATCCGAAGGTATATAAACTCCCGCCAGATGGCCGATATGCACCGGGCCGTTTGCATAGGGGAGAGCCGATGTAACGAGGTAACGCTTGAACTCTTTTGCCATATTGAGATATACAGTATTACTAATTTCTGTCAAAATTAGTAATTTTTAGGGAAAGAAAAAGCAAAGCTCCATTATTTGTTTACAAACTACAAGGACACCCTGCCGCAAGAAAACAAAACGGAAACCACGGGAGCGAATCGGTCTGCCCCCGGCTACGGGGTAAAAATATACCCCGGCTTATACCGGGGCATATTTCCTAATCATCGGCGGCCGCAAAAGCTATTCGATCACCAGCTC
>OGOR01001324.1_pt1 | contig 14272 bp, 10 predicted proteins | sample 1552771 | NCBI WGS metagenome assembly OGOR01 (sample SAMEA2580124, study PRJEB22360) | human gut metagenome | biome: human gut; feature: human-associated habitat; material: faeces | place: Denmark | collected 2008/2010
TCAGGAAGTCCTCGATCTGGTCGCTCTGCTTGAAATAGGTGATGAAGCTGCCGTTGCGGGCCACGCTCTTGGGGGGATAGCCGCACTCCCGCAGCAGCACCTCCAGCTCCCGGCTCACCTGCAGGTGGGAGGTCGCCAGCTCCAGGTGGTACCGCTTGGCCGGGTCCGTGACGCTGCCCCCGGCGAAGAACACCCCCCGCAGGAAGGACGCCCGGCAGCACTCCTCCTCCAGCAATCCGAAGTTGATGTGCAGGGCCAGGTTCTGCTCCGGGCTGAAGCCCAGCAGGTCCACGATCCGGCGGAGCTTGCCGCCGTCTGTGATCTGGAACACCAGCTTGCCGCTCTCCCCCTCCTCCGGCAGCCGGTCGAACCGCAGGCCGAAGGCCCGGTGAAACAGCTTGGGAATTCGGGCAGCCAGAGCGGGGTTCCCGGTGATGATCCGCACCTCGCTTGCGCTGAAGGTGTTGCAGTACAGCAGGATGCCGTAGGCCTCCGCCCGGGCGCAGCACAGCTTCTGCACCGGCAGGCGGCACAGCTCGTTTTTGGCTTCAAAGGAAAAGGACATGGGTGGGTCTCCTCCAACTCTGGGTAATTGTGGGGCTCATTTCTGCTCCTCCATCTGGTAGGCGTCCTCCCGGGGGCGGAATCGGGCACCGGCGATCCGGACGCTCCGCTCCGCATGGAGCAGGATCAGCTCCCGGGCCAGGGCCGCGGAGCTGTGGCGGACAAAGCCGCTCTCCACCGTGGCCACCGGCCGCTCCACGACCTCCACGCCCAGGGTCTGATACCAGTTGTCCATGTAGGCGGTGATATCGCTGTCGCCATAGAACTGGTTGCCATAGGCATACTCCATCACGACCTGGTCGGCGATGCCCATCTCCACGGCAGCAGCGTCAGCGCCCTGCACATAGCCGTAGCCGTAACGGATGACAGCGGGAACAGCCATGCCGCCGAGGAAGCCCAGCTTGGTCTTGCCGTCCTTAACGACAGCGTAGCCAGCCATATAACCTGCCTGCTCCTCCTTGAAGGTGATGCAGTAGCAGTTTGCGGGGATGGCGTCGGTGCCGATGTCGCCCTGGGTGACATCGATAGCGATGAACTTGACATCGGGGTACTGGTCAGCAGCCCATGCCAGAGAAGCGCCGTACAGGTAGCCGACGCAGACGATGACATCAGCACCGTCGTTGACAGCCTGACGGATCATGGTCTCGCGATCCTCATCGGAAGCGTCAGCCTCGGGGATGTAGTACTGGCAGTCATCGCCCATGTAGCCGGAAACAGCGGTCCAGCAGGCCTGGTTGAAGCTCTCATCGTCGATGGTGCCGGTGTCGCAGGTCAAAGCGACCTTCACCATCTTCTCGCCGCCCTCAGCGGTGGAAGCGGCTGCGCTGGTGGAAGCAGCTGCAGAGGAAGCAGTGGAAGAGGAAGAACCGCCGCAGGCAGTCAGAGCAGCGGCAGCAGCAGCGGCGCCAGCCACTGCCAGGAAGTTACGACGAGAAATCATCATAATGAAAACTCTCCTTTTATTTTAATATAATCGCGTTTTGTTGACGAAATGTGCGCACTTGCACATTTACTGGCTCAAGTATAGCGGGAAGAAGGGACAGATGCAAGCCTTTTCCGATTACAAAACATTTACAATTATTTTATCAAAATTGTATAAAAACCATACTTATCCCGGAAAATCCGCTCCACCCGGCCTTTTTCGCGCAGCTGTGTTCAATCTTCCACGGCCTTGTTGCCTGCCACGTTGGAGGGACCGAAGCCGAAGGGCAGCAGCTCGTCCATGCTGCGCTCGATGAAATCGTCCGGGCTTTTTGCCATGATGACATTCAGCTCCGGGCCGCCGAATTCGAACAGCGCCTGACGGCAGACGCCGCAGGGCGAGGTGATCTGCTTGTTGACTTCGCCCCGGCGCGCACCCACCACGGCGATGTCGGTGAACCTGGTCACGCCCTCGGCCACAGCCTTGAACAGGGCCGTCCGCTCGGCGCAGCTGGTGGGGGTAAAGGCGGCGTTCTCCACATTGCAGCCGGTGAAGATGCGGCCATCCTCGGCGCGCAGGGCAGCACCCACCATAAAGTCGCTGTAAGGCGCGTAAGCCCTCTCCCTGGCCGCAAGGGCCATCCGGATGAGCTCCTGCTTTTCTTCCAGAGTCAGTTTTGTCATAGTCGGTTCTCCTTTTTGCAATTTGCAGATATAGCGTTCTTCGTCCTGTGGGACGAAGCCAATGGATTCAAACATTTTCTGCGACTGGGTATTGAAGGAATAGATGTGCGCGAAGCACTCCGCCAAGCCCCTTTCCCGAGCCAGCTCCAGCATTTTTTCGATGACCTTCCGCCCGATGTGTTTATTCTGGTACTCCTTGCAGATGACGATGGCCAGCTCGCCGGTCGTCCGCAGGCTGACGTCACCACAAAGCACACCCCGATACTCGATATAAAACAGTTCCCCGTGTGTGTCCAGATAATGATACATCCGCTTCAGCAGTGGCAAATCATAAACGAAGTCCCTGTTATCTACCTGTTTGCAGAGCTGTGCATCCTGATACCACGCAAGTGCTGTATCGTAGGCCGGATAATACGGAACAAGCCGGATGTTCCCCTCCACAGAAATCGGACTGCGCACCATGTTCACCGTTTCTCTGTTCATCAGCCTCATTCCCTTCTGTGTCGTGTATTTAAGTATAAATCATTCTTTTAAGAAGTGCAAGCGGCGATAATTACGCAGCATTATGCGATGACAGCTCTTGCATTTATCATTACAAATGAATATAATAGAATTACAAAGGAGGCGCATCAGAATGGCAAATGCAGTCAACGTGAATTTTCGGATGGACCCCGACCTCAAGCGGAGCATGGAGGAGGTCTGCGCCGAGATGGGGCTTTCGATGACGACAGCCTTCACGATTTTTGCAAAGAAAGTGTCGCGCGAGCATCGGATTCCCTTTGAAGTCTCCGCCGACCCCTTCTATTCCGAAAGCAACATCAACCATCTCCGTCAAATCGTCCATGATATTGACACCGGCAAAGCCAAGCTCACCGAACATGAACTGATCGAGGTGGACTGATGAGGCTGCTGTGGGAAGAGGAAGCATGGGAAGATTATTGTCTTTGGCAGACGCGGGACAAAAAGCTGCTGAAGCGAATCAACTCCCTCATAAAAGACATTCAGCGGAACACCTATGAGGGCATCGGTAAGCCCGAGCCTTTGAAGGGAGATTTGAGCGGATGGTGGAGTCGGCGTATCGACGACACCCACCGCATCGTCTACCGGGAGCAGGATGGAAACATCATCATTGCGTCCTGTTACGGTCATTACACGGATACCTGAGAAGCAAAAAGACTGCTGTCGGCCGACAGCAGTCTTTTTGTATTATGGTTAAATCAATACTCCGCGCCCAGTGCGACCTTCATCATATCGGTGAAGCTCTTCTGGCGCTGCTCTGCGGTGGTGATCTCCGGGGAGACAAAGCTGTCGGAGATGGTCAGCAGGCAGGCGGCGTTCTTGCCCAGCACCTCGGCGTTGGCGAACAGAGCAAAGCTCTCCATCTCCACGCAGAGGCAGCCGCGCTCGTCGCGCAGCAGCTCCCAGTAGGTGGGCTTTGCGTCGGAGGGCTGACGGTAGAAAACGTCGGAGGAGTGGATGTTGCCCTCGATGAGCTTGATGCCCTGCTTCTTGGCGGAGGCGCGCAGCTTATCATTCAGAGTCTCGCTGGGGAAGGTGATGTCGTGGTCGTTGCCGCTCTGGACGCGGGCATAGTTGGACTCACTGACCGCACCGGTAGCCAGCACGGTGTCGAACAGCTTGGCGTCGGCAGTGTAGCTGCCAGCGGAGCCGATGCGGATGATGTTGTCCACATCGTAGAACTTGAACAGCTCATAGGAATAGATGCCGATGGACGGCATGCCCATGCCGCTGCCCATTACGGAAACACGCTTGCCGTTATACAAGCCCGTATAACCCAGCATTCCGCGCACCGTATTAAAGCACACGGCATTTTCCAAAAACGTCTCCGCAATGAATTTCGCTCTAAGCGGGTCGCCCGGCATCAAAACCACCTTTGCAATATCGCCCTTTTTTGCTTCGTTATGCGGTGTCATAAAATTTTCCTCCCGAATTCAAATTTCAAATCATGCAAAATGCGTTTCGCCGTTTTTATAATAAACTTCACTGCATTCCGGCGTCTCAAAAACGTGCACTAAGCCCTCAAAGCTTTCCACCGTCTGGTGCTCGAAAAGCTCTTCCCGCGGCAGCCAGAACGCATCGCCTTCTTCAGAGCCGTGCAGCTCGCCCGTAAATTTATCCGCGCGGAACAAAAACACAATGTACCGCACGCCGTTATCAAGCCAGAACTGCTTCACACCGCACAGCGTCGGATTTTCGATCGTCAGCCCGGTCTCTTCACGGATTTCGCGAATAACCGACGCCGTGATGGATTCCCCCGCTTCCACGTGCCCGCCCGGGTAAACGATACCCGACCAGTTCGGGTCAAGACGGTTCTGCACGAGTACGTTGCCCTTGCCGTCCTCCACCATGCACATGTTTGTCAGCTCCACCGTTTCTTTTCTGCCCATTTTTCTCACTCCCCAAATAGCACAATGCCGCGCAGAACAAACCCTCATTTCCTGCGCGGCACCGTTATTATTAGAATTTACACAATGCCCGCTTTTGTGATGGTCTCAAGCTCCGCACGCGTCGGCAGACCCTCATTGTCGCCCCGGTGTGTAATCTGTATCGAGCCGATTACCGTGCCGCGCGCCGCAGCCTCCTGCAACGACATGCCCTCCGCCACAGCGGAGAGGACGCCCGCCGCAAAGCCGTCGCCCGCGCCAACCGTGTCCACAATTCTTTTCACCGGGAATGCCGGCACCGTGCCGTGCTCGCCGCCCGTGGACCAGTACGCGCCCTTGTCGCCCAGCTTCACAATCACGCTGTCCACGCCGCGCTCGTGGTAAAACTCCGCAATACCCTCCGGCGTGTCACGCTTTGTGAGAATTTTGCCCTCACTAAGGCCCGGCAAAACGAGGTCTGCTTCCTGTGCGAGGCTGTTCAGCGTGCGCACCATCTCTTTTTCGTCCTTCCAAAGCTGCGGGCGCAGGTTCGGGTCAAACGAAATAAACATATCCAGCGCTTTCGCGCGGCTCATCAATCGTTTCACCGCGTCCAATGCCGACTTCGACACCGCCGGAAAAATACCCGTCACGTGCAGAAAATCACATCCATATAAGTCGAGCTTATCGATGTCATGCGTCGAGATCTGCGAAGCCGCACTGTTTCGCCGGAAATACGCGATCTTCGGGTCGCCCGCCTCGGTCCTGCCTTTCATCATAAACCCGGTCGAAGCCGTGTCCGTCACGGTCACAAGCGCGTCGGAAACGTGGTTGCCTTTCATGCTCTTTAAAATGCGTTTGCCCACCGGGTCGTCGCCGAGGCGCGTGCAGTACAGCGCTTCATGGTCAAGGCGGGAAAGTCCCACCGCCACGTTATATTCCGCACCGGCCACAGCCGCCGAAAAGTGTGTCACATCCTCCAGCTCGCCGAGCTCCTCCGCGATGAAAAGCCCCATCGGCTCGCCGACCAGCACAATGCGCCCGCGCACCTCGTCCTCCGGCTCGTCCACAGCTTTCTGCAGTTCAGCTTCGTCTACAAACTCCATCTTCATAGCGTTTCTCCTTTTAAACCGTCGTCTTCACCACCGTGCAGTGGCCATTAATCTTAATTTTGCCGCTGCCGGCCGGTACAAACAGGCTGTCCGTCGGCTTGAACTCCACTTCGTTCTCGCTGCCGACAACCTTGCCGCTGCCTTCCGTCACAACAAGCGACGCAAACGAATCGCCCGTCACGTCAATTTCGACTTCGCCGTCCACAACATATTTCTCCGTCGTAAAGTACGGGCAGGAAGCCAGCGCGCACTTTGTGCCTCCGGGAATCTCCTCCGGCTTGCCCTGCTTGTCGGACGTGTCGCTCGGAGTCAGCTTGGAAACGTCAATGGCTTTATCAATATGCAGTTCACGCAGCTTGCCATCCGCACCGCGGCGGCCGTAGTCGTACACGCGGTATGTCGTGTTGGAATTCTGCTGAATTTCGCAAATGAGAATTCCCGCGCCGATTGCGTGGATCGTACCGGACTGAATGAAGAACACGTCGCCCTTCTTCACGTCGGCCTTGTAGAGTACATCCGTCAGCGTGTTGTCTTCAATGCGCTTTTTGAATTCCTCTTTCGTCAGCGCACGGTTCACGCCGAAGTACAGCGAAGCGCCCGGCTCGCAGTCCACAACGTACCACATCTCGGTCTTGCCGTATTCGCCCTCCACGCGCAGCGCATATTCGTCGCTCGGGTGCACCTGCACGGAAAGCGGCTGCTTCGCATCGATGAACTTGATAAGCACCGGGAACTCCTTAAACTTCGCACCGTTCACACCGAGCGCCTTCGCACCGACTTTTTCCAAATACTCGCCGAATTTCAGCCCGTCGTATTCACCGCCGTCTATCACGCTCTGGCCCGCCGGGTGCGTAGAAAGCTCCCAGCTCTCCGCAACCTTTTCATAGTCGCACTTTTTGCCGTAAACGTCGCGCAGCTTTGTGCCGCCCCACAGATAGTCCTTAAATGCCGGGGATAATTTCTCAATCTTCATATTCATTCGTTCCTTTCAAACTGTTTTATATCAAAATTTATCGTCTTGTCGATTCTTTCTCGTGCAGCGGCATATCGAGCACAAGCGGCTGCTCCGGGTCGCTGCTGCGCAGCATATGGATGAGCTTATTCGCCGCGGCTCTGCCCATCTCCACCTTCGGGTGCACAAAAGAGGTAATCTTTACCGGCGAGTATTCCGAAATGCTCGAATCGTCAAACCCGATGACGAGCACATCCTCGGGCACGCGCACATTGTGCTTCTGTAAGAGGTCAATCACCCCATACGCAATCTGGTCGTTGTAGCACACAATGCCGTCACACCCGCGCAGGCGCTCAAACATGTAGTCGCTGTTGTCGGGGCGAAAAAGCCTGCTGCGCTCGGCCGTCGTGTACCAAACCACATTATCGTCGCCAAGGACGCATCCGTTGTGGATAAGCCCCGCGGAAAAGCCCGCGTATCGCCCGTGGCCCTGCATGTCGTCAGATTTAAACACGCCGCCGATACGTCTGCATCCCTTTTCAATCAAGAGGTCCACCGCCTGCAAGCCGGCCTTGCGGTCGTCCGTTACTACGTAAACGGAATCGGGTAAATCGCGGTAATAGCTGTTGAAAAACACCACCGGCACGCCCATTTTTTCAAGCCTGCGGTAAAGCTCCACGTTCGGGTTCGGGAACGCCGTCTTCGTGCCCTCCACAATCACTCCGTCCACGCGGCGGGAGATGAGCGACTGCAAAATGCGCGCTTCCTCCTCCACGTGGTTGTTCGTCACATTCAGGGTCAAATCATAGCCCGCGTTCGTCAGCGTCTCCTCAATGCCGCGGATGATCGTCGGAAAAATATAGTCGGAAATATACGTCGTCACAATGGCGATGCTGTTGCCGCGCGGCGTGCGTCGGCTCTCGGAACTGATATACGTGCCGCTGCCGCGTCTGCGCTCAATGAGCCCCTCCTGCTCGAGGACGGAAAGCGCCTGCCGCACAGTCTGGCGGCTGTACCCGAACTGCTCGGAAAGCGTGTTTTCAGATTCCATGCGTTCGCCGGGCTCATATTCGCCGTTTTTGATCTTCTCCTTGATGGTATCCACCAGAAAGCGATATTTCGCAGTTTTCTTTTCTGTGTCTGCCATGTCATCGTTCCTTTCAAAAAGGATACCTGTTTGCACAGGTTCAATACAACCTTATTATAAAAAGCCGTACAACTTTTTGCAAGACCTTTCGCAAAATTTGTACGGACTTATTTTCAAGATATTTTGCAAAAGCACCGGAAAATACGAAAATTTTAAGGAAAAACGCCGCCGCACAGCCCAAAAAGCCATGCAGCGGCAAACATTCCATTTTTTCACTTTCAGCCGAGCATCGCATTGATTTCCGCAAGCACACGCTCATACGCTTCGTTCAGCTTTGCGGCTTCCTCTTCCGTGCCGTCCAGCTTCGCCGTTTCGTACTCTTCAAGCAGCTTCGCAGCATCCTGCTGCAAACGGTCAAGCGTATCTGCGCTCACAGCTTTTTCGATCTCCGTCTCGACTTCCTGCTGTTCCGTCAAGCCCTGCGCCCAATCCGTCTTGGTGTCCGTTTCTGTCTGACGCACTGCGGTAGCATTCATGGCATCCGGGTCGGTCACGTTCGCCTCCGTTTTCAGCGGCACAGCACATGCGGTCAGCAATCCCATCAGTAAAACAAGTAAAATTACAACGGTTCTTTTCATAGCAAATTCTCCCTTCCTCATTGTACCGGAATCGCTTATATTAAAACCATCGGACTCAACTCCTTTATTTAACTAAAGTATACGGTATTCAAGTCTTTTTGTCAATAATTTTACACAGATTTATCCGCATAATCCCTGTATTTTTGTATTTTTAGTCTTTGCCTCTCATTCGTACTTTTTCCCTCTGTCCAGCATAAAAAGGCGACATTGCCGCCTTTCGGGAGACCCCCTAATTGGGTCTCCCACGTGCAAACAGTCCACTGGGCTGTTTGCACGCAACTACACAGAAAAACCGCCGTGCGGAAAAACTCCCACACGGCGGCTCTGATTTATCAAATTTTGCCCGTTTTATTCCACGGTCAGGTCAAACTTAAACGTGAACGTCTCGTCGTCAAACTGCATCGCCTTCGCAAGGCGCGGGCCGCAGCTGTTGGAGCCTACGCCGCTCATCTTGCAGTCGAAGCAGAACACATTGTCGGGGCTTTCCGTAAGCTCGTAATTGTGCATCTTCTCCGTCATTTCCTCCTGCGTGTAGTGCGAAAGGTTGAACGAGAAGTCCTCCGGACTCGTCACGGTCACAGCGCCCGCGCCGTCTGTGATCGTCACCCGCGCACAGCCGAAGTGCCTGCCGTTCTCCTGCGGCTTCACGTAGTCCTCAAAAAGATCGTCCGCCGTCTGCGCAAAGTGACCCAGCGAAGAGGCATGGTGCTTGTCGCAGTACGATTCATACGGGCCGTAGCCGTAATATTCCGCCGTGTCAAACGACTTCGGCAGGAACATTCTAAGGCCGAATCTCGGCAGGAACGGACGCTCCATGTCGCGCTTACCGTTGATCTCCGCTCTTACCTTGCCCTCGGCGTCCACCGTAAAGCGGCAGTCAAGGTGCAGGAACGGTCTGCGGTACACCGCCGCAAGGCTCAGCTTGCAATCGATCACAACAACGCCGTCTTCCTCTTTCGCGTTGCAGGCATAGACTTTTATCGCGGGTTCGTTGTAGCCGGCCTGCTCCCATTCCTTGCGCACAAACTGGTCGTTGTCCGTCGGTGCACGCCACACGTTCCACGTCATCGGGCGGGTCATGATGTTCACATTGTTCTTCACCATAGACGTAAACACGCCCTCGGTCTTCGAGAACACATAACGGAAGCTGTCGCCCGTCACCGTCACGGCGCGGCTGTCCTCCTCCGCAACAACAAAGCCCTTTTTAAGCGCTTCTTCCTTGCGTGCCTCGCGGGAAACGATCAGCTGGTCAAAGCCAAGCGGGTGTCCCTTCTCAAAGAACACGCTGTCGTTCTTCTTCGCGCTGTACTGCAGAAGCACCGCCACGTCGCCCTCCGTCGGAATTGCATCCGGCAGCGTAATGACACCGCTTTCGTGCGGGGCAATCTTGATGTCGTCCATCACGCCGCAGGCCACTGTATCGCCGTCCTGCTGAATTTCCCAGGAAAGCGTCAAAAATTCTTCCGTGTTCGTAAAATCGCGGTAATTCGTCAGCTGAATTTCCCCCGTTTCGCGGTTCACAAGCACCGCGCGTACCGGGCGAATGACGTTTTTATATTCGAGTAAACCCGTATGCGGTGTGCGGTCGGGATACACAAGGCCGTCCATGCAGAAGTTGCCGTCGTGCGGATATTCGCCAAAGTCACCGCCGTAGCGGAAAATATCGCGGTTGTCGGGCGTCGTGCCGCCGTAAACGGCGTGGTCGCACCATTCCCAAACAAAGCCGCCCATAAAGCGGTCATACTTCATGATCAGCTGCTGGTACTGCTCCGCATCTCCGGGGCCGTTACCCATCGCGTGGATGTACTCGCAAAGCACCAAGGGCTTCGTGTACTTCGGGTCGGCCATATATTCATCAATCCACTCCGGCGCCGAGTACATGCGGCTCTCCGTCGTCAGGGAAGACAGGTCGTTCTTGTGGCCGCGCGCATCGTAATACGTATTCTCGTAGTGCGTCAAGCGGGACGGGTCATATTCGCGCACCCATGCGCCGGCCTTCTCAAAGCTCGGGCCCCAGCCGGTCTCATTGCCGTAAGACCACATTAGCACGCACGCGTTATTCTTGTCGCGGATGACGCTGCGCTGAATTCTGTCCATAATCGCCTTGTCGAAAATCGGATTCAGTGCGTTGTCCGCATATTCGTCCATGCCGTAGCCGCCGGTCTGCGTCGCCGCACCGTGGCCCTCAATGTCCGCCTCGGCAATAACATAGAAGCCGTATTCGCTGCAAAGCTGTAAGAACCACGGCGCGTTCGGGTAGTGGCTTGTGCGCACTGCGTTGATGTTATGCTGCTTCATCAGGAACAGGTCGCGCTTCGCCTGCTCGCGGCTGATGGTGTAGCCCGTCACCGGGTCGCTGTCGTGGCGGTTCACGCCGCGCAATTTGATTTTCACATTGTTGAAATACAGAACGCTGTCGTGGATCTCAATTTTGGAGATGCCCACCTTCTGCTCAATCACTTCATCCGCCGTGCGGAACACGATCGTGTACTGGTACGGGTCCTCGGCATTCCAAAGGTACGGGTTTTCGAGCGCAAAGTTCGGCTCCGCGCCCGCCGTGCTTTCGAGCAGAGCGCCCTCGGCGTCATACAGCTCCGCCGTCACGTCCGGCAGCCCGATAAAGTCCATCTCCACGCGTATATCCGCATGGGAAAGGTCATCGCTCACCGTCGTCTTTACAAAGTAATCGCGGATGTGCGCCAAAGGTCTGCGGATGAGGTACACGTCACGGAAAATACCGCTCATGCGCAGCTTGTCCTGATCTTCCAGGTACGAGCCGTCACACCACTTTACAACCAGCACCGCCACGGAGTTTTCACCCTCGTTCAGTAAATCGGTGATGTCAAACTCGCTTGTCGAATGCGAAACCTGGCTGTACCCTGCAAACTGCTCGTTGATCCACAGATAGAAACAGGAGTCCACGCCCTCAAAGTTCAAATAAATTTTCTGCGTCAGATCTTCCGCGTTCATGCAGAAGCGGCGCAGATAAAGACCGCAGGGGTTCTCGTCCGGCACATACGGCGGGTCATACGGGAACGGATAGCGCACGTTCGTGTACTGGTGGCGGTCATAGCCCGCGTTCTGCCAGCAGGACGGCACCTCAATCTCGTCCATATCCTCTTCGTCAAAGCAAATCTCCCCCTCGGAGCCCTCCGGGAACACGTCTAAAAACGAGTCAAAATACCGAAACGACCATGTGCCGTTCAAAAGACACACTCTTGTGGATTCTTCCCCGTCCTCCGGTGCCTTCGGCAAGAAGTAGCTGCGGTTCTGGCAGGTACCCACGTGCAGCACGTCCGGATTTTCGTGCATTTTCTGAAATTCCATTTTCAATACCGTTCCTTTCCTGCGTGAAAACGTTTTCCACGCGTGTGTTGAAACACTCCAAAATTCAGTTGAAGCGATTTAGAACCTATGCTATAATGAGCGTACAGATGGGGATTTTTCCGCATCCCCTCTACTACAAGATTACATGAAAAAAAGGTGCGGGTCAAGCCCGTAACCAAATAAATTTTGAGAAAGGAACAAAAACCATGACGATACAAATTCTGCTCGCCGCTCTGTTCCTTGCGGCAGTGCTGTGGCTCGGCTTTCGTGCCGCGCCGGAAACGGAGGACGCCCCCGTCCGCCGCGCCCGTATAAAGGAAGCTACGGTCTTCGGCCTGCCTCCCGTGCCCGTCTTCTGCGCCGTGCTCGCTTTGGGGCTTATCCTGCGCTTTATTCTGGGCTACAACATCAACGGGTTCGAGGCCGACATCTCCTGCTTTAAAGCGTGGGCCGCCTATACGCACGATTACGGCTTTAATAACATGTATTACCGGGACTTCTTCCTCGATTATCCCCCCGGCTATCTCTACGTGCTCTACATCATTGAGGCGTTCCGCCGCCTGTTCGGTGTCGACCAATACGCGCAGAGCTATACGCTCATGATAAAGCTCGCGCCCATTTTGTCGGACATCGCCTGCGCCGCGGCACTTTGGGTGCTCGCCCGCAAAAAGCTCGGTGAAAAAAGCGCACTCCTTATCGCGTTTGCCTATCTTTTCTGCCCCGCCGTCATCGTCAATTCCTCCGTCTGGGGTCAGGCCGATAGCTTCTGCGCGCTTCTGCTCCTCTGCACACTGCTGCTTCTCTGGTACAACCACACGCCGCTCGCCGCGTTCGTCTACGGCTTCGGCATCTTAAGTAAGCCGCAGATGCTCATTTTCGCGCCGGTGCTCATTTTCTGGGTCATCCGCAAAAAGGACTGGAAAAACCTCGTCCTCGGGCCCATCATCGCCCTTGCGACGATTCTCCTGCTCTCCACGCTGTTTATAAAGAATTTCGATTACCTGAAGCTCATCGAAATCTACACCGGCACCATCGATTATTATAATTACTACACCATCAACGCCTATAACGTCTGGGCACTCTTCGGGCTCAACTGGGCTGCCCTGCCGGAGCACAGCACTTGGCTGCAATTCGGCGTGCCGCTCGCAACCGTCCTCGCAGGCCTCCTACTGCTGAAATCGAAGCGCGACGACGCCGTTTTCGCCTGCCCCACCGTTTTGATGTTCACGGTCTACATTTTCTGCGTCAAAATGCACGAGCGTTATCTGTTCCCCGTGCTCCTGTGCCTGCTGCTCACCTACGTTTTCACAAAGGAAAAGCGCTTCCTGCTCCTGTTCGCGGGCACATCCACGGTGCATTTTTTGAACGTTGCCTATGTGTTGTACCTCAATAACGCCTACATTTCCCCCACGTCCATTCAAATCCTGTTCCTCTCCGCGCTGCACGTGCTCCTGTACATTTATATGCTCTATATCACGTACCGCTGCTTTATTTCCGAAAAAGCCCTGCGCCCGCTCCCTGCGTTTAAAACGCAGAAAGCCGCCTCGGCCGAACAGCATACAAAGCCCGCCGCAGCGCCCGAATTCTCCCTCATCACCGACAAGAATCATAACGTCCGCCTGACGCGTGTCGATCTTCTCTGCATCGCCGTCGTTATCCTCCTTTACGGCATCGTCGCGTTCACGAATCTCGGTGATCACGAGACCGCCAATACGACATGGACGCCCCAAAACGGCGAATCCGCCGTCTTTGAGACCGACGACGCGTACAGCGAAATTTTCTACCTGCCCGGCATCGCCCCCGCGGATAACGGCTTCGGCCAGCGCGTCGGTACCAATATGAAAATTGAGGTTTCAAACGATCAAACCAACTGGACGACCGCCGCCGAAAACACGGACGGCAGCGTCTATGCGTGGAAAAACGTCTCCGTCGCCGCCACCGGCAAATATATCCGCATCACGTCTATGTGCGACGACCTCGCCATCAACGAATTCGCGCTCAAAAAGACAGACGGCACCGGCTTTGCAACGCTCACCGCCGTCTCCGGCAACGCGTGGCAGCTCACGGATGAGCAAAACACCGTCCCGCTCTATCCAAGCTACATGAACTCCACCTATTTCGACGAAATCTACCACGCCCGCACCGCCTACGAGCACATTTTGGGACTCGAGCCATACGAAAACACGCACCCCACGCTCGGCAAGCTCATCATCTCGGTCGGCATTCGCATCTTCGGCATGAACCCGTTCGGCTGGCGCTTCATGGGCACGCTGTTCGGTGTTCTGATGCTCCCTGCGCTCTACCATTTCTTAAAGCGCCTCTTTGGCTCCACGTTCCTCTGCACCGCCGGTACCGTCCTCTTTGCGTTCGATTTCATGCACTACGTCCAAACACGCATCGCGACCATCGATACCTACGCCGTGTTCTTCATCATTTTAATGTACGACGCCATGCTCGTGTTTATTCAGCACGATTTAAAAACCGACAGCTTCAAAAAACTCCTGCCCCCGCTGCTTTTAAGCGGCATCTTCATGGGGCTCGGCATCGCAAGCAAGTGGACGGGCGCCCATGGGGGCGGCGGGCTCCCCCGGCGTTGTACATAT
>OGOR01001334.1_pt1 | contig 14192 bp, 6 predicted proteins | sample 1552771 | NCBI WGS metagenome assembly OGOR01 (sample SAMEA2580124, study PRJEB22360) | human gut metagenome | biome: human gut; feature: human-associated habitat; material: faeces | place: Denmark | collected 2008/2010
ACGGATGAGGAACAGCCGGTGGGTTAACGCACAAAAATGCAGCCTTCTCTATTCGAGAGAGCTGCATTTTTCATTTTCTGCCATACCGCACAAAGCTGCGTTTTGCACTTTGTGCGGTATTTTTTGAATATCAATATAGTGGAAGTTTTAGTCAATGCGTTTGAGGAAATCAAACGGCAAAACGATTATGATAGAGATATAGGCGAACCTTGCCCGGACTGCGCATGCGCAAACTGCGTGCGGAACGCCTTCGGTGCACAGCCGTAGCGCTCTGTAAATAAGCGGTAAAACCGGCTTAAGCTGTTAAAGCCGCATGCACCGCAGATTTCAATGACGGGCATATCCCCCTGCAAAAGCAGCTGCGCCGCCAAAGACAATCGCTTGCCGTTGATGTACTCCGTCGGCGTCATGCCAATGTAGCGGCGAAACGACCGCGTAAGGTGCTCCTGCGACATATTTGCAAGCGCTAAAAGACACGGAAGACCTGTGGTGTAATTTTCGCGCCGCTCCATTTTTTCAAGCAGCTCCGAAAACCACGCAGGCAAAATCGCTTCCGGCGCGGGTGCTGTAAGAAACAGCTGCACCAAATACGGAAACAGGCTTAAAATGTAGCGGCACGCCGTTTCGTTATCGGCAAAGCGGTTCGTGTTCAAAAGCTTTTCCTGCACATCCGTTAAGGTGTGGCCGGAAAGCACACAATGTAACGGCAGCTCCGGCGTATCAAATATGGCGCGGTCAAGCTGCAAATAATCGCACAAGCGCTCAAACACCGTGCGCGGAATACCGATATCAAGCAGCTCGAAATCCGCATTGTTGAAAAAATCATAGCGGTGCACGTCCCTTGGGCGCATCAAAACGAACGAGCCCTCGGAAAGCAACTGCGAGCGTCCATTTACGGCGTGGATGGCCCCGCCGTGCGAGACGAGAAACAGCTCGTAAAAATCATGCGTGTGAATTTTATACGTCGCCGGCACACCGCACTGGTGCAGAACGCGCGCACCCTCACCGGTGTGCAGATTTTCTTCGGAAAAATGCAGAAGCTCAACGTCGCTCATTTCGGCGCCCCCTTTCTTCTGCTATTATAACGCGTCAAAAAAACGGAATCAAGAAATTTCAATTCTAACTTTGGGAGGATAACGGTATGTTCAAGACCGATGTTCAAAAACTGCGCAATGCGTTGGAATTCACGCGCGTTTACAAAGAGAATGCAAACGACATTTACCTGCGTGAAGCCGCCTGCATGGATTTTCAGCTCCGTCATATCTTAGTGCCAATGGATGAAAACGACGGCATCGCGGGCCGCTATGAGCACGACTTTGTGGGCTTTTCCTCGCAGGTCGGCGGCATTTACACGTATTACTTTAACGAGCATGAATTTTTGAACGCATACATGGCTTGTAAGCAAAACGGTGAGATTACCGCTGCGGAGGACTACGCTTTGCAGGCTGTGCAGGCCTATTGGCACGAGGAAAACACCGCGCGCAAGGTTGAATTGGAATTTTCGAAGCGCTACGGCTATGTGCCGTCGAAAGCTTTTCCCGGTGCGGGCGTGGGCAACTGCGACTGCCGCGTGGCAGGTACAAACCTCGATTTTGAAAAGCTCATCCGTCTCGGCTTTGACGGGCTCGATCAGGAGATCGACCGTGCGGCGGAAGTGAACGGCGCGTCTTCGTTCTACACAGCTTTAAAGCTGTGGATTGAAAGCCTGCGCGGCGCATGCGAGCGTTACCGCGAACAGGCATTGGTGCTTGCCGAAAAAGCAGAGACCGAAGAAGCCAAAACGCGCTTTACAAAGCTTGCCGAAGCACTTTTAAACATTCAGCACAGCACACCGAAGACGTTCCTTGAGGGCGTGCAGCTGATGTGGATCTACGCTGTCAGCAGCGACATTATGAATTACAGCCGCATGGACGATTACCTTGGGCCGCTCTATGCCGCGGATATCGACGCGGGGCGCATCACGGAAGAAGAAGCCGTGCAGACCGTGCTGTATCTCTATAAGCACTTTAAAGAGATTAACAAGATCCATGACTGCCGCGTAATCATCGGCGGCGTGGGCAGAAAGCACCGGAAGGAAGCCGACCGCCTCGCCATCGTCATCATGGAAGCTTCCCGCCGCTTCCGCGAGACTGTGCCACAGCTCACCCTGCGCTATTACAGCGACATGGACGAGACCGTTTTCCGCAAGGCGATGGAAGTGAATGCGGAGGGCACCACGTTCCCGATTATTTACTCCGATGAGACGAATGTACCGGCTGTGGAAAAGGTCTTTGGCGTTTCGCATGAGGAAGCCGAGCAATATGTGCCGTTCGGCTGCGGCGAATACGTCATAGTCGGTTACAGCGTAGGCACACCGAACAACGGCATCAACGCGCTGAAAGCGCTGGAAATTGCGCTGCACAACGGCCTTGATTTCTACCAGAACGTTTCCTGCGGCGAAAAGACCGGCGACCCGGCGCAGTTTGATACCTTTGAAAAACTGTATGACGCCGTGCTTGCACAGCTCAAGCCGACCATTGACCGCTTTGCTGTACACAAATACCTCAACTATAAAATTGCGGGCGAAAACGCGCCGTATCTGCACCTCAGCCTGCTTTTGAACGACTGCATCGCGCGCGGCAAGGCTACGTTTGAAGGCGGCGTGCGTTACCTGAATGCTTCCAGCGAAATGTTCGGCATCATCAGCTGTGCAGACAGCCTGACGGCCATTAAAACGCTCGTTTACGACGAGAAGAAGCTCACTTTGCCGGCGCTCATCGACGTGCTGGATCATGATTTTGAGGGGCACGACGATATTCGCCGCATGTGCCTTTCCGCACCGAAATACGGCAACGACGACGACACGGCTGACGACATCGCAACGCGCCTTTTCACCGATATTGCCGACCTTACCATGGCGGCGGGCAAAGCTGCGGGGCTTGACCACTACAATATTGTCAGCGTCAACAACTCCATGAGCGCAGAATGGGGCAACTTCTGTGCGGCATCTGCCTGCGGCAGAAAGGCCGGCAGCCCCATGGCAAACGCCAACGGCGCTTCCATCGGCGCGGATAAGTGCGGCATTACGGCGCTGCTCAACTCCATGTCGAAGTTTGACAATACAAAGCACGTGGGCGTTATCAACAATGTGCGCTTTACAAAGGAGCTCTTCAAGGGCTCTATGGATAAAGTAGAAGCCGTTTTAAAGGCGTTTTACGACAACGACGGCGTGCAGACGAACCTGTGCGTCATCGGCAAGGATGACCTTGAAAACGCCATGGTGCACCCGGAAAACTACCAGAACCTCCTCGTGCGTATCGGCGGCTTCTCCGCGAGATTTGTCACACTGAATCCTGTTGTGCAGCGCGAGATTATTGAGCGTACGACCTACGGCGCGTAAGCGGAGGCCGATATGCGGGATCTTATTTTTGATATTCAACGTTTTTGCGTGTATGACGGGCCGGGCATTCGCACCACCGTGTTTTTCAAAGGGTGCAACATGCACTGTGCGTGGTGCCACAATCCGGAAAGCTTTTCAACCGATGTCGAGCTCTTGTTTCGCCACGAAAAATGCACGTCCTGCGGGGCATGCACTGCAGTATGTCCGAACGGAGCGCATGAAATAAAAGCAGACGGCACACATGTTTTTGACCGTGCAAAATGCGCGGCGTGCGGCAAATGTGCCGAAGTATGTCCGAACGATGTCCTGGAGCTTTCCGGGCGCGAAATGACGGTGGAAGCCGTGATGAAGCAGATCGACAAGGACGCAAAATATTACCGCTCGTCAAAAGGCGGCGTCACCTTTTCGGGCGGCGAGGCTTCTTTGCACTTTGAACTCCTGAAAAAGCTGCTTACAGCCTGCCGCGAAAAAGGGTACCACACCGCGCTGGAGACAAACGGTTTGATCTCTGCCGCACATTTAAAAGAACTGATACCGCTCACCGATCTTTTTCTGTTCGATTTTAAGCACAGCGACCCCGATGCCCTCAAAAAATGGGCAGGCGCGCCGCTTGCGCCGATCCTCAAGTCCCTGGCAGCCCTTGAGGACGCGCATGCGCATGTGTGGTTGCGCTGCCCGGTCATTCCGGGCGTGAACGACACGGACGCGCACTTTGAGGCGATTTGTGCGCTCAAGCATCAATATACCTGTATTGAAAAGGCCGAGATCATGGCATACCATGACATCGGCAAAACGAAATGGGACGCGCTGGGGATACCGTATTCACTCGCCGCGCTGAAGACCGTTTCGCCGGAACAGAAACATATTTGGGAGACTAAAATAGCCGATTAGCGGCACTTTTGGGGATAAGAGAGGGAACGCTTCGTTCCCTCTCTTTGCTTTATCTCCCACATTTTTTCTAAACATTTGACAGATTTCCCGGAATATTGTATGCTATGGAAAACACCGCAGATTTTCCCTGCGGGACCACAAACATTAGGAGGTCACTTATGTTTTGTATATACTGCGGCGCCACCTTGCCGGAGGGCGCGAAAAAATGCACGCTCTGCGGCAACCCCGTTGTGCGCCCGCCGGAAGCCACTGCACAACCCGTAAGCGAACCGGAGTCGGAATCTGCCCCCGCACCGGAAACGCCCACGGAGCCTGCCGTGGAAGACATCTCCTCAAATTCGACAGAGAGCCTCTCCGAAGCGGAACCGACACCCGAAGCTGAAGATACCCCTTCAAACAGTCCGGACGGCAAAGATATTTATAACCATTCCCCGATGGACTTCACGGAGGATATTTCCTCCGGCGATGCGCTCGGCGACAAACCCGAAGGCATGGAGCACGAGGGCACATTCACCGTCTCCCCCACCCCGGAGGAAATTTCAGGGCCGGAGCCGCGCGTGCAACCCATAGAATATACGTATAACGACGGCTACGCCTACGAGGAATACGATGAAAAGCCGAAGAAAAAGCGTTCTTTTAAATGGCTTTTCATCGTGCTGCCCATTCTCATCGCCATCGGCGCTACAATCGGCGGCATTTTCTGGTGGTACAATGCACCCATGCAAAAGCTCACCCGCGCGCTTGACGCTTACGATTATTCCGCTGCGGCGCAGGTACTTCCCACGCTTTCAAAGGACGAACTCGCTTCGGTCTCCGACCAAATGCAGGAATATGCCCAGACGGTCATCGACCGATACAATAAAAGCGAAGCGAACTACGACAGCTCCTATGAACTGCTCGACCGCCTGCAAAAGCTGTTCCCGAACATCGGTCTCGACGATCAGCTCAACGGCATTCAATCGCTGAAAGACTCCAAAGAGGCCTACAAAAACGGCAAAAGCCTGCAGGCACAGGGCGAAGACGGCCGCGCCATTACGGAATATCAGAAGGTCATTCACGCCGATGTGAACCACGACGACGCGCAGACGCAAATTCAAAACATCCGCACCGCGTACAAAGAAAAAGTGTTAAGCGATGCGCAGAGCCGCGCGGACGAGAAAGATTTCCTCGGTGCCGAAGCCATTTTGATGAACAGCGCCGATATCCTCGGCGATGATAAAGACATCCAGGCTAAGCTGGAAGAGATTAAGGACGCAGAGCTCAACAACTACGTGGAAACGCTGCTCAGCACCGCCAAAACGCTCGCGGACGACGGCGACCTGCCCGGCGCTGTTAACGTGCTGCAGGACGCCACACGCAGCGACAAGCGCATCGACGCGCAAATTGCCACCTACAAAAACCAGTATAAGCAAAAAATTCTCGATGCTGCCGCAAAGCAAGCCGGTGAAAGCCGCTATTATGACGCGGTGGAAACGCTGCAAAACGCCGACGACATCCTCTCCGGTGACAGCGATATTGCGGCAAAAATCGAAGAATACAAGGCGCTTTACCCCGTTTCGCTGACAGAGCTTTCCCCAAGCGGCGGCGAAGATTGCAGCCAGAACTGGACAGCCTATGACGCAAACGGCAATGCGTACAGCAACGGCCTTAACTTCTCGCTGTACCCTGTCATCGCAAAAACCGTCTACACCGAATACGCCCCGAACGGACAATATAAGCGCCTGACGGGAACATGGGTCGTGGAGGGCGATACCTCCGATGATTTTATCGGCACGGTTCGCATTTATGTGGACGACCATTTGCAGTATGAAGTTTCCTCGCTCACGGTGAACAGCCCCGCAAGCGCGCTGAGCCTGAGTATTTCCGGTGCTTCCACCGTTCGCATTGAAGTGGAGGGCGCGTTCGCCTCGCTGCGTGCCGTCGGTTATCTGTACCTTGCAGATGCGAAATTTGAAAACTAAACCGCTATAAAAAGAGATACCGCACAGGGTAAACTCACCTTGTGCGGTATTCTTTTGCGCAAAGCCTACCGTGCGGTCTATGCACGTGCAGCTGATCCTTCCACAATACAGAAAAACTCTGTGGAAAACACAACGCGCATAAGAAACGGGATGTCCCTTTTTGGGGGACACCCCGTCTTACTTTGGCTTACGCCTTATGCTTTTGTTCCATCACGCGTTTGCTGCGTTCTCGTCTTCGTCGTTTTCGTCCTTCTTCTTTTTGCAGAGGACCATAACAACGACCTGTACCAGCGCGATTACAACATGGAGGATTGTCCACTTGTCGACGAAGATCATCGGCAGGGTCATGTCTTCGGTGAAGATGAAGACGATGATGGCAATCAGAGCCGGGATGATGCTGATGAGTCTCCAAAGGCCCTTCTTGTTCTTTTCGTACTCCATAACCTCTTTGCCGTTCTCATCGAGAACCACGTTGCCGTCTTCGTCTTCCAACGCCTTCTTTTTCTTGCCGATATAGCCGATGAGAAGGAGGATGGAAAGGAGGATCGTCACGATGGTGAGGATCAGGTTGATGAGTGCCCAAGCGCCCGTGCCGAGACCTGCGAGCGGCGTTGCGTTATCTGCGATGTCTTCACCGTTTGCAAGCGGTGTTTCGTTATCGTTGATCGTTTCGCCTATTTCGCCGTCATTATTGCCATCGCCTTTTCCGCCGTTATCGCTCGGCGTTGTGGAAGGTGTGGCAGTCGGTTTCGGGGTGGGTGTTGCAACCGTAGCCGGAACGACCGGAGCTACCGGCGTCGGAGTAGGTGTTGCCGGGTTCGGATTCGGGTTCGGATTTGGAGCCGGTGTAGGTGTAGACTCTTCTGTCGGAGCGGGTGTAGGTGTGGGCTCTTCTGTCGGAGCCGGTGTAGGTGTAGGCTCTTCTGTCGGAGCCGGAGTGGGGGTAGGCTCTTCTGTCGGAGCCGGAGTGGGTGTAGGCTCTTCTGTCGGAGCCGGAGTGGGGGTCGGCTCTTCCGACGGAATCGGGGTCGGCGTGGGATTTGCTTCCCAAACAGCCTTCAGCACAACGTCCTTAGCCGGCATCGTGAACGCATCGTTCTCGATCGTAACCTCTTCGCTTCTCCAACCCGAGAACTTATAGCCCTCTCTGGTCGGGACCGTCTTTACAACTTCTACGGTTGCTTTGTACTCGTACGGGAACTCGTTGGTCGTTTCAGTCCACTCGCCGCCGTCGAGGTCATACGTTACTTTGTAGATGTTTGCTACCCACTTTGCCTTCAAAGTTACATCCTTTGCAGGCATCGTGAACTTGTCGTTTACTACTTCTACTTCTGCGCTCGTCCAACCTGCGAAGGTGTAGCCTTCCTTCGTCGGGTCTGCTTTTACCTCAACTTCTTCGTTATACTTCTTCGGGTACGCGTAGGTCGTATCGTTCTCCCACTCGCCGCCGTCGAGGTCATACGTCAAAGTGTAGGTATTCGCTTCTTTCGTATACGTTGCCTGATATGTTGCATCGCCGGTAACCGTCTTCACTTCCGGCGTCCAGTCCTTAAACGTGTACGTATACTGCGCATCTGCTGCCTTTGTCGGCTCCTCGCCGTCGTATTCCGGGTCTGCTCCATACGGAACATCCTCGTCTTTTTCAAGCTCTTTGTTATCCCAGTTTACCCATGTTACCGTGTACTTGTTTGTTACTGCTTCAAACTGCGCTTTGTAAGTAACATCGCCTGTGACCGGAGATACCGCCGGGTTCCAGCCTGTGAACTTGTAGCTGTACTGGGCATTGCCTGCCTTCGTCGGCGCATCACCGTCGTATTCCGGCGTTGCTCCATACGGAACATCCTCGTCTACTTCAAGGTTCGTGTCATCCCAGTTTACCCATGTTACCGTGTACTTGTTGACTGCCTTATCATACACTGCTACGTAAGTCTGGTTACCCTTGACTTCCGTGTAGTCCTTGTTCCAGCCCTTGAACGTATAGGTGTACTGGGCATCCGCTGCCTTCGTCGGTTCAACGCCTTCAAACTGCGGCATTGCACCGTACTCGTAGTCCTTCTGATAGATGAGCGTCGTTTCGTCGTCGTCTACCCATTTTACCGTGTACGTCTTCACCTGCCAAACCGCATAGAGATTGTTATCGCCGTTAGCGTCAACAAAAACTTTGGTGTTCGGCTGATATTCAACATTACCATTCGGCGTGGTTGCCCAGCCGAGGAATTTGTAGCCTGTGGGTTCGGTGAAGCCGACATAGTCATACGATCTTACGGTTGCGGTCGTGTTTCTCGGGTAGCCCTTACCGCCATTATCATCGGTACGCGTGTCGGCGCTGCCCCCGAAATTATAATGATACGTAATCGTCTCGGTTTGGGGCTTATTGGTGTAGACTGCCCTCAACGTGGTGTTCTTTGTGACGGTAATCTTATCGCCCGGGTGGATGAGCTTGCCGTCTTCCATTTTCCAAGCGCGGAAGTTTTCGCCGTTTACCGGAGCAAGGATACCCGCACGGCTGCCCGTGAGGTATTTCTGCTCGTCTTTGGCAGGTTCATCCGTACCTTCTTCTTTGTATGTTACGGTATAGCCTTCACTGGAAGAAGCAAAGAACGGATAAAGTGTTACAGAACTGTACAACGGTGTGTCCAGATCGAACAACACACGGCCTTCGCCGGTTACAACGAACCATGCGGACGGTGCTTCGCCGGTTTCTGCCTTAATACGTGCAATGATCGCGTTAAAATCATCGGACTCGGTGATTTTCTTACCATACGGAACAGAGAATGTTTCCGACTTGCTATCCGCAGAAGCACTCAGATAAACGGTTGCGTTGACCTGCGGCGCCTGCCACTTAGCATAGAGCGTAATGCCCGTTGCCGGCATCGTCTTGCCGGTGAACACGAACGGCTCGCCTTTGCAAAGCTTGTTATCATACCAGCCTGCAAATATGTAATCCTTCGCATCCATATTGTTTATCTTGTCCGGACGCTTCGGTTCATAGTATGCGCCAGCAATGCTGGCTTCGTACTTATAGCTTGAAGTTTTATCCTTAATACCATTGTTAAAGAATGTGATATTATAAGATTCACGGGTGTAGTAGAATTTAGCGCCATTATAACTACTTCCATTTTGCGTGCCTCTACTGTATTTAAAGCCGGTAATGGAGTATTTATCCTCTTGAGTTACAGTATAACCCGTACCGGGGCTTGTATCGTAGTGATGCAGCACGTATTTAATGCCACCAACGGTAACTGTATTGCTCGCTCCGGGAAGAGCCTCTACATAATAATATGCAGTTTCACTACCCTCACCAGTTTTCGGGCCGTAGAATGTATCTCCCCCCATTGGCATTGTATCAATATTTACTTGATATGGGCCACCTGTAGGATTGACCGCCCATGTGTTGCTTCCTTGATAAGTAGGCCATTTATCGTTGATATTCGCGCCATGCTTTGCATGAATGGTTAAACCTGTGATTTCAGTATAGCAGTTTTCACTATGCTGGTGTTCTTCTTTATCGCACCACAACAGGCATCCAAAGCCATGCGTATGTTCTTCTTTATTGCAAGTGCGTTTCATGAACTTCACGTCGTATAAATCTCTCTTATAATAAACGTTTACGATTGTGGAGCCGTCACCGGCAATAGTCTCCTGCTTAATCGTCTGTGCGGTAAAGCCGGTATAGCTTTTAGCCGCTGCGTTTGTCTCGGAACCTGTCGTGCCGGTTTTCGTCTCTGTGCCATCCAACGTATACTCATCATCATCTGCGTTTTCGAGCCAATGAATGACGGTATACTTCGTGTTGTTGCTGGCCGTCCAATGTGCAGTAACCGTAGCACTTGCGGAAACGGACTCAACTTTTTCTTCACCGATATACCAACCGTCAAACGTATAGCCGTTGCGGGTCGGCACCTGCGAAAGCGTCAGTGTTTTGCCCGGTTCGCAGAATACGGATTGAACATAGCTGCCGCCGTCAGTATCGAACTTGACCCAGAAGCCGCTTTCGATAACAGGATAAACCATTGTGACGATTTCGTCTTTTGCAAACGTAACCGTAGTGGCTTCACCGTTCGGCACTGTGCTCCAACCAACAACGTGACTTTCGGCATCCAGCATAAGGTTCACTGTGTTTTCTGCCGCTTCCAAATCAGAAGAGCTGACAGCAGTCTCCGCTTCGCCCTCAGCCGTATAGCAAACAGACGAACCGTCCTTGTTCATGAAGTACACATAGCGAACATCCTCAAACTTCGCCGTAAGTTTTACGGTCGCACCGCCGGTTACGGAAGTAATTTTGCCAAAACCTTCAAAGAGATTGTCGCTTTCATCGTACCACCCAACAAAACGTGCATTGTCTTTTTTGGGTGCAGGCGGCTCGAGGAGCTCATCGCCTTTGGCGACGGTCTGCTTCCACTCGGTCAGTTCCTTGCCATCTGCATCATCTGCATCATAGAAACGGTAGGTATCGACCGCGGGCTTCTTGTCGTCGTCCGGAAGCAACATAGCGGTTGAAATGCCCGCTTCCTCGCTCTGTTTTGCCGGTGCAGTTTCCTCTGCACCTGCGGCGGGGGTCGCCTGTGCTTCCACTTCAACGGGAGCCGGGGTCTCTACCGGGGCGGGAGTAGGTGTCTCCTCCGGAGCGGGAGTAGGTGTCTCCTCCGGAGCTGCGGTCTCCTCGGGCGCGGGCGTCTCGTCAACGACCGGCGCTCCCCCCTGCATAACATCCCCTGTTGCAGTGTAGGTGTTCGTTTCCTCATCACTCATTGCAAACGCGCCCGTAGGACATGCCGAAACCAGCATACATGCGCTCAGCAACACGGCGATGATCTTCTTTTTCATAGTGTTTTCCTCCAATCCTGTGATTTGTCCGTTTTATAACAAATATGGATTCCTAAATTGATGTGTGTTACTGTGCCAAAACCGTTTCCATTTGGATGAGCAGCTCCAGCACACTGCGGAACGCGGCCTCTTTGCCGCCTTTTGTCCACCGCAGTCTCCCCTGCCAGCTGTAATTCTGGCGGAACAGGATGTCCAGTTCAAACGTGGGTGTTTCCGTACATTTTATGGGAGAAGCTTTCGGCGCGCCGCCTGTATCCATCTGCTCTTCCAAAAGCAGGATCAGGCGTGAAAGACTTCGGAATAGGGTTTCCTCCGGGAACGTCCCGCCGGAGACCCTGCCGCGGATGACACCGTCCTCCGCTTCATCCACAAAGATACGGAAGGTCTCTGTGCCGATCGGTAGCATACGATTTTCTTTCACCTAACCCCTCCCTTTTGTCTTTTGTAATTACATTTTACACAAAGGTGCTATGAGAACGCTATGATTAAGAAGTTTTTTCATAGAAAAACGACCTATTTTCTCATAAAAAAAGAAAATAGGTCGTAGTTTTTTTGTTAACTGTGCTGCGTCAACCGGTTCGTTTTTTCAGGTGACGGTTTTAGTCCTTTCGGCGCTCCGTTTTCTCCGTTGCTTTTTCTTCTGCGCTCATATGTATGTGGCGCAGGTCGAGCGATTTAAAGGTGTAGGCCGCACCGCTTTTCGGGTATTCCTTTTGGAACCGATTGAACACACGGCGGGAAACGAGCCCGCCGTTTTCGCCGGTCGCACCCGGCAGCAGCACCCAAAACTGGTTTGCGCCCACCTTTGTGAACGGGTCGCCCGCGCGCAGTTCGTTTAAAAGCGTCACTTCCATCTGCTTCATATATATAGCACGCTTTTCCGGGTCTATCGAGCGGTTTGCAAGCCGCACAATCATCAACGCCGCAGGGGTATCGTTTCGGCGCATCTCGCGCACATGCAGGTTTACAATCTCGCGGAAAACGTTGTTATCGCAGCAAAACGCACCGGTTTCCTGTTCTTTTTCAAGCAGGAACATTTGAATATCGTCTTCACTCGTCTCGCTGCCGTAAAGCTCCTGCACCGCAAGCGCCTTCTGCGCCTCCAGCTCCGCCGAAGGCGAAACACCGTAGACCTCCCGGTACAGCGAAGCGATGTAATCATAGTGTTCCAGCGCTTTTTTCGGGTTTTTGTTTTTTATGAGCGCCTGCATCAAAAACACGCTGAATTCCTCTGCGGCGGGATCTAAACGGATAACGCCCGTGCAGAGCTTTTCCGCATCCGTAATGCGTCCGAGCTTCAAAAGGCGATCCACCGCCGCGCGACATAGGCGCGTATAAAGCGAGCGGTAATACGTGTTGAGGTTGATGCACCAGAACTCCGCTGCGCTTTCCGTAAGAAAATCGCCGGTGTAAAGCGCCACGGCTTCCTGCGCCAGGGCAACCGATTTTTCCATATCTTCTTCGGCAAGCGCTGCCTTTGCAAGTGTTTCAAATTGCTCTACGTCAAGCTGCGTCTCGCGGTCCGGCGCCCAACGATAATAGCCCTTTTCGTTATGGATTATAACCTTTGCGTGCGTAAAGCCGAGCTCTGCCAGCGCAGCCCTTGCGCGGCTGACATTATTTTGCAGCGTGCTTAACGGGTTATCGTTTTCGGCTTCCGGCCACAGCAGGTCGATGAGCTCCTGTGCGGAAACACCGCGGTCTCTGTGCAGAATAAGGTACGCCGTAAGCGTCCACAGTCTTCTGGAACGTCCCGTGAGGCTCACAGCGTGCGGAACCTCCATACCTTCCTGCTTTAATGTAAACTTGCCGAACATGGTCACATCGATCTTCGGCACAACCTGTATCGTTTCACCGTTCTGTGCTTCACACGGCAGCCCGGTGGTTTCAATTTCTTTCGCTGTTCGACTCATGAACGGTTCATCTCCCTCTTTCAGAAACAACGGTTCAAAATATTACCCCGGCTATTGCGAAAAAAATAATATTCCGAACTTGTTCTTTTCATAAAGTATAGCACGCTTCACGGTATTTGTAATCCACCGAAAGGTGGAAAATGCGATTTTTCTCATAAGTATTTACTTTTTTGTCGGAGAAAATACCTTTTTTGGCGAAAGGTCGCGCTAAAAACTATGACTTAAAGTAATTGCAGACGTTTTTGCATTGTCTCATAGTTCGTGCAGTAGTAAAGCGCCGTCTCCTCTGTGATGCGCTTTTGCCGTACAAGATCCGCAAGCGCCATGTCCATGGTGCGCATGCCCTGCGCCGCGCCGGAAGCGATGGCGGCATCGAGCTGATGCGTTTTGCTTTCGCGGATCATATTGCGTATCGCAAGTGTGGAATACATGATTTCAAACACCGGGATGGGTGTGCCGTCTACGCCGGGCACGAGCTGCTGACTGATGACCGCTTGCAAAACCATAGAAAGCTGTAAGCGGATCTGCGCCTGCTGGTTCGGCGGAAATGCGTCGATGATGCGGTCAATCGTATTCGCCGCGCCGGTGGTGTGCAGGCTCGAAAGCAATAGCTGCCCCGTTTCGGCGGCGGTCATCGCGACCTCCATTGTCTCTTTGTCGCGCATTTCGCCGAGCAAAATCACGTCCGGGCTTTCGCGCAGTGCACTGCGCAAAGCGGCGACGTAGCTCGGGCAGTCGCAGCCGATCTCACGCTGGCTCACAATGCACTTATCGTGGCGATGGATGTACTCTACCGGATCCTCGAGCGTCAGAATATGTCCCGTGCGCGTACGGTTGATCTCGTTGATGATACACGCGAGCGTTGTGGACTTACCGCTGCCCGCTGAGCCCGTAACGAGCACGATGCCTTTTTTCATCTGTGCTGCGCGCATGACCTCCGGCGGAATGTGCGCTTCTTCGGCCGTAGGCAGACCGAAGCGGATGACGCGCACCACGGCGGCAATGCTGCCGCGCTGGCGGAACAGATTCACACGGAAGCGTCCCGTACCGCTGAGCGAGAACGAAAAATCGTCATCGGTCGCACTACCGTTTAAGCAGTGCGGCTCACGTGCGGCAAGACGATAGATTTCCGCTGCGAACGCTTCGGTCTTTTCGGGCGTGAAGGTGCCGTCCGCCGTTTCACGCTGCTGTTCGCCGCGCACCTTATACGTCAGTGGCAGG
>OGOR01001337.1_pt1 | contig 14157 bp, 18 predicted proteins | sample 1552771 | NCBI WGS metagenome assembly OGOR01 (sample SAMEA2580124, study PRJEB22360) | human gut metagenome | biome: human gut; feature: human-associated habitat; material: faeces | place: Denmark | collected 2008/2010
TGGCTTGCTCAGCTTCTGGCCCATCAAAAACTTATAGAAGGCGCTGCGGTACTCCGGGGAAGCCTTCGCGTCCTCCGGGGTGCTGTAGCTGGGCTTGCCGCCCTCGCCGTTGAAGTTGCGGCCGGTAATGACGTTCACGCCCTGGCCGGGGTTGCCGCTGCGAAGCTCGATGTTCTCGCGGGCTTCCTTAATGCCGCGAAGCTCGATGTTCAGCGCCTCAATATCGGCCTCCGCGTTGCTGTCGATCTCCGCGTTAATGGCCTGGGCGCGCTGCTCCAGCTCCTCAATGGTCTTGTTACGATAGAAATTAAAGGCTTCTGCCACATTGGTAAATTTCATGGTTATTCGTTCCTTTCCGCGCTGTCTGCGCTGTAAAGTTCTGCTTCTAAGTCGTGTACGATCTGCTCCAGGGTTCCGGGCTTTCTTTCCTGGGGGACGATAAGCGCAAGGTCGATATAGTCGAAGCCCTCGCAATGCTGCGCCGCGATGTAGTCCACCTTATAGCCCTGCCTATTGGCAAAGCCCAGGATTTCAGTTACCGCGCCGCCCATTATCGCACCTTCATAATTTGGTTATAAAGGATTTTTGCCCGCTTCTTGGCCTCCAGGCGGGTAAGCGCTGTAGCCCTGGCGCTTCGCGCTTCTACGCTGGTTGTAGGGTAGGCCGGGTAGGGTACTACGCTGCACTCATACACCTTCGCAATCTGCCGAATTGTCCGGGTATTCGTGGCCGGGTCGTAGTCGTCGCCGCCCTGGGGGACGGTAAAGGCAAAACTCATGCCGCTAAGGTCGCCCCTTTGAACGGCTGCGTATACCTCGCGGGCCGCTTCCGTTTCTGGTAAGCTGGCCTCGAAGGTAAGCCCCTGGTCGTCTACTCTCAGCGTCATGGTTTTGGGGGTTCTGGCAAGGGGTACTTTCCCTAAGTCGTGGTTATAGAGAAGTCGCACGTCTGTAAGGTCTGCGCCGTCCAGCGCCCCTTTTCTGATAATTTCCGTGTAGCTGCCGCCCACGTCACCTATCAAAGCGGGGGTATCGTAAAGAATAGGCCGCCCGCTTAAAATAAGGGTTTTGGTGCCGTCTGCCGTCGGCTCCGCTGCCCTGATTTCCGCAATACGAATTTCCTTCATAGGCTGCTAAGCTCCCTTCTTGCCCGCAATCGCATTTTTCGCCCGCGTCCAGGGCCGCACCGCAATAGGGGCAGATTTTATAGTCAGTTCGCGCCCGCATTGCTGCCGCCTCCCTGGTACTGGGCTGCAAGCGCCGGGTCGATCATGTTAAGGGCCTGTAGCCGCCGGTCGCCGTCTGCTACGCTGGGCAAGTTAAGGATTTCAAGCGCCTGGTTCACGGTAAGCAAGCCCATAGGCATAAGCTGGGCGATAAGGCTTACTTTCGTGCTGTTGCTGGTAAACTGCAAACGCCCGCTTTCAAAGATAACGCTATTGCCGTAGGCCTGTTCCCGGTCGTTAAAGAGCTTCGCGGTAAACTCCTGGCTAAGCGCTGTAGCGATAGGTTCCAGGGTGCTTTCATAGAAGGCCGCGTACTGATCTTCTGTATAGCTGCTGTTTACGATCGCCTCAGTAACGCCCAGGTAGTTATAGATCTTCGCCTTGATTTCCTTCTCCTGGTCTGCGTTCAGAATTACCGGCTTGCTCTCGATCGGCTGGTAGTCCATTTTCTGGTCTGTCGCCACTACGCCGCCGTCGTTGCCCATTTCCAGATAGTCTTTTACAAAGGCGTCCTTCTCTTCTTTCAGCTTCCCAGGGCTTAAAATCTGCGTGAATTTCAGAATACCCCGGATAGAAGCGCCCGCTTTAATGCCGTTAATAATGCCCTCGTTCTGCGTGTTGGCAAGCTCCAGGCCGGGGAAGATTGCCTGGTTGTCGGCCCCTAAAAGCTCGTCGTCATTGAAGAAGCGCCGAAGGTGGATAACGTCGCCATAGGGCAAAAGGACGGGCCGCCCATTCCGAAGGGTGAAGCTCAGATAGACGCTATTAGCCGCGTCGCTCAGCACGTTCACGCTGCTGGCCGTGATAGGGTAAATGCCCCGAAGGTTGCCCCGGTCGTCCCTGTCCAGGTAGGCGAAGCTGTTGTTGTAAAGAAACAGGTGCGTTACCATCTTGTAGAGAAGGTCGTAGGCGCTCATATACGGGTTAGGGCGGGTCTGCAAAAGCCGGTTAAGCTTACAGTCCCCGTCTACCCTGTTATGGTCTGCGTAGCTGATAACGTGGCTGCCTTTCAGCTTGCCCGCGTTCCTGGCGATAGCGTCCACGGCCTCCCGGTATACGTCATTCGCGTAAGCGTCGCCGCCGTAGCTGCTAAAGCCGGTCGTAGGCTCAATAAACAGCTTCGCCCGCGTTACCGCTTCGCGCCGCTTAAAAATACGTTCCCAAAAGCTCACGCTTTCACCTCGCTTACTGATATTTCGGCTGTTCGCCGGTTTACTGCCGTTCTTTATGTGAACGGCGTTACTCTTTATACTCGCTCTACCCTATCATATCACATTACCTGGCTTCCTGTCAATACATTGTATACATGAAAAACAGAAAAATAAGGGCCTACCTGGTTTTCCGGGTAAGCCCTTATTCTTATCCGAAGGGGTTAAAGCCGTCGTCGTCGTCGATCTCTACAAAGTCGTCCTCGGTTTCCGGCTTAAAGCCGTAGTCCTGCTTAAGGCAGTTAAAGAGGCTGTAGTAGTCGAAGCCCACGCGCCCGCCGGTCTTGCCGTTGCGGTTCTTCAAGACTTTCACCTCAACGCTGCGCACCTCTGCCCGCTTACAATCGCTTACAAGTTTCACGTTAGCCTTTTGCTCGGTTTTGGTGTACCCCGGCTTCATACCCTGGGGCTGCATGGCAAGAAGTACGTCGCTGCCGTACTCAATCGCGCCGCTTTCCTTGAATGCTGCCATATTCACTTCATTGGTGTAGCTGTCGCGGTTAAAGCTGCTGATCGCCACGACGACGGCCTTATAATCCCGGCTCAGTCGCTTAAGCTCCAGTACGGCCTTGTCCGTGTTCTGCTTGTCGGTGGCCCTCAGCTCATAGGGGGCAAGGATTTGTAAGTAGTCGATGAAGATAAGCGGGGTTCTTCCGGTAAGCTCCCTGTGTTCGGCTACAAGCTCTTTTATCCGATCTACCCCTATATCTCCGATACCCTCGTAAATGTACAGGTTCCCCGCATATTCGCCGTAAAGGCCTATAGCCTTTTCGATAAGGGCCTTTTCGTCCAGGCTGTACCCCTGGTATCTGCTGGCCGTTGTAATGCCCCTGGCCGTCTTTGCGTTGCCCTGCTGGCCGTCGCAATGAAGGAAGGTAAGGCGGCTAAGGCTCTTGCTGATAAGCTCGCTGGCGGCCATTTCAAGGCTGAAATAGAGTATATCGTACCCCGCCGCCGCGATTTGGTCGGCAAGCTGCAAAAGGAAGGTTGTCTTTCCTAAGCTGCTGATCGCGCCCAGGATATAAAGCCCAGGGTATAGGCCGCCGTCCAGCTCTTTGTCCAGTTCGCTAAAGCCGGTCGGTATGTAAGCCGTGTTTGCGGCCTCTTTGATACCGCCGACAAAGTCTTGAAGCCTTACCGCGCCGCTGCTGGCGTTGTGGGCCTCCAGGCGCTCCAGCTTTTCAGCGTTGGCCCGGCGCTCTACCTCTTCGACGTTGGCCGCAATATCCGCTTCAAGCTGGCCGGGGTTGCTTCTAAAAAAGTCGTTCCCATCCTTTCGGCTTCCTTCCGGGTAGGCTTCCAGGCTGTAAGTTGCCACGATAAAGGGGACGTTGTGGGCGCTCAGCTCTTCGGCTGCCGCGTCCCTGGCCTTCTCCCCGGCCTCGTCACTGTCGAAGCTCAGCACAAGGGTACAAGCCGGGGCCTCTTTCTCTACCTGTTCAATAAGTTTTCTATGGCCGGTGCCGCCCAGGGCGATAGCGTTACACTTGCCGCCCCCTGCCGCTATAATGCTGATAGCGTCTAAAGGGGCTTCGCATACAAAGCAAGGCTTTTTCTGCCGAAGGGCTGCCCCGTTATAGATCGGCTCCGCGCCCGCCTCGCTGCTGGACGGCTTTCTAAAGGCCTTGCCCGTAACGCTGCGGGTGCTGTAGTAGCTGCCGGTTTGGTCGTAGGGAATAACGATAACGCCCGCCCTTTCATCATAGCCCAGGCCGAAGCGCTGGACGATCTCAGGCGAAAAGCCCCGCTTCTTGAAGTAGTCTGTTTTACCGGCTGCCGCTTGACAGGCTGCAACGTATTTCCGGGCTTCCCCGGTAAAGTCTGTATTCATTGTATTCTTAGGCGCTTCGGATTTTCTTGTATACTCCGAAGGCAAAGAAAAGCCCCCGATCTCTGCCGCCCGTCGTGCCTGGTCTTTGAAGTCGTCCAGGCCTTCATAGAGGCCTATAAGCGTGAAGATGTCGCCGCCCTTTCCGCAAGAGAAGCACTTCCAGGTTAAGCCGTCCTTTGTCACGCTAAAAGCGCCGTCGCTGCCTCTTCCCCCATGCTGGCCGCTGCCGCACAAGGGGCATTTATACATATTCGCCCCGGCTCTGCGGTCGGGCTGCGTGATACTCTCAACGTAAGCCTTAAGGCCGCTCTTAAGCCGGTCAATTTCTCTTTCGTCGATCATTAGAAAACTCCTTTTCTGTCGCAGTAGCGTTACCACTTTATCCCCCTACCGTTACCGCTTTATCTTCTTTTCGTGGCTTAAGTATAAGCGAAGCGGGGGGCGGCTGTAAAGGGCCGTCCCCCGCCGGTACTTAAGTATTATATTACTTAAGTATTAGGACGAAAGAAGAGGCCGAAAAGCCTTGTCCTATCGGGCTTTTTTAGATTTGGGCTACACACCAAACCGCAAATTTAACACACCAAACCGCAATTTTCTACACACCAAACCGCAATTTTCTACACACCAAACCGCAATTTTAAGGGGCCTCTTTTTTGCCCCCATGCGGGAAGGTGAATACAAGTGAATCAAGGTTTTTTACAGTAGGAATAAACGCAGGGTCTTTAGGGTCTGGAAGCTGAATGTCTTTGTATACCCTCTGAAGGTCTGTTTCCGTCCGTAAAAGTTCCCATGTCTTAGAGAACACACGTTTAAGAAGCTGGGCCTTATGGCTTGAATCGGTTTCAAGCCTATTTTGAAGTTGCGGGTTTCTCTCAATAATTGTACTGGCCTTTATCCGTGGTACGTTGTCCCCGGCCTGCTCTATAAGCGTTACAATGATATTGACATTTTCGACGGCGGCCTTGTTTTTCTGTTTCGTTATGCTTCCATGAACAAGGTAAGAATGGCTTACTAAGCGAAGCGGATCGCCGTTCTTTTTAAGGCGGGGCTTGCCGTCTTTTCCGCGTCTTATTGTAACATTGTAGACGGTTCTTATAACGTGGTTCATGTATGGGCTGCTAAAAGCGATAGTATTCTTTTTGTCGTCGTACCCTTCAAAATTCAAAACAGGGTAAATACTTTGGCTGGGTTTCCCGTTGCGCGTCCCGTGAAGTATGCCTACAATATTGTGAAAACTCTGCACTTTTGCGATAACGCCGTCTATATTTTTCTTATTTAGATTGCGTTGCAAGCCCAGGTATTCGGCAAGATCGGGGACAAAGAGGGTAATAACGTCCTTAAGTTCTTTACACTTAGAGGCTTCAAACGCGGAAAGAATAATGCTATAGAATACCCGTAAAAGCGCAAGGTCTATATTTTCTATTCCCTCTTTGGTTTTCATGTTTTGCAGCTCGACTTCGCTTACTTGCTGCATACTATCAAAGTACATTTTCCCGCTTTTGAATTTTAGGCCGTCTGTGCTGGTAAGGGGCTGCAAGTAGGCGTTGCCATTTTGGTAAAGGCTCATGCTGTACTGATACGGGGAAACGGTTGGAATAGCTAAGCTTGACGGTATCCCGCTGTAAGCGCCGCTGTCTTGCGCCTTCGCCCTGGTTCTGTATAGTTTTTTGCTGTGTCTTTCGTAGAGGTGTACGGCGTTGCCGAAGCCCAAGGCGTTAAGAAGATCGTCAAGGCTTGGGGCGGGGTTGTTCTTAAGTGCTTTTATTTCTTCGTTGTCCGGGTCTACTTTGATTTCTTGATAGTCCGAAGTCTCAAGACTTGCAATAAATTGCGTTCTGGTTTCCTGATCGTTTAGCGCTACAATTTCTTTCTTGTGGTCGTGAACGAACATCATTGTTGTAAGCTGTATCACGGTAAAATCGTAAGCGCTTAGCTTTTCATGTTGGTTTTGGTTTCTGTTTAGTAGATAATCAAGGATATAGGCCTCTTCTTTACTTAGGCCTAATTCCTCAAATTTATCGTCCATTGCTTTGATGAAAGGCATGGATTTTTCAAGAGATTCAAGCGCCCCTTGTTTTTGTTCTTCTGTCGCTTGCGGTTCCTCTTGAATGGTCTTTTTGATAGCGTTGTAAAACTCTTCAAAGCTTGGCATTTATGCACCTGCTTTCTGGGCATACTCCTTAAGGCTGCTCTCCGTTACGATATTGCGGTTGTTTACGGGTACGGCCTTAATACGGCCCTCTCTGATATACTTTTGAACGACGGCCATAGACTTGCCCAGGATTTCCGCTACTTCCCGCGTTGTATAGGCCTTTTCGCCGTTAATCTCGGTCATGGTATACCCCCTTATCTGTGCGGCAAGAGGTCGTTTTTGTCGTCCAGGAACGCGCCTAAAGCCTTGTCCAGGGCCTCTTTTAGGGTCAAGCGCTCAGTATAGGCGTAGTCCTTAAGCTTTTCCAGGTGTCCTTTTCGTACAATGAAGGTTGCCCGCGTCCAGTCTGCCGTTAAGCCTTCCTGCGCCGGGTTATCCCTTATAAGCTCTTCATTCTTTGGCCGTCCGCGCCGCTTTTCCTCTTCGGGTACGGTAATGCCCAGGGCTTCGCGCTCCTTCTCTGCGTCAAAGCTGCCTTGCTGCTGAAAAAGGGGGTTATCTCCCAGTCTTTTAGCCATTGTTCCTATCTCCTTTCAATATTTCGCCTACGATCGCTTCATACTGCGCCGCTGGTTTGCTGTTCGGCTTATACTTGAAAATATCCTGTCCATAACTGGGGGCCTCTACAAGGGCCACGCTGTTGCTTATGGTGGTCTTAAATACTTTTCCGGGGAAGGCCTCGGTTAGGCTCTCCAGCACTTCCTTATCAATAAGCCGCCGGCGGTCGTATTGCGTCACGATAACGCCGCCGATCACAAGCGCCGGGTTCATTCTCTTTCTTACAAGCTCTATCGTGTCCCGAAGCTGGGCGATACCGTTAAGGGCTAAATAGTGCGCCTGGACGGGTACTATAACGCTGCTGGACGCGGTAAGGGCCATAAGAGTGATAACGCTAAGGGAAGGCGGGCAGTCGATAAGAACGTAGTCGTAGGGCTTCTTAAGCTGTCCTATGGCCTCTTTCAATATCATTTCCCGGCCTGGTACGCTGGCAAGCTCAATATCCGCGCCGCTTAGCATAATGTCAGCCGGTAAAAGGTCATAGTCGCCGGGGACGATCGCCGCGTTAATGTCTGCGCTGCCCTTAAGCACCTCGTAGACGGTGGGGCTTCCATCGTCCAGCTTTACCCCCGCGCTGATCGTCAAATTGCCTTGCGGGTCTGCGTCTATAAGCAAGACGCGCTTCCCTGTGCGACTCAGCCCCGCCCCCACGTTTAGGCAAGAGGTTGTTTTCCCTACGCCGCCCTTTTGATTTACAAAGGCTATTGTCTGCATACTGTTACCCCCTTTGTCTTGTATACATAATAACAGGCGGCTTACCCTGTTGTCAAGAGTAAGCCGCCATTTTTGTGAACGTCCGTATTACTCGGCTTCCTCTTCGGCAAGAAGCAAGCTGATATTATCGAAGGTTGCGGCAAGCTCCAGGCCGTAGAGGGTGAAGTATTCGTAGAGGCTGCACCGTTCCCCGATACCGAAGTAGTTACAAGCCTTCTGCTTTCCCAGGTTCTTAGCGAAGTCCAGGGCCTTCTTGCTGAAATAGAGGGCCGCCCGCTTCGCCGGTACGCCGTCAGCGTTTCCGATCAAGACGGCCTCGCGCTTAAATGCCTGGTATACTTGGTCTTTCGTGTACGTTTTCTTCATCATAGTAAACTTCCCTTTCTGCCGGGAATGTGCTATACTATTCTTGTCTGGAGAAGGCATAGCTTCCGGCTGTGCTTCGCCCCTGTCACTTGTTGGCGGGGGCTTTCTCTTTTTTGTTGTAACGCTTTTCGCAACGACGGCCCAGGGCAAAGCCATATTTGAAGGCTGTCCCGATCGCGTCCCATGCCGCGTCTATCGGTGTTTCTGGTTTTGCTGTTGCTATGCCTATAAGCTCCAGGATTTCCTGGCCGGTCAGTTGGTAGCCGTTTGGTATGCGCCCGCTTACTTCGGCTATGGCGTTCTTCATTCGTCCCTGCATCGTGTTCACCTCCTTTCTTTTTATGTATACATGATAGCATAGTATTACTGATATGTCAAGAGTTACTTTGTAAATAAAAAATAGCGGCCCGAAGGCCGCCACTTTCTCATTTGTCCCGGTAATGGGAACCGCACTGAACGATCTTTATAACGCCCGCCTCGATACGGTAGACTATGCGGTTTGCGTCGTCTATTCTCCGGCTCCAGTAGGCCGACAAGTCACCGCTTAACCTTTCGGGCTTTCCTATGCCCTCGTAGCCGTTGCGGTCGATGTCCTTTAGAAGCTGTAAAATCCTCTTAAGGGTTTTCTTGTCCTGCTTTAACCAGTATTCAAAATCTTCCCAGGCTTCATCTGTCCATGATTTAATCATCTAAGTTTACCTCGTGGACGGTGCCGCCGGTGGCTTCCATCTGTGCTATAGAGCGACGAAGCCGCGCCATGTTTTCATCAGAATAGAAGGGGTCGATAGAAACGTCGAAGGGCAAGCGCTTCTCCCGCGTCATTTTCTTGGCAAGCATGGTAATGGCCGTTGTCATGGATAGGCCTAAATCGCTGCATACGCTATCAAAGTCGCGCTTTAGCGTGTCGTCCATTCTTACGCTCACGGTAGTCTGTGCCATAGCTCAACACTCCTTTCTCCTATATTATAATACGCTGTTTCTACGTTGTCAATACATTGTTGAAACAAAAAAGACGGGCTGCCGAAGCTGCCCGCCCCTCTTTACTCGTCGTCCTCCGGCTTCCAGCCGTAGGGCTTAAGCTCGTCCTCGCTGGGCTGCCCGCCGATCGGCGCGTCTTTGACGTATACAAAAACGTCCGTGTTATAGTCGTCGGTCGTGTCTACCCGCGTTACCTCATACCATTTGTCACGGTAGTAAACGTAGTCATACACTGTTACCGGGCTTCCCTGGTTGAACACGAAAAGCCGGGTTTCGTCGTCGCCGTACTGCGCCGCCTCCCAGGTAAGACTTTGGCTTAGCTGCCTGGTATAGCACCAGGTAGGCGCTGGGGTCATTGCCACATAGTAAGTCTTAGGCATAAGCCCAGGGGTTGAAACGCTTACCCGGCTGTAGAGCTGGGCCTTCTTGTCCTTAAGGTTGTACTGGCCTGTTTTGCTGCTTCTCATTGTCTGCACCTCGCTTTCAGATCGCTTCCAGGTATTCGTTGTAATGGTCTAAGAGGCCTACATAAGCGTCTAAGAGGCTTGCAAGGCCGTCTATGCGGTATTTGGGGTTCGTGGCCTTAATGGGCTGTATATTGCCGTTTACGTCGGTCTTTACGCCGGTGTTCGTGATACACCAAAGCAAAAGGGGGTTGGCGTTGTAGTTTACCTTCTTGGCGGCTAAGTCCTGGCCTAACTGCTGCATGGGAAGGCTTAGGGTCTTAACGCCCTGGTAGCACTTAACCATATTGAAGCCGTGGCTCTGCATTTCCTGTACCCAGTAGGCCGCGCTGTAGGGGTCGTAGTAAATCCATGCCGGGGTAACGTCGTACTTCTCTACCATCTCCAAAAACCAGGCTGTAACGTCGCTGTAGTTGATACTGTTCCCCTCGCAAAGCCGAAGAAGCCCCGCCTCATACCACTTGTCATAGGGTATTTTTTCTTCCTTTACGCGCTGCTCGAAGTTGTCCTTTGGCAAGAAGTACATTTGCGTAACGTAGCGCTTTTCCTGCTTGTCCATGAAAAGCAAGGTTGCCGCCGTAAGGTCGCCGCTGCGGCTCAGATCGGCCCCGCCGATCGCGTAGTAGCCCTTGAAGCGCTCCAGCTCGAAGGTTTCCGGGTTCGCCGCGTCGTCAAAGGTTATCCAGGTGCTTGCTACGCTCTGAATAACATTGAAGTCTTTTACCAGCACGCCGGTAAGATCGCGGGGGCTTTGCTTCGCCCTGCTTACCTTGCTTATAAGGTCGTCCAGTTTCTTAATACGGTTCAAGCCGGGGTTTGCCTTCTCCCATTTCATGGGGTCAAGCCATTCTTCCTTGCTGTCCAGCTCGTAAATGATCGGCAAAAAGTGCGGGTCGGTTATGGTGCCGTCGCACACGCCGCAAGCGTACTTATACATATCGTCAAAGATACACTCGCGCACCGTCCCCGCCGTCGTTATCATTACAAGAAGGGGCTGCCGTCTGGCGCTCTGGCTCTGCTTCATTACCTCGTATAGGTTGCGGTCTTTGATACTGTGCAGCTCGTCAATGATAACAAGGCTGCTGTTTAGGCCGTCCAGCGTGTCGCTGTTCTTCCCTAAAGGCTGAAATTTGGAGAAGGTCAAAGGAAAGTAAAGGTCGCTCTTGCGCTTCTTTATCACCTGTAGCAAGTCCGGGCTTTGCCGGACCATGTTATAGGTTTCCTCGTAGATAATTTTAGCTTGGTCTTTCTTAGAGGCTACGCTGTACACCTCTGCGCCCGCTTCTTGGTCTGCTATCAGCATATAGAGGGCAAGGCCGCTAAGCATGACGCTTTTCCCGTTCTTGCGGGCCACATAGAAGAGCGTTTCCCGGTATTTGCGGTAGCCGGTCTTAGCGTCCACAAAGCCAAAGAGGGCGCTTATAAAGGCTTTCTGGAACAGCTCCAGGCGTAGGGGCTGCCCCGCCCATTCGCCCTTGCTGTGCTTACAAAAGCGCTCTATGAAGGCTATGGGCCGCTCTGCGCGGGCCTGGTCGAAGATATAGCCGTCCTTTGGGTGGTGAATATCGTCTACCAGCCTTTCATATTGCCGCCGTGTCCGCTTGCAGACGATACACTTACCGGCCTTAATTTCGTCCAGGTACGCTTCTATAAAGTTCTTCAAAAGGTCATTGCTCCGATCGGGGGCAAAGGAAGGGGCTTCTCTTCCTTCAAGAAGTCGTAGACGGCGTTAGACTTCTCGGCTTCCTGCGTCTTGCCCATAAGGTCGGTAAGCTGCCGATACATGACGCTATAGCGCTGTACGGTCGTGTTATAGCCCTTAAGAGCTGGGCTTTCCCTAAGAAAATCCTGCTTGCCCTGCTGGAAGTGTTCAAGCTCCCCGTTTTCTTCGATCTGGCGCTTAAGGCTTGCAAGGGTTTTCTCCATGAAGCTAAGCTCTTCGATAAGCTTCTTGCCGATCACCTTCTTATCGTCGGGTATCTTCTCTAAGATTTCCCTAAATTCTGCTTTCATGGTCTTTCGTGTCATTATATCACCCCTGTTTACTGGCGTTACTGTGTATTTCCTGTATACCCCCTGCCGGGTTTTTCCCCTTAGAGGTTTTCTTGAGTACCCACGCCGTTACCCTGGGACCGGTGAAGAATTTACTCCCCCCTTCCCATATTGCCCGTATTTCAAGGCTTTTCGCCGGTTCCTTGCTCTGTTAGGCTGCAAAGGCTCCAGCTCTGAACGGCTGCGCTTGTGCTGCTTTATCCTTGTTCACTTATTGCTCATTGTGTTAAGCAATTCCCTTCCCGAAAAAGTCCCGTGTTATCAAGGGTTCCGGGGTTGCCTTGCCTTGCTTTGTTCACGGCTTTCTCTTGTAGGAAGTTGCACCGCTATTTATAGCTAAACTTCTTCATTGCGTCGTTGATCGTGCTTTGCTCTATGCCGATGTAGCGAAGGGTCTTGCTCTGGTCGTGGTGGTTCAGTATGCGCATAAGCAAGACTATATCCTTTGTCTGTAGGTAGAAGTGATAGCCGAAGGTCTTTCTCATGGTATGGGTTCCCAGGTTATCAAGGCCGAAGTTTACCCCGGCTTCATGTATTACCCGGTAAGCATACTCACGGCTTACGGCTTTGTTCCTTACCCTGGCGCTGGGTACAAGGTATTCATAATCCTTCTTATCCTGGCAGTAGGCTTCTATAGCCTTGCTCAGCTCTGCGTTTACGGGGAAGAGCTTTTCCTTCCCTGTTTTCTTCTCCCTAAGCTTAATCTCTGTGCGGCCTCGCACGTCCCGTACCTTAAGTTTAAGAATGTCCGATACCCGAAGGCCGCTATAAATCCCGATCATGTACATGATGTAATATTTCGGGTCTTTCTCCCTCAGATAGTCCGCTATATCCTGTACGGTTGTCTTATCGCGGATAGGTTCAACGTAATTCATAGGCTGCCCCTTTCTAAGGCCTCTGCAAGGCTCTACAAGCGATTTCAAGGCCTGGTAATGGTTTTATATTGCCTACCCCTTAAAAATCGCTCTACGGGCTTCCTACGCGGTCATTTTTTCTTAAGCCTCTCTAAAAGCCCTTCTATGGCTTCCTGCTGGCGCTTGAAGTCCTGGATTTCCGGGGTTTCCTTCACGGCTGCCACGTTCCCGGCCTTATCGAATAGGGTAACGCTGTGCTTCGGGCCGTGTTCGGCGTTATGGCAGTCCAGGCAAAGGGCTTCCAGGTTGTCGAAGCTCAGCGCTATGGCCGGGTCGTGTACGTTGGTGCCGTTAAGATAGGTTTTGTGGTGGCATATCTGCGCGGGCCGTCCGCACCTCTCGCAAATATAGTGCTTGCTGGCCATATAGGCCGCGCTGGCCCTCTTCCAGGCCTTAGAGTTGTAGAAGGGGCTGTTGTTATAGTCCTTCATACGCCCGGGCCTTGATCGTGATAGCCTTAAGAAGCGCGTCGATCGTCCTTGTAAGGCTCTGATCGTCGGCGTGGTCGGCATAGTACCATTGTGTAAGCAAGAAGCCGCTTACCGTCTTTACAAGGGGTTCCGTTTCCTGGTACATAGCCTTAAGCCCTGTCGCTATTTCGATGTAGCCGGGAAGAGCTGCACAAAGCGCCGTGATAAGGTCGTCGTTTACGCCCTGGTCTACATGAAGGACGTTGCAAGCCTCTGTAAGCGTCATGCCGTATTACCTCGCTTTCTAAAAAGATAGGGGGCATAGGGGCAAAGCCCTATACCCCCAGAAAAGGCCTGTTAGGCGCTGGCCTTAGTCAGCTTCACGAAAGCCTCTTCAATAATAGGCTTCGTGTCCGCGATAGCCATAGCGCGGTAGTCGATAAGGCCGCTCTTGAAACTGCTTTCGCGGCTCACCTCGACGGCGATACCTTCGGGAAGGTTGTAGCCCAGGTAGCGGCTGTAATTGCCCAGGTAAGCGTCATTGTCCGCGATATTGTCGTCGATCACAACGTCGAAGCCCAGGATTTTGCCGATACTCTCGCTCTTGGGGTCGGCAATGAAGATAGGCCGCTTGTTGCTGTCGGTCATGCCGTAAAAGACGTTGTACAGGGTTGCGTTGTTCATGGCCCACTTAGCGCCCTGGCTGTAGCCGCGCTTAAGAAGGCTTACCACCTTCACAACGTCCGCATAGGTGGCCGAAGCGGTCGCGCCCACGCTCACGCTGTTGGTAGCGTCCCAGTCGATCGTCTCCAGGCCGCTGCCCTGGGCGCTGCCGGTGCCGTTTACCAGGCTGTCCCCGATCGTTTCCATGACGCAAGCGGTCAGCTCGTCCACCAGGTAGGCTTCAAAGGCTGCAATCGTCATGCGGCGGGCCTTCGCACTGATAGAGAAGATTTTGATAATCTCGTAGCCGTCAAAGGTCACGCTGGAAAGAGTGACTTTTTCGGTTGTAACGGCTGCGCCCTCGGTGTGCCACGCCGCCTTAGTGCTGGGGGTGCCGATCGGGATAGCGATTTTAGAGGGCATGGAGAAGGCGCGGGCCTCAGCCATAAGGCCGCCCATCGTCCGGGCCTTGCTGATTACCTGCTCCAGGGTATGGGTAGGAATGGCCGCCGCAACATCGGTAGAGGCGCTAAAAGCGTCGGCTCTCTTCTCGACGACGGTATCAAAGGCCGCCTGCTCTGGCTTGCTCCGCTTCTGGGCCCTCACAAACCTCCAGGCCATT
>OGOR01001351.1_pt1 | contig 14075 bp, 9 predicted proteins | sample 1552771 | NCBI WGS metagenome assembly OGOR01 (sample SAMEA2580124, study PRJEB22360) | human gut metagenome | biome: human gut; feature: human-associated habitat; material: faeces | place: Denmark | collected 2008/2010
TAGAGGTAACGAATTAGCAACCGTGCAAATTTCAGCGATTTGCGGTGCTATGTTGTCAAATAACTCTTTGTAAATACAAATAAAATATTTAGTACAATTTTGAAGACATCATTAATAACCTTATTTATATCCATACACCTTTGGTTTGTTTCCCTATATTTATTGATAATCTTTTATTCACATATTTGGTAAATATTTCAATCTACGTAGATTTTATAACTAATAGAGTATAAACAATACAAGCTATTCCAACAAATAAAGCTACGGCAGAGCATTTGGTAAATATTGTATCTTTATTTTTAATACCATACATAAGCCCAATAATAGCACATAAAGGAATACCGACAGGAATAATCGTCAGAAACCAAATGAGTATTTTATGATACCCATTGCTGTTAATACTTTGTTTTTCAAATTACTCATAGCTACCATTCTCATTGCTTGTTACTCTTCGCATCTCTTTCTTTATTCATCAACCGCCAAATAGCTTTCTGATATTTCAACTTGGCGAACATCTCGTCATCTTGGTTATCTATCTTTAAGGTCATTACCCGAATACTTGGGGCAGTGGGATATCGGCTTCTCACTATATCATCCACTAGAAACCCGCATAGTCCGGTAGCCGGTTCTGTAAACAAGAAACCTTGAAACATGAGATTAATATAGTCTGCATTTTCGCAAAGATACGCCTTGTACCTCTTATATGTATCCAACTTCATATAATCTTCTGCACGGCTGCTGAAATTTGGCTTGGCAATTTCTTCGCATAAGGCAGATTCTAATTTGCTGTAGGTGGCAGTATCTAAATCTCCCCACCAATAATGATCTTCGGGATTGACCGACATATCCACCCATTCAGAAGCCTCCCAGTAGTCTATCGCAAACACAATTGAATCGGCTTTCTCTTTGGATGAGTAATAGATGGAATCTTTCTCCCAACCTTTGAATATACTTTCAATAGAATCTATTTTCTCTTTCCTAATTTTATTATATATGTTTTTTAAATCGTAGCCATGAGGTAACGATATTTGAAAAACACCGTTTTCAATTCTTGCATTCACCTTTGGATTTGTGATTACCGTATCGTCAAGTACAAAAGCTATATGTTTGCCAATTGCCTTTTCTGTTTCTTTTGCCCATTTTTTTAGTTTATGCTTGCTTATTTGCCCCACAATTACGCATGTCCCATTTTCATCAGAATCCATTCGTAACGAAACAAAATCTTTTACTGTTACAATAGACTCTTTAGCAATACTGTCTTTTTGCTGTGATAGGATGTGATACCATCCATTCTCATAGTGGGTTTTATGTATTTGATTACAGGAAGCGAAATAAGCAATTAAAATAAGTATTCCGAATAAATTCTTTTTTTGCATGTTCTTATATAATAGAAAAATAAACTGTTATCTGTTCCTGAATTGTATCCGTCAGATATATTTAAAGCATTATGTTTCAAATTAGCTACTTCTCCAAATATATAAGCAAAAGTAGATTGTTTGCCTTTTTAAGAAGACTGTTCAAATCTGTTTTGATATTGTTTTTCTTGATCACAACTTATAAGATGGATTGTGTATAGTTATTTCATCTCGCCAAGCATATTCCTTGTTTTATCCATATAATTACTGAAATGCGCCTTTACCTGTCAAAAATATATTACCGTAAATAATGTACCGTTTTATCCCAAAAGATTTAAAAACAGTTCTTTATTTACTATTTTTGCAGATTTGATACGTGATTTGAGCCGTGATTTTCGAGCATATACGTTAGCCACCGTATCCTTCATGAATAAGCTAATTACTTGTGGTGAGAATCCTACAAAAATATAGCATAACAGCCTGGTGTCAGAAGTTTTCATGGTCGGAAAATCTTCCTTGAGCTTGTACATGGCATTGTCATGACAAGTGTTTACGATTTTTTCCAATTCTTGCAGTATTTCATTGCTTTCTGCAAAATCTGTAATTATCTGCTTTACTTCATTAAATATGACTGACTGTTGCGATGTTGTATTTTCACGTTCATAGTAGGTCTTTCCAAGTTTATCGACAATGTCAAAGCGTGAAGCAGCCAATCCTCTTAAATAACTTTCCGTAGTCTGCTGTTCTTTCACGCGTTCAGTAAGAGCCTTGTACTCGGAATTGGCTTTCTCTGTCAATAACAAATAATGGTTGGTACGATCACGTTGCATGCGTAAACGTTGGCGGACGATATACCAGGCAATTCCAATAATAAAAAAGGTAGCGGCTGCTATAGCTATTTCCCAGACAGTCCGGTTTTTCATTCTGTATTGGGCGAATTTTGTTCGCTCTTTAAAATAGTCCCGCTCGACCATACCGGCGGAGAATTGCATGTTTGAGCGCATTATTGAATCGTTCAAGTAGATATAGCGATGTACATTGTCCGTTGCTTTTTCAAAATTTTTAGCCTGCGCTTCGATATGGTATGCAGTGTATTGTAGTTCTGCCATGTCGCAAATATCAGTAGTGTGCGCCTTTGCAAGCTCCAGATAATACCGTGCACTGTCTATATGATTCTTCAAAAGACTTACATCTGTCAATGTGTGATATCCATATACCGTATCCTGTCGGGCGGAAAGTTCGATTCGCTGTAACAGGTCATTGGATATATGCCGTTTGGATATCACATATAGTGATGCAAGATTAGTAAGGCTGACTTCTATCAGATTACTGTTATTATGTTCATCGGCCAAGTCAAGAGCCGCCGAATACAGCCTTATTGCTTTTTCTATATCTTTTGAGTGAAAAGTAGCGGCTGCCATGTCAAGGGTTGCCTTTGTCTCCTCCTGGATATCACCCGATTGGCGGAAATTATTTCTGGCTTCGTGGAAATAATGATATGCCCGGCTGTAGTTCATTTGTTTATAATATACTTCACCGATCTGTCTGTATAAAAGCCCTTTGTAATAAGATTCATCGGTATCTGTCAGTTTCTCTTCTATTTTGAGAAAAAGACGTAATGCTCCCGGTTTATCACCTGTGCGTAATTTAATTCTTCCCCAATAATATAGAGTTTTACACTGGTGACGTAAATCTTTGGGGTAATGTTTATAATATTGCCAAGCCTGGCGGATCAATGAATCGTCAGTAACTTTCATTTGTTTTTTTTCCAAAGCTTCGGAATAGAGCAATGCATATCTGGCCTGTTCAGCCCGGTTGCCTTCTGGTTTGAGTTTTTGTAGTATTGCTAATGCACTATCCGGGTTGTTCTGCATTAGCTTTTCAGCCTCACTAAGGCGAGGGGTCTGTTCCCTGTTATAACAACCTGTAAAATAGAGAATAGCTGATAGTCCAATTATAATTTTATATTTCATATTGCGAATATTAGGAGTAACAAACACATTTCGATGCGGAAAGCTTTTATTAGAAGAAATATAATTATTATTACATTCTTTGTATCTCAACAGAAACCATAAATACTTTTTTTGCATGATTCCCTGCATGATAGTTCTCAATTCCTATATATACCATTTCCAAAAACAGACAATAACCAAAAAGTTATAAAATATGCAGGCTTGGGAGTTTAGTATTCTTCATCTTATTATCAACTTTAATTATGCGCTGCTTTATACCATAATGTATTTTCTTTCAGCACAGTCATAGGATTGTCACTCGGATCGGATGTTGTTATACCGGAAAATGTATTGATAGGAATAATACCTTTGGCCATAGTGTAGAAATTTTTTGTATGGGTTTTATATGGAACAAGATGATTTAGCTGCTCTCTAAATTGGTTTAATAATATAGGATCGTTACAGAGTGAGGTTATATAATCTGCAAAATCATAAAATATTACAGGAGTATAACCATCTAAACGTTGGATTGTTCCCCTCAGGGATTTGTCAAAAGAATATTTACTATTGATACTTTTTATGATGGCTGCCATATTCTCCAGTTCTGAACAGTCCGTTACTGCTAATGTCCCACAAGGCATTATTTCATAGGTTGAATAAAAATTGTAAAATTCTTCACATCCCGATTGATAATCGGGATTCCCCAGTAAATATTCCCCAATAGCGGCATAAGGCATTCCGTATGCCATCATCTCACTGGTAGAACCAATCAAATATTTTGTAACATCCTTTAATTCATAGGCAACCTCTATAGATGACATATAACAGTCATCAAATAGAATATATTCCATTTTCATGCCTGCATTAGCAATACCGGAGGCTAGAGATTTTATATCTGTTTGGTATTCGGCGGTCAGTCCTCCAAAATAACGTGTCAATGGAACACCCTGATATTCCCAATGCATTTTCATGTGAGGTGCGGAACGCACTTTCATCTCATAAACAGGAAGCCATCCCATACCGTGACATCCTATAATCATGGTATAAACAGAAGCCGGAGCAAATGCCTTTACATCATTTAAAATTGCTGTTATCCCATCGATTGTCGTAAAAGGCGGAGACTTATATTTTTTAAGTATTTCACGTTTACATCTCCCGTGAGAAGACACAATTTCAAACATCATGGCCTCCGTACTACCGGTAGAAATAAAAACAATTACTTTCTCATTGTTCAGCCCTATTTTCGTTATACATTTTTCCAGGTCAGATATGTTATTATAAAAATAGTTCGTCAAATTTGAGGACCATGGCAAATACATGAATAATGTTTTCCGGTTGGCTTCTATCTTTTGATTTTCCTCCTTCTCGCATGAAGAAAAAAGTAAAATTCCTCCCAATAAAAAGATAATGCTAACCTTTACGTAGATTTTTTTCGTTGTTTTCATCCTGCAAATTGTCCAATAACTCATTATTACTTTTTTATTATAGCCTTCCATTGTAAAATCTCTATTTTATCTTAAATGTGAATTGTAAATAACCATTTCCTGATATTCATAGAATCAAATCCTCTTATAATCTTACAATATTATGACTCATTATCTCACAATATATTGAATATTCTAATAAACAGCATGAATTTAATCGTTTATAACACGAGATGATTTTCTTTTCAATGCCCTATGGCAGTTCTCATTGGAGGCACTGCCGAATGGCACTTGTTTCCGTTTCATTCTTGCAAAAAAAGATGAAACGGTTTAACAGGAACAACTGCCTGTTGAAACAATACCGGCACCAATGTCACAACAGGCAGTTTTATGGTTACTTATGGCAGTCCAAACCGATTTTCAAAGCCAAATCGCTCCGGCTTCCACATCCCCTGACTTATAAGTGTAAATTATAAACTCTTCAAGCGCTTCTTTCCATGTAAGATTGAAGGTTCCCATAATTGAATGTATGGCACGATTACTTTTTTCATCAAGCCCGTCTTCTTCCACCCCTTCGGGGTTCGTGTCTTCGTCTACCCCCACAGTCTCTTCACGGCTCCAGAACACCACTACCGGAATGTTTAGGTTGATATCCCATGTACCACGCTGGATCAATATTCCGGAAGGTTTATAGAACGGATCAAAAGTACCTGTTTCCGGATTGCCCTTGGATTTGTAGCCGTGATAAAGACGAATTTTCAGGTCGAATTCCTTACGGTCTTTCAAAAAACGGATAACTCCTTTCAAACCTATCGGGTTACTGTCTCCTGTTATTTCAGCTTCCTTGCTATGTTTGGTCTTGTCCCAGGGGGTAGTGTCCACATAAAGATAATCCACCAATTTCTGCGGTTCATTGTCATCGGCTTCCGGCTGACCGTCAAATGTGGGTTTTACATTTTCAGGCGTGAAGAAATGTTGATGAATATTATCCTGCCCGTTTTCTATAAACTGGCTGTTCATCAAATCTCCTTTGGCGTTATAGTAATAGATGAACATCAAATAAACGGGAGCCGGGGTGTATTTCCCATAAGTATAGTAGTCTCCATTTTTCTGCACGTAGAACTTGCTTTGACTGCCTTCGGCAAGCCTCCAACCCTTGCCGGCTTTCAGCTCATAAGTTATTTCCTGAATACGTTTCATGTGCTTGGCCGGAGATTCCGGATTCTGGTGAGGTCCACCGACTTTCTGTATTTCATTCCAGTCTGCATGCAGGTGACATTCCACAAGACGGATAGTCATTTTGGAAGGATCTTCATGCAATTTATTATCTGTCTCATTTTCAGGAATTACAGGATCTTTACTGCATGAATTGAACAACAACGAAAGAGCTGTTCCTATCAGGAACATCAATGCGATTTTACATACATTTGTTTTCATTTTTTATTTATTTGGTTAATAATAATTGTTATAAATCAAAAACTCCAGTTCACTACACAACGTACATCAGATCCCATGTCATGTGCATAGTAGCGTGAACGGTTAGTGTATTCTTTATATTCTTTGTTCAAGATATTGTCTGCCGCTATCATGAATTGTAGTTTGTATCCGTATTTTACAGGACACTCAAAGCTAGCAGCGAACCCCAAGAGGTGGTATGCCGGAGGGGTATAGGGAATAAGATCCGTATTCGAGTCAAACCGGGTCTGTTTTGCCACGAATCGATGTCTGATACTCAAACGTAATTTGGAATGCGATTTGGTTTCGTGAAGCCATGAGAGGTCATGGCTGAAACGGGAAGAGGGGATATAAGGAAGGTAATTTCCTGTCGTCTGTTCATTTGCCCGTATAAAAGAAGCAATCAGGTGATAATCCCATGAATTTATGGGCATGAAGTGAAAGTCAAAATCCATTCCGCGAAAGAAAGCCGGGGTCTGTTTGTATTGGAATACAGGGTATACCCCCGAAATAACAGTGATGGTTTCTTTCTTCGGTTCATCATAGATATAGCCGCTTATCCATTGCAGGTAACCGTCCATTCGGGCACTGAATACCTTATTGCTGTAACTGATGGAAGATATCCATTTATAGCTCCTTTCGGAGTGCATGGTAGAATCTCCTTTGACAAACATTCCGGATCCGAGTTCATTTCCGTTGCTATATAATTCATACACGTGAGGAGCTCTCCAGGCCAGCCCGAAATTAGTGGTGAGCTTCCATTGGTCAGAGAAATGATGATGACCTCCCAGACTGTATGATACGTTATTGAACTTTCTTGTTCCTCCATAGAGACTTCCTGTCCAGTCATAACCACTGGCACGGGTTTCCTGTCCGTCAAAACGAATACCTGCTTCAATTCCTCCTTTACTGTAATTATACTTCCCGATACCATATATTCCCATCTGTGTCTCCGTATAGTTGGGAATAACGGGAACAATACCTGTTCCTGCCTGACTGTGATTATCAATGAACATAATTTGTCCCCCAACCTCTGTTTGCCATGAATTATAATTCAATTTCCAGCAGAGAGAGTTTTGTAATGAGTTTAAGTGCAGGGAAACAGCTGGAATGTCGGAACCCAGACGCCGGATGCGGTTTTCCTGTCGGTCGTCCTTCTGCCAGGAACTTTGCCAGTAAAGATTTCCTGCGTTCCGCATACTGAACTTCATTTTACCAATGGCTGTCTGATGGGTAACTTTTTGATATGGGTATGCGATACTTCGCGTGAAAGGATCTGTGTACAGGGGACGTCCCAATCGGATACGTTCTGCCAGCAGATCTTCACTTCCCATCTGGGCACTGAACATTACTCCCGTCCGGTTGTAAAAGTGACTGTAGAATCCTTCTATTCTTAAACGTCCACGGTCATAGCCGAGTAAAGCGGAGGTATGATGTTCTCTGGCTCCAGTGTTATTTAGAAGATAGTTTGCGGTGGAACGGTCTCCGGAATTTGAATATGTCCCCTGTACTCGCCAGGCAAGGTCACGGAGAAAAGGGAAAGTGCCTTCCAACTGTCCGGTCAGCACATAACGGTGACCATTACTTCCATAAAGTATGGAAGTCTTTCCTTTCAAGGCCTTCTTCCGGAAGGGTAAGGGAGCCTGTTCCATGACAATAATTCCTCCCAAAGCTTCTGAACCATATCGTACCGCGTCAGAACCTTTTATCACCCGAATGGAAGCGTTTCCGTTCATATCCACTTCAGGAGCATGATCAACTCCCCATTGTTGGCCTGTCTGGCGGGAACCATTGTTTATGATTAATATCCGGTTGCCATACATTCCTTGGATGACAGGTTTGGCAACTGTCGTCCCCGTACTGATGGAACTTACGCCACTGACCTGTTCAAGCAGAGAGGTGAGAGAAGTTCCCAATGCGCGATTGATTGCGAAGGAAGTAAGGTTGTTGCTTACCGTATTCCGAGTCACTCCGGAGCACTCACCGGTAATAATGACTTCTTCCAGAATTTTTATCTCCGGATAAAGATATACTGTTTGAATATTCACCTTTTTGAATGCCTCACTCAAATATATATATTGAGATTTGTAGCCCAAACTCTGTACAAGAACTGTATCCTTGGAATTTGTCTTCCAAGGGATAATGATTCTTCCTCCGGTTGAACTGGCAAGGGGTTGATTCTCCAATAAGATGTAAGCTCCTTCAATCGGACGTCCGGTTTCCTTATCTACAACCAACAGTGTCCTATGTGTATCTGATTGCTGTCGGTATTTCTGTGCATACATCCTTGTAGGAGATATTGCACACAGCCAGACAATGAATAGACACACATATTGGAAATATGCATGAAATGTCATACTTTACGAAAATTGTAATGAAGTTATAAATTGTTTAAGATAACCAAAGGGCACAGCATCCCTCTTTCACATGTCATCTTATAATGCATGCAACCCATGAGAGGGATTGTAATAGTTGGACAGGAGGAGCGCGGAGAGACAATAGGGGAAAAGTAACAGTAATGTCCTTCTCCTTTTGGATAAGATATTCAACGGGGTTCTCTGTCTGAACGCAATTGTACTCAAAGCTCTCGGCTTCGGTAAATGAAGATAAAGTGAACAGGCAGATAGCACATTTATCGGCAGAATCATGATGGGAAGATTGTTGCTCATCATGAGATATACATAAATCTTCTTTGTGAACATGAAAGGCTTTCACAAAGAAGAAAGGCATCATAGTCAGCAACAATAAGCATGCCACTATGGCTCTGTATTTCCGCTTTTTTCTTGCATTATCCATTAGGTTGTAAAGATAGCAGATTGCATAATTGTACGCAATACCTATAAATGATGATTTTACGATCAAGTACGATTAAATATATTGTCCCGATTATTTTGATATGGGAATCAAATAAATCGACACATCGTTACCGGCTGTATGATAACAGGCTATAATAAATCTTCCTATTTTTATTCCTGTTCATATTGGAGGGCCTGTGTAAGATGCCCCCTAAAACCAAAATGATTCTTCTCCCAGAAAATATTCAGTAATGATCTCTTGATAAGTTTTGACCGATGAGCATTATTATTTTAAAATCAAGTACTTCGATTCTCATATAATTGTTTTTAAATTCGTTTAAAATTGAACGGTGTCCAATTGTTACGATAATACTTCAGTTCACGTTGATATTTCGAGGACGCAAAGTACGGCTCATTCCCAAAGCATAAGAGAAAGGATTGATGTCGAAATCGCGTTCAAATGTTCCGGTTACCATATTCTTTCTTTGCGGAAGTGTACCTGGAAAGTTTTGGTTACGCCAATTTCCTTGTACAGATATGCCAGCTTTTATCTTGTCTTCATTCCAATAGAAAGATTTTTTTATATTTATTGGTCGAGAGAGGCTACTACTACCCTCCTGAAGTTAGTAAACGGAATCATTTTTTACTTCCTCTTTTTTTCTTATTGTTGTGCATTAATAAATAAAGCTCTTGCAAGAAAAAAAAGGAATATTTTTGTCTTAGATATCATTGTGAATTTCAATTTAAATATAAACACAATATTGGACCGGATCAATTTGTCACAAATCATTTTATAACGAAGAAGGTATGTGTATGGACATATTAAAAAGAATAGCGTCACTCGTCAATACCAAATCATTAGCACCAATCATTTGAAAAACAATATACAAAAAACGCTTTCCGCCAATCTCCTTTAATTGGGCGGAGTTAAGTTCAAATCTTACATTATCCAAATATATATCCTTTACAGAAGAAAAGAGACCATTCAAGACGTTCTTGCTCCATTTATTCTTTTCCCATTGCAATGAATCATGATCCTTAATTACAAATTCCACATACTGTATCCATCTATCTATAGAATTGGAAAACTTATTTTTCACATCACCATAATTACTATTCTTAAGTTTATTTTTCACAAACTCATGCAAATCCGGTGTTGAGTAGGCTATCAACTCATTCTTCAATTCACTTAAGGGTTTAAAACCGGTGAATATTTTATCAAATTCTGCAAGCAACAAGCCACCATTACCCTTTGCATACATGCTTAAATGTAGTGTAAGCATGTTGCCTGTGTCGCTTTTTTCTTTCAGAGTTGTACTGATTTCCACAGCATACGCACTTTCATCATATGAAAAAATGTGACCATTAAATAGAGATGGATTTTCATATATCCCTCTCATATACTTCTGTTTTATAAAATCTGTATTTACAGTAACCTTTCCTTCATAATATTTATTCTTGTCAAACAGAAGTGATATTCTTTTTTTAGACCTACTATTATTGTACCTAAGATAGAAAGAAAGCTGATTTTGCTCATATTTTATATCTTCAAGAACCGTCTTCTCAAGATCTTCCAGAGTAAAAAGATATTTTTCTCCCCCTACATTTATAGAATAAAAGTCCACTAACCGGCCTAAATTCTCAATTGTAAACATGTTCACTTTATGTAATCTGTAAAAGCTATCAAAATCAAGCTTTGCATAATAATCAGCATTTGCTTTCCACTCAGCTTGTGCACCATTAACCATTTGATAATCGTCAGGTTTGCTCACAAAGCCGGTAAAAGTGAATTCATTCTTAAAAGGTGAACCATTTACCGTGCCTGTAACATATAGCACAAATGAGCCTTTTTGATAATCTTTCCTTTTCACTACAGCCTCAGTTATTTTTATCATTTTCCCGTTTATCTGCAGCGTCTCTTTCTGTGCTTCAACAAGTCCTAACGCAACATTTATATCTCTAGACATATCAAATCTAAAATAAGCTGCAACATCCTCTTTAGCCACAGCGGGAACTGATCCGGATTGTTCACTATGAGATTCTTCCTGTTGCCTGGGATGTCGATTCCGGGATTCAATCGGATCATTCTCACCACAAGCAACTAATAACATTATACAGACAAGAAATAATAGGCACCTTTTTATGTTAAAATTTCCTACCTTAAACAAATCACATGTCCTATCACACATAAACATTACTGTCTTTTCAATATATATTGTGCTGCGAGCCGCCCGCTATTGTTGAAGATTTCCGTACTGTCAGACAAGACCACTGCGTCGTCGAGAACTTTATAATATGTTTTGGCACCCGATGAAGGAGTAACCAGTTCAATGATGTTTTCGCCTATCATATTATATACACCGCTCTCTTCAAAAATACCATTCTCCTCACCCAGATACTCACTCCGCAAATCATAAGTTGCATCACTATTAATTTTCAATGTCGTTTTGATGCCACCACAGTCGGCACAAGGTAATATGCCTTCATAGGTGCCATAACAATCTTTGTTTTTGCTATCCACTACTCCGGCAGCACTATTTTCTTGTTGTTTATATTTCTTCCCAGATCCAACACAGCCTGATGTTACTATTATCATGGCTGCTACCAATAAATGCAATTTAATCAATTTCATAATTTAAAATATTTAACATATAATTTGAGGTTAATTATAACTCGCAAGATCATTATATACAAAGACTTATTGTAAATGCATAGCAGTATATAACGAAATTATCTTCGTCTCACTCGCTATGCATTACAATAAAATTAGAAAAAAAAGAAAACTATTTAACCGTCACATTGATAGTTCCCGTTTTCTTATCCTTATCTGTAACTGTAATAGTAGTTTTTCCTGCCTTAACTCCTCTTATGTTGACTTTATTTTCCTTGACTGATACCGTAGCAATATTGACATCTTTCGCAACGGCAGAATATGGCTGTGCACCACCTTTTACTGTTACTATACCATCTTTTCCAACACTCACAGTAATAGATTGTTTATCAAAATCCAGTCCTTTTGGAGTTTTTGGGGTCTCTTTTACAGTTCTTACAGTTACAGCAACTTTTCCTGTAACTCCCTTCCGGTCCGTAATAGTTATCATTGCTGAACCATCTTTTACACCGGTAATTACAATCGCATTTTTATCTGATTTCGCAACTGCGATTTTTGCATCACTTGATTTCGTCGTATATGGTGCAGTACCATTACTAACAGACACAGTAACCGTTTTACCAACTGCAACTTCTACTTTATTAGGACTGATTTTTAAATTGGGCTTATCATCATCCTTATCACATGATACCAATACAAAAGAAGTTAAGCAACAAATCACTAATGCCATCGATTTTAAAAAAGGTTTAGTTTTCATTTTTGATAAATTTAAATTAATAGATAAAATGCTAATGAGTACTCATAAATAAAAAAGTCAGATTTTTCTTACTTTTTCTTTGCCAGCAAAAATAATAAAGCGAAATTGTATTTGAATTATAAAATGATTTTAAAAATCTAACACCTCAATTCATATACATCTAACAATCAACACCTTAGTGTTATGAAACATTATTTTATCTCACATTGAACTAACATCTGTTCGAAAAGCATAAAAAAACAATATTATTCCAATATCAAACTTAAAAAAATATGTTTCACATTGCTAATTCTGATTATATGGTCAATCTTCATAATAGAGTGATACACTATTATAACACCGACTGTTACAGTATCCCTAACAGTGTTTGAAAAAGACCCTTTTTATGATATTTCACAAATACCATATATTCCCTATAATATTATTCTTAATTAGTGAATGAGCCATTCAAAGTAAAAATTGAATGTATTTTTAGCATATTCTATAAAAATCAAGAAAGGATGGCCAATTCAAAAAGTATTTTATCCAACAAACGGAACATTCTTTTTACAAGTTGAAGGTGGTATCACTCAACTATAATTGTGGATGATCAAAAACGTGTGTTCAAACCATACACAATAAATCTTCTATAGCACAAGATTTCTTGAACAGCAAGAGATAGGTACTCGCAAGTCCACGACAAAACGTTTTCCGAGGGGATACTGACGAACTTAAGGATATTGAAATGAGGTACCATACAAAAGTCGGTTGTTGTCACCAATATTATCTTAAAATAACTCATCTACAAAAGCTATGTGTTGTGACATCGTATTGTTAAAAAAACATTGTCATAAACGTCTGACGTCTCTTGATAGATTTACTTTTAGAGGGTATCATATAGCTATCTTCCATATCGTTTCGAGTCGCTTTCTGTACTCATTTGATATCATTCAGGCCATACTCTTGAACATTCACTCATGCAATAGGGGCACTTAAGTTCTAATAAATAGATTATCTCGCTAGCAGTCTCATCTCTCACCACACAGCTAGATTTATTATAAAGTTAAATTCAATGCTCGTGCAAACGGCTGTTTGTTCTGATTTAATGTACTCTTTGTTTGAAGGCACAAAGATATAATGAGTATCTAATATTCAAATAAACTTTGTTTTAAGACTTTTTATGACACAAACAAATACGAATGATTTGAAAAATAAATTGATTCTCTTTCATAAGATGTTCTTTCCTATAAGTTAATAAAAAAAACACTTTATATAATTTTTTTTCTCTTCATTTTTTCGAAAAGCCCCAGTCTTCCATTTTTTATAGAATATCATTTACATATTCCTATTTTTTCCATCCATGCATTATATACCTCATTTTTAGGTGAAGTTCACCCACTCTCTCCTCTTATTTTAGTCAGATTATGCTGCCGTTCTTTTTTTTTCTTCGTGACCTTTTCAATCATACATACCGCATTGAACGTATGTACTCCAAAGAAAATCCAAAATATTTCCACTTCCCTGTTTCTGGCTTTTTATTCTGGTCTGTAAATAATATTATTTCTACATTTTAAAACTTCCTTTCAATCTGGTAGCACTTTCATGGCTGAGTTCTGACCATCAAATCTTACGAAATGGAGCAATTTAGATAGCTCAGACCTTGTACTTAAAGAAGTATTTTGTAAAACATAGCTAATATGTTTTCTAAGGGGTGCGAGTTTATAATCTTGGATTCTTTTACCAGCAA
>OGOR01001397.1_pt1 | contig 13601 bp, 9 predicted proteins | sample 1552771 | NCBI WGS metagenome assembly OGOR01 (sample SAMEA2580124, study PRJEB22360) | human gut metagenome | biome: human gut; feature: human-associated habitat; material: faeces | place: Denmark | collected 2008/2010
CTGCAGGAAAAGGACAAAGGTCATTGATTAAATTTGAAGGCACAGGGTCTTCTTCCCCCAACAGTCCCACCATATTCAATATAAAAGACGACTATGTGCCGGTAGGACAGTTTTGGGTAAGAGTATTAAATCCCGCTTCTTTCCAGGTAGGGGATGAGGTCACCATCTATCGCCCCGGAACCGCCCAATGGATCAGTGATTTGAAGATGGATCAAATTCCCGAAAGAACGACCGGAGATCCTATTGTGCAATGGGCTCCCGAAAGTTATCATTTGAGTTACGAACGCACCATCACTCATATAATAGACGATGCTTTACACTTCGATAATCCCATCATGATGGCTATGGAAACTTCCATTACGAAAGATGGCGTTACTTACAAAGAAGTGGCCGGATCTCCTTCCGAACAGGAAGAACTGGAAAAGAGCTACGAACATCTGTGCAAACTTCGTGATGAAGTGATTGAAATGGGTATCATCCCGGCAATCAAAGACTGGCATTCTTTGAATCCCAATATTGACTAACCAGTATCATTAATATAATAAATACCGGAACTCAACGATATTTTTCCGTTCGAGTTCCGGTGTTTTTCTTTTACCATTACTGCTTGTCTGCAATTAATCCTACACTTTTGAGCACTCCGCACACACTCCCTTTACTACATAATTCACACTATGCAAAGTGAATCCTTTCGGTAAGTCGATAACCGGAATATGAATCTTTTCCAAACAAAATGTCCGATGGCATTTCTCGCAATAAAAATGTGAATGCAAGTCTTTCAGGACACAGTTGCAGGAATCATCGCAAACGGCATACTTCCACGAACCGCTTCCGTCGTCTATGCTATGTATCAGATGATGAGACAAAAAAAGCGTGATTGTACGGGATATAGTCGATTTATCAACAGTGTCGAGTAGTGTTTCGAGGTCCAGCAATGACACTGCACGCTCTGCCTGCATCATCTCTTTTATCACCAAAAGCCTTATCGCAGTTGGCTTGATATCTCTTCTGACCAGCTTATCCAAATAAATATCTTCTTCCATCTTTCTCCTATTTTATCATTTTCTGTATTCTGACGGCATTCATTATAGCAAGTAACGCAACGCCTACGTCTGCGAAGACAGCTTCCCAAAGAGTAGCGATTCCACCGGCTCCCAAAATCAACACAAGCAATTTCACTCCAAATGCCAATGATACATTCTGCCAAATAATTCTTCGTGTCAGCCTTCCTACTTTGATAGCTTCAGCTACTTTCGACGGCTGATCTGTCTGTATCACAACATCGGCTGTCTCAATAGCCGCATCACTGCCCAATCCTCCCATGGCAATACCGACGTGACTCAAAGCAAGCACCGGTGCGTCATTCATTCCATCGCCGACAAATGCAATCTGGTTTGCCTCATCCTGACGCAATTCTTCCAAGTGTTTCACTTTCCCTTCCGGCAGCAAGTCGCCATAGGCTTTCGATATGCCGAGCTTCTCCGCAAAGTTAGTAACAATACTCTGTTTATCACCGGATAATATCTGTATGTTTTCAATATTTAAAGCTTTTAAGCGGTCAATAGCTACCTTTGCGTCTTCTTTCAGGGCATCAGCCAACAACAGATAACCAGCATAACGGTTTCCAACAGCACAGACTACAATGGTATCCGTTATCTTCAATAATTCTTGCGGAAAGGATATATCAAACTTGGACAGTAACCGACAATTACCAACCAGAACCGGTATTCCGTCTACCGTTGCTTCCAATCCGAAGCCGGCATATTCTTTCGTATCGGTAACAGCTACACGTTCTATGTTTTGTTCTTTTGCATAGTTTACAACAGCCTTGGCAATCGGATGTGTGCTATCACTTTCTACCGAAGCAATCAGTTTCACTAATTCTTCTTCCGAAATATCGCCTGCACTTTTACAGGCCTGCACGTCAAAGGTTCCTTTTGTCAGGGTTCCTGTTTTATCGAATACCACCGTATTGATCTTAGTGATAGCATCCAGATAATTACCGCCTTTGAATAAAATACCCAATCGGGATGCCGCTCCAATACCACCAAAATAGCCTAATGGAATACTAACCACCAATGCGCATGGACATGAAATCACCAAAAAGACCAAAGCTCTGTATAGCCAATCATTAAATGTGAATACAAATGCAGAATTGATAAGTGAATAAACAAATGGAAACAATACAATTAATACGGCCAGTATGATAACAATCGGTGTGTAAACACGGGCAAACTTGCGAATAAACAATTCTGCCGGGGCTTTACGTTCGGCGGCATTCTGAACAAGTTCCAATATTCGGGCGAGTGCGCTCTTGTCAAAAGGTCTCGTCACTTCGAGTCGGATTACCTTGTCGGTTGCAATCATTCCGGCAAGCACTTCCTCCCCTTTCCGAATATTACGAGGCACGCTTTCGCCTGTCAATGCGGCTGTATTAAAGGCGGCAACTTCATTCTGCATGGTTCCATCCAATGGTACTCGTTCGCCTGCCTTTATTTCTATGATTTCGCCGACTTTTATCTTTTTAGGACTTTCAATAACAAGATTACCCTCTCTAAGTACCAATGCTTTTTCGGGTCTTACGTCCAATAAGGCTCCGATATTACGTTTGGCCTTATCTACCGCTTTACCCTGAAACAGTTCTCCTACTGTATAAAATAGCATCACGGCTACTCCTTCCGGATATTCGCCAATATAGAAAGCTCCCAAAGTAGCAATAACCATTAGGGTGAACTCACTGAAATAGTCTTTTTCCCTGATGCTTTCCCAGGCTTCTTTCATCACCGGTATTCCAACCGGGATATAAGCTAATAAATACCAAACTAAAGCGACTGGTCTTTCACGAAAGAAAGCTAAATCCGTCACATTCATCACAATACCGCTTATCAACAAGATAAACGAAAGTCCTACTTTCCAATATTCATGGAATATCGTTTTCTTTTTATCTTCATATTTTTCGGTTGCACATTCATGTGTATGTGTGCAACAACTACAATGTCCCATACTTATTCATCCTTTATTTCTGATACAAAGGTAGCGAATGATTTGTGCAACTAAGTTGCAAAAATGATTTCAAATAAAAAAACATCCAAATAATCTCGTTTTTTAAACATTTAATCTCCCTTATTTGCTATTCATTCCATATATAAGAAATAAAGGAGAAATTATTTGTTTATTTTATCATATCTTTGTACTTCAATCATTTATATATGAAACAATACATTTTTCTGTTTTTATTTTTATTTTTGTTGTCAGGATGTGGTAAAGATGAGGATGTTCCGGAAAATAAAACCAATCCATCTGTTCCTGATAATCTAAAAGAGTGGGTAACTGACGATGTCGTTTGTCTCACAAGTAATCAGAAGGAACATATTATTGATAGTAATGAAGGAGTATTATATTTTAATGCTAATACGCCTACTGAACTATTGCCAACTACGGGAGAGATTATCCTTGAAAATGAACTTTCAGATAAATTTCCTTCAGGCTTTTATGGAAAGGTAGCACAAGTGAATAAAGAAAATGATCATTTTGTTGTAAGTACAGAATGGGTTCCACTCAGTGAAGCTTTTACATCACTTCCTGATCAAACTTTTGACATAGCTGATTATATTACAGGGTTTGTCCAGTCAGACGGAGAAGAAGCTGTAGTACAAAAACATTATGCAATAAATCCTATAACAAAAGGAATAGAACTCGGGACAGAAGTCAATATTAAACTTAAAGGAGATGGTTGGTCTGTGGAAGGTCCCTTTGACATGAAAGCTAAAATACTTTTTTCAGGTAGAGATATTCATAATTTTCGAGTTGACTTAGATTATGAGATAAAAAGTAAATTGAACGTTTCATTTACAAAAGAAGTTGAATTTAAGAAAACGGCAACAGCTACACCTCCTAAGAAAATAGGCGAATTTATAATAAGAGTAATTCCTGCCAATGTTGTAATTACTCCAGTCATTGTGGTGTATGCTCAATTGGATGGCAACGGTAAGGTTTCATTAAGCGCATCATTAACGGCTAATTCTCGAATGCAACCATACATACAATATAATCAAGGACAATTTGGTTGCGGCTTAGAAAACCCTGCATGGCCATTGTTAGACTTCAAATTGAATGGCATTGAAATGGAGGCGGAGTTAAATGAAAGTTTAGCTCTTGCATTTCAGGCCCGTCTTTTTAATTATGAAAATATACGTATTGAGTTAGGAACTCGTCTAATATTTACAGAAAAGGCAAAATTCAGGCTTAACTACTTTAGTAATGCTTCATTGCAGAATGGAGAAGCATACGCTTCATTAAATGAAAATGAATTATCTTGCATCTTTAAGGTTTGTGTATATGCCGAAGCTGTTTGCAATTTAATAACAAAGAAAAAAGAAGATTCTAATGATAAGGAAAAGAATGAGGATAAGAAAAAGGAAATAGAAGTTAAAGGTAGTTGGGAGGAACCTATAATCCCTGAAATAGAACTTCTGAAACGAAAACTTTTACCTGCTTTTGAAGATTTAAATTTTGATGTACAGCATAAGCAGCATAAAGCGACATTTTCTTATCAATGTTCAGGGTATCTTTTCACAGAATCTGTACAGATGGGATACGCCTTATATGATTTAGATGATGAGAATAATCAGCCAATCCGCATGGTATTGAAAGATAGTTATTACGTGAAAAGTGATATGGAAGTCGGAAAACGAGTGTTTAAATTTGAGATAGAGAATTTAGAAGAGGGAAAAAATTATTATGTCCGCCCGCTATTCAAAATATATGATAAAACAATGGTATCTGACGACCGTGCTGAATATGAGATTTTAGTTGGAAAATGGCAAGTCATAACACAAATTGATACTTATATTAACAATAGTGATGGCAACCAAGCTATTTACCGTTGCAAACATCCTGGAACATTCGAGTTTAAGTCGGATAAATCTGGTGTTCAAACTGGGATGCATTACGGTGATGTGGATGATGGGACAGAGGATCCTGATGCCGATTGGCATCCTGAAGCCAAAATATTATTCAATTGGATAAAAAACGATAAGCAATTGATGATAAACATTGTCAGAACAGAGGGAATCCCGATGAATAATATTCCGACAACTATTGATGCGTTAATCGGAGATGTTACATCTGAAAAATTAGTATTCAGTTATCCAATCAATACGATACCTGAAGAAACAGCTTTCAGAGTAATAACATGTAAACGCATAGAGGAATAATCGTTTTTTAATGGATAAAAATCCCTACCCTCAACTTATTTTTTTAGAACATATATCCCAATGAAATCATTAGGTTCCTGTTCTTCATCCCCAAATCTTTTGCCACTTCTACCAAACCGAAGTCATAACTTATAGCAACCTGATATTTCTTACTGAACTCAACACCTGCTTTCAAGCCAAGACCGAAGTCGAACCGCTTTAGCCCATCATCGCCAAATATATTTTCGGATGCAGAGTTACCACCAAACTCTCCTAAATCGGCAATATTACCATCAACTTTTGCTTTAGCCTTTCCAAACAAGCCGACAGCAATGTAGGGGCCCACACTACCAAATAATGCAAAGTCATCATTTACTGCATATTTATAACCAACATGTACCGGTACTTCCAAATAATACGGATTCATCTTGAAACTTGCAAGTGAGCCTGCATCAATCTTCGCACCTTTTAATGTCAACAACGCAGCAAAATCCATATATGCACCACTTGCTTCTTGCGATAACCCCAATTCAGCTTTTACACCTGCATGAAAACCTATCCTGCTGTCAAATCCGGTAATAGTGTATTTACTGACATTCATACCTGCCATCACACCCCATTTCAGATTATCCTGCGCGTTGATACTTACCACGCTTATCGCTACTAAAGCGAAAAATAACAAAACTTTTTTCATAAGAATAAATAATTTAATTATTGTTTAGAAATCATGCGCTACAAAAATAGTAAGATTTTACAGAATATCAACAAATCTTGGATGAATATAATTACCTGTTGAAAAACAAACAAGTCTGACAATGATTAATACTGATTATTAGTTGATTTCCTTTGTAATAGGGATTTTCCATATTTAACTTTGTTGGCAGAGTATTATCTCATTATTATTGAATTACCATAAACTAATTACACCATGATTAAAATTGACCTTTACACCAAATTTGTGCTGACAATTATAGCATTCTCGCTATCTGTCATAGCTTATCGCAACATTGAGTTTATTCCTTCCGCCAACGCGAATCCCGTTAGATTTGCACCTCAGGCTTCCCCTATTGATGTGAACATTGTTTCTATTCCTTATAACGGACTGGATGTAAATGTGAAAAATACAGTGAAAGCCAAGCTTGATATTCCCTACGAAGGGATAGATGTAAATGTAAAGAACAAGATAGAAGTTAAATCTTCATCCTACAAAGGACTGGACGTAAATGTTACTAATTACAAGGATTTCAAATAAACTTAATTAGTAAATATAAGGTTTCATAGCATTATTGTCCCCTATTATGCTTATATTTATAGCCATCTTTGTATCACACAAATGAGCAATGCTTTCAACGAAAATAAAGAAGTATTATGAAAAAGTCAATTAGCCTTTTTATCGCTTTTATTTTTGCGACATACAATTATGCCCAAACAAAGCCGGATAGTTCCAGGGATTCTCTAATGACACTAGACGAAATACCAGCGTGGATATTAAAGAACATCCAGTTTCCACAAGAAGCATATGAATACGGTGCAGCAGGTATCGAGCAGGTATGTATCAGTGCTTCATGGGATGGGAAAGTTTTTATAACAAGGAAATTGAATACACTAATTCCTGCTTTTGAGAAAGAAATAATGAATGTGGTAAGCAAAGCTCCCAAGTGTCGATATAACGGAAGCCAACCTCAAGACATATATAAATTCATGTTGATTGATTTCTACAAATATATCCCTGAAGACCGACAGGCAGAAATGCAGAAAATCACTTTACATACTCCACCGCGTCTGGCAAATATAACATCCAATCCTTTTTATGCCAGAGACAAATATATTGAATGGATACACAAAAATATACGAATTCCATCCATCTTGAAATGTTATTCAGATACCATCTCTTTTCAATATACGGTGACGAGAGACGGAAAAGTTAATGCTATATCCATTTTACAATGCAAGGATGACAGAGCAAAAGAAGCACTGAAACATACATTGAAAAAATCTCCCGAATGGAAGCCATCCATTGCCAACGGAACGACTCCGATAGATGTTACGATATGCGACAAGATCATCATTCAAACAGATGATAAAGGCAAACTTTTACCTTTAACCAACTATATTGATGATATATTTTGCAATACCAATAGCATACCTACCGACCCTGATATGATTATTGTCAACCCCGAAATAAAAGCGATATATAACGAAGAAGGTAGCTTTTTAAAGAATATTATGCAAGATGTAGTCATTGACAAGAAAATATCCGTGAATGGTTCGTTTATTATAGAAAGAGACGGTACAACCAGTCACATCAATATTGCCAATAGCCCTGACTCAAAGACTGATAGTATTGTCACGTCAGCTATCACCCGGACAAAATGGATTGCAGCTACCCAAGGCGGAACTCCGGTACGTACACTTTATCCATTCGGTATAAAAACCCAGCCCCGGAAGCAAAAGCAATCCCAGGAAATTTCTTATTATGACATCTTTGGAAAATATTTTATAGCCCTCCAAGCCAGTCCAATGCGAACCTCATATCGTTTCATTCAAAGAGATGGAAGCATACATAATTACCCTTTCAATAATCAGGGACTATTTGATTATGAGGCTTATTATAAAGGAATGTTATATTACCACCAACATACATCCGGTAAAAATGGAAATCTTTCAAAAAAATATTTTAATCAAATCTACAAGATATATGTCGAACATTAGGCTCTACTATAAAGTTTGAAAAACGTAAAACATCTTGCACCTTGCACTTTCGGAATTTACTAATCTAATATATAGCATTTTACAGAGTGTAAGATACAGTTGCAGATATGTGCAAGATACATTTATCTTGCACTCGGGTAAAGTTCAAAAAAGACCGCAATAAATTCATAAAACCCACGTAGTAATTTACAGAATCCATGCAGATAATGAGTTTTTCATACCTGCAAACAACTTGTTTTGTACCTTGAAACAAAGTGTTTGCTATAGGGAAACAAAGTGTTTCAAGCGCTTGAAACAAACCGGAACTGCAATCAACCGGAAGCAAGCTGTTAAGTTATTACAGAAAAGTCTTAACTTACGGATAAAACAACCGGATTTACTTGCCAGACTGGATAGATATAGTTACCTTTATAGACTATTTAATTCAATAAAAATCATGAAGGTTACTCAATTGAGAGTCAAGGAAAAAACCACTGCTTTAACTACAATGGAAATCGAAACATGGATAGAAAAAACACGAACTGAAACAAAAGCACAGCCTATATCCGCTTTCAGAGAAGTGTTACGATATAGCCTCCCCGACTCACGCTGCTATGAAGCAGACAAATTACCGAAGATTCTTCCTGCCGCAGAATTCCGCAGAACGGAAGGTGGCATACAGATGAAAAGCTATAACGGTATAGTAGAACTCACCGTCGGTCCGCTGGCAGGCAGTTCGGAAATCGTATTAGTGAAACAACTCGCTTGGGAACAACCGCAAACGTACTGCGTTTTTACCGGTTCCAGCAAACGGACCGTGAAGATTTGGGTGAAATTTACCCGTCCCGACAATTCGCTTCCTCAAAAAAGAGAGGAAGCGGAAATATTCCACGCACATGCCTACCGACTCGCCGTGAAATGTTACCAGCCGCAAATTCCATTCAATATCTTACCGAAAGAGCCTTCGCTGGAACAATATTCACGACTATCATACGATACGGAGCTCAAGTACCGACCGAACTCAGTACCGTTTTATCTGTCGCAGCCCATGGGAATGCCCGAAGAACTATCTTATCGGGAAGCCGTACGTTCTGAAAAGTCACCGTTGACACGAGCCGTACCGGGATACGATACGGAGAGAGCTATATTTATGTTCTTCGAAGCGGCGCTGAGAAAAACACATGAAGAGATTTACAAAGCAGAAGACGAAGGTGCACGTCCGAGAGAGGGAGACTTTCAGGCAATAGTGACACAATTGGCTGTCAACTGTTTTCAGTCGGGTATTCCTGAAGAAGAAACTGTGAAACGTACTATTTTTCACTATTACTTGAGAGATCAGGAAGCGATTATCCGTCAGTTAATCAAAAATGTATATAACGAGTGCGAAGGATTTGGCAAGAAAAGTAGTCTGAGCAAAGAACAGGCGCTGGCTTTCCAAACCGAGGAGTTTATGAAACGGCGTTACGAATTCCGCTACAACACCCAGATAGGTGAAGTGGAATATCGCGAACGAAATTCATTCCGGTTTTACTTCAATCCGATTGACAAACGGGTATTAAACAGCATCGCACTGGACGCACAGACAGAAGGCATCCCCTTGTGGGACAGAGATATCAGCCGGTATATATACTCCAATCGCGTATCGGTATTCAATCCGTTGGAAGATTTCCTTTACCATCTCCCGATTTGGGACGGACGTGACCGTATCCGTGGGCTTGCGCAAACTGTACCCTGCCGGAATCCGTATTGGACGGATCTGTTTCACCGCTGGTTCCTGAATATGGTAATGCATTGGCGTGGAACAGATAAAAAATATGCGAACAACGTGTCTCCCCTATTGGTAGGCGGACAAGGAACTCGTAAATCCACATTTTGCCGAAGCATTATTCCGCCTGCCATACGGGCATATTATACAGATAGTATCGATTTCTCACAAAAAAAGGAAGCTGAACGGTATCTAAATCGGTTTGCGCTGATAAACATCGATGAGTTCGACCAGATAAGCACCAATCAGCAAGGATACTTGAAGCATATTCTTCAGAAACCGGTGGTAAACATGCGCAAACCTTACGGAAATGCCGTATTGGAAATGCGGCGTTATGCATCTTTCATCGCTACGAGTAATCAAAAAGACTTGCTCACCGACCCTTCGGGTAGCCGCCGTTTTATCTGTATAGAAGTGACGGATACAATAGACAACAGCCATGCCATAGACTATGAGCAACTTTATGCACAAGCTATGTATGAGCTGGATCATAACGAACGTTATTGGTTTGACCGGGAAGAGGAACGGATGATGACGGAAAACAACCGGGAATTTGAACAGACTACACTCGAAGAGCAACTGTTCTATCGCTATTTTCGTCCGGCCAAAGAACAGGAAGAGGGTGGCGAATGGCTTTCTCCCGCAGAAATACTGGAAGATATTAACAAAAACAGTACTATTTCATTGTCTAATAAGCGGACAAGTGTATTCGGCAGGATACTCTGCAAGCACAATATTCCTTCCAAACGTGCCAATCGAGGTACTCTCTATCATGTTGTAAGGCTTTCATTATAAAAAATAGATGCGTGCAAGATAAAAGTATCTTGCACGCATCTGCAACCGTATCTTACACTAGATAATCAATTATTATTCAGCAGATTAACCGCAAGAAGTGCAAGGTGGCAGATAATTACCACTTATATTCTTCTGTGTAGGATTCAAATGACGGCTCCTCCGTAATCCCTTTCTGACGGAAAATTCTACGAATATATTCTTGCTGTTCAGGAGACAGATATTTTTCTTTACGATAGAAGCGGTAATATAGTCCCCGCCCGAAATGGCTTAACATCATACTTTTAAGCTGTTCCGCATCCTTATGGGGCACATTATCCAACAAGCGCTTAACTCCCCACGCTACGCGTATTTTCTGTATCGACTTATAAAAAGAACAAGTATTCGCATCCTCCGGAATGCAATGGGGGTTTACTACAGACAGAGTAGGATACTGATCGGTACTATGCATTGCTACCAAGCGATGCAGACATTTTTCTCCTTTCGGACATTGGTTGTTGAAGCAGTGGGTAAAACCATAGGGCACTGCCTGGTAGTCAAAATCATCTTCCATTATCATATTTTATTTTGCTTTCTTATTTGACGAAACAAAGTTACAGCAAATTGATTAGTAAGACAATTTATATCGCAATTTATTATCCGTCTTTTCAATAAAAGGAAAGAAAACTTTGTTATTCTCCAAAGAATACATACTTTTGTAACAGCCGTTACTGTAACCAGCGTTACTAACACTAAATCATTGATTATGAAATTTTATAATAGAGAAGAGGAGCTTAAAGAGTTGAAGAGAATTCAGCAATTGGCATTCGAGGAGAATTCAAGAATGACAGTCGTCACGGGGCGTCGTAGGATTGGAAAAACAAGTCTTATTATGAAAGCAGTTGAACAATCGCCCACTGTTTACCTGTTTGTAGGTCGTAAGAATGAAGCTACTCTATGCGAAGAGTTCATACCACTTATCACACAGTCCTTACAAACTTTTGTACCGGGAGAAATCCGGAGTTTCCGAAGCTTGTTTCAATACCTGATGCAACTTGCCACCCAACAAGCTTTCAATCTGGTTATTGACGAGTTTCAGGAATTTTATAATATCAATGAATCCATATTCAGCGATATGCAAAATATATGGGATCAACATCGGAAATCCTCACACATGAATTTAATCGTCAGTGGTTCCATCTACTCTCTGATGCAAAAGATTTTTCAAGATAATAAAGAGCCACTTTTCGGGCGGGCGGACAATATAATTAAACTGTCAGCGTTCAGCCTTCCTGTTTTAAAGGAAATAATGCATGAGTATGCACCGGCACATTCGAATGACGACCTTTTAGCTCTTTATACTTTTACCGGTGGAGTCCCTAAATACGTAGAACTTTTTTGCGACAATCATGCACTTAGTGTAGAAAGCATGATTCATTTTATGGTTCGCGACAATTCTCCCTTTACCGAAGAAGGCAAAAATCTACTGGTGGAAGAATTCGGGAAGAATTACGGAACCTATTTCTCTATTCTGAGTGCGATTGCGGGGGGGAGAAACACACAAGCCGAAATCGAGGCAACACTAGGAGAAAAAAGCATAGGTGGATACTTGAAGCGTCTGATAGATGATTATAATATCATCATTCGTCAACGTCCGATTCTGGCAAAAGAAGGTTCGACAACTGTCCGGTACGAGATATGCGATAATTTTATCAGACTTTGGTTCAACTATTTCGACCGCAACCGTTCATTGATAGAAATTAAAAACTTTGTAGGATTACGCACTATTATAGAAACCGATTATCCTACTTATAGTGGAAAAATACTGGAACTTTACTTCAAACAAAAATTTGCAGAGAGTTATCAATTCCGAGCCATCGGTTCGTGGTGGGAAGCCAAAGGTAATCTAAATGAAATAGACATCGTCGCACTCCGTTTGGAAAAGAATAAAGCAGTAGTTGCAGAAGTTAAACGCCAACGTAAAAACTTTAAACCGGAGTTACTGGCACAGAAAGTTGAACATCTAAAGAAAAAATTATTACCCCGATATTCTATTGAGACAATGTGCCTGTCACTGGAAGACATGTAATACTCAGGGATATTCAGTAAATGTTCCTCTTTCTAAAAAATCAAGAGAAAAGCTTTGCTTTACGTGAGCTTTTCTCTTGATTTTTTCGTTCAACTCTCCCAGTCTTCTATCTTTTTTGTAGAATATTGTTTACATATTCTTGTTTTTTCCTTCCCACCCATGCATTATGTACATGTCTTTTTTAGGGGAAGTTAAAACCTCTCCTGTTTTTCCTGTTATTTTAGTCAGATTATGCTGCCTTTCTTTTTTTCTTTTCGACCTTTTCTATCATACATACCGCATTGGCTGTATGTATCCCAAAGAAAATCCAAAGTACTTCCGTTTTCCTGTTTCTAGCTTTTATCCTGGCCAGTGAGTAATGTTGTTTCTGCGTTCCAAAACTTCCTTCCAGGCGGGTAGCTCTTTCACGGCTGAGTTCCGACCGTAAGATCTTACGAAGCGGCTCATCTTTGGCAGCTCTGCCCTTACGCTTAAAGGAAGTACTTATATGATATTTTGTACAAAATTTCCGGTTGGCATTATTGGCATAGATTGAATCCGCCGCAAGCGCCCTGACCCTAACCCCGGTCAGTTGTCGGTGCAGATGAATACAGTCTTTCAAACGTACTCCTTCGTTAAAAGCCTTAAAGGAGATATGTTCTATAAAGGAGATTCCGTCTATCTGTATATTGTTGACTTTGGCTCCGAATTCAACGGATTTGGTTTCCTTGCCTCTGATAATGGGGCGAAGGTAATGCCGGTCGATACTCACGATACGGTTGGACACTTTTTTGCCTGCAAATAAATTCTTCCCTTGCTCAAGGACTGTCTGTATGACCGAGAAACGTCTTTGGTAATCAGAGGATAGTGTAAGCCTGTTCCTATAGGATGAATGAAGCTGCTCCAGCTGGTCAAGCAACTTTTCCAATAACTGAAGTAACCTGCGTGTAATCATACGAGTCTGTGATTTCCTGCGTTTACGCAGTTTACTGTAAGCAAGATAGGCACGGCTTACATCAAGATATTTATTACGGGGACGTTGTATGTACAATGTCCGGCAATGTTTGCACAGATGACGATGAAGCCATACAATACCTTCCCATAAGAGTTT